>Ga0207720_100061_pt1 | contig 113457 bp, 109 predicted proteins | sample A23P2SouthBayCA_2_FD_187751 | JGI IMG/M metagenome (GOLD analysis project Ga0207720, IMG submission 187751) | Aerobic enrichment media microbial communities from Eden Landing Ponds, California, USA - A23 E3 (2) (SPAdes) | ecosystem: Environmental > Aquatic > Marine > Unclassified | place...
GACCTGATGGACTACGACGAAGCAGACTTCTACGACGGCGTCACCACCGGCGTCGGCGCGGCGACCGCCCTCCAGGACATGGCCGACGCCGACATCCAGCTCCTGGTTTGAACGGCCAATCGCGTCCAAAGTAGTTGTGGCGGGCAGCTATTCTGTTTCTCTTTCAGCGCGCTCACGGCCGACTGCGCCGGCAAGCGCCAGCAAGTAACCGAACCCGTATTGGACGTCCGGGTCGCGCAGCCCGCGAAGCAGACCGACGGGACCGACCGGCTCGGCCGGTTCGCGCTCCGCTTCACCGAGGCCCGCCAGTAGCGTCTCGATACCGTCGCGGGTGTCGTCGTCCGCAGCCGTCTGTGCGACTTCGCCGAGCGCGGCACCGGTGCCTGCGAGCGAGGTGACCATCTCGTCGTCAAGCGCGGCGGTTGCCAGCGATCCGACTTCAGCGAGCTCGGCTAGTTCGTCGAGCGTGCCGCTTCGCTGGAGCACGAGCAGGGTTTCGAGCGCGTCCTGCAACTCGTCGCCGTTCTCACCGACGGTCTCGGCCAGGGCGACGGTCTCGTCGGTCGCAAGCCCGTCTGCAGACTCGGCAAGGGTCGAGCCGGTGGCCGAGAGCTCACGCACCATCTCATCGGAGAGCGCACTCTCGCCGAGCGAGAGCACGTCCAGCAGCTCGTTGACGGCGTCGAGGTGTTCGACGAACTCCGCGACGGCCTCGGGGTTCTGCTGGATTGCCGCTTCGAGGTCGGTCTGCTCGGAGACCTGTTCCCCGGACATGGTCAGAGCAACCCCCGTGCGGTGAGCCAGTAGGACTCGTTGTACGCCAGCTTCGACCAGTGGAGTTTCTCAGAGGGCGGCGCTGGCGACGGCTGGTTCTCGTAGTCGAACTCGACGAACGACGCCGCGTCCATCCCCGTCTCGATGAAACACAGCGTCTTCCCGTCGTACGTCGCTGTCGCCGGCCGACCTCGGATCTCGCTGGCGAGGCGCTGGCCGACGACGCCGGCCTGATAGTGGGCGACACTGCCCGCGTTCGGGACGCCGGTATCGGCGGTGTCGCCGAGCGCGTAGACGTTATCGGCGGCCTCGGCTTCGAGCGTGTGCTTGTCGACGTCGACCCAGCCATTGTCGCCGAGCCCCGCCTCTTCGATGAGGTCGATACCGCCGTGGGGCGGAATCGTCACGAGGAGGTCGTAGTCGAGGTCGGTCCCCTCCATCGAGGTGAGCGTCTCCGAATCCGGGTCGACTTCCTCGGCGTTGAAGAACGTCTCGACCTCGATGCCGCGTTCGTCCATAATCGGTCGGGCCCATTCGGCGATGTGAGGGTTGCCGTGGACGCGCTGGATGGGGTACGTGTAGGTGATGTCGACGTCCTCGCGGAGCCCGCGCTCGCGGAACCAGTCGTCGGCCATGAAGACGAATTCGAGTGGTGCCGCCGGGCACATATGCGGTGAGCCGATGACGCTCAACACGAGGTGCCCTTCGGTGAACTCCAGCAGTTCGTCACGGAGGGCGGTCGAGCCCGATTCGCTGTAGTAGTCGTGCCCGCCTTCCGCGAGGCCGGGGATCTGTTCGGGCTCTAGCGTGGACCCGGTCGCCAGCACGAGGTAATCGTAGCTGACTGACGGAGCGGTGCCGTTGAACCGTAGTCGCTGGGCTTCGGTGTCGATTGCGGTCACGCGGTCGATTCGAAGGTCGACGGCGTCGTCGACGAGCTCGTCGAGCGGTCGCCGACCGTCTTCCGGTTCGCGTTGTCCGAACGGCACGTACAGCCAGACCGGCTTGTACACGTGGTCGGGCCCGTCGTTGATCAGCGTGATTCGGACGTCGCCGGCGTCGAGTTCGGCGTCCAGTCGGTCGGCGAGGTCGTTCGCGAGGACGGTCCCACCGGTCCCGCCACCGACGATGACGACGTGCTCGGTCATGATTTCTCCACGTAGAACGCGTTGTGGTCGTCGAGTTCCTCGACAGCGAGCAGTTCGTTGCCGGCCTCTTCGGCCCACTCCGGAACGTCCGTGAGCGACTGTTCAGCGTCGCTCAGGAGCCGAACCACGTCACCGGATTCGACATCCCGGATCGTTCCGATGAGGTCCATCAACGGACCAGGACAGGCAGCGCCTCGAGCGTCAACGGTTTCGTCGGGTTCGATGTCAGTCATGGGAATCTCACAGAAGATAGTTGGGACTCACCCGTATTAGTATTGCACGATGATTCCAAGAGCGTGAAAACAGGTGAATTCGGCGCAGTGGTGCGAGAGTATCGCGCGTACAGCGAGTACAGAACCGCTGGGAGCCCGACTCGATATCTACCGGGTGAACACGAGCGCGTAGTGGTACGGCGGCAGTTCGACCTGCCGGTCAAGCGTGAGTTCCGACGCCGAGAGCACCGCATCCTCGGTTGCCGCTGGCGTCATCCGAAGCGTCGTCGGTGGCCCCCGCGGCTCGTCGGCTACAGTCGTGGTCTCGCGGGGGCGGTCGTGCCAGTTCACGACGAGTAGGCTCCCGCCTGGCTCAATCGCGCGGAAGGCCTGCCGAATAAAGCCGGACTGATCGTCGACACCGTGCAACGTGTTTGCCACCACGAGCGTGTCGACGCGGGCAGGGAGCGCCGATGGTAGGTTCCGGGCATCGCCGTGGATCGGAACGACGTTCTCGATCCCCTGTTGGTCGGCGCGGTGTTCGAGTTCGTCGAGGAGATCCGCATCCAGATCGAGCGCGTACACCGGCCCGGGCTCGGTGATTCGGGCGGACGGGAGCGCAAAGTACCCGCTGCCACAGCCGACCTCGGCGACCGACTCGCCGGATTCAACACCAAGTGTCCGGAGCGTCGCGCCGGGCGTTGGCCAGAGTTTGCTCCACCAGTCCCAGTCGGGCTGGCCGGTGTTCCGGAACCGGTCCATTCCTATCGGGAACCCGACGTGTCGATACCCAGTAGCCGGTACAAGAGACAAACCCGGACGAGGCCGGTTACAAGGAGGACGACACCCAGCAGTGTCGCGACGGCACCGATTGTGGTCCCGAGACCCAGCAGACCACCGAGCGTCGCCAGTCCAACGACTGCCAGCCCGAGGCCAACAGCTATTCGAGTCAGTCTATCCGAGGGGCCAATATTGTGCTCCATATCCATAAGTACGCAATACAGACACCTAAGTCTTACTCGATGGACGGTGACCCCCGGAGCGGTCGCGCCAGGAAAACCACGCCTCGGCGGACTGTTACGGTGCTGTCTGTGACGCCCACACTGCCGGCAGTCTCGTGTAGACGGCTGCATTGTCGACGAGCACATCGACCGGGACGTACTCGTCGGGGGCGTGGACGGTATCGGTCCCGAGCGCAAACTCGACGGTCGGGATGCCCGCGTTCCGGAGCGTCTTGGCATCGCCGCCGCCCGTGGCACTCCGTCGGAAGACGCGTTCACCTGTGACATCCGCTGCCGTCGACGTGACAGCTTCGACGAGCGGGCTGTCGGCCCCCTCAGCGGTCCCGACGCTCCAGGCGACGTCGGTGATCGTAATCCCCTCGCAGTCGGCGACACAGGACCGGATCTCCGAGAGCACGTCGGGCGTCTCAACCCCGGCGGTCAGTCGGATGTCGATTTCGGCGCGGGCGGACTGCGGGACGCTGTTTATCGCATCGCCGCCTTCGAGAACGCCGAGGTTGATAGAGGGGTACCGGAACAGATCACGAGCGACATCCTCGCCCAGTGACGGGGCGTAGTATGCGACCGACTCGTCGATAATCGGCTCCACGTCGGGATCTATCTCGAGTCGCCTGGAGCCAAAGCGGTCCCGCAGCGTCTCGACAGCATCGTAGAGTCGGTCGACCGCGTTGATGCCCAGCATCGGCCGGGAACCGTGGGCCCCCTCACCGCTCGCTTCGAGTGTCAACCAGATGCTGCCCCGGTCAGCAACGGTGACGGAGTGACGGCCCGACTCGCAGGTCGGCTCGCCGATTACGCACGCGTCGGCGTCGAGCTGTTCCGCCTCAAGCAGCGCAGTCAGGCCGGCGTCCCCGCCCACTTCCTCGTCACTCACGAAGGCAAACAGGAGCGTGACAGGCGGCTCAGCGTCGGCGGCGGCGAAAGCCTCGATAGCGAGCAGCATCGACGCCACGGCACCTTTCATATCGGTCGCGCCGCGACCGTACACGCGGTCGTCGACGCGCTCGCCGAGCGGATCGTGAGTCCACGCGTCGGCCTCGAAGGGAACCGTATCAAGATGTCCGTTGTACAGCAGCGTTCGGTCCGACTCACCGCGAATCCCAACGAGAAGGTTCGGCTTCGCCGGGTCGACTGCGAACCGCTCGACATCGACCGGAAGCGGGTCGAGGACTCCCTCGATTTCGGTCACAATCTCACGCGTATCCCCGGGCGGGTTCGACGTGTCGATCGCCAGGAGATCGAGGGCGAGTGTGATCAGTTCCTCACGGTAATCTCGAACGAAGGCGGGGGGAGTAGCGTTGCTCATGCGTGGTCACTGCCGTCGACGATGTTTGCTGCCGTCAAGACCATTTTCGGGTGGTCGACGATCAACGACATATCGGCCATATCTCGTAATTGGATCAGTACACGCAAAAGCATTTCGCGGAGAATACAATACTGTGGGCTATTGATCGACAGGACGCGAGTGCTAAACGTCGTACACGAACGTCCGGAAGGTGCCAAATGAACCGCTACGAGTTCCTTAGCTTGTGAGAGGGGGTTGGTTCCCGTTTCGCCCAGGATAAGCTTGCTACCCGCCCGAATCAAGCATACTCTTCGATTACGGAACGCAGTTGCGCTTCGTCCTGCATCCCGACGAGTCGCTCGACCGGCTCCCCGTCAGCGAACAGGAGCAGCGTCGGAACCCCCCGGACGCCGTACTCCGCAGCGAGTTGCTGGTTCGCGTCGACATCGACTTTTGCCACTGTCGCAGCGGTTTCAGCGGCGATCGTTTCGACGACGGGTTCGAGCATCTGGCATGGCCCACACCAGTCTGCGTAGAAATCGACCAGAAGGACATCGTGCTCGGCGGCTGTGTCGGTCAGCTCTGGCTTGCCGTCGACCGAAATCGGCTCGGAAGCACGCGCTGGTTCTGATCCATCGTTACTTCCCGCTTCGCCTGTGTTACGGAGCTCATTCAGTTTTTTGCGTCTGATCTCCTCTAGTTCGTCGTCAGTCATCGCTCTCTTGTTCAAGCCGGACGGACTTAATTATTTTGTATACATCATACAATACTGTCTCGCGCGGAAAGTTGTCTATGAGTGGACCGTTGACAGCCGAGAGTTCTCGTTTTCAGCGTTACTGCCACGCCGCCCGAAACGTGTAACGAGGCAGCCCAAAGTCGCATATTAGCCCCTGTGAAGATATTTCCTGGCGTGAATGGCTTCGGCAGGTGTCCGTGTTCGATGCACGTGACAGTGCCCGCTGTCGACATCGTTGACTGGCCACTGAAGAACCACTCTGACCACGAGAGCCTACGCAATCGGTCGAGTGTCGGTTGCTGCTACGGCCGTAGTACCAGTGAACAGCGAGCCTTCTGGCTGGATAGGTGACCAGAGGCCCCTCTGACCACACGACAGTGTATCCGAAGAGCCTTTGTTCTGTAGGCACAATACAATACACGAATGGTACTCCCCATCGATCCAAGTCAGATCGACCCTGATGACATCGGCGAACAACAGACGACGCTCGAAATGAGTCACGAAGACGCAATAGAACACGTCCGAGACGTGTTCACCGACGCCGGATTCGGTGTCCCCGTCGAGTTCTCGCCCTCCGAAATGCTCAACGAGAAGGTCGACGCGGGTCGTGACCCCTACTACGTGCTGGGGGCCTGCAACCCCGAAGTCGCTGACCGCGCTCTCGATGCGACAGACAACAAAATCGGGGCGCTCATGGCCTGTAACGTCGTCATCTGGGAAGAAGAACCCGGCCGACAGCGCGTCTATCACGTCTCGATTATGCGTATCGCCCGCCTCGTCGGGATGGCACCCGACAACGAGGAGATGGGGGACATCGTCGCCGACACCGGCGAAATCGTCGACGAGGCGTTCCGGAACCTCTAACATGGGGTATCACACGTTTGACGCCGGCCGAGCCGACAAGCTCGAAGACGCACAGCAACGGTACCGCTCCCTCTCCGCGGAAGAGCTCCGCTGGGCGCTATCACCCGACAGTGACGAGACGGTCGCGGACCTCGGGAGCGGGACCGGGTTCTACACCGACGACATCGCACCGGACGTTGATCACGTGTACGCCGTCGATATCCAGGACGCGATGCACGACTACTACCGAGAGAAAGGCGTCCCTGACAACGTCGACCTCGTGACGAGCGGGGTCGACGACCTCCCGTTCGATACCAGCAGTCTCGACGGGGTGTTCTCGACGATGACCTACCACGAGTTCGCTAGCGACGGGGCGCTGAACGAGGTCGCACGAGTGCTCAAGTCAGGCGGGACGTTCGCCATCGCCGATTGGGCGGCTTCCGGCAGTGGTAGCAACGGCCCACCCGTCGACGAGCGGTTTTCCGCTGGCGAGGCCACGGACGCGCTCCGCCAGCACGGTTTCACGATCGAGTTCGAGGCGGTGCGACCGGAGACGTTCCTGCTCGTTGCGAGTGCCGGGTGAAAGCGTCGCTGCCCACACTAGTTTTCCACGGCTGTCCGCGACTATCGTTAACAGCACCGCCTTCAGTCTTGTTCTCGGGCAATATAGCCATATATACGGACGTATTTCCCTATTATATCTACATATAGAGTGACTATATACTTATATTCGATTAGTATATAAATACATAGTGTTTCAGTATATTTAAGTCTCATGTAAGAATTTCAATAGGGCCACATACACTCAGAAATGGGCTTTTTTTGCACCCTTTCTGTTCTCGGAGCGCGTCACGGGAGTTCTGTCAGGCCTGCTCCGGGTGACCCTTCGTGTACCGCTGGACCGCGATGTCGGTCACCGCTGTACCTCCCTGATGACGATCTCCTGAATGCCGTCGCGGAGTGTCGTCCGTTCGAGCTGACGGAGTTCCTCGGCGCTCGCATCGACTGTCGCAACGTGGTTCCCCGCGAGTTCGCCGGCCTGACTCTTGAAACAGGTCGGTCCGCAGGGGAGCAGTATTTCCGCGTCGTTTCGATAGCCCGGATAGAGCAAGAGGTCGCCACGCGACGGGTACGTCGTGTGGTTCTCTCGGGGAAGTTCCGGAAGGTCGACCTCGTCGATGTTGATCCACGTTGCGATGCCGCTCCAGCGGACGTGCATCAACTCCGAGCGCAGCGGCAGCATTTCCCTGAGGGCTGCGACGGTTTCGGGGGCTCGCTGTTCGTGTAGCTCAGCTGTAAGCGTCGTCTCGTCGGTCTGAATCTCTATCATTCGTACGTGTGGTGTTGCTCAGTGTTCGATGCAAGCAGTGCGAGACTCTCCGCGAGGACCCGCGTCGCCACGGCACAGTCCGACCAGTCTGCCCATTCCTTGGGTGAGTGAGAATAGCCGCCCGTAGACGGCGCGAACAACAACGCTGCGTCGGTCACGTTGGCGACCTGCATCGTGTCGTGGCCCGCGCCGGAGTGGAGCGTGAGCGTCTCGACTCCGTGCCGGGAGGCCGCTGTCTCCACGGTGTCCCGAACGCGCTCTGAGAGTCGTGTCGGCGGGATTTCGTACGGGATGTCGAGCGACGTTTCGACGCCGTGCTCGTGTTCCAGATCGTCCAGGGACGTCTCGACAGCTCGGACCTGACGGTCGATCTCCAATTGGTCGACGGACCGGAGGTCGAGACGCATCGATACGTTCCCCGGAACGACGTTGACGACGTTCGGTTCGGGGTTGAGGCGGCCGACCGTACCGACCGCCGTTCCCGTCCCCGTGGTGGCGATTTCGGTCGCCGTCTCCTCGACATTGAGGACGAACTCGCTCGCCGCGACCAACGCGTCCCGACGCGCGTGCATCCCCGTCGTTCCGGAGTGGTCAGCCCGCCCGTCTATACTGACGTGTCCCCGCGTCGTACCAGTGATGTCGGTAACGATACCCAGGGGAACGCCCGCCTCTTCGAGGTGCCCACCCTGTTCGATGTGGAGCTCGACCCAGGCGTGCCACTCGCTCGCGTCGAGACGGCCGGTTCCGCGGAAACCGGCTTCCTCCAGCGCTGTGCCCAGAGAGACGCGGCCGTCGGAGAGGTCTAGAGCGTCCTCGACCGACAACTCCCCGGCGGCGACCGAGGAGCCGAGGACGCCGTCGGCAAACCGCGTCCCCTCTTCGCCGGTAAACGAGACGACCTCCAGCGGCCGCTCGACGGCGACGCCGCTGTCTCGAACGGCTCGGACCGCTTCGAGCGCGGCGTAGACTCCGAGGAGTCCGTCGAAGATGCCGCCTCTGGGAACAGAGTCAAGGTGGCTTCCCGCCACGACCGGTGCGGCATTCGGGTCACCCGCAGACGGGGTCCACCGGCCGGCGATGTTCCCGACAGCGTCGACCCGAACGTCGAGCCCGACCGATTCCATCCGTTCGACGAGGTACTCTCTCGCCCGCACGTTGGCATCGTCCGCCGGAAGTGCGGTCCGGCCGAGCCCGGTTTCGGCGTCGACGCTGCCGAAGTCGCCGGTCCGTTCGATATCCGTCCGGAGCGAATCGGCGTCGATGTCAATGGTGGCGTCCACTATACCATCCCTCCCTGCGGATCCCATGTCGGAACGTCGCGGGCGAGGAACTCCCCGCACGGGTCCCCGACGACACCGTCGTCGTCGGCGACGCGGTGCCCCCTGAGGTAGGTTTCGAGGACTTTCCCGGTGACTTCCCGGCCCTCGTATATCGAGTAATCGGCGATAGAAGCGTTCTCCGCCGCCGAGATCTCGTATGACGCTGTCGGGTCGAACACGACGAAGTCGGCGTCGGCCCCCACAGCCAGCCGGCCCTTCTGTGGGAGACCGAACGTCTCGGCGGGGTTTCTGGACAGGACCCGGACGAGGAAGGAGTAGGGGAGTCCGCGCCGGTTGACCGCCTCGTCGTGAAACACCGGGAGCGCCGTCTGGAGGCTGTTGACGCCGAACGGACAGTCCCACCAGTTCTCGACGGCCTTCTCCGCCCGCGTCGACGCGACGTGGTCCGTGGATACGACATCGAGCGCGCCGCTCCGAAGCGATTCGAACATCGCTTCGACGTCGTCCTCGCCCCGAAGTGGAGGCGACTGGAGCGCGAGCGTTCCCTGCTTTTCGTACGCATCCGCGGTGAGCGTCGTGAAGTGTGGACACGTTTCGCCGCGAACGCGCGTTCCGTCCTCGCGTGCCGCCGCGAGTTCCTCCATGGCGGCCTGTGAGGTGGTGTGGATGCCGTAGTACTTGCAGTCGGTCTCGGTCGCCAGCGACACGGCGTCCGACAGCGCCATCGCTTCAGCGTAGTCCGGACGCGCGCCAGGGTAGTCCGTCGGGTGGCCGCGCCCGGCGCGACGCCGCTGTTCGGTCAACGCCTGACACACCGAATCGTCTTCGGTATGCAGGACCGCAACCGCGTCGAGGTCCGCAAGGCGTTCGAAGGCGAGCCGGAGGAACCCGTTGGAGACACCAACATCATAGACGGTGAAGAACTTGAACGACGGGACGCCTGCCTCCACGACCGCTTCGAACTCGTCGAAGACAGAGCGGTCCTCGGCGGTCACCGTCGCGTGGAGCCCGTAGTCGACGTACGCTTCTGACGCACTATCCCGCTGGCGGTCGATAGCGTCCAGAAGCGATCCGCTCTCGGCCCACACCGAGCCGGTCGCGTCGCGTTCGCGCTCGCCGGTCCACGTTTGCCACGCGAAGTTGATGACGGTGGTGACGCCACCACGGGCCGCCGCCGCCGTCCCGGTCTCATAGGTGTCGATAGAATTGAATCCGTTTATGTGGACGTGTGGGTCGACGACTCCCGGCAGGACCATGTTCCCCGACACATCCAGCGTGTGGTCCGCGTCGGGAAGGTGACGCTCGTCACCGACGGCGACGATAGTCCCGTCCTCGACGGCGAATCCCGTGTCGAGGGTTCCCTGCGCCGTGGCGAGGGTTCCTCCGACGACACGGAGGTCAGCTGCCATCGGAACCACCCGCGATAGGTGCCTGCTCACGGAGTCGGTCGAATCCGTCTGCTCCGTCTTCGTATGCGATACACCGTACGTCTCGGTCGTGTACGTCGTACTGTTCTGGATGTCTCATTGCACAGTCTTCGGTCGCGTGTGGACAGCGCGGGTGGAGCCGACAGCCCGACGGTAGGTTTCGCGCACCCGGAACTTCGCCGTCCAGCCCCTCGCTGTCCGGTTTGAGCGCCTCCTCTTGCCGGGACGTGACGGGGATAGACGACAGTAGCGACCGCGTGTAGGGATGCCGGGGGTTCTCGAAGAGCCGGTCGGTCGGCCCCTGCTCCTGTATCTCACCGAGGTACATGACGGCCGTTTCGTCCGCGAAGTTCCGCACGAGCGAAAGGTCGTGCGTGATAAAGAGGTACGTGAGGTCGAATTCCGCCTGGATGTCCTCCAGCAGCGAGATTATTTTCGCCTGCACGCTCACGTCAAGCGCGCTGGTCGGTTCATCCAGCAATAGCAGGGACGGTTCGACAGCCAGTGCGCGAGCGATGTTCACGCGCTGTTTCTGGCCGCCGCTCAGTTCGTGTGGGTACTTGTACAGGTATTCGTCGTTGAGCCCGACCCGCTCCAGCATCTGCCTGACTCGTTCCTCGCGTTCCGAGCGAGGAACCCCGGTCGCTTTCAGCGGGACCAGGAGTGACTTCCGGATGGTCCGGCGCGGGTTCAGACAGGACGTCGGGTCCTGGAAGACCAGTTGTATCTCCGAGCGCATCTCGGCCAGTTGCTGTCGAATCGGGTTGGTGATATCCTGGCCGTTGAACCGGATGAGCCCCGCGGTCGTCTCGTGGATGTCGATGATGGTCTTTGCGACTGTGGACTTCCCGCTCCCGGATTCCCCAATCAGGGCGAGCGTCTCGCCTTCGTCGATGCTGAAAGAGACACCGTCGACCGCTTTCGCCGGCGGGTCAGACGAGAACAGCCCTTCGGCCGGGAAGTGTTTTTTTAAGTCTTGGACTTCGAGTACGGGGCCACTCATCGGTGTCCCTCCGCCGGCGTCCGCTCCGGCTCCGAGAGCCGCCGTTTCGTCTCTTCGAGCGTCGGCACCGGGCCCGCGTCCCCTTCAGCGTGACGTACACAGGCGGACCTGGCCGCATCGCCAAACGACACTGCCGGCGGTTCGCTGGACCGACAGCTGTCGTCGGCGTACGGACAGCGCGGGTGGAACCGACACCCGAGCGGCGGGTCCGTGTACTCCGGGACTGACCCGCCGATGCCACCAGCCATCGACTCGCCGGACAGACGAGGGATAGACGCGATCAACCCCTGCGTGTACGGATGGCGTGGCGTATCGAATATCGCTGCCGTCGGTGCGGTTTCCGCGATGCGACCGCCGTACATAATGTAGACCCGGTCGCTCAACTGTCGAGCGACCCCGAGGTTGTGCGTAATCATCAGGATACTCATGTCCCGTTCTTCGATGAGATCTTCGAGCAACGAGAGGATTTCGTCGTGGACAGTCACGTCAAGCGCGGACCCCGGCTCATCAGCGATGAGCAAATCAGGTTCGTTCAGGAGCGCCTGCGCGATGATCGCTCGCTGTCGCATTCCGCCGGAGAGCTCCGATGGATAGCTGTCCATTACGGACTCCGGGTCGGGCATCCGGACCTCTTTGAGGAGTTCTAGCACGCGCTCGCGGGCGGCTGATCGGTCTCCCGACGAGAGTCGACGTCGGAGGTACCCGACGATGCCAGTATCTCCATGCCCGCCGAACTGTGCAGTGTCGGTGAGTTGCTCGCCGATAGTGAACACGGGGTTCAGGCTCGACAGCGGGTTCTGGAATATCACGCTAATTCGGTCCCCGTTCAGTGCCCGGCGTTCGTCGTCCGGGAGGTCACGGAGATCCTGTCCGTCGAACTCGACAGTTCCGGAAACGCGTGCTGGCGGCTCGTCGAGCAGGCCAGTGATAGCCTTAGTCGTCACGGATTTGCCACACCCGGTCTCGCCGGCGATGGTAACGACCTCGCCGTGTTCGACCGTCAGGTCGACGCCGTCGACGACGGCCGCGTAGCCGTCGAAGCCCTCGAAGCCGACAGAGAGGTCCTGAACTGAGAGCAGTGGAGCATCGTCGCTCATTGCTCTACCTCCACATCGAAGAGGTCACGCAGGCCATCCCCGAGCATGTTGAACCCCATCACGAGGACGAAGATAGCGAACCCCGGGAAAATGCTGATCCACCACTCGGCAGGCAGATACTGGGTGCCGTTCGCGACCATCGTTCCGAGCCCCGGTCTGGGGGGCTGGACGCCGAGGCCGATGAACGACAGCGACGCACCAGTCAGGACTACGATTCCAGCGTCGAGCGTCGCTTTGACCAACAGCGGCGAGAGGCAGTTCGGCAGCAGCTCCCGGAAGAGGATGTGCGTCGTGCTCGCACCCGCAAGTTCCGCCGCCTGCACGTACTCCTCGTCCGACAGACTCCCGGCCAGTCCGCGGGCCAGCCGTGCGTACCACGTCCACCAGAGCGACGCGATAGCAAACATCGCGATCTCGAGGGTTGGTTCGAAGGCTGACGCGATAGCAAGTGCCAATACGAGCGGCGGGAGCGCGAGGAACGTGTCCGTAATCCGCATGATGATCGTATCGACCCAGCCGCCGGCGTAGCCGGCAACCAGCCCCAGCATCACGCCAACTGGGACGCCGAGCCCAAGCACTACAGCGACCAGCAGTAGTGCGATGCGGTAGCCGAAGATGACGCGGGTGAGGATGTCCCGCCCCGCGCTATCGGTCCCGAAGGGATGGTTGAGAGACGGCGGCTGATAGGCGTTCGCGAAGTCCGTGAACGACCCTACTTGCTCCGGGTACGGGGCGATATAGGGCGCGAACACGGCCAGGAGTGCGATAGCGACAACTATCATAAGTCCGACGACGCTCATCGGTTGGTTTGCGAACCGGCGGTACGAGCGATACCATAGCTCGCGGCGTGCCGGCGAGACGATACCGTCGAGTCTGGACGTATCGAACGAGAGGGTTTCGATGCTCATGCGCTTTCACCTGCCAGACCGATCCGCGGGTCGATGTAGCTCGTCAGCAGGTCGACGACGAAGTTCACCACCACGAACACGACGCCGACAAGCATCGTGACGCCGACGACGGCGTTTACGTCGGAGGTCAGGACGGACTGGACGCCGTACTTTGCGAGGCCGGGCCAGGAGTAGACGATCTCGATTATGAACGCGCCGCTGAGCAGCCACGCGTACTGGAGGCCGAGGATGGTCAGCGTCGGGACGAACGCGTTCTTCAGCGTGTACTTGTCGGTGACCAGCCACGTCGGCAGGCCGTAGCCGCGCATCGCCTCGATGTAGTCCTGTCCCTCGATGTCTATCATGCTCGAACGCGTGATACGGATGACCTGCCCCATCCCGCTAAACGACAGCGCGAGCGCCGGCAACAGGATATGCGTCCAAGCGTCGACGTGTGCCGCAATCGACCCCGACAGGAGCGTATCGACGAGCATGAATCCCGTCGTTCGGACCACTTCACCGCTGTGCGCCGAGGAGAGCCGTCCCGTGATAGGAAACCAGTTGAGGAAGTAGCCGAACACGAGCTGGAAGACGATGCCGATGAAGAAGCTCGGGACGCTCACCGTCGAGAAGGCGAAGAGCCGAGTCGCGTTGTCGAGTACCCCGCCGTGGTGTTTCGCGGCGACGATGCCGAGTGGAATGCCGAACACCACCATGAACGTGAACGCGAGCGTGATGAGTTCGAGCGTCGCGGGGAACTTCGTCAGCAGGTCGTACGCGACGGCGTTTTTCGTCTGTAGGCTCCGTCCCAGGTCACCGACGAAGAGCCGACGCATGTATTCGACGTACTGGACCGGGAGCGGCTGGTCGAGCCCCATCTCGGCGGCGAGCTCCGCCACCTGCTCCTCGCTGGCCATCGCTCCGAGCGCCATCCGCGCCGGGTTCCCCGGCAGAACCCGGGAGATGACGAAGATGAGGACCGACAGCCCGAGCAGGCTGACGGCCATCCCCGAGAGCCGACGCAGTAGCTGTCCTATGCGCGCCATTACACTCGGTGGAGGTCACGGAACGTGTACTCGAAGCCCTGCGCTGGCCGAAGCGTGAGCCCCTCGACGTCGTTCTGGAAGCCGATAGTCTTCACCGTGTGATACAGGTGCATGTCACAGTACAGGTCCGCGAGCTTGCTCTGCAGTTGCTTGTATATCTCCACGCGGGCCTGTCGGTCGGGGGTCTGTCGCGCCTCGTCGATGAGGCCATCTACCTCCGCGTTGTCGAGGTGTTCCATGCTCATCCACGTATTCGCCGCCTCAGAGTGGAACTGGTTGTAGAACATCGAGTCCGGCGACGGATACGTCGGGACGTAGAACACTTGACTCGTGTGTGGCGTGTCCTCGACCGTGGTCGCCATCTCAGTGATGGTCCCCCAGGTCTGGGGGTTCAATTCGACGTTGATTCCGATGTCCGCCATGTTGTCCTTGAACAACAGGCCGATGCGCTCCTGGAAGGAGTACGAGGAGGTGAACGTGTTCGTGATGGTGAGTTCCCCCTCGGAGTAACCGGCGTCAGCGAGTATCTGTCGCGCTCGCTCGGGATCGTATGACGGCTGGGGCACGTCGCTGTTGTGTGCGCCCCACGTCGGCGGGAGCGGCCCCTGTGCCTTCTTCATGTCCGGGCGTATCTCGTTGACGACCTGTTCGTAGTCGAAGCCCCAGGCCATCGCTTCACGAACGGCGGGATCGTCCGTCGGCGGCTTCTGGGTGTTGATTTTGTTGTACAGCAGCCCGAACGTCGGTATCTTCTCGACCCGCGCGTCCTCCATCTGGTCGATGGCACTGTAGGTCTGGGAGTTCTGGTACTGCCCGGTCATGTCCAGCTCCCCGTTTTTCATCAGCGTCTGGACGGTCGAGTTCTCGGTGATAATGCGCACCTCGACGGTGTCGAACGCGCCGTCGGGGAACTCCTTGAAGTAGTCGTCGTACTTGGCGAACGTAATCGAATTGCCCCGGGAGAAGTCAGCCAGCTGGTAGGCACCTGAGCCGGCGTCGTTGTTGTTGATGTACCCCTGTCCGTAGTCGCCGCGTTCACCGTACTCACCGTCTTCGAGATTGTCCATGATGGCGTCCCTGTCCACGACGAATACGAGGACCATGATGGGGAGAAACGGCGCGTACGAGCGGTTGAGCTCGAATGACACCGTCTGCTCGTCCTCGACCACGATGTTCTCCTTGTCGAGGACGCCGCTCAGCAGCGACGCGTACCCCTGGTTGAGGTCGAGGAACCGCTCGGTCGTGAACTTCACGTCCTCGGCGGTTACCGAGTTCCCACTGTGGAAGGTCACGTCGTCACGCAGGGTGAACGTGTACGTCTTGCTGTCCGAGGACACCGACCAGTCCGACGCGAGATGCGGCTGAATCTCCCCCTCGCTGTCGGGGAACACGAGCGGGTCGTAGAGGTTCACCAGCGCCATCGCCTGCACGTAGTCGGTCCCCTTCGCGGGGTCTATCGTCCCGAGGCGTTGGGAGATGTTCGCCGTGAGCGTCGAGCCGCCGGTGCTGTCCGTCTGTGACCCGCTCTCCCCGGTTGACGTGCCACCGGAACTCGACCCTGACCCTGACCCCCCCGAACAGCCGGCCAGGCCGGCAGCACCAGCCGAGCCGAGCGCGGCGAGGAACTGCCGGCGGGACCCCGCCGACGTGAAGTCGGACGCGGTTATTTTGCCACGAATCGGGTCGCTCCCACCGTTGCCGTCAGTCATTTGTGCGCTCCTTGGGACCGGAGACGATATTCGACACCGTACAGTACTGGCTGAGTATTCTGGTCGTTCACTCTCATTTTCGCGTCAGCAGAGTAGATTCACCAGCTATTCATAAGCGTTTCCCTACATACGTCATTATCGCTGCAATGCGAAATAGGTCCGTGTAGACCTTAATCACAGTGGATATACCTTAAATTCCCGAGACGAAAGATACCGATTCAAGATGTTCGAACACCACCTCTCCCACAATCGTTTCGCCCCCGTCCACTATTCACCGAATGCAGTGCTGGAAAGCACTAGTATATCTAATATATGAATATGTATGCACTGTTTTCCGGACTATTGTTCAACATATGCGAACATATAAGTCGCTCTGGTGAGACGGTGGTAATATGTCTTCCACCGGTGGTGACGACGGACCTCGAACGTTACAGACCGTCTCTCTGTCTGCCCAAGTGCTGGCGACGCTCAAAGAAATGGACGGGGCTGGTGTCACGGAACTCGCGACGGAACTCGATCTCTCGAAGAGCACTGCTCACATTCATCTGACGACGCTGGTGGAGAACGGGCTCGTCGTGAAGCGTGACGGCAGGTACGAGCTCGCACTCAAACTGTTTGCGTTCGGGGAGTACGTCCGAAGCCGGAACCCACTGTACCGCCAAGGGAAGCCCCAAGTCGACGAACTCGCCGACGATACGGGGCAGTACGTCCACATCGTCACCGAAGAGAACGGACGCGCTATCAATCTGTATCAGGTGAAAGGCGACACCAGTGTGAGCGGCGAATACCAGACAACGAAGCCCCAGCAGCGGGACCACCTGCACTACACCGCCTCCGGAAAAGCGATTCTCGCGTACCTTCCCGAGCAACGCGTCGACGAAATCATCGACCGGCATGGCTTGCCGGAGCGAACGGCGAAGACGGTAACCGACCCAGAGGCGCTGTTCGAAGAACTGGCGGCGATCCGCCAACGCGGGTACGCGTACAACGACGAGGAAGAAATCGAAGGGTTCCGTGCCATAGCGGCACCGATTCAGACACCCGGCGGGGACGTGCTGGGGTCGCTGAGCGTCTCGGGTCCTGCAAGCGTTCTGCAGGGGGACCGTTTCGAAGAAACCCTCCCGAAACAGGTCGTCAATTCCGCGAACGTTATTGAAGTCAACATCAACATGAGCAACCGGTCATGAATCCGACACCCCTGTTCGAGCATCTTGAACGCCAATCCACATACTGCACGGACTGGTTTCAGCGCAGTTGGGCTGGTCTTCTCGGCGTGACACATGCACCCACTAACATATGTACATTTGTTATATTAAGTGGCGACGACAAGCCCTCTGCCCGCGGGCTTAGGGCGGCATTTCCCATGAGAGGATACGTACTTGGATGTATTATCTTATAATTCCAAATTTGGATTCCTACTTTCGAATTATGCCCTATATTTTGATATTGACGGATTTGATTGCTCAAATATCTCTTTTCGCACACGTTTTTAGTTTTTATACTAACATACCTTCGCCATGTATATTCAGACAATCAGAAAATGTTCAACTTGCGAACAGCCGCCGCTCTGCGCGCTCGTGTTCGGCGGCCAATACGTCTATCAGGGGAGCAAACGGAGTCATCTCGTCTATTCCTCGGTCCGCGCTGTCGTCGACTGCGGCTGTCATCACCGGCTGTAGGTCATCCAGTATTCGCTGGGCATCTGTGTGGCCGAGCGAGAGGAGCCGCTGGGCCGCACCCAGCAGTCCGGTGACGAAGCCGTGACAGCACAGCAGGCAGGCCTCGCGGACGGGGACGCCAGCCAGTCCGGTCGCAACGCCGAGCACCACGGCGTAGTTGCCGGGCGCTTCGTCGGCGTCGACACGCTCGGCGTAGCGGTCCAGCAGCGCCTCCTCACGCAGTTCCGTCTGGAGCGAGAGCAGTCGGTCCCCGGACTGCTGGGCGCTCTCGCGAAACTCCGCGGCCAGCGTCACGGCCGAAAGCCGCCGGTCGGCCCGACAGACCGCATCGAGATCACCCTCGGTCGCGGCGGCGTGTGCGGCCCGGAGTGCGACGAGTTCGGCGGGACCGACTTGCCGGCGGAGGTACGTCGACAGGAGCACTTCGAGGTCCGCCGCGTCCTCGACCCGGTCGTCCTGAATGAACTGCTCCAGCCCGTAAGAGACGGTGTAGGTCCCGACGGGGAGGAACGAATCAGCGAGCCGGAACGATTCAAGCACTGTGGCGTCGCTCATTGGTCACCCCCATCGATAGTACGGACGCCGTGGTCGTGGGCGTGGCCTGCGCCGCCGTGGCTGTGGCCGTCGTCGTGCATGCCGGTACCGTCGCCATGGGTATGATCGGCCCCGTCATCGTCGAACGTCGTCGGCGGAACGTGCTCGTACCGTGTCGGCACGTCTGCCGGGAGCAGGTCGGCGACCGTATCTTCCATCCGTTCCTTCGAGTCGGTCACGGGGAACAGGGCCTCTCGCTCGCGGACCGCGAGGTTCCAGTGTTTGTTCCCGACTGCGTGACCGAGTTCCAGCGCCGCGGTCGGTGAAACATCGGCGTCGGCGAAATCGAGCACGAGGGCCTCGATTGCGGCGAGTTCGACGACGACGAGGGTGCCGTCTTCGGCTGCCAGCACGTCACCGTCCGCGAGGTCGCGGGCAACCACGATACCGAGGTCCCGGCCGTCTGTCGTCTCGGTTCGGACCCGCGAGCGTTGGCGTTCGGTGTCCGAGAGCACGACCGTAGCGTGGTCCGACGTATCGGCGGCCTCGGCGATGGCATCGTCGTCGCGGTGGCCGAGGTAGGTGTTTGCGACCAACATCAGTACTTCCTCCCGGACGGCGCGGGCGCGTCCACCAACTCCTGTCTGGCGTGGTCCCAGGCCGCGTGGAGCGTCGCCTGGACGGTCTCGGCCCGGTCGCCGAGGGCGCGGACCGCAACACCGGCCCCGCTTGGGAGCGCTGTCGCACCGGCCCGGGCTTCGCCGTCGGTAACGGCTGCATGTAACGCGTCGCTCAGTTCGGATTCGTCGTGGTCCGGCGCGAGGACGAACGTCGTCCCGTAGACGGTAAACTCGCCGAGAACGCCGGGTGCTGTGGGGTCCCCGTCCGCAGGCGTCAGGTGCGTCGCGTCCTCGAACAGGAGGCCATCAGGCCCGCTCCCGCGCACGCGGGAGAGGTACCGTTCGAACGCGAACCGTTCACCCCGGGCGAGGCGACCCGGGACGACCACGTCGCTGACCACGGCGGTCGCGCCGGGGGCTAGATCGACCGTCAGTTCCTGCAGATATCGGGCATCGGCGTGGAGTATCGTCGGTTCGGGCACGTAATCCAGGTGGCCGCCGGCGCCGACGCTGAGGGTCGTGTCGGCGGCGGCGTAGTTGCACGTCATCGTCTGGACCTTCGTCGAACTCTGTGTCGAGACGTGCGCGACGGCCTCGTCCCCGACGGTTATCGACACGTCGTGGCGGTCGCCCTGGGCGACGCCGCCGGTCGGTGACTGGACGAAGACGGTGTCGGCGTCGGGGTGAGGGTCGTGTCCCAGCGTCCCCGAGATGTGGAACGGGACCGTGGCGTAGTCATGAACCAGGGTCGTTCCCTCAGCCGTCCGCTCGAAGCTCAGTTCGAGTACCCCGTCTTTCCCCGGCGAACCCACGGCGGCCTGTGGCACGGCCTCGGTCGCGTACCCCTCGAACGCCGGATGGGGCGCGTCGGCGGCCATCAGGCGAACAGCACCCCCTCCCGGACGTGTGACAGCACGTCGTCGACGTTCGTCTCGTCCTTGCAGTTGGTGAACACGACCGGCCCGTCCCGGACCTCGTCGGCGTCCCGTTCCATCACGTCGAGGTCGACGCCGACGTGGGGCGCGAGGTCGGTCTTGTTGACGACGAGCAGGTCACAGTCGACGACCCCCGGCCCGCGCTTGCGGGGGATGTCTTCCCCCTCCGCGACCGAGATGACGTACAGCGAGTAGTCGGCGAGTTCGGGGTTGAAAGTCGCCGCGAGGTTGTCGCCGCCGCTCTCGACCAGCACCAGGTCAAGTTCCGGGTGGTCAGCCAGGAACGAGTCGATCTGCTGGAGGTTCATCGACGGGTCCTCGCGGATGCCCGTATGCGGGCACGCGCCTGTTTCGACGCCGGCGACGAGGTCCTCCGGGACGACCCCAGCGAAGCGTTCGCGCAGGACGTCGGCGTCCTCCTGGGTGAGGATGTCGTTGGCGATGACGCCCACGTCCAGGCCCTGTTCGCGCAGCTTCGGGACGAGCGCGGTCAGCAGCGAGGTCTTTCCGGAGCCGACCGGGCCGCCGATACCGACCGTCGCCACGTCGCGGTGTGTGAGGCTCATTCGTCTGTCCCCGCCGAGTCTCCGCCATCGGTCGCCGCCTCTGACTCTTCCACATCATCGTCGGCCGACCCGACGCTGTCGGACCGGATGGGGTCGTGAACCGTGACCAGTTTCGTCCCGTCGGGGAACACGGGTTCGACCTGAATCATGTCGATCATCTCCGCGACGCCGTCCATCACGTCCTCACGGCCGAGGAGTTTCGACGCGCCGGAGCGGATCTCAGCGACTGACTGGCCGTCGCGGCCCCGCTCGATACACCAGTCGCTGATGTACGCGACCGCTTCGGGGTGGTTCAGCGGGACGCCGCGTTCCTTGCGGCGTCGCGCGACCTCTGCGGCGGTGAAGACCGTGAGTCGTTCCTGTTCTTTGGCTGTGAGTTTCATAGCATGTACCGCTGTGCGAGTGGGAGTTCGGAAGACGGTTCGCAGGTGACGTGGTCGCCGTCGACCCGGACCTCGAAAGTCTCCGGATCGACCTCGATGTCGTCGGGGCAGTAGTCGTTGTGCACCATGTCGTCCTTGCCGGGCGTGCGCGCGCCCTCGATGGGAACGACGCGGGAATCGAGGCCGTACTCCTCGCCGACGTCGGCCTCGGCGGCCGCCGGGGAGACGAACGACAGCGATAGGGCGTGTTTGGCCTTGCCGACCGCACCGGCGCGTTCGCGCTGGAGAATCGGCTCGCAGGTCATCAGCGACCCGTTGGCCTCGCCCATCTCCGAATGGACCGGGAAGCCGCCCTTGAACGTCATCGCCGGCTTGACGCCGAAAAAGGCGGGATCCCAGAGGCAGATGTCGGCCAGTTTCCCGGGCTCCAGCGTCCCGACGTGGTCCTCGATGCCGGCGCTAATAGCGGGGTTGACCGTGTACTTCGCAATGTAGCGCTTGATGCGGTGGTTGTCCGCGCCGGTCCCCTCGTCCTCGGGGAGCGGGCCGCGCTGGGACTTCATCTTCGAGGCCGTCTGCCACGTCCGCGGGATGACTTCGGCCATCCGACCCATCGCCTGCGAGTCGGAGGTCATCATCGAAATCGCGCCCATGTCGTGGAGCACGTCCTCGGCGGCGATGGTTTCCGCACGAACACGGGACTCGGCGAAGGCCACGTCTTCCGGCACGTCGGGGTTGAGGTGGTGACACACCATCACCATGTCCAGATGCTCGTCGAACGTGTTGTCGGTGTAGGGCATCGAGGGATTCGTCGACGACGGCAGCATGTTCGGCTCGCCGACCATCTCCATGATGTCCGGCGCGTGGCCCCCACCCGCGCCCTCGATGTGGAACAGGTGCATGGTCCGACCGTCCACGGCACCGAAGGTGTTCTCCAGGAACCCCGCCTCGTTCAGCGTGTCGGTGTGCATGCACACCTGGACGTCTTCGTCCTCGGCGACTTCGAGGCAGGTATCGATCGTTTCGGGCGTCGACCCCCAGTCTTCGTGGAGTTTCAGCCCGCAGGCACCGGCCTCGACCTGCTCGCGGAGCGGGCCGGGGTCGGAGGCGTTGCCCTTCCCGTAGAAGCCAACGTTGACCGGCCACTCTTCGGCGGCCTGCAGGAAGCGTTTGACGTTCTCCGGGCCGGTCGTACACGTGGTCGCACCGCCGCCGTACCCGCCGCCGAACAGCGTCGTAATCCCGCCCGAGAGCGCGTGTTCGTGGAGCTGTGCGGAGTTGAAGTGGACGTGGATGTCGAGGCCGCCGGCGGTCGCAATCTTCCCTTCGGCCGGATAGACGTCCGTCGACGGGCCGACGACCATGTCGACGCCGTCCATCGTATCGGGGTTGCCGGCCTTGCCGATGCCGGCGATTTCGCCGTTCCGGATGCCGATGTCGGCGGCGACGATGCCGAGAACGGGGTCGATTATCGTCGCGTTCGTCAGCACCCAGTCGAGCGCGCCCTCCGCCTGCGTGACGCCGGGGGCCATTCCCAGGCCGTCGCGGAGCGTCTTGCCGCCGCCGAACACCGCTTCATCGCCGTGGGTCCGCAGATCCTCCTCAACCTCGGCGAACAGTTCCGTGTCGCCCAGTCGGATTTTGTCGCCCGCCGTCGGCCCGTACAGTTCGGCGTAGTTCTCGCGGTCGATATCGCGTGTCATCGTTCGGACTCCGCGTCGCCGCCGTCGGTTTCGGCCCCGGTGTCGCGGAACCCGGCCGACCGCATGCGCTCGACCGCCTCGCTCGTGTCGCCGTCGACGCTCCCGTTGACCAGCCCGTTCATCCCGTGAGCGCGGCGCTTGCCGCCGATTTCGACGAGTTCGACCGTCTGCTCGTCGCCGGGCTCGAACCGGACGGCCGTCCCGGCGGGGATGTTCAGCCGCATCCCCATGGCCGCCTCGCGGTCGAACTCCAGGGCCGCGTTGGCCTCGAAGAAGTGGAAGTGCGACCCGACCTGCGAGGGTCTGTCGCCGGTGTTGCCGACTGTCACTTCGGTCGTCTCGCGACCCTCGTTCAGTGTTACAGTTCCCTCGCCCGTGATGACCTCACCGGGCACAAGTCCGTTGCTCATCGCGCCACCGTCCCGAGTATTTCTGACTGTTCGTCTATCATCTGCCCCTCTCTTTGAATACACATACTAAAATGGTTGCTCTCTGCGCAAGTGACGCCTCTATATCGAGAGATGGATTAAATGCTAAAGTTTCGGCCGTAAATGAAGGGTTCCGACTCCGGAATTGTCTCCGTCTGCGGGGGAAACGTGACTCACGTCCAGTCTGCCGGCGGTCCCGGCGACCGATGGCGCTTCCGGCGCGGGCGAGAATTTGACGGCCGATTCGCGGGCTCAGCGCCCGGATTTGACTGACGGCTGACAGACGGGTCACGCTGTCGAGAAAACGCCACCGGTATCCCCGTTTTGTCGCATTGATCGGTGGCATCGCAGAATTGATGAAAAGTTCAAATTCTTCGGGCAATCCTAGTGGTTTCGATGACTATTCGCCATATCCTTTGACGACCTTATACTCTCCAGTCTATGTGGAGGAGAATATAAGATAAGAGTGGTAAACCTTATTTTCCCCCTCCCGGACGGCAACACTGTGAGCGAAATCATGGACGAACGTTCGGATATCACGAGTAAAGAACGAGAGATGACCAACGATGCTGTGGAAAACGGTAGCAACGGCGAACTGGAACTGGCGGTGGTAGCATGACCCGGTCGTCCATCAGCCGCCGACAGTTCCTCGGTGCGAGCGGGGCCGCACTCGTCACCGGCCTCGCCGGCTGTTCCGCCGGCGAAGGCGGGACCTCGACGGATACCGCGAGCAGCGCCGATACCATCAAAATCGGTGTCCTGGAGGACCAGTCGGGGAACTTCGCCCTCGTCGGCGATCCGAAGGCCAAGGCGTCGATGCTCGCCATCGAGGAAATCAACGCCAACGGCGGTATCGACGGCAAGCAGATAGAGACGTTCCAGCGCGACCCCCAGTCGGACAACCAGCGCTACCAGGAGCTCACCCGCACGGCGATAAACGAGGAGAACGTCGACGCGCTGTGGGCCGGCTACTCCTCGGCGACCCGGGAGGCCATCCGGCCGATAATCGACCGCAACGAACAGCTGTACTTCTACACCACCCAGTACGAGGGCGGCGTCTGCGACGAGTTCACCTTCGCGGTCGGCCCGACCGCGCGCCAGCAACTCGGCATCGTCCTCCCGTACCTGGTCGAGGAGTTCGGCCCGGACATCTACACCATCGCGGCCGACTACAACTTCGGGCAACTGTCGGCCGACTGGGTGAAGGTGCTGGCGAACGAGAACGACGCGAACGTCCTCGGCGAGGAGTTCATCCCGCTGAGCGAGTCCTCCTTCGGGTCGACCATCAACCGGATTCAGGAGGCCGACCCGGACTTCGTGATGTCGATGCTCGTTGGCGCGAACCACACGTCGTTCTACGAGCAGAAGGCCTCGGCCGGGCTCGACATTCCTATCGGCACCTCGACGGCGATGGCACAGGGGTACGAGCACCGACGGCTCGATGCCCCGGCGATGGCCAACATCTACGCCGGCGTCAACTACATGGAAGAAGTGCCGACCGACAGCAACACGAGAGACGGCGGCTTCGTCGACCGGTACTTCGAGATGTACCCCGACGCGCCGTACCTCAACGAAGAGGCCGAGACCAACTACTTCTCGACGTACATGTACAAGAAGGCCGTCGAGCAGGCCGGCACCACCGAACAACCGGAGGTCATCGACGCCCTGGAATCGGGGATCGAACTCGGCACCGAGGAGGCACCTGAAGCACCGGAGGGCGAGACGATCCGTCTCGACGGTGCGACCCACCACGTCGACCACCACATGTGGATCATGCGTGCCGACGAGGAACACAACGTCGAAGCCGTCGAGAACCGCCAGATACCCGAAACGTTCCTCTCGGAGACGGCCGGCTGTAACCTCCCCGAGAACCCGGAACAGACCCAGTACACCCCGGTCGACTACTACGAGGAGGCCGAATAGGGATGGTAAACGGCATCAACCTCGCGTTACAGTTCCTCGATAGCTTCGCGTTCATCGTGCTCGCCGCGGCGGGGTTGGCCATCATCTTCGGGATCATGGGCGTCATCAACCTGGCACACGGGGAGTTCATCCTCATCGGTGCCTACACCGCGACGCTGGCAGTGACGCAACTCGGCCTCCCGCTCGTCGTGGCGATGGTCGCCGGCGGCCTGGTCACCGGCCTGTTCGGGATTCTGACCGAGCGGGTCATCATCTCCGGGGCGTGGCCCAACTGGGTCAGCCAGCGGACCCTCGGCCGTGACATCATCGAGCCGCTGTACGACCGGCTGGCCGACTCGATGGTCGCCACGTTCGGGCTCAGCCTGATACTGACCCAGGGAACCCGAATCGCCTACGGCAACTCCATCGACGGCCTCTCGACGCCCTTTGGCCCCATCGAGTACGGTGCGTTCTCCTACTCGACGTACCGAATCGTCCTCGCCGGCGTCAGCATCGGGCTGCTCGTCGCCACCTACTACCTGTTCACCCGGACCGACTTCGGGATGCGCGCCCGGGCGACGATACAGGACAAGGAGACCGCACAGGCGATGGGCGTCAACACCGAGCGCATGTACATGCTGACGTTCGGCATCGGGTCGGCACTGGCGGGACTGACGGGCGCGCTCTTCGCGCCGGTCGTCACGATGCGACCGACGCTCGGGGACCAGTTCCTCGTCGAGTCGTTCGTCGCCGTCGTGGTCGGGGGCCCGAGCGTCGTCCTCGGGACCGCGCTGTCGGGGGGCGTCCTCGGGGCGATACTGGCCGTGTTCTCGAACCTCTACGGGACGTTCATCGGCCGCATCGCGTTGCTCGTGGCCGCGCTCGTCGCGCTGCGGTTCCTCCCCGACGGCATCACCGGGTTCATCGAACAGCTACAGAAACGCAGACAGGAGAGCGAATAAATGTCGACAGACACTGCACACGGCGAGGCGAACAGTTCGCTCCCGAGTCGGCTCCGCAGTCGGTTCGAGGGGCCGAACACCATCGGCGACTCACGGGGGTTCTGGGTCGGCTTCCTCGTCGCCGTTGCGGCGCTTGCCGTCTACCCGCTGTTCGGCGACGGGTCCCAGCTGTCGCTGTTCATGGTACTGGCCCTGCTGGGGCTCTCGCTGTCGGTCGTCTGGGGCTACTCGGGCGTGCTGAGCTTCGGCCAGGTCGTCTTCTTCGGCATCGGGGCCTACACGTTCGGCGTCGTCTCGATCAACTTCGCGACCCCGGGCGGTATCACGGCTGCTGTCATCGCCGGCATCGTCGGCGGTGGCGTCAGCGCGGCGATACTGGGCTACTTCATGTTCTACGGCGGGGTGCGCGACGTCTACGTGACCATCATCACGCTCGTCTCGACAATCGTGCTGCACACGTTCATGGCCCAGACCGCCGGGTCCGAGTGGGCCATCGGCGAGGCGGCGCTGGGCGGCTTCAACGGGATGCCGGACATCCCCCTGTTGACCCTCGGCGTCGGCGGGGCGTCCTACCAGTTCATCTACAACCCGTTCCCGATGCGGATAATCGGCATCGGGGCGGTCGAGATCAGCCCGTTCTACTACCTCGTGCTGGCGTTGCTGGTCGGGGCGTACCTCGGGCTGCGCGCCCTGGTCAACTCGGACTACGGCCGCGTGATGGTCGCCGTCCGCGAGGACGAGGACCGAACCGAGATGTTCGGCTACAACGTGACCCGCGTCAAGTTCGTCGTGTTCACGCTCGGGGGCGCGCTGGCGGGCCTTTCCGGCGTGCTGTACGCCGCACGGAACGTCTACATCGATCCGACCGTGTTCTCGCTGCTGTTCGCGACGCTGCCGGTCATCTGGGTGAGCCTCGGCGGCCGAAAGAGCCTGCTCGGGGCTGTCGTCGCCACGCTGGGCGTCGAATACCTCCGCATCTCGATGGCCGGAGAGCTGGCGCTGGTCCTGCTGGGGTCCCTGTTGCTGGTGACGATTCTGGTGCTCCCCGGCGGGTTCGTCCCGTGGGTCCACCAGCAGATCGTCGAAGCCCGGCTCGGTCCGGGCGAGGCCGGCGGGGCTGACGCACCCGACGCGTCGAGTGAGGTGAGTGACTAATGAGTGATACTGAAACCGAATCCGACATCGATTCGCTCGGACCGAACGTCCGACAGACCGCCGCGGAACTGGCAACGGGCGACAGAACGGAGACGCTGCTGCAGACCGACGGGCTCGTGAAGCAGTTCGGCGGGTTCACCGCCACGGACGACGTGGATTTCTCGGTCGCCGAGGGGGAGCTACGTTGTCTCATCGGTCCCAACGGCGCTGGCAAGTCGACACTGCTGAACCTGATTACCGGGTCCTACGAGGCGACCGATGGCAGTATCTACTACAACGGCCACGACATCACCGATCTCGACCCACACGAGCGGGTCTCACGCGGGATCAGTATGAAATTCCAGGTCCCGTCCGTCTACGGTGACCTGAGCGTCAGAGAGAACGTTAGGCTTCCCGTTCAGCAGTTCGCCGACGGGGAGGAGCGACGGCGGCTGGTCGCCGAGGCCATCGAGGCCGCGGGGCTCACCGGTTACGAGGACGTCGATGCCGGCCAACTCTCGCACGGTCAGCAACAGCAACTGGAGATCGGGATGGCCGCCGCGCTCGAACCCGACCTCCTCCTGTTGGACGAGCCGGTCGCCGGCCTCGACGTGGCCGAGCGCGAAGCCATCGCCGAGCGGATCACCCGGCTCAACGAGGAGCAAGGCATCGCCTTCGTCGTCATCGAACACGACACCGACTTCGTCGCGAACATCGCCGAAGAAGTGACTGTGCTGCACAACGGCGAGGTGTTCCGTGAAGGGCCAATCGAGGAGATAGAGTCGGACCCCGAGGTCCAGCGGATATATCTGGGGGGTGAGTCGTGATGCTCGAACTCGATGGTGTCACCGCCGCCTACGACACGACACCGATACTGCGGGACGTGGATCTCGCCGTCGAGGAGGGGGAAATCGTCGGCGTGATGGGGAAAAACGGCGTCGGCAAGACGACGCTCCTGAAGACGGTGATGGGGCTGTTAGAGCCCAGCGAGGGGTCCATCAGCTACGACGGCACCGACGTGACCCACGCGAGCGCCGACGAGCGCGCACGGGCCGGGATCGGCTACATCCCGCAGGGCCGCGACGTGTTCCCCAAGCTAACCGTCGAGCAGAACATCAAGATGGGTGAGACCATCAGGGCGGACAGCGACGAGACGCTGTACGACCAGATATACGACTACTTCCCGGTCCTCGAAGAGCGGGCGGGCCAGGAGGCCGGCACGCTCTCGGGCGGGCAACAGCAGATGCTCGCTATCGGCCGGGCGCTGGTCTCGAACCCCGATTTGCTCCTGCTTGACGAGCCGAGCGAGGGCATCCAGCCCTCCATCGTCGACCAAATAAGCCAGGACATGCAGACGATCAACGACGACCTCGGGACGACGATCCTGTTCGTCGAGCAGAACCTCGGTGTCATCCGGGAAATGGCCGACCGCTGTTACGCGATGGAGCGTGGCACAGTCGTCGACGAACTCGGCCCGTCGACGATTGCGGACGAGGACGCAATTGCGGAGTACCTCGCGGTCTGAGGCGGACGACTGTCGCTGTTTTCCGCGACGGGCGTCCGACTGCCGGTGATCGGCTGAGAGACCACGCACGGCAGTCCGTCTGCGGGCTAGGCTGTTGGCTGGCTAACTCCTTCCTACTTACACGCAAGCGATCGAATCAACACAGGTTTGAGTCCCCAATGGACAGAGGTGAACACGAATGTCCGATCGTGATTCATGGATATCGAACCTCGGCTTCGTGCTGGCCGCCGTCGGCGGTGCGGCGGGCCTCGGGAACATCTGGCGGTTCCCGTGGCTGACCGCCGGGAACGGGGGTAGCGCGTTCCTCATCGTCTACCTGCTCGTCGTCGTCGGCATCGGCGTCCCGGGACTGCTCGCTGAGTTCGTCCTCGGACGCTGTGGCCGACAGACACCGACCGCGGCGCTTCGCTCACTCACCGGCTCCCGCTGGGGGTCGTGGCTGGGAGCGTTCAACGTCCTCACAACGCTCGTTATCCTCTCGTTCTACTCCGTCGTGGGCGGGTGGATTCTCCGCTACACGCTGGTTTCGCCGGTCGGAGCGTACTTCGGGCAGCCCCAGCAGTACTTCAGGGCAATCAGCTTCGGCCTCGAAGCGGTCGCTTTTCACCTGCTGTTCCTCGGTATCGTCGCCGCGATCGTCTTCTTCGGCGTGAGCGGCGGTATCGAACGCGTCTCGAAGGTGATGCTGCCGGGCGTCGTGATAATCCTCCTCGGCCTCGCGGCCTGGACGGCTACCCAGCCGGGCACGGCCGCCGGCTACGCGTTCTATCTCAGCTTCGACGCCGACTACCTCGCCGCCAACTTCCTGAGCGTTATCGGGCCAGCAGCGGGCCAGGCGCTGTTCACCCTCTCGCTTGGCGCTGGGGTAATGCTGACGTACGCCTCGTATCTCGACGACAACGCATCCCTTCCGCGAGACACGCTGGTCATCGCGGTCTCGAACACGTTCATCGGTGTCCTCGCCGGACTGGTCGTCATTCCGCTGCTGTTTTCCCAGGGCGTTGACCCCGGGCAGGGCGGCCCCGGTGCGCTGTTCGTCGCGCTCGCGACAGCGTTCGAGACGCTTCCGGGCGGCACACTGGTCGCGACGGCGTTTTTCGCGACCGTTTTGATGGCCGCGGTGACCAGCGGTATCAGCCTGCTCGAAACGCCGGTCGCCACCCTCGTGGATAGCTTCGGCGTCCCGCGACGCCGGGCAACAGTGGTGGTCTCGGTTCTGCTTGCGGCCACTGGGAGCGGGCTGGCACTCACAAGCTCGGTCTTTCAGTTCGTCTCCGGCACGCTTGCAGACCTAATGTTGACCGTTGGGTTGTTCGCGTTCACTGTCATCGTCGGCTGGCTGCTGCGCGGGGAAGCGCTGGCAGAGTTCCGTGCCGGAACCGACCACTTCGAATGGGTAGCCAGGCCGTGGCTCCTGACGGTCAGCTGGGTTCTCCCCGTTGTCGTGCTGTTCCTGTTGACGAACACGCTCGCGTCGCTCGCCGGGATGTCCCTGGGGCTTGGCGGCCGAGCGATTATCGCTGTCGTCGGTACCGTCGCCCTGGCTGTCGCAGTGAAGAACGGGACCTGGAGCGACCGGCTGAGTTCGCACTAGTTCCGTCTGTCCTGATCGCGGCCCTGTTCGCATTCGTCCACCAGAAAACGGGAAGACTGCCACCCAACTGCGGTTCTCAGCACGAGGTGCGCAAAGCAGGTCTCTGAAGCGGTCAAGCGCCGCTTCTGTTGACTGGATCGCATCGATGCAATGAACGCACTCTCACTGCGCAGCCTCAATGAACTGCGGCGGTGCTTACGGAGTCCAAGCTCTCGTATATGTGAGTGAAACGCCGCCCTATTGGACCTATATCTCGGATATATGGTCTTTTTCTGTCGAATTACATTCGTGGATATCCATATCTCTATCTAGAATAGAGAGTACACCGACAAAATTCTCTCGCTTGGCGAGAAAAGCGGGCACGGGAACAGCCACACCTCCGCTACGGGATCTGTACTCTACTCTGTCGTCCATTCGCACTTCGTAGTAACAACCAAGCGAGCGACAGCGCGACCGTCAGGAGAACGCCGATACAAAGCGACGGTGATGCCCCAGCAGCGGACGGGGCCGGTCGGGACCGACTCAGTAGTTGCCCGTCGTGACAATCGGGGGTGCGTCGTGGGGGCCGTACGGCGCGTCGTCCAGATACTCCCCTGCCGGCTCGAAGTAGTCTGCGAGCGACGCGGCCGCCTCCTTGCGGAGGACCGTCGCGGGATTGTCGCCCTGGAGGTACTCAAGCGCCGTCCCGGCGGCTTCGAGATTGTATTCGGCAGCGCGCTCACGGCGTGCAGCGTAGAGTTCGACTTCGTCACGCGCGACGGCGTCCCGCTGTGCGTGGTACGCAACGGTGATGGCTGAGGCCGCTTCGTCGGCGTCGGCGACGCCCGAGTTCATCCCGCGGGCACCGAAGGGCGCAAGCAGGTGTGCCGCCTCGCCGGCCAGCAGTACGCGACGGTTCTCGTCGATGAACGTGTCGGCCATGACCTGCAAGAACTTGTAACTGGACACCCAGGAGACGTTGTCGGCGTACTGCTCGCCCATTATCTCCGACACGAACTCCTGCATCTTCTCGTCGGTGACCAGTTCGTCTGGATCGTCCCCTTCGACACACTGAATGTCCAGTCGCCAGCCGCCAGTAAACGGGACGAGCATGACGTTACGCCCGCCGGCTCTCGGGTCGTCGTAGTGGAACAGCCGTTCGAGCGGCCACTGCTCGTCCTCGTCGTCGATTTCGTCGACGTCGGCGATGATGAACGAGTTCTCCGACTGGTCGCCCTCGAACTCGGCACCGATTTCGTCGCGGACTGTCGAGCCACCGCCGTCCGCCCCAACGAGATACGGCGTCTCCCACTCGCGGCCGTCGGACGTTTCGACGGTGACACCGTCCGGACTCGATTCGGCTGTCTCCACCGCACAGTCCCAGTGAATCTCGATCCCCGCTTCGTCGATGGCTTCGTGCATGTAGTCTTCCGTTCGGGCCTGCGGGATACTGGTGAAATGCGGGAATTTCCCGTCGCCACCTGGGTTGTCGTAGGTCCGACTGAACACTTCTTTGCCGCGCCAGCACGTCCGCCGGGTCGGCCAGACCAGTCCGTCCTTGACGAGGTTCTCGCCCAGTCCCGGGTGAGCGCGTTCGAGCGTGTGCAGTGTCGACCCGTGGACGTAGATCGCTCGGCTCCCCGACCGATCACGATCCTCCGACTCAGCTTCGAGAATCGTCGCAGGAACGCCGCGTGCGTTCAGCGCAAGCGCCGTCGTCATCCCGACCGGACCCGCACCCGCAATCAGCACTGGCCGTTCCGCATCAGTGGTGCTCATAGTGTCTACCCTGTCGTTACGACACAACCATCATAATTATTGTGGTTGTGTGGCAGAGAACGGCTTTTCAAACCCGCTACGTACGGATATCGATGTGACTATGACCGGGCGAACACGCTGTGGAACTCGCTGTTACAGGCCCAGTTGCGTCTCAACCCAGTGATCGCGAGCGGCGAACACCATCTCCTCTTCGTCTTCAAACGTCGTCGCCTCGGCAACGAACTCGTCCCACGTCCCGTCGGGCACCAGCTCGAGTTCGGCCGACGAACTAGCGTCCGAGGGACTGGCTGCGACCATCTCGTCGAACGAATCGAAATCTGTGAACTCCTGCATGAACACCTCGTCGAAGATGTCTGTAATCGGGATCTCTTCGTGTTTGCCGACAACGTCGTGCGGATGTGGGAGGTCATCTGCTTCGGCAGCCGCTTCTGCCAGGTCGCTTTCTTGAACCATACAGACAATGATGACTAATACCATGTAAACGTTTCTGGTACCCGCAGCGACAGCCAGAAATCTCCGTGTCCCGAGAACGGGGACAATCACTCAGTGAGGGAGACAGGCCGGTAATCTAGCGCGACGTTTCGGCCAGCACGGACGCAGCGTAAGCGCCCCGCTCGGGCGTATTGAACGTGGCGACACCGAGGTCTTCCATCCGCTGTCGGTCTTCGGCAAGGGCGTCGCTTGGGCCAGCGACGGTAAACACGACTGGCTTGTCTACCTCACTCGTGAATTGTTCGAGTTCTTCGACCGGGTATCCCAGGGAATGCTCGAAGATCTCGTATACGAGGACGATGTCGACGTTGTCGTCGCGCCCGACAGCGTCGATGACCTCGCCGAACTCTGGCATCGGGCGGCCCGTATCGACCGGGTTCTGGTCGTACGTGAACCCGAGCAGGATGTCGTCGAGCCGTTCGCGGGTTTCCTCGGTCAGCGCCGGAAAGTTGACGTTCCGTTCCTCGAGGTAGTCCGCCATCATGATTCCTGGCCCGGCCTGTGCCGTGACGAGTCCGACGTTGGGGCCCGCTGGCGTCGGACACGTCGACAGAACCCGGCTTGCATCGAGGAGTTCGGTCATCGACTCCGCCATGACAGCACCCGCGTCCGTGAGTTCCTGTTCGTAGTGGTCGCCCGCCTGAACCGGTGCGGCAGTGTGAGACTGCACGAACTCGTCGACCCGGTTCCCGGATTTGAGTGCGACCACGGGAGTACTGGCCTCGTCGATAGCCTGCACGGCCGCGTCGAATCTGTCCGTCCCTTCGATGTGAAGGGCCATCGCGCCGGTCTCCGGGTCGTCATCGACAGCTGGAATCACGTCGCCGAAGTCCGTGTTGACGCGATTCCCGAGCCCGTACATGCCCGCGGTCCCGTACCCTTCCCTGTCCAGTTGGAACGTGGCGGTTACTCCGACGCCGCCGCTCTGGGCGATTACCGCCACGTCCCCGGTCTCTATGTCGTCGAATCCAGGGACGAAGGAACTGAAAACGGACCGGTGTGGGATGATGTGTCCGGCCGTGTTTGGCCCGAGGATGGAAATATCGTACTCCTGTGCAGTGCGGCGGATCTGTTCTTGGAGTTGCTCGCCACGCTCGCCGGATTCGGCGAATCCGCCGGCAAAGACGACAGCACCGCCGACGCCCGCCTCCCCGCAGTCCGAGATGACATCAGGCGTCGCGGGGGCGGGGACACAGCACAGCGCGAGGTCGGCGTCGGTGTCCTCAACGGAGTCGACGAACTCGTAACCGTAGACCTCTCCCTCTCCGGAGGGGTTGACCGGATACACGGGGCCATCGAACTCCTTCGCGTTCGCCATCGCGTCGTTGCCGAGTTTCCCCGGCGTTTGTGAGGCACCGATAACTGCGATACTGTCCGGATCAAACAGGTCTGTCAGGCTCATAACTCTCTTTCTCGTGAGCATTGAATATAATTTTCGAATATTGGGGTCGTCCCCAGAGCCTCGGAGACCCACGATATCGGCGACTGCACCACGTCGGCTTTTTATCCATCCGTCGCGTTCGCCATCGTATGCAATTCTACGACGATATTTCGATCGGCGACGTGCGCCACTCGGATGGATACACTGTCTCGAAATCCGAGATCGTCACGTTCGGTGAGAAGTACGACCCGCAACCGTTCCATACTGACGAAGCTGCTGCCGAGGACTCCGTTTTCGGCGGGCTGGTCGCCTCGGGGTGGCAGACTGCCGCGATATGCATGCGCCTCCACGTCGAGAGCAGCGAGGAAATGGCGACACTGGCGGGTGTCGGCGTCGACAACCTCCGCTGGCGTCTGCCGCTCCGGCCCGGTGACACCCTGCGATTGCGGACCGAAATCATCGACAAGCGGCGCTCCGAAAGCGACCCGAGTCGGGGGTTCGTCACCACCCGCCACGAAGGCCTGAACCAGGATGACGAACTGGTCATCTTATACGAGGCGACGGCCATGGTCCGCCGCGAGGCCGACGAGTGATGACATAGCGGAATCTTAGCGGTACCCGTACGAAACTTCTTAAGATAGCAGGTGAATCTTGTATCCAAACATGTCCGGATCCACCCCTGAAAAGGCATCACTCGCGCCCGAACGGTCGGAGGCGCGCGACGAGACCGAACGTCTCCGCGCCGAGCGCGACCACTGGCGTCATCTCTTCGATCAACTCGTCGCGTTGTTCCCGGAACCGGTCATCGTCGTCGACGATGACGGACGACTGACCCACTGGAACGAGGAACAGGAGGCGTTCATCGGCATCGATGCGGAGACCGCACTCGATCGCCCGGCACACGAAGTCGTCGGGACCGAAGAAGTGACCGAGACGCTGGCGGAGGAGGTCGCACGGACGGGTGACGCAATCAGGGAAACTGACGTCAGGTCCGGCACGCACGACGACGGGACGGACTGGCACGTCCGGGCCACTGGCGTGCCGCTGGTCGCACCGGACGGCGACGTTGTCGGGTCTTTCGAATACGTCAGTCGCGTCACTGACCTCGTCGAACAGCGCAAGTCGATAGAACGGGTCCAACAGAAGGTCAGCGAGGAGATCGAGACATCCGTTACAGACCTCGAATCCGCGGCCGAACAGGTGACCGAAAACGCCGAGGAGATCGCCGACATCGCGGAGCAGGAAGCCAGCAACGTCGGCGACGTCGACAAAGAGATACAGACGCTGAGTGCGGCGACCGAGGAAGTCGCTTCGAGCGTCGAGACCATCAGCGCCCAGAGCGACGAGACGGAGACGCTGGCCGAGGAATCGGAAGGTGCCACTCGCGACCTCCTCGAAACTGTCGAGGCTGTCACTGACGCGAGCGAGCTGATGGCGGAAGACGCGACGGAACTGGCCGAGCGGATCGACGAGATAGACGACGTGGTCGCGACAATCGACGACCTGGCCGAGCAGATCAATATGCTGGCGCTTAACGCGTCTATCGAAGCCGCTCGGGCCGGCGAAGCGGGCGAGGGGTTCGCCGTCGTCGCCGACGAAGTGAAGAACCTCGCCGGCGAGTCCCAGGCGGAGGCTGACCGAATCGAGCAGTTGATTGATTCGGTCTCGGAGATCGCGACTGAGACGGTCGACAGCGTGGAAGCGACGACGGAGATGGTCTCGGAGATCGACGCGAAAATCCGTGAGGTAAACCGGAACCAACAGCGGATACAGGAGTCTATCACGGACATCTCTACCCAGTTGACACAGATCGCCGACGCGACCGACGACCAGTCCAAGAGCGCCGAGGAGATCGCGGCCCTGCTGGATACGACGGTCGAGGGCGTCAAACGGGTGGCCGACGAGGTGTCCGAACTGGCGGCCGCGAACCAGCGGCAGACGTCCCAGCTAGCCCAGATCCGGGAAAGCGTCGAGTCGTTGGAGCGGAACCTCGACGAAGCCATCGACGCCCGCTGACACTTACTCGTCTTCGCTCCCACAGACCAGCACCGGGCAGTGGGTCCCGAGAATCACGTCCTGTGTGACGCTCCCGAACAGGGCCTTGCCGGCCGGGGTTCGCTTGCGGCCCCCGACACAGATCTGATCGACGTCGTACTCCTCGGCGTATCTGAGAATCTCGCCCGCCGGGTCCCCGCTCGACTCCAGGAGTTCTACCGTCACACCGGCGGCCTCCAGCCGGTCTTTGGTCTCTCTGACCGCTTCGACCTGGTGGACGGAGGCCCCCTCGGGGTTGTCGTCGAACACGTGGAGTAGATAGGCCTCGGCCCCGTCCGCTGTTTTGACCATGCTTTCGACGGCGTTGATCTGTGCGCGTGCCTGTGACAGGTCGTCGTCGAGTGCGACTAGGAGACGTACCATACCCCACTGTTCGAAACGGGGCTTGTTATATCCACTGCGTGTTCTCGCCCGGTGATGTTCGCGGTACCAGTTAACTGTGTGTGGGTACTATACGTTCACATGGGTCATGAACGCGAGTGGGCCTGTACCGGGTGGGACAACAGCGAGTGTGTCGGTACCCCCTTTTGTCCCCCGCGCTGCCCGCGGTTCCGTGACCGGGACTCCGTTCAGGGCATCGTGAGACCACACAAAGCCGCCGACACAGCCGAACTCGTCGAGATGTATCTGGACCTCGATCCGGCGGACAGGACGATGGGATTACCGCCCGCCACCGAATCCAGACTCAGGACCTGGCTCGACCGGTTCATCGACGACGGGTGGAGCCTCGTCGCCGAAACGGAGTCGTCAATCGTCGGTCACACGGGCGTGACACCGGAGGACGCCTCGGAGCCCCACCTGGTCGTGTTCGTTGCCAACGACGCCCGGGGCCGTGGCATCGGCTCGGAACTGCTCCGTCACCTCATCGCCCACGCGGCTGACAGCGGGCACGACGCGCTTACGCTGACCGTCGCCGCCGACAACGACGCGGCGGTGACAGTGTATGACAACCTCGGGTTCGATGTAGTCGAACAAATGCGGGGCGAGTTCGAGATGCGCCTCTCGCTGGCGGAGCCGGTTGCGGAGCGCGTCCAACGCCCACCAGCCGAGAGAGAGGGATGACAATCCCCGGTTCGCACGCAGTATTCGGGCGACAATTGTTCGATGTAGTCGAACGGTTCAGCGGTGAGCGGCCACCCACGTTTTAGTTCCTGCACCGCGGTTGCGTGTGTATGCACCGGTCAACCGCGCACGGAACCCCACAGATTGCGGACGATGCGTTCGTCTCGGAGATGGCCTACGTCGTCGGCGACGTTAAGATCGGCGAGCGAGCGAGTCTCTGGCCGTTCGTCTGCCTGCGAGGCGACGGCGGGACCGTCACGGTGGGGACAGAAACGAACGTGCAGGAGTTCACGATGCTCCACGGGGCAACACTCGGGGACGAGGTGACGGTCGGCCACGGCGCAGTCGTCGATTACGCCGAGGTCCACAGCCACTCCCTGGTCGGCATGGGGAGTGCGGTGATGGGTGGGGCGACGGTCGAGTCCAACTGCATCGTGGCGGCCAACGCCGTCGTGCGGCAGGGGCAGCGTATTCCCGAGGGGCACATGGCCTACGGTGTGCCCGCCGAGACGCGCCCGCTCAGCGACGAGCAGATAGCTCAGATCGGTGCCACACACGAGAACTACGTGGAACTAGCGGCCACGTACCGTGGAACCCCCGCTGACGCGGCCGACGACTGCTGATACTGTCGGCTGTACGCCGATGAAGCGTTTCACCACCCCGAAGTGGGAGAATATCTTGCAGGAGGGACAGCCAACAGTATCCGGTGGCCGGCGTCCCCATAACATGGGTACATGTGTTATATATTTCTGGTATGAACGAATATGTTGGATTCGATGTTGTCGAACAGCGTGTGTCAGTCATTGTCGCCGGCTAGTTCGCAATGCTTAATTATGGAGTATCGCTTGAGCAGTGTATGGGCCAGCACTCGAAAACTGGGAAAAAAATCAAATCGGACGAAACGCTGTTCGCCCTCATCGAATGCATCAGAGAGTTCGACGGGGCCGGCGTGACAGAACTGGCAGAGGAGCTAGATATCGCCAAGAGCACCGTTCACGGCCATCTAACGAGCATGCGCGACCACGGCTTCGTCGTCAAACGCGGGTCGGAGTACCACCTCGGGCTGACGTTTTTCGACTACGGACAGTACGTCAGGGGCCAACTGGGCATCTTCCGGTCCGGGATGCAGGCAGTCGACCAACTCGAGAAGGCGACCGGCGAGATGGCGTGGCTCATCAGCCACGAGAACGGGAAAGCCATGTACATCTACGGCCGGGGCGGGCAGAACGACATCGACATCAACACCATCCTCGGGACGTGGGCGTACATGCACTGCAACTCCGGCGGAAAGGCCATCCTCGCACATCTGCCCGAGGAGGAGATACACGCTATCGTCGACGAGCACGGTCTGCCAGCCCGGACGGAGAACACCATCACCACGCGGGACGCGCTGTTCGATGAGTTAGAGCAGATCCGCGAGCAAGGCTACGCCCTCAATCGCAGCGAGGACCTCAAGGGCGTCCACGCCATCGGCATCCCGCTGATGTTCGGCGGGGAGATACAGGGCGCGCTGAGCATCGCTGGCCCCGCCCACCGACTCTCACAGGAACGCTGTGAAGGGGAAGTGCTCGACCAACTCCGGGCCGCGACCGACGAGATAGAGTTGAACCTGGCCTACCGGTGAGGCCGGCAGGAGGCGACCCAGTATCGTCCACCCGTGACAGCGCCCGTTACAGAGCGCGACGAACAGGACGCCGACGAACGCGTAACTGAATCCCATCTGTATCCTGACGGCCCAGCGCGGTGCTACGGCAGGCGTCGCCACGGCACAGCCGGCGGCGGGGAGGAGTGCTATCGCCGCACGTCGGGGGAGTATCCCGGTACTGACGGCTCCAAGCACGACGAGCGCCGCCGCGGCGAAACAGCCGACCGCGACCCACGTGGCACCGGTCTCACTCGCGATGACGGGGACAGTTCGTTTCCCGACCGTCGCGTCGAACGCCGCGTCGAGACGGTCGATACCCACCTTGATCCCGGACAGCAGCGCCGCGACGCCCGCGGCGACTGCGAGGACGCCCGCTGTCAACCCACCGGCCTGCGCGGCGAACCCGCCACACAGCGTGATGGCGATCCCGAGCGGGTAGTCGACGGTGACCGGGACCGGATGCTTGTCGAGATACGGCGCGTGTAGCAGGGCGAGACACAGCAGTGCCAGAACAGAGGAGGCTGCGAGTAGCCCAGCAGTGAGCACCAGCGACGAGGCGAGCGCCAGCGCAACGACGACGGCGATGGCTGTCGCCCACCGATAGGCCGCCACCGAGAGCGGCGGCGTCTCCTCGCCGCGAACGTGGCCGTCCACGAACCCGTCGCGCAGATGGGCGACGAACAGCGTCGTCGCGACGGCACCTGCGTGCTGAGCCGCGATGGAGGCGCTGACGCTCGGTGCGAGTAGGGCCCCGCAGATCGACGTGGCAACGACGGGGAGCATGAACACCGGCCGGACGTGCGCGAGCAGTCCGGCGATGTATCGTGACATACTTCGAGTTCTCGATGGACCCCAATAAGCCACGCTGTCGCGGTCACATCGGTGTAACCAGAACTATTAATATTGCAGTTCAATTGGTAGACGGTAACAGAACCACCATGAAACTCAGAGAGGCATTTGCCCGAACAGTACGGTGTTACCCGGAGCAACCGGCTGTGGTCACAGACGACGGACGGTCGGTCACGTACGAGACGCTCGACGAGCGCAGCACGCGACTGGCGAACGCGGTGCAACAGCGGGTCGGTGAGCGGCGATGCGCCGTTCTCACGCTGAACGGCCTCCCGGCAGTCGAGTCGATGCTCGCCGGCAACAAGCGCGGCGTCGGGACGGTACAACTGTCCTACCGCGCGACGGCGGCGGAACTGGAACGGATGGTGGAGACGGCGTCGGCGCGCGCGCTCGTGTTCGACGACGCCAACGTCGACGCGGCGCTTGCCCTGCTCGACAACGGTGGCTTCGAGGCAGCGATACACGCCGGAGACCGTTCGGTTGACCACGAACTGGTCGAGTCGTACGAGGCGGTCCTCGACGACGCCCCGAGAGATCTCGACTCAGCCCTGCCGGTGGGCGAAGAGTGTGGCGTCCTCTACACGAGCGGGACGACTGACACGCCAAAGGCCGTGCCGTTCGATCAGGAGCAACTCTGGTACGGTGCCATTCAGGTCATTATGGAACACGGTATCGACGAGACGGACACGGCGCTGTGTACGACGCCGTGGTACCACATGGTGACGACTGACGCCTGGCTCTACCCTCACTTCGTCGCCGGCGCGACGGTCGTGCTCCACACCTCCTTCGACCCCACGGAGGCGCTGGAACTCATCGAGGCCCACGACGTGAGCGGGCTCCTCGCCGTCCCGACGCAGCTCAGAGCCATCAACGGCGTCCAGCGGGACGCCGGCTTCGACGTGGACTCACTGGGATACATCCGGACGGGCGGGTCAATCGTCACCGAAGACCTCGTCGAAGCGACCAGCGAGTACCTCACCGATCAGGTGTACAACACCTACGGGATGACCGAGGCGGGCCCCGACCTGACTTTCGCCCACCCGAGTACACAGGCCGAGCACCCCGGGACTATCGGCAAATCGTCGTTCTCGTGGGAGATCCGCGTCGTCGAGACGGTGCCACTCGACGAGGACCCGGACCCCGAGGCGACCGTCGACGCCGGGGAACGCGGAGAGATCATCGCCCGCGGCCCCGGGATGTCCACCGGATACATCGACAACCCCGAGGCTGAATCGAAGACGTATTTCGACGGGTGGCTCCGTACCCGGGACGTGGCGACCGTCGACGAGGACGGCTACCTCTACATCGTCGACCGCGTAGACAACATGATCGTCAGCGGCGGCGAGAACGTCTACCCCGCCGAAGTCGAGGAAACGCTCGAAGATCACTCCGCCGTCGAGGAGGTCTGTGTCTTCGGCCTCGACGACGACCAGTGGGGGCAGGTCGTCACGGCCGTCGTCGTCACCGACGGCGACCTCTCGGCCGAGGATCTCGACACCTACTGTCTCGAGACGGACACGCTGGCCGACTTCAAGCGCCCGCGGGAGTACGCCGTCACCGCCGACCCGCTCCCGCGGACGGACACGGGGACGGTTGTTAGGAGCGATCTGGTCGACGAACACTTCGACGACCGGTAGTCGCTGCTTAGAACAGGAGGGTAAAGATCGCGATCTGAACGGGCACGAGCAGGAGTAAGGTCGCGAGCGAGCAGACACTCGCCATCTTCGTCAGCTCCATCGAGTCGACCACGTCCAGCCCGAGGATCGCGACCAGTACCGCCGATTGGTACGGGAAAAAGTACGCGTTGAGCGCGACGGCTTCCGTCATCGCCACGGGGACCAGCGGGATTCCCGCGCTGGTCGCAAACGAGACCAGGACCGGTGTGAGAACAGAGGCGACCGCGAGCCCCTCCATCACGAGTGTCAGCGCCAGCGCCACCACGACGACGACGACCAGCACCAGCGGGAGCGATGGGTCGGCCGGCAGAGTCGAGAGGAGGCGGCTCGCGGCGAGGTCGGTGAAGGCTGTCTGTCGGAGCCCCTCTGCGATTGCGAAGATCGCCCCCAGGAAAAACAGAATCGAGAAATCGGCGTCGCCGACGGCGTCGGGTCCCACGACACCGATCCGCGGGGCAAACGCCAGCAGCGTCACGACGACGGCCCCGAACAGCGGGTGGAGGCCGTGGAGGAAGTCAGTCGCCCAGATCGCGACGCCAAGGAGCAGAAAGCCGAGCATCCGGCGCTCGCGGGGCGTCGTCGAGACGCTCTCCGCCCGTTCCGGCGTCGTCACGCCGTCGTGATTACGGGGTCGGTACAACAGGTACGCGATGGCGACGATGAGCGCGACCCGACCGATACCCATCACCGGGCCGAGCCACAGCGTCCACTCGGTCCAGGTGATCGCCGGGCCGCCGCTGGACTCGACCAGCCCGGTGACGATGATGTTCGCCAGCGACCCGGTGAGGATGCCCGACGAGCCATAGAAGGTCGCAAACAGCGGCCCGAGGAAGATACCGACCGCCGCTCGCCGCTCCTCGAACAGTTCGCCCAGCGACTGGAGAATCGGCGCGAGGATGAGGACCCGGACCAGCGACGACGGGACCAGTACCGCCAGCGCGAGGCTCCCGAACGAGAGGACCACGAGCAGATACCGGTACGCCGCGACGGCGTCGGTCGCGACAGACGCCGGCATCCGGTGGAGTGCCAGCCGTTCGACCAAGTCCGCGAGCCCGCTCTGCCGGGCGGCCTCGCCGATGAGGATACCCACGACGACGAGCCACGTCGCCGGCGACTGGAACCCGGTCAGCGCGAGGCTCGTCGAGAACGTGACACCGATGAGGCCGACGCCGAGCAAGGCGGTAAACCACGGTTTGACTGGTGCTCCGATCCAGAGAGCGATACAGAACAACGTGATGGCGAGCATTCTGGCCGCGCCGGTCGAGAGCGGCGCGTACCGGAGGACGGTTCCGGCCGCGAGCACCCCGGCCGGGGCCGAGAGCCACGAGGGATCGATCCCCCGAAGGACGGTCGCCCGAATCGCGGTTTCGTCCGACATTCTGGCTACCGAATGCCACACCACCCACCACTATCAGCGTATCGGTGCCGAAAGACGCTTGCGGGGTCCGCTCCACGTTCCGAGTGAGATGCCGACAGAGATTGCCCCGGACGTGTACGATATCACCGTCAAGACGAGCCCGGACGCCCGCTATCGGGTCTACCTGTTCGACGGCGAGACGCCGACGCTCGTGGACACAGGGTTCGAGGACACCGTCGACACCCTCGCCGACGCACTGGACGACCTCGGCGTCGTCCCCGAGCGGGTACTCATTACGCACGGTGACCCGGACCACATCGGCGGCCTGGCCGGAGTCGGGGAGCGGTACAGTCCCGAGACGTGGGTGCCCGAGGGCGTCGAGACCGACGCCGCCGTCGACCACCGGTACGGCGACGGCGACAGTATCGGCCCGTTTCGTGCCGTCCACGTTCCCGGCCACACGCCCGCCCATCACGCGCTCATCGACGAGGGACGCGGTATCGCCGTGTTGGGTGACGCGGTGTTCGGTGCCGACGCTCGTGGACTCCCGGCGGGGTATTTCGTCCTCCCGACGGCGTTCTTCTCGGCTGATGTGGCCGCCGCTGATGAACACCTCGACCGACTGCTGGACTACGAGTTCGAAACCGGACTGGTCTACCACGGGTCCAACGTTACCGAAGACGCGAGTGAGAAGTTGGCGACGTTCGTCGACTTCGCCGGCAAACCGAGCTAGTCGCCGGTGACGGCGTTCGAGAGGTCTTTGTTGGCGTGTTGACCGAGATACGCCTCGATGACCTCGTCGTCGTTCTGGATCTCGCTGGGCGTCCCTTCGGCGATGAGTCGGCCGTTGTTCAACACCATGACCCGCTCGCTGACGGTCATCAACGCCCGCATGACGTGGTCGATGAGGAAGACCGTCTTGCCCTCGTCTTTGATGTCGCCGATGAGGTCGACGATGTCCTCGGTCTCTTCGGGGTCGAGGCCGCCAGCCACCTCGTCGAAGAGGACGAGTTCGGGGTCTGTCGCCAGCACGCGGGCGATTTCGAGGCGTTTGAGCTGGCCGACGCTCAGTTCGCCCGGTTCGGCGTACTGGAGGTCCGCGAGGTCCACGAACTCCAGCATCTCCCGGGCCCGGCCACGGACGTCGTCGAACTCACTGCCGCCGAACTCCGCACCGACAGCGACGTTCTCCAGCAGCGTCATGCTCTCGAAGGGCCGGACGATCTGGTGGGTCTTCGCGAGCCCGCGGTGACAGATTTCATGTGAGGGGTCGCCGGTGATCTCTTCACCGTCGAAAAACACCCGCCCTTCGGTCGGTTCGTGGACGCCAGTGACGGTTCGGAACAGTGTCGACTTCCCGGCTCCGTTCGGTCCGATGAGACCGATAGCCTCGCCACGCTCTACGGTGAACGAAACGTCGTCGATTGCGACGACACCGCCGAACTTCTTTGTCAAGTTCTGTCCTTCAAGTAGCGCCATTGCCGAATGGTATCCTATCCACTCAAATAAACCTACCCCTGTTACTTCCTATCGAGGGAAAACGCTTTGAGCAAGTTCCAACAACTAGGGGCCGTGACTCTCACAGAGATGTTCGACCCGTCGGCTGTCGCAGTCGTCGGTGCCTCCGAGACCGAGGGCAAGATCGGATACGAGGCGATGGCGAACGCCATGGAGTTCGACGGGCCGGTGTACCCGGTGAATCCATCCAGCGACGGGGATCTGTTCGGTGTGCCGTTCGTCGATTCGGTGACAGACATCGACGACGACGTGGATCTCGCGCTCTGTTGTGTCCCTGGCCCGGCGACCCCCGATGTCGTAGCGGAGTGCGGGGAGGCCGGCGTCGGCGCGGTGGTCATCTACGCCGGCGGCTTCGCGGAGGCCGGGGACGAGGGCGAGCGGTTACAGCGCGCGGTCGTCGAGACGGCCGAGGAGTACGGTATCTCGTTGCTCGGGCCGAACACGAGCGGGTTCGTCGTCCCCGCGACGGACCTGCTGTGTTCGTTCGCCAGCGGCGCGGAGAAGCTTCCCGAAGGGAACACCGCCGTCATCGCCCAGAGCGGCGGCATCGCACACGTCCTCGCCTTCCAGTCCCGCAGACAGGGCCGGGGCGTGTCCGCGATGGTCGGCCTCGGCAACCGCGCCAACGTCGGGTTCACTGAGACTATCGAGTACTTCGACGGCGACGACCGGACCGACGCTATCGTCCTCCACGTGGAGGGGACCGACGACGGCCGCGGCCTCCTGGAGGCCTGTCGTGACAGCGACACGCCCGTTATCGCCTACAAGGTCGGTCAGTCCGACGTCGGCGAGTTCGCCGAATCCCACACGGGCGCGCTCACGGGCGACCACGAACTGTACACCGCCGGGTTCGCCCAGTACGGCGTGCCGACGGTGACGGCGACCGACGAACTCCTCGACGCCGCCGCGGCGCTGGGCGACTCGCCCGTGCCCGATGGCCCCAACGTCGGCGTCGTCACCGCACAGGCCGGCCCGGGAATCATCATCACCGACCGTCTCCAGCGTGCCGGTGGCCGCCTCCCGGCGCTGACCGCGGAAACCCAGGAGCGGATCGACGGGATCCTCCCGGGCGTCACCTACACCGGCAACCCGGTCGACACCGGCCGGCCGATGCCGGAGTTCGGCGACGTCGTCACGGCCGTCGCCGAGGACGCCGCCGTCGACATCGTTCTGGTGTACGAACTGTTCGAACAGTCGGTCGGCTTCCCCGTCGACGCACTCGACGGCCTCGCCGAGCGTGTCGAGAAGCCGGTCCTGTTCGCCACTGACGGTATCGAGGAGGACATGGCCGACGACAAAGCGGCGCTGGCGGCGGTAGACGTGCCGGTGTTCGAAACGCCCGAGCGGGCCGCCGACGCTGCGGCCGTCCTGGCCCGATACGGTGAGATGCAGGCAGCCGGGACCGACTCGGAGGTGGTCGCCGATGACTGACGGCCCCATCGCGGCCGCCCGCGCCGACGGTCGACGGACGCTCACCGAAGCAGAGGGCAAACGACTGCTCGCGGACGCGGGCATCGAGACGCCCCCGTTCGCACTCTGTGGCACCGCCGAGGAGGCTGTAGAGGCGGCCGGCGACATCGGCTATCCGGTCGTCGCGAAGGTCTCCGCGCCGTCGGTCACCCACAAGAGCGAGTGGGCAGACGGCGCGGGCGTGGCCGTCGGGTTGGACTCGGCCGAGGCGGTACGCGGGGCCGCCGGACGCATCTTCGAGGCGGCGGCCGACCGGGGTGTCGAGGCCGAGGTGCTCGTCGAAGCCGCAATGGACGTCGACGCCGGGACGGAGGTCATCGTCGGCGGGCTCCGGGACCCCTCCTTCGGCCCGGTCGTGCTGACCGGACTGGGCGGGGTGTTCACCGAGGTGTTCGAGGACACCAGCCACCGCATCGCGCCCATCGACGCTACCGAGGCGCGCGCCGCGATAGAGGAACTCCAGGCCGCGCGATTGCTGGAGGGATACCGCGGCAGCGACCCCGCCGACATGGCCGCACTCGCGGAGGTGGTCGCGACCGTGAGCGACCTCGTGACCGACTACCCCATCGCTGAACTCGATATCAACCCCGTGCTGGCGTCTGCCGACGGCGCTGTCGCACTGGACGCGCTCGTGGTACTGGAAAACGAGGCGACCACCAGCACGGCGGACAGCGCCGAACTGGAGGGACAGCAATGAGCTACGAACGCGTCTGGACGGTTCGGTTCTCCGACAGCGACCCGTTCGGCATCGCTCACTATCCCCGAATCGTCGATGCGCTTCACGAGACATCGGACATGTTTATGGAGGAGATCGGCTACCCGTTCTGGGAGATCTCCCAGGACCACGGTTTCGGCCTGCCATTGGTCGAGATCGACTTCGAGTTCGAGTCGCCGGTCGAAGCGGGCGACGAGGTGACCATCGCCCTCACGCCGGACGTCGGGACGCGGAGCGTCCGGTTCGACTACACCGCGACCTGTGACGGGACAGTCGCGTTCGAGGGGTACGAACAGCGGGTGTGTGCCGAACACGGCGGCGGGGGCGCTATCGAGGTCCCCGAGGAGTTGCGGGACGCCATGGCGGCGTACGCCGAACCGTGAGCCCCATCGGCTGAAAGTATGCTTCCATAGTAACGAAGCGTTTTTATCGATTCCCCAATGTCATATCGATATGGCGGAATTCGAGAACCCCTACGCCGAGGAAGACCCGTTCGTCGAAGCTCACTTCGACTGCCTGAACTGCGGCGGTAAACTGTGGGAGTACGCCATCCAGGGGTCGATGGTCTGTGAGGACTGTCGGTCGATGTACCAGTCGGCCGAAATCTTCGACGCACAGGCCTGACCTGGCGCTGACACCCGACGGTGACGCTCGATTCGGGTCACACAGCGGTAGCCGCGTCCCTCGAAATCGCCCGACATAGCGTCGCTGGCAGCGGATTAGTTCGTCAGTCCAATACACTTATGTTGGTGCTGTGGTAACACATTGGTAGACTATGTCCCAGCAAGAGGAGCAGGATTCCCAGGAACAGGACCTGGAGGACCAGCTCGAACTGAGTACCAACACCCGGGAGATTCTCGAGCGCCACAACCTCCGTCCGCTGTGGGAAGTCGAGGACGACTTCGGCAACACCATCGACGACCTCGAAGCGGACATCTGGAAGTGGGAGGACATCCAGGCGGCTATCGACGGCGTCGAGGACGACGTTCCCATCGCCGACCTCCCGCCGGGCTTCCAGCGTCGAGTCGCCGTCCCGATCAACGCCTCGTTCGGGAACGCGATCTCGAACACGATCTACGTCGGCGTCCAGACCGTCTCGCCGGGCGAGACAGCCCCCTCACACCGCCACGGCGCGAACGCGCTGCGGTTTACAATCGACGGCAGCGAGGACATGAAGACCGTCGTCGCGGGTGAGGAGTTCCCCATGGAGGACAACGACCTCGTCACCACGCCGCAGTGGGAGTGGCACGACCACGTCAACGACTCCGACGAGACGGCGGCCTGGCTGGACGTGCTGGATCTGCCGCTGGTGCTGGACTCGCTGAACGCCCGCAACACGTTCGAGAATCACGAACTCGAACGCCAGCCGGTCACCAAGACACAGGGGTACTGGGCCTCGCAGTACGGCCGTGGCCGCCCGGACGAGGAAGCGAAGAGCGATGGTATCCCCGGCCCCTTCGAGGGAATCCGAGAGGCGACGCCGCCCTATCGCTTCAAATGGTCGAAGATGGTCGAGTCACTGCACCAGCGGGCCGACAACGACGAGCCCGACCCCTACGACGGCTACAGCCTCTCGTATGTCAATCCCGCCACCGGCTCGCCGCCGCTGTTCCCGACGATGTCGTTCCGGGCCCAGCTGTTGCAGGAGGCGACCGACGCCCACTTCCACAACGCCACGGAAGTGTTCTTCGTCGTCGAGGGCGAGGGCGCGACGCACGTCGACGGCGAGGCACTCGAGTGGAGTGAGCGGGACATCTTCGTGGTCCCCCCGGACGCGACCCACCACCACGAACCCGACGGCGACGAGTCCATACTCCTCGGGATGACCGACCGACCGGTGTTCGAGGCGATGAACTTCTACGCGGAAGCCAGCCCCTCGTCGTAACCCGGTCGCCGACTGCTCGGTCTTTTATCGGAGTTAGGACTCGTTACGTCAGCGACCCACACAACAACGGGTATCTTTATAATCTATCATCGATATCAGCCTATACGGTATGGTTAACGACGATAGCCCAGTCACACGTCGCTCGTATCTCAAGGGAACCGCTGGTGCAGCCGCGATGGCTAGCCTCGCCGGGTGTGCCTTCGGCGGCGGCGGTGGCGGCAGTGACGATACGCTCACAATCGCCGGGACGGTCCCCGAGACGGGGGCGTTTTCCTCGCTCGGACAGGACCTGCGGCGCGGGTACGAACTCGGACAGGCCCAGATGAACGAGCAACTCGACCGCGACGTCGAGCTCATTCTTCAGGACGACGAGAGCGACGCGCAGACGCTCCGGCAGAATCTTCAGGAGATGACCAGCAACAACGACGTCAACATGATCTGGGGGAGTTTCTCCAGTCTGCTGGTCACCGCCGGGAGCGCCTTCGCGGAAAACCAAAACCTCCCGTTCCTCGGTATCGCGTTCGCCTACGAGGAACCCCACCGTAACGACAACTACGAGTGGACGTACTCGCCGTTCCCGAAGTCGCGCGACGTTGCCCGATCGACACTCGGGACCCTCGACCTCATCCCGGAGGGCGACCGACCGAACCGCATCGGGATCTGGGAGCCTAACTCCGGTTGGGGCAAAGAGCAGGCCGAATACTGGGAGAACCGACTGGGCGAGGCCGGCTACGACATCGTCCTTCGAGAGACGTTCGAAATCGGCTCACAGGACTTCTCGACGCTCATCAGTCAGTCCCAGAGCGCCGACGTCGAAGTGCTGCTGTCGAACCCGACGCCGGGCGGCGGCATCACGGCCGTCAACCAGATGCAGTCGAACAACTGGTCGCCGAAGATGCTCAAGTTCGTCCGTGGGGCCGACCCGTCGGCGTGGTGGTCGGCACTCGGCGACGCGGGCGCGTACGCGCTGATGTGCCCGGGGTGGGTCCCCGGCCTGACCGGCAACGGCAACCAGCAGCTTCGAGAGACGTACATGAGCGAGTACGAGACCGAGAGCCAGTACATGCCGGTCAACGTCGGCGGGTCCTACAACCTGACGCAGGTCGCTCTGCAGGCGGTCCAGGCCGCCGGCACCATCGAAGCCGACGCCATCCAGAGCGCGCTTCGCAGCGAGACGTTCCAGACGGTCATCGGTGAGTTCGGCTTCGAGGACAACGGGCTCCCCGCCGAAGGCGAACTGACGGCACCGACCGGCCAGTGGTGGGACGGAGCCCAGCGCCTCGCCTACCCGAACACCGACTCCGAGCGTTCACTGGAGTTCAGGTACCCCATCCCGCCGTGGAGTGAGCGGTAACCTCTCGACAATGGTCACCGGAGAACTCGTTTCACAGTCTATTGTCAACGGGCTGCTGCTGGGCGGGATCTACGCCGTCGCCGCCCTGGGCCTGTCGCTCGTGTTCGGGATCATGGACATCGTGAATCTCGCGCACGGCCACATGCTGATGGTCGGCGCGTACGTCGCCATCCTCCTGTTCGCAGCGACGGGTATCACCCCGCTTCTCGGCATGTTCCTCGCCATCGGACTGCTGTTCGTCCTCGGTGTTGTCTTGCAGAAGGTGCTGTTGAAACACGTTGTCGGGGAGGGCATCGAACAGCCCATTATCATCCTGTTCGGGCTGGCACTGATACTGCAGAATATCGGCCAGTTGGTCCTGGGCGGCGACGCGCGGACCGCCGACCTCGGTATCCCCGGCAGCGGTATCGACCTCGGGTTCGTGTTCCTCTCCCTGCCGCGGACGGTGACATTTGTCGTTGCGGTGCTCCTCATCGTCAGCACCTGGGCGTTCCTCCAGTACACGCGAACGGGGCAGGCTATCCGCGCGACCGCACAGAACCGGACCGCGGCCAAACACATGGGCATCGACACGGACCGCATCTACGTCATTACGCTGGGAATCGGCACAGCGCTTGCCGGCGCAGCCGGTGCGTTGCTCTCGATGCTGTTCCCGATTGATCCGTACATCGGGTGGTCATACCTCCTGAAAGCGTTCGCTGTCGTCGTGCTGGGCGGTGTCGGCAGCATCCTCGGGACTCTGGTTGGCGGCGTCGTCCTCGGTGTCTCGGAAAACCTCGGCGCGCTGTACCTCGGTGGCGGCTACCGAAACGTGGTGAGTCTGCTCATCTTCCTCGGAGTGCTGTTGCTCAAGCCCGAGGGACTGTTCGGTTCAGGAGGGGATGGCGAATGAGCCTGCTCCAGCGCCATCCCGAGCAGTCGCTGCTCGGAAACCGCCGTCTGCAGGCTATCGTTGCGGTCGCCGTTGTCGTGCTCGGACTCGTCCCGCTGACGACAACCGATTCGCTAACCGGGCTCATTCTGACGGGGTTAGTGTTCATGATGCTCGGCGTCTCGTGGAACCTGCTGGCCGGATACGCCGGACAGATTTCGCTCGGACACGCCGCGTTCTTCGGCATGGGTGCGTACGTCGCCGCGTGGCTGACGACCCCGGGTGCGGCTGGCTTTCCGGCTGCAATCCAGCTCCCGATTCTCGTTGCCGTGGTCATCGGCGGGCTGGCTGCGGCGCTGATCGCGCTCGTCATCGGCCCGGTTATCTTCCGGCTGAGCGGTCACTACTTCGCCATCGGAACACTCGCGCTGGCAGCGGTTATCGAGCTTGTGATGCTCGACCAGCGCTCGTTCACCGGTGGGTCGACAGGGTACTACGTCCAGGGTGACCTGAGCGTCGGTAGTGTGCTTTCACATGGCGATGTCATGTTTTTCCTGACGCTCGTGGCGACAGTCCTTACGATTGCGATCACGTACCGGATCGTCGAGGGTTCCGGTGGGCTCGCGATGAAAGCCATCCACGACGACGAAGCGGCCGCGAGCAGTCTCGGCGTCAACCCACTGAAGTACAAGATGTACGCCTTCGTGGTCTCGTCGTTCTTCGCGGGGCTCGCGGGAGCGCTGTACGGCCACTACACGCTGTACATCAATCCGGGATCCACGCTGGCGGTGACCTGGACCATCGACTCACTGGTCATCGTCATCCTCGGCGGGATGGGGACCTTCGCCGGGCCGATTCTCGGTGCCGGCCTGTTCCTCCTGCTCGACACCGGACTCGCAGCTATCGTCGGCAGTGTCGCGACAACCATCGAGGGGACGCTCATCATCCTGTTTATGATCTTCCTCCCACAGGGGCTGAGCGGACTCGCTGAGGACTATCTCATCTCTGACAAGGGCGGCTCAGAGGAGCCATCGGGCTCGGATACGATTTCGAACGACGAGACGGTTGATGCTGAGCCGGGTGTGACGCCCGACGAAGAGTAACCTCAGGCCCCGAGATACGATTCTTCCACGCGTTCGTCCTCGGCTAGCTCGGCGGACGTTCCGGAAAGGGTCACCTGCCCGGTTTTGATGACGTACCCGCGGTCGGCTACGCGGAGCGCGTTGTATATGTCCTGCTCGACGAGTAACACCGTCGTTCCGTTCTCGTTGATGCGCTCGATCGCCTCGAACACGTCGTCGACCAGCACCGGCGCAAGGCCCAGGCTGGCCTCGTCCAGCAACAGCAGGTCAGGGTCGCTCATCAGCCCACGGCCGATGGCCAGCATCTGCTGTTCGCCGCCCGAGAGCGTGCCGGCGCGCTGGCTGGCCCGCTCTTCGAGCCGGGGGAATATCTCGTAGACGGTCTCGAGTCGCTCGTCCATCCCGCTGCGATCGATGTATGCCCCGAGCTCCAGGTTCTCGCGAATACTGCTATCGGTGAAGATCTCTCGCCCCTCCGGAACGTGGGCGACGCCCATCTCCACGACCTCTTCGTGGGGCATCCTGCCGATATTCTCCCCGTTGAACCGTACTTCGCCAGCCGTCGGCTGGAGATCACCACAGATCGTCTTGAGAGTGGTCGTCTTGCCGGCACCGTTGGCGCCGAGCAGTGCGACGGTCTCGCCTCGTTCGACGGAGAGACTGACATCCCAGAGGACCTGCACGTTCCCGTACGACACGTCTATCGAATCTACTTCGAGGAGCGCCATCGATTACCACATGATTTATCGCCGGTTTTCTTAAGTGTACTCCTCTGTAGCAGGCCAAAAAAAGCGATCCGAGTGAGGCCGAGAACCGACCGGAGGCCGCTATTCCTGTCCGCCTTTCTGGACGTCGGCCTCGGCGTAGCTGACGTCCCGTTCGGTGACGTCGACGGTCATCTCGCCGACGGACTCGATTTGGGCCTCGATGGTATCGCCGTCGGAGAGTTCGCTGACGCCTTCCGGCGTCCCGGTGGTAATGACGTCGCCGGTTTCCAGGGTCGCTCCGAGTGACGCGTACTGGACGACATCCGCGCAGGTGTACACCATATCGCCGGTGTTCTCGTACTGGCGGCGCTCGCCGTTGAGTTGCAGTTCCATCTGGAGGTCCTGTGGGTCGTCGATGTCGTCGGCTGTCGTCACGCACGGACCGATGACGGTGAACGTGTCGTAGGACTTCCGGTTCGAGCGGTCCTGGTCGCCCCGCAGCGAGATGTCCAGTAGAATCGTGTAGCCGAAGATGTGGTCCCAGGCCTCCTCGGCCGGCACGTCCTTCACATCGCCCTCCATGACGAACGCGAGTTCGATTTCGTGGTCGGTGCGCCGGTCGGAAAACGGCAGTTCGATGCCGTAGTCGGGGCCGACGACGCTGGAGGGGGCTTTCAGGAAGTAGCCCTTGTCCTTGATCGAGAACCACTCGTCGGTCGTGATGTCGCGATCCGACAGCGCCTCTTCGATGTGGTTCTCGTAGTTCAGCGGCGCGGCGATGACCTTGCCGGGGCGACCCACGGGCGACCCGACCTCTACGTCCTCGACTGCGTGGTCCGGTTCGGCGTCGGTGTACTCGCTGGCGTCGTAGTCGCCGTCGATGTACTCGACGAGGGGGTCTTCGGCGTCAATCCCGAGGCGGTCGTTCAGGGCGATGATGCCGTCGCCGTCGTCTGTGAGCAACCCGAACTGGTCGTTGTCATAGCGGACAAATCGCATACCCATGATATCGTTGGATACCATGATAAAAGATGCCTTTCTGTGTGGCGCGCAGGGACTTTGCCCTCCGGTCGCCACTCAGAAGTGCGCGTCCGTCCGCGTCAGCTCCGCGTCGGCGGCCACGTCCTCTCGGAAGTGCGTCGCGAGCGAATCGAGCGTCCAGCCGTCGGGGTCGACACCGACAGCGTCCATCGCCGGGTCCGAATAGACACCGACCCGGTTCCCACCGGCATAGAGCGTACACCCGGTCACGTCCGCCGCCGCGTCGCTGGCGAGGTACGCGACCATCGGCGCGACCTTCTCCGGAGGCATCTCGTCCCGCGTGTACGGGCGGTGTTCCTCGGGAACAGTCTCTGTCATCCGCGTGTAGCCGTTCGGAACGAGCGCGTTGACCCGCACGTCCGAGCGGTGCATCTCGGTCGACACCGACCGGACCATCCCGAGGACGCCCGCCTTCGCTGCGGCGTAGTTGGCCTGGCCGAGATTCCCCCGGGCGGCCCCGGCGCTGACCGCCAGATACGACCGCTGGCGGTCGAAGCCGTCGCCGCCCGCCTCGCGCCAGTGTGCGCAGGCTGCTTGGAGCGGGGCGAACTGCCCAGTGAGGTTGTTTTCGATGACCGCCGTCCAGTCCTTGGGGTCGAGCGTGTAGCTCATGCCGTCCCGGAGGATGCCGGCGAAGTTGGCGACGAAGTCCAGCCGGCCCTCCGCTGCGACTGTCTCATCGATGAGGCGCTGTGCGTAGTCGAAGTCGCTCACGTCGCCGTGGTGGGCCGTCGCCGCCCCGCCCGCGTCCCGGATGTCGGCGGCGACCTGCTCGGGCACGGCCGGGTCGCTGCCGTCGCCGGCCACAGACGTGCCCAGGTCGTTCACCACGACGGTTGCGCCGTGGTCGGCGAGTTCGTGGGCCGCCGCCTCGCCGAGGCCGTTGCCACCGCCGATGACGAGACAGACGGCCCCGTCCAGTGTCTCAGAACGGGAACTCACGGTCCTCGTGCTGGAGCGAGATCCACTTCTTCTCGGTCACCTCGTCGAGGAAGTCGTCGGTGTTGTAGCCGCCGACGCCGGAGGCGGCGGTGCCGCTGAAGGGCACGTGGGCCTCGTCGTTTACCGGCTGATCGTTGACGTGGACCATCCCGGTCTCCATCCGCTGGGCGATTCGCTTGCCCGCGCCCACGTCGCCCGCGTGGACGGACCCGGACAGGCCGTATTCGGTGTCGTTGGCGAGTTCGACGGCTTCGTCGACATCTGCGAACGGAATCACCGGCGCGATGGGGCCGAAGTGCTCGTTACAGGCCGCCGCCATGTCGTTGGTCACGTCCGAGAGCACCGTCGGTTCGACCACCAGCGAATCCTCGACGCCGTCTAGCTCGACCGTGCCGCCACCGGTCTCGAGCGTGGCACCGGCTTCGACGGTCTCCTCGACGTACTCCAACATCTCGTCGCGCTGGGATTCGTCGATGATGGGACCGAGAACGACGTGCTCGTGGGCGCTGCCCGCCGGCAAGTTCTCGGCGCGTTCGGTAAGCCGCTCTACGTACTCGTCGTAGACGTCCTCGTGGACGAGGTGGCGGTTGATGGAGATACAGACCTGCCCCTGGTGGGCGAACGAGCCGAAGACGCCAGCGTCGACAGCCTGTTCGATATCGGCGTCGGCCGTGACGACGTGGGCGTTGTTCCCGCCCAGTTCCATCGCGGCCTCCGCGAGGTTCTCACCGGCCGCAGCGGCGACGCGGCGACCGACGTCGGTCGAGCCGGTGAAGGCGACGACGTCGCTTTCGGGGTGGCTGGCGACGGCGTCGCCGATGTCCGAACCGTGGCCCGTCACTACGTTCAGCACGCCGTCGGGGAACCCCGCGTCCTCGAACAGGCGGGCGAACAGGAGCCCGCCGACAATCGGCGTGTTCGTCGCCGGCTTCAGGACGACCGTGTTGCCGGCGGCGACGGCCGGGGCGAGGGCCCGCGCCGAGAGGTTCAGCGGGAAGTTCCACGGCGAGATGACCGTCACCACGCCCTGTGGCTCGCGCTGGACGATGTTCTCCTTACCGGGGATGTTCGAGGCGGCGTGTTCGCCTTTCATCCGCCGTGGCATGGTGGCCGCCTCCGCAATCTGGTCTTCCGTGAGGTGGACCGACGTCTCCCCTATCCCCGCGGCCTGGCCCGCCTCGGTCGCCAGAAGCTCGACTATCTCCTCGCTGTGCTCGTCCACTGTTTGCAGGAGGTTCTGGACGAGTTCTTCGCGTCGGGCCGGCGGGGTCTGTCCCCACTCCGTCTGCGCTTCGGCAGCCGCTTCGTAGGCAGCGTCTACGTCCGCCTCGGTTCCGCGGGGAACCTGGGTCACCGTTTCGCGTGTCGAGGGGTCATCGACAGCGATGCTGTCCCCACTCGTGCTCTCGTCCCACTCGCCACCGATGTAGAGCTTGTTCCAGTCAGCCTCGATGCTGTACCGTGATACGCCTTCTTGTGCCATATGCGTACATACGGCGAATCGATTATGAAGGTTTGGTCACTTCCGGCTTATCCATCGCCCGACCCCGACAGTTGTTACGGGCGCGAGGTCGAGAGCGCTGCATCGAGGGCTTCGACCGGGGTCGGTGGCTCTTCGCTGCGGCCCGCAAACGCTCCGTTGACCGTGACATCGAGGTCGCCGAGTTGTGTTCGACAGGAGGCTCCCGGTGCGACGACGCTGTCAGCGTCGCTTCCGGTCACCTGTCCAGCGAGTTCGTCGCCGATAGCCATGCTCATCGTGTGGTGTTCGGCCTCGTAACCGAAACTTCCGGCCATGCCACAGCACCCGGAATCCAGCGGGTCGACTCCGTAGCCGGCCCGCCGGAGGACGCCGACGGCGTGGTGGTCCTTCTTCGTCGCTTTCTGATGGCAGTGCCCGTGGTACGCCAGCGACCGGTCGGTGCTGCCGAACGCTATCTCGTCGTCAAGCCGGAAGGTGTCGAGGTACTCACACACCCCGTAGCTGTTGGCCGCCAGCCGCTCGACTGACTCTCCAGAGAGGAGGTCCAGATAATCAGACTGGAGCATCACGGCGTCGCTCGGTTCGACGACAACCACATCCCAGCCGTCGGCAACGCGGGGAGCGAGCGCAGTCACGGCCTCGCTGGCCGTCTCACGAGTTGCGTCGACGAACCCCTTCGAGTAGGATGGGCGACCGCTGTCTGTCACGTCTGCCACCTCGACGTGGACCCCTGCGGCCTCGAGCACCCGAACCGCTGCTTTCCCAACATCGGGGTGGCTGAAGTTCGTGTACGTGTCCGGGAACAGGACCGCTTTTCGCTCGGCCTCCCGCTCGGGGACCTGCGGGCCTCTGGCCTCGAACCAGTCCTGCAGGCTCTCGCGTTCGAAAGTCGGCAGCGAGCGCTCGCTGGCGATACCGAGGGTCTTCTCCATCACCGTTCGTGCGCCCGGGAGCTTCGGCCCCAAGTTCGACAATGGGGCGAGCGCGCTGCCGACCCGGGCCAGGGTGTCGATGTTCGCAAACAGTCGCTCCCGAAGACTCGCGCCGTGTTCCTCGTGGTGGGCGTGTTCCACTTCGACTTTCAGTTTCGCCATGTCCACTTCGCTCGGACAGTCGTGGGCACACCCCTTGCAGCCGATACAGAGGTCCATCACCTCGCTGACGAACTCGTCGTCGGTCGGATCGTCCGGCAAGTCACCGCTCATGGCTTGCCGGAGCATGTTGGCCCGGCCGCGGGTCGACGTGACCTCCTCGTCGGCCGCCCGGAAGGTGGGACACATCACCCCGCCCTCGGACTGCTGTGTCCGACAGCCGCCACAGCCGTGGCACAGCTCGACCATCCCCTGCATCCCGTTCTCGTTGTCCCATTCGAGCGCCGAGTCGAACCCGGCGTCAAACTCGTACTCCGGGTCGAACCGCAGGTTTTCGGTCAGCGACACGTCGCCACACACCTGTCCCGGATTGAGCAGCCAGTCGGGGTCGAACGCGGTCTTCAGGTCGCGAAAGGCCTCCCAGAGCTGCTCGCCGTACAGTTTCCGGTTCCACTGGGTTCGGGCCCGGCCGTCGCCGTGCTCGCCGGACACGGACCCGCCGAACTCCACGACGAGGTCAGTCACGGCATCGCCGATAGCTTCCATCGCGTCGAGGTCGGTCTGTGACTTCGTGTTGACCAGCGGACGGACGTGGAGGACGCCGGGGCCAGCGTGTGCATAGAATGACGCGAACGTGTCCTGTTCCGCGAGCACGTCCTGAAACTCGCTGACGAACTCGGGGAGGTTCTCTGGCGGGATGGCGCAGTCTTCGAGGAAACTGATGTGCTTGGCATCGCTCGTCCGCCCGAGCAGAATCGGCAGCCCGGACTTCCGGAGCTTCCAGAGCTCTTTCCGGTCAGGAGCGTCGTACGCTTCCAGAGCGTCAAAGGCGTAGTAGTCTCCGACGCGGTCCTCGCTGCCGTCTTCCGGAATCCGGTCCGCGAGGAGGTCGGCGACCTGTTCTCGGCCGTGTTCGTCGCTGTCGGCGTAGAACTCGACTAGCAGAGCGGCCCGCGTTTGATCGGGTAGCCGTTCGGCCACAGCGGCGAACTCCGTCGTGTCGGCCGCGAGATCGATGAGCACGTCGTCGATGAGTTCGACTGCGGCGGGGTCGTGCCGGAGAACGTGTTGCACGTCACTGACCGCGTCGACGACGCTGTCGTAGGTCAGCAGCGTCACCGCTTTCGTCTCCGGCGTCGGTTCGAGCGAGACAGTCGCTTCAGTGACGACCGCAAGCGTTCCCTCGCTACCGGCCAGCAGGCTGGTGAGGTTAACCACTCCTGTCTCGCCGTACTCGCCTTCGTACTCCGCGACAAGCCGGTCCAGGTTGTACCCCGAGACGTTGCGCTTCATGTCGGGATAGCGCTCGTCGATTGCATCGGCATGGCCGTCCAGTAACTCGACGACGCCGGCTGCGATCCGGGCCTCGATATCGTCGCTCTCAGCGTCAGCCCGCGAGCGGAGGTCGGCGACCGATTCCTCGCCGAACGTGGCAACAGTACCGTCCGCGAGCACTACCTCACAGGACTCGACGTAGTGGTCCGTCTTCTCGTAGACCAGCGAGTGGGCCCCGGTCGAGTTATTCCCGATAGCACCTCCGATAGCGCTGCGGTTGCCAGCCGCTGGGTCGGGTCCGAACGTCAGCCCGAACGCCGAAGCGCGGTCGTTCAGGTCGGCGAGGATAGCACCGGACTGCACTGTTGCCTCTCTCGCATCGGGGTCAACGTTACGGACTGCATCCATATGGCGCGTGAAGTCAAGCACGACAGCCTCATTGACAGTCTGGCCGGCGAGGCTCGTTCCGCCACCCCGCGGAAGAACCGGGATCTCGCGGTCGGCACAGTAGGAGACGACCGCAGAGACATCGTCGGTCGACGTGGGAAACACAACACCGATAGGCGTCACCTCGTACGCGCTGGCATCGGTGGCGTACAACTGCCGTGTGTAGGTATCGAACCGCACTTCGCCTTCGACGCGGCTCTCTAAATCGGAGACGAGGCCGGGCCGTTCGACCTGGCCGCCGACGTAGTCGTAGTTCGCACGGCCGTCGCTCGCCTTCGGAGCGAGTTGGACACCACCGTCTGTGGCGGCGTCGCTATCGTCAGGGTGCATGTGCTACCACCTGTGTGAACCAATAACTTAACGCCGCCGTTCTCGGCACAGCGCGACGGCCTCGTGCTCCAGAGTGTGTCAACCGATAACTATCAGGTTGCCCCCTGCGCCGGTGCGACTGAGCAGTCGCAATGCGACTGGACTCATAAACTTGGTCTGCAAATAAAAGCTTACCCAAGTATAAATATCGGAAATAGGTATTAAAACGCCAAATAAGTAATCGATTATATCCTATTTCTCTCTTAATTTCTGGCTAATAATTATATATTGTGATATTTAAATGTGTTTTCTTGATTTCGTTCTCTAGTATTCCGATATCTATCTTCTGATTTCCCCAAACATCTACATATTCGGTCAGAAATGATTGGGATCGTGAATGTCGGTCCCGCTCACTACTCTCATCCCGGAAGAAAGAGATCAAAGATTGCAACGACCAGTCCGAGGAGTCCCATTCGAACTGGGGCGACGTACCACCGTTGATCCGAGACCGACTGTCACACCCGGTCCGATGTTGATCAGAGTGTCCCCATACGGGACTCCCGAAAACACGGCACCGATCATGATTCTAATGATTGTGAGCGTCCCGTCGAACCTTTTTCGAACCGGTCAGTGGATTTCTGTTCCATCAGCTGGTGGGGCCAACCCGTCGAAAAACGTCGAACAGGCTTCGTTGAACGCCCCCGACTGGTCCTGATTGACGAGGTGGCCGGAGTCAGGTATCGATCGGGCGGTCCCAGTCTGGACAGTTCGTGCGATTCGCTCACCCTGTCGCTTGACGAGCGGTATCTCGTGGTCGCCGTACAGGACGAGCGTCGGCGTCGAAACGTGTGAGAGCGTCGGGGCTACGCGTTCGTAGAGCGCTCGGAATATCTTCCGAAATTCGGTTGCAGAAATCGATTCGATGGCCTCCATCGACTGCTTGCGGACCGTTTCGTCAAGCGCGAGCCAGTGGCCGCCGTTGGTCATCCGAATCGAATCGAGCAACGTTTTGAATGTCAACGTCGGCCCAACAGCAGTGAGAGTCCCCGAAAGCAGTGGGAGCGGTGAGAACAACTGCTTCATTCCATGGGGGAGGTCGACCGGCGGCATCGTCTGTAACGGTCCCCCGATGACCGCGCCGCGAGCACCGGCCGGGTGTCGGTCGAGATAGGTTTGAACGACCATTCCACCGGCAGAAATCCCGGCTAAAATCGGGTGTTGCACGTTCAGCGTCGACAGCAGTTCGTCAAGGTCGTCGGCGAACAGCTCAATGGAGTACTGACGTGACTCAGTCGAACCGGTCTGACCGTGGCCACGAAGATCGACCGTTATCACCCTGTAATCGTCGGCGAAGTAGTCGATCTGTGACTGCCACGACCGGTGGTCCTGCCAGCCCCCGTGGAGGCAAACGAGCGGCGGCCCGGTTCCCGTCTCTTCGTACCAGAGGGAGCCGCCTTCGATCTGAACTGTTGGCATCGAGTAGGACTGGTGTCGCCCCACGGATAAGCCTTCGACCTAGTCTGACAAGCGGAACGAGCTCCAACATATTTTACTCTTTTCATCAAAACAACAGCAAAGGTGAAAGTGTCAGGGAATAATATGTCTCCATCGCAGATAGTTTGTATGGTAATCGTACAGGCAGCCACGGGAAGCATACTCGCAGTCCAGAACGTATTCCTACAGTTTAGCGGTGACCTCATCGGTCTCGCAATACTGTTCCTCGTTCTTGCGCTAGTCGCAGGGTTACTGGGCGCGACCGGTGTCGCCGGGCTTAGTATGGACATCGCGAAGTGGCTCGTCATCATCTTCGTGGTGCTCGCTGTCGTCTCCTTCGTATTCTGATCCGGCACGAGCAGTACTGTGCGGAAAGTTGTCAGGGTTCACCCGGACGAATGGACGAGAACAAGATCAAAACGATGCTGGATACAGAGAGGAATGGTCAGAGCCTTCACCGGCAAGACAACGGTATCGTTTGCGCTGGCAGTCCAAATAGTGCCCTCCACTGTCGAGTTTTTCGCACTCGGTTCGGCGATGGGAAAATCTCCTTCGTGTACTACAGCTGGATACAGGAAAAAGTAGCTACGATAGACGGCGATGAGGCACTTCCCAATCTGATGGACAAGGTGGCATGATGCACTTAAAACGCCTGAGCTGGCTGCGAACGTGGTTTCCCATTCCAATGGGCCGACGCGGGTTCGAACTCAGGCGATGGATACTGCTTGAAGGGCACCGCCTCGCAGTCACTGGGGCATTGCTTTCCGTGACGTTTGCAAGCATCGTACTCATGGGCTCGATCTGGACCTTTGAGATGCAGATGCTCCTCACCGAAACTGAGGCCGTTCAGACGATTCTCAACTCGTTTCTCAGCGGGATAATCCTCCTCGTTTCCATTGTCGTTTCCATCAATTCCATCGTGCTCTCCCACGACATCACTTCCATCGGTGCTCAGGAGAAGCGCATCGAAAGCATGATCGAGTTCCGGCGGGACATCGGCGGACTCACCGGCGATGACGCTGCACCAAGGGATCCGGATTCGTTTCTCAGGGTGATGGCGACGATAATCAAAGAGCGCGCGCACTCTCTCGAAAATGCCGGTGAGGACCTCGATGACGAGATCGGTGACTCGTTCTCCGAAGATATCACCGTGTACGTAGACTCAGTTGCTGCGACAGCGGAGGAACTCGAGTCTTCGGTTCAGCAGGTCCACGGTGGAGACCTCTATGCTCTTTGGTTGGGACTAGAGACCGATTACGGGCCGCTGATGAACAACATGCGCAATTTCACCTCCACGTACCGGAGCCATCTGAACGAAGACGAGGTAAAGGAGTTCAACGACCTGATGGAAATGTTTGAGATGTTCGCTACCGGTCGCGAGTACTTCAAAACGCTGTACTACGGTAAAGAGATATCAGAGCTCTCACGGACGCTGCTGGTTTTCTCTCTGCCATCCATCATCGTTACAATCTGGGCAATACTGGCGATCGACGCCAATCTCCTGCCTGACGTCTGGGCTTTCGGCCTGTCGCCGTTGCTCCTGTTCGTTGCCCTGACGTTCACAATCGCGTTGGTTCCGTTTATCATCCTGACATCGTATATGCTCCGTGTGGCGACGGTCAGTTCTCGGGCTTCAACATCGGGGCCGTTTAGATTACGATCCTGACCGCGGGCTGTACTGACACACCTACCGATACCGGTGGATGGACCGATATGCCGTCTGGATAGCCTTATCAAACGTTGTACTGCGTAGCTGCGGTTCTACGTCACCTGCTTGGATAGCCGCAACCACGGCTTCGGGAGTGAGCCGTGGCGCCTCGATTCGAGTGAACGCGCGGCCGACTTCGAAGGGGTAGTGTGCGTCACTCCCTCCGACGATGGGGAGCGACAGTGTGTCCGCGAGCTCCCGGACACGCTCTATGTTCCCCGGATGCTTGCCGTTCACTTCGACGGCGTCGAAATCTGCACCGCTCTTGCGGACATCACTCCGGCGGAATGGATGAGCGATAATCGCGGCACTCCCCCGTTCGTGTGCCAGTGAGACGACTTCGGTCGGGGTGAGTTCCCCGGGAGTGGTCCGTCGAGGCGGATCGGGACCGACGACCAGGACGTGACCGGCCGTCGTCGAGATTTCTATACCAGGAACGAACAGCGGCTCGGTCGTCCCACTTTCGTACCCGGGCGAGTAGTCGTGATTAGTCAGCGCCACACCGTCCAGGTCGTGCCACCGGCTGGCGAGCCGTACCAGTTGCGCCCCGAGCGGATCGTAGGCGGTCGGCCTGCTCTCGAACCCGTGGAAGAACCGCGTGTGCGTGTGGAGGTCTACGGTGTACATGGAACCAGTGACAACCAGTGGGTAATCACAACGGTCTGTTTTGTCGGGTTCATTCCGGATCCGGATCGTATCCGTCGCCCACTGCGACGGACAGCGTACCCGGGCGAACGTCGATTGTGAGTTCTCGGTGACTGATTATTTCCCCGTCTAAACTGAAGCTGATAGCCGACGGATCGTGGTTCGTGATCGTGAGCGATGACGCCTTCGACCGGATGATATGCTCGGAGTCACTGCCCAGGAGTCGCTCAGTGATCCGGTCGCTCATCAGGTCGAACGTCGAGACGTCCTTGATCACCACGATATCGAGGAGGCCGTCCTCCATATCGGCCTGCGCACCGCCCGTTGCGGTAAACCGACGACCGTTGCCGATGAGCACACAGATCGCCTCGCCGGCCCACGCTGCGGACTGGTCATCGTCGGCGGGGTCAATAGTAAGCCGGAGCGATTCGAAGTCCGACATCGACCGGAGACCGGTGACGACGTATGCCAGCACACCTAGTCGGTCTTTCATCGCGGGGGACGTCTCGCTGCTGGACTCAGCGGTCAGTCCCGCGACACAGGAGTTGACGAAGGGCCGGTCACTGGCCTGCCCGAGATCTATTCGGCGTCGATCGCCGTCCGCCAAGACATCAAACGCCGTTTCGAGATCAGTGATTCCCAACTGCTGTGCGAAGTTGTTTCCCGTGCCGAGGGGGAGAACCCCGAGGGTCACGTCGTCCAGTGCGTCCGCCTGTTCGAGACCCCCGATAACCTCGTTGATAGTCCCATCACCCCCAGCGGCGACAATCGTTTCGTATCCCGTCTCGGCGGCCGCTTTCGCCAGCGAAATGGCGTCGCCCGCCGCTTCGGTCTCTTCGATATCGTAGTCGTGTGCCGCCACCCGCTCCCGGACGGTGTCACCGTGATCACCGCTTCCGCTCCGGGGGTTGTAAATTAGAACCGTGCCAGACATCCCTAAATTACTCCTCCCACAGCGGTGGTCTGCGGTGTCCGTTGGACGTATCCTGCCTTCTATCTGCTACGGGAGTCTGCATAGCAATGGACAGGGTTTTGTAGCATTTTGTTAGGAACATTATATTCTATCTTCACAGGCCCTGGTGTTTTCAGCGGAAAATAATATCAGCTTACTGCCATTCAGACCGAACCGGGACCACAGGCCAGCGGGCGCGTCATCATCAGACAGTCGCTGCCAAATTATCGTAAACCGCCTCAGATTCAACGTATACCGAAAGCGGAGCGTCTTGTCATCACGGAAACCGAGAGTCTCCGTACAGCCCCGCAGTTGAGCTGATTGGCACACTGATCGTATTGCCAGGGCCGATGAGATGTGCATTAGTTCCCATCGGCTACTGTAGGCACTTGTCCTGCCTATGCGGATACGTGCAACGTAGCAGTCCTTCCGAGTGCTCTAGCTACAGGTAGAGGGGCGTGATCAGTCTTCGCGGACTTCGGAAAGCGCTTCCCTGGGAGCGTCACAGTTCGGGCACGTCGACGGGATGCTATCTTCGAGTTCGCCCATCTCTCCGCACTCCCCACACTGCCACATCAGATACCCTTCGCCGAACTCTTGGCCCGGGATCTCCTCCTGGTCGACGCCGTCACGGGCGTTCGTTTCGACCGTTTCAACTTCGAACCCATCAGTAGTGAATCCACTGACGCGACCCACTAATTGTCCGGTTTTCGTGTAGACGTATTCGCCCGGTTCGATAGCCTCGTCTGTGGTCGATAGGTTATCAGCCATACTCGACTAGTTGGTCGTATAACATATCAAACTATCGACCGTCGCTATATTGCTAGGGTATTTGCTTGCAAGTAAAGGAGGGGTTCGTATGGATTTCCGACCGCGAGACGCCGACATGAGAGGGCTCAGCTTATACCTCATCGGAACCTGTGAATCCCGTAACATTCTTCCGGATGGTCTCTGAAAGGGGTGCATGGCGAACGACCAGTCCGACAGCGATGAGACAGGCGACTCGCGGGAGATGGGCATCGACTTCGGCCGCCTTGACGACGAGCTGACATCTGAAACGTATCCAGTCGAGCGGGAAAGGCTACTCTCGGAGTACGGTGAATATGAAATAGAGACCGCCAACGGGTCACAGACGCTACGGTCGATACTGGGGGGCCAAGAGATGGAGACCGACAGCCACGAGTATGAATCAGCGGATGCGGTCCGCCAGGCCGTGCTCAACATGGTTGGCTCTGGCGCGGTCGGCCGAGAAGAATATTCTGACCGGGGCGGGACGAACCCGGAACAGGACGCCGAGGGGGAAACCCAGGACGAACAGTCACTCTGAAGCCGATCATCGACGCTGTCCAGGGGTGCATACATCGACCGAGTGATTTCACGAGACCAGAGGCCCAGGGACGCTACAATCGGTTGTGCTGATTTCATCCCAGAACTACTGGCCGCTCACGACACTTCTACCCACATCTCAGGCGGGCTTTTTGTGTTGACTCGGAGCGCTTCCATTGAGGGATTCTCCGAATCGCCCTACATTGCCATCCCGACCAGGGCATCTACCGAGTGGTACTGACATAATAAAAAACGTGGTCCATCGTTTTATGCTTTGGATAGTTCTTGCGGCCGCGGCGGCTTATATGATCGATACGACCTCTTATCAGCGGGTTAATTCTCGGATATCTGAGACAGGAAAGTAATCGCCTATGCTCGAAGCATTCGATGTATCGGGGTTGAAACGCACGTTCGGAGCGGCATCTGAAACAGATTTATCTCCGGAGATGGGATGGCTTAACAATAGTACGTTTGTTACTCCGTATTTTGACGGGGCTTACTCTAAAATATGGTTGGAGTACTGCATTTTCTCTCAAGGAACCCGAATCCGTAGCTTGTCATGCCGCTATTCCCACAGTTCGGCTAGCGGGCCATTCAACCCTGGCAGCTCGTCGGTCCCGGTGATGGGAGCTGTGCACCGTCCGAAAAAATGAACTGCAGGTCCGACGCGTCAGCCGGACTCCCGATGACCGGCGTTACAGGTACGAGTCGTCCCACTCATCGGCGCGGTGTAGGTTCCCACACTCGGCGCATTCGATGCGGTCGAGTCCATCGGCAGCGACGTCGGTACTCCCACAGTTCGAGCAGAAATACCCGTACGGGTCCGTGTGGTCCTCGCCCGCATAGGTGGGAAAGAACGGAGCGTCTCGGCCGGGGATCGTCTCGTCTTGTTCGACGGGGCGGTCAGTCCCATCAACCGTGACAGACGGAGGGACTGGTACAGATGGTTCGTTTGCGTCTTCTGTCCCGTCACCCTCAGTGAACACTGCCACTGCGAACTCCTCGTTCCCGAAGCTCATTTGATCATTTCCGTCGCTTTCGAGGCCGAAATCTTCGAGGAACTCACCACCCTCAACAGCGTCTTCGAGAACCCGTGCAACAAGTGGCTTTTCGTCGTCTTTTCGGAGGCGGTCGAGCAGCGCGGTAGCGATACCCTCGCCCCGCGCTTCAGGGTCGACATGGAGCCAGCGGATCGTTCTCTCGGTTCCGATTGCCACATCGACGAACCCCTGTACCTCTTCAGTGTCTCCGGCCGCGTGTTCGGCGACAAGCACTGTCGCGTCCGGATCTTCAAGACGATCAGCCAGCGTCTCGTCGTCGAATTCGTTTTCGATTATCGTATCGATCTGCTGCGGACTGAGCGCGTACGATGTCCGGAACGAATCCCGTGCGAGGGTTTCGACTCTCTGACGGTCTTCGGAGTCGGCAGGGCGAATCTCCATATTCGATTTATTCAACGGAAGGGGATAAGTCATCGCACTGACTGGTAATGGTCGAGATGGCATGTGCCACGTCGGCCGCGTCAGCAGATTGTTTAGGTCACCGCTTGAATCCGACCGGCCTCAACGGAACCGACAGTATGGGTAGGACAAGGAGTCGGCCACTGTGCGGGACAGTCACGGCAGTGTTTGAACCAGCTTGGACGCGGTGCAACCGGGGCCAATCGGGATGGCTGCTCGACGTCGCTACGCCATTGTTCGGGTCCCAACCCACGCATCCAGTGTGGTCCTGTAGAGAACGTGGCCGATATGAAACGCGAATCAGTCGTCAGGTCGATGTCGAACGCCATTCCGAGGGTGATTTTTTCACCGACTGTCGACAGGACCGGCCGCATAATGCTGGGACATTGTTCGGGTCTGACGCGTCTCGCTGATTATGAAGCAGCAGGCCCCTGTCGTTCAGCGGGAAACTGACTGGCAACGTGATTGATGGACACAAATAACTGCGATATACTCCGAGTAAGACTGGAGTACCCGGAATAGTTATGAAACGGGTGGATTGCGCAGTCAACGAGGGATTACGCTGTCGACAGCGTGGACCGGCCGATGTTAGCTGCTGTGAAACCACCTGTCGGACCAGTAGCGAGAATCGGCGTTACAGCGTTTATCGGCCCACAGGGATACCGCCCCGATGTCGCTGGCCGTGACTACCAGCCAATTGATAGTCTACGGTGTGTCAGTCGGTCATCTCGATGATGGTGGTTCGAACGTGGCTGATGATATACGCTGCAGTTACTTAAATAGGACCAGTGTATCACGAACCGTATGGTTTCCGGCCTTCAGACGAAGAGTTCTGCGGGAAGACAAGACAGCTTTCGCAACCGCCTCAAAGAATGGTTGTTCCTCGAGGGCAACCGGTTCACTGTCGCAATCGGTATCGTCGCTATGTTCGTCGTCGCTCTGGGCAGCCTCGTCTGGACCGGGGTGGTTGCCGTCGGGGCGGACAGTTCAGTTGCGAGCGTCTTCGCAAGCGGGATTATCTCCGGGGTCGTAACGCTCGTCACCATCGCAGTCTCGATCAACCAACTTGTCCTCTCGCGAGTGTTCGGATCGCCTGGGAAGTTAAGCGATCGGCTGGACGGTTCAAGAGACCTTCGTGAGCGCGTCGAGCGGTTAGCCGACCAGCCGTCGAGCCCAAATGACCCTGCAGCGTTTCTCTCGCTGCTCTCGACGACATTGAGCGAACGCGCCACAGCAGCGCTGTCAGGGATGGAACAGTCCGCCACAGATTCGCCAGCAGAGATTGCCGATGCGCTGACCGACGTCGCCGAGTACGGGCGCAGCATCAACACACAGATCGAGGACGGGACACCGATCACAGACATTCTCGGCATCATAGTGGGCTCGGAGTACGCCATGAACATCGCCGCAGTGCGGCACTTGCGCAATGAGTACGGTGAGTCTCTTTCGGCGACCACACGAGCGGAGATGGAGGCGTTAGATGAACTCCTCGAATCTGTCGCGGTCGTCCGACAGTTCTACAAAACGCTCGCCCTCCAGCAGGACCTTGCTATCTTGTCCCGACACCTAATTTACACTGGATTGACTGCGCTATTTGTCTCGATCTCTATGGCGCTGGTCTACCGGACCGAGACCGTCATGATCCCTGCATCTACGCTTGTGATCCTCGTCCCGGTGGCGGTGGGCGTCGTCGTTTCCCCGATCGCGCTGTTCAGCGCATACATCCTCCGAGCGGCGACGGTCGCTTATCGGACCGTCTCAGTCGGCCCCTTCGTCCCACCCGGAGGACGCTGACCCTCCTGTTGGGGCAACGGCGGTATCACACATCGGATCACCAGTCACCCTGTTCAGCCAGTTCTCATTTCCGGAGCTATCTCTATGCGAGATTCAGAACAATGCCGTGAGATAGATCCTCACCGTGACAGTTCTTTAATAGTTGAGTGCCCCTCTCACACCGACTCGTTCTCGTCGCCAGCGGAATTCTGAAGCGACCACACGACAATCTCTCCGCCGCCGTCGCCATCCCGTTCCCCGACAGTTTCGAGCGTATCTGACGCGATCGATTTCGCTTCGTCGAGTTTCACGTCCGATGAGACAGTTTCGAGACGACCGAAAGCGATCTCCGCTCCCGTTCCTATCGCTATCGGTGTGGTATCGAGGACTTCTCCATCAGCTCCCACCTGGCGGAGACGAGCGGATCCATCGGAGTCATGGGTCGCGACGACAGCGGCGACGTTCGCGCTCTTGGCACAGCGTGCGGCGATTCGTGCCAACTTGTCGATCTCCACGTCTTCTCCTTGCTCGATACGCAAACGCCGAAGTTCGTTCTCCAACTGTCGGGAAAACTCCTGAATATCGCCCGTGTTTCCGACTGCGCCCGCACCGATCCCATCGAAGTCGAACACTCGTTCGATGCGCTTGCTCGTGACGGTTTCTTCAATTACTACCCGGGAATCGCCGGCTATCACGACGCCGTCTTGCGATTCGAAAGCTACTACGGTCCCCATTATCAAACATAGTTTCACTTTCCTGGTATAAGTACGTGCCGCAGGGGAAACAGTAAAATTAGAATTGTCGTGAGTATTGTGGCTAGCGGTTACTCCGTCTCGTTGATTCGGGGATCGGTGACTTAAGCGTTTTAAAAGGCTTGAAATGTTTATGTCGGTGATTGCAGGTTCCTACCCATGGCCGGACTGTTGAGTGACACTGTGGTCCACAGCAGGTTGTGTCTGGATCCCCGTGTTTTCCGAGAGAATATCTCGGTGCGTATCATTTGTGATACTTAGTGGGTCGAGAAGCAATCAATTGGACCGAATTACAGAGATCCGGGACATACCAACTGACTCAGACTCACTCTTCTTCCGTGCGGTCGACAGTACCATGCCGACTAGTAGAGAGACAAGTAATTGAGAGAGATAACCGAGGTTCATTCCCTGTGAGGTCAAATGAATCTTAGGTTTCTAAACAGTCAGTGCAGCGGCCAGCACCCGGTAATGATGGCCCTCCACATTCAGTACAAGCGTCGAGACCTGTGTTTCGGTCATCTCGCGGGACAGGTATCGAATCTAATGCCTTTTGCAACCGTTTCCTCATGTAGTGTGTTACTGTACCCCACTATATTAAAAGTTCGGCCCTTCACCGATTTTTAGTGTATGATTGATTTGATCTCCCACAATTCATTGTACTACTCCGCACTTATTTCAGCCATTTGTATACGAATAGTCTGTTAACTATCTGTGACACCGACCAATCGCTGGCGATGGTAGTACAAAAAGTGTGGATGTAGATAGCCATGTTCGAGTCGAGTGGTTGGAGACACGGCGCGTCTTTATAACAAACAGGTGTGCGTATGTGTTTAACAATACACACATCATTATGCTTACCCAGTCGCGCAGTAGGTGACCTATTTTGTCAAATCCCAGTACTGTTGACAGACTTTCCTGAATTTGATATATTTTATATAGTCTACTAATATAGGTACTCAGCCGATACAGCAGCAGGACTTGTTTTGCGCCTCTGTCGCATCCAGTTAGCTATCTCGAAACCGTGGCCGCTCTGACCACCGATTTTATCCACTTACCGCTTGGTTCACCTGTCATGACGGTATTTACTTAAGCGTGAACAGTGATGGGGAGAACCTCTTGACGATTCATGCCTGAGATCGCTCGCCGTAGCGGTAACAGAGCCGGATAGATTTGGGGGACCGCAAGCTGACCCCCGAACGGGCGATGAAGCACAATATTTTGGGTTCTTCGGCCCTTATATCACTTTCACATACTATTGCTATTATTGATAATTTTGGTATACTCTACAAATGGCTGCCACGATTGGGTGTAGAAGGCCGACCTTCGGCCTCCCAGCGGCGAAGTTCCGAATCAAGTCGCGGTCAACGAAACGGTGATCGAATCAATGACCAGTAATTCTGGCTGTACGCCGCGACGAACCTACAGACGAACGAAATTCTTTATCTGCGGCTGTTTTCTACCACGACAACCGCTTTTTGTCGGATATTCCTCAACGAACTGTGCCAGAAACACGCTGTCGGAACTGCCGCCTGTCTTGTAGACGGCGCAAAACACCTTTGAACTGCACTTCAACGACAGAGCGCCGATTTCAGACAGACCCCAACTAAACACGACCGCGGTGGACTGATGTCGTACTACTCAGTATAGCCGAGGTCACGGAGATTACTCAGTATCTCTTCATCTTCGACGGCAGTATCAATGGCTTCATCGATGATATCCTGACGCTGTTGAACCACTTGGAGCAGTTGTCGAGCACTTCTGAGCTTGTATCGTACTTCCGGATCGTCCACATCGTCGAAAGCACCTTCCAACAATTCGTCTATCGTGGCAAGTGTCGTTTCAGCCATAGAGGCGTAATGGGGAACAATTTACTAAATTTTGCTGGATTCACCTCCGAGGTGAACCGTGGAATCCCTGTGTGAGACGTTTTCATGCCACGGATGTGTCATTCGGCCATCTTCCGAATCGTACTCGCCAGTGCTATCGAGAGCTTGCTATCGCCGCTTAGTTGGACCTTCAAGCATCCGGAAAGAACTCTCAGCGCCGGAGGATACCGTCTATGGTTCATTCGAGTCTGCCAGCGAAGGCTTGGAAAGACCCGCCGGGTTACAACGCTGCTTTCCATTTCGGGGGGTTAGTATCTCCGCCTATCTTACCGGCAGCCTCCGTTTCGGCGAGCTGCGCCATCTGTTGCCACATCAGTTTTGAAGGTGCTTATTCCGTGTAACTGTCCGTACTGAGGGCGTCCCTCTGGCTGTTTCCAACCGACGTGTTTTATCAGGCCACCTCCTATAGTAGGTATGCGCGAACTCGTCTTCGCCCTCGAATACGAGTCGGGCTGCAACAGGGTAGCAGACGCCCTGGCCGAGCACCCCGAGGCCCGCGTCCGCTCGCTCTCGCTGCACGCTACTGCTGACCGTCTCTGGCGGGTCGACCATGCTACCGGGACCCCCGATGCGCTCGACGCCATCGAGGACGCCTTTCTCAACAGTGACTACTACGCCGACTGTCTCGCCACCGAGGACTGCGGTGCTACCCAGACCACTCGCGTCCTCGACCGAGCCGACGACACGCGTGTCCTCTACTCCGACTGGGAGCGCACCCCCGCCTGCGACTCGGTGCCCCACATCGCCCGCGACCACCTCGGCGAGGGAGTGCTGTTCGAGACGCGTCACGAAGGGCATCACTACACGTGGCGGCTCATTCATTCCGGCGAGGGCGACGTGGCTGCGTTCTTCGACGAGCTCACGGCGGCCGTCGGGGCCTGTGCTCAGATGGAGATGCTCCGCACCAGAGACACGACGGCGTCGATGAGAGAAGCTGACGGGACTCCGGGTGACCTGTCCCCGGAGCAGGAGGCTGCACTCCGGGCCGCCGTCGAACACGGCTACTACGAGTCGCCCCGAGAGGTCGATGTCGGCGAGTTGTCCGAGCATCTCGATGTCCCGCGGTCGACGCTCACCTACCGGCTGCGGCGGGCAGAGGAACAGTTGGCGAAGCGGCACGTCGCGGGCAGGCGAGTGACCGGGGAGTCGCCGGTATCACGCTGACGACTTGTTTTGGAATATTCCAACAAAGGCTTATCGAACTAACGCCCCTATCGTGAAGTAATGACAGAGAATTCGGATTCGGCAGGGCAGGCGAGTGGGAGTGGGCAGCGACGGGAGCTGACTGCCCGCCTTGCTGTCCCCGAGATGGATTGTCCCTCCTGCGCCCAGAAGGTCGATAAGAGCCTCCAGCGCATCGACGGCGTTGTCGACACCACGCTCCAACCGACCACCGGTACAGCCAGTGTCACGTACGATCCTGATCGCACCAGCGATGCCGACGTGGTCAAGGCGGTCGAGGCCGCCGGCTACGAGGTCGTTGGAGGCCCGGATTCCGACGCCGATGAACGAGCGGACTCGGGCGACAGCGTCGACATCGCGCCGCCCTCAGAGGTGTGGACGAGTCCCCGCGCGAAGAAGACGTGGATCGGCGCGGCGTTGGTCACGTTCGGTCTCCTCTTCGAGTTTCTCCTGACGGCACAGAACGTCGCGGTGGCAAGCGTCCTCGGCTCTCCGCTACACGTCGCAGACCTGCTGTTCCTGGGGGCCGTCACCGCCAGCGGTGTCCCTGTCATCCGCAGTGGCTACTACTCCGCGAAGAATCGGAGTCTGGATATCGACCTGCTGATGGGAACGGCCATCATCGCCGCGACCGGCATCGGCTACTTCGTCGAGGCCGCGACGTTGGCCGTCCTGTTCAGCATCGCCGAGATACTCGAAGACTATGCGATGGACAGGGCACGGGACTCCCTGCGCGAGCTGATGGAGCTGTCGCCCGACGAGGCCACCGTCATGCGCGACGGCGAGGAAGTGACGGTGCCCGCCGACGAGGTGGAGGTGGGCGAGACCGGAGTCGTCCGCCCCGGCGACAAGATCCCGCTCGACGGGACTGTCATCGACGGCGAGAGCGCGGTCGACCAGTCACCGATCACCGGCGAAAGTGTCCCAGTCGACAAGACCGCCGGCGACGAAGTGTACGCCGGCGCCATCAACGAGGAGGGGTACCTCGAAGTGGCGGTCACGTCGACAGCGGGCGACTCGACGCTCTCGCGCATCATCGAGATGGTGCAGGGCGCACAGGCGAAAAAGACCGACACCGAGCAGTTTGTCGACCGGTTCTCGGGCTACTACACGCCGGTCGTCGTCGTGCTGGCGATCCTGACCGCCGCTATCCCGCCACTAGTTATCGCTGACCCCGTGACGGTGGACGCGGCCGGGTACGGCGTCACGTTCGCCGGTGACTGGCAAACGTGGTTCATCCGCGGGCTCACGCTGCTGGTGATTGCCTGCCCCTGCGCGTTCGTCATCTCGACGCCCGTCTCGGTTGTCTCGGGTATCACCAGCGCCGCGAAGAACGGCGTCCTCATCAAGGGCGGCAACTATCTCGAAGCGATGGGCGAGGTTGACGCCGTCGCCGTCGACAAGACGGGCACGCTCACGAAGGGCGAACTCGCCGTCACTGACGTCGTCCCTGCTGGCGACACCGACGCGGCGACGCTTCTCAGTCACGCCGCCGGACTGGAGCGCCGCAGCGAGCATCCGATCGCCACGGCGATTCTCACCCACGCCACCGAGGAAGGTGTGAACGACCTGCCCGACCTGACCGGCTTCGAGAGCCTCACCGGGAAGGGCATCCGAGGGAAGATTGACGGCGAGACGTATTACGCGGGCAAGCCCGCACTCTTCGAGGAGTTGGGTTTCGACCTCCCGCGTGCTCGCCGCGAGACAGACGGTGTCCCCGGGAACGGAGCGACCGGGGGCTCCTCAGACCATCGGTCTGACGGTGGCGTCGTGGCAGAAGAGACGGCTGCGTCCAACGACGGGGCGTTCGCAGAGGACGCGCTCGCCGCACTGGAGCGGGAGGGCAAGACGGTCGTTATCATCGGGACGGGTTCGAAGCTGCTGGGTGCTATCGCCATCGCCGACGAGGTACGTCCCGCCTCGAAACGGGCTGTCCAGCGCTTACAGGAGCTCGGTGTCGAGCGCGTCGTGATGCTGACCGGTGACAACGAGGGCACCGCCCGCGCTATCGCCGAAGCGGTCGGCGTCGACGAGTACCGCGCCGAACTCCTGCCGGACGAGAAAGTCGACGCCGTCGAGGAGTTGCAGTCGGAGTACGGTGAGGTGGCGATGGTCGGCGACGGGATCAACGACGCGCCCGCACTCGCCACTGCGGAGGTCGGCATCGCGATGGGCGCTGCCGGCACCGACACCGCGCTGGAAACGGCGGACATCGCACTGATGGGCGACGACGTCGGGAAGCTCCCCTACCTGTATGAGCTGTCGCACACCGCCAACGGCGTGATCCGGCAGAACATCTGGGTGAGCCTCGGCGTGAAGTTCCTGCTCGCGCTGGGCGTCCCACTGGGTCTGGTGAGCGTCGCGCTCGCGGTCGTGGTTGGCGACATGGGGATGAGCCTCGGCGTCACCGGAAACGCGATGCGGCTGTCGCGAATCGAACCGGACCGGTAATCTGACCGTCTGCCAGCCCATCACTTCGTCACAGGCTATTCTGCGGGCTTCTCGGCACCACGTTCGCAGGCAATCCTTCCGCGGCTTTCGGACGCGTTTTGTCGGGAGCGATGTTGTTTCGATGCCGCAGCGGGTTAGAGGACGACGACAGCAAGTCCGGCGGCGGCGACGACCCCGAGAGCGACCGTTACTCGCCGGCCCAGTTCGACCGTCCCCAGTAGCCACGCGAGTCCGGCCTTCGTGAGCGTATTCGCGATAGCGCCGATAACGATCCCGGTAGTCGCTACTGCGGGCGAGATTTCACCGTCCGCTTCGAGCGCGCTCAGCGTAAGCGTGATGGCGTCGACGTCAGCGAGCCCCGAGAGGAACGCAGTCGCATAGATACCCGAATCGCCGAACCAGGTATTCGCGGACTGGGACACCAGGAGCACGACTGCGAAGACAGCGCCGAAAAACAGTGCCGGTCGGAGACGAAACGGGTTCTTGAGCTCGGTCTCGACCGCGGACTCCGTGGTCGATTGCCAGTAGACGATGCCGGCGATAAGCACGCCGACACCAGTCATCACCCCGAGCGGAACGAGGACCCGAGAGAGCAAGGCCGGGTTGACGACGGCAACCTCGACCAGCGCGCGCGGAAACATGACGATCGACGCGACGACAATCGAGAAAGACCCGATCTTGTAGAGATCGGGAGTTTCACTGATTCGCTCGGCCATCGAGACTGTCGTCGCGGTTGAAGAGACGAACCCCCCGAGGATTCCTGTGAGGGCGATCCCCCGTTTGGCCCCGACAACTCGACTCAAGATGTAGGCAACGAAGCTCAACCCGGTGACAAAGCCGACCATCAGCCAGATGAACCGTGGATTGAGACCGTACAGGACATCGAGTTCACGATCCGGCAGGATCGGCAGCACGACCAACACGACGAGGATGAATTTGAGGGAGGCACGGCGTTCCCGCTCGTCGATCCGGTCGACCAAACTGTGGATCGTCGGCTTTGCCGACAGGAGGACAGTGACGAGCCCGCCGAGAATTATCGCGAAGAGCGTCCCGCGTTCGGAAGACACTGCCAACGCACCGAGGAGGACAGTGAGCAATGCAGCAGTCACCGTCGTCAGTCCGATATCCCCCTCGGTCAGCACTTTCCCAACATACGCGACGGTTAGGGGGACTGCAATGGCGAGAACCGTGACAGGTAAGAGGGCAGGAAAGAACGCCTGTGCGGTTGCGCCGAGGAGGGCAAACAGCGGAAAAGTCCGGCTGCCCGCGAAGGTTCCCCCAGATTTCGCCTGTTCCCGTTCCAGTCCGATGAGAGCGCCAATACCGAACGCAACGAGGAGACGAAGGAAGAGCGAGTCGATGATCTCGACCATTCTCTGGGGTTTCACTCCTCCAAGTTGTCAAACTTCGGGTGTGAGAGTCGGTATCAGTCGTCCGCTGTAGTTGCTCCGGGTCCGTGCTGAGGTTTGGATCCAGGGTGTCCGAAGAACTGCGCGAGCCATTTCGGATGATCAGGCCACGGCTGTGCCGCCACTCGCATTCCGAACCTCGGTCGGATTACTGTCTGTTCTTCCGGGGAACCGCTGAGTCAGGGAGTCAAGACTCGATGCCGACGAGGTAGACGAGGAGAAAGCCGGCGGCGATGGCGAGTACGGGGATCTCGTACGGGCGGTCGTGGAACGTCAGGATCGCTGCTGCCACGATGAGCGCCCCGGCGACCACCGCGTAACCGAGATTCTGCTCCCCCGTTCTGTGTCCATCAACGGGTTCTGTACGGACGACCAGTTCGCCCCGTTCGAGCCGATACAACGTTCGGTCGACTCGGGACGGAACCCGTGCCAATGCGGGAAGTGACCGGCGCACATCCGCCCACGTTTCCTCGATGATTGCGTCGAGTTCGCTCTCGATGAGCCCCTGTTCGACGAGGAATGAACGCACAGCGGCGAGGAAGTCAAATTCCGGATCGAGCTGTCGACAGACACCTTCGCCGACGGTTCCGACCCGGATGAGTAGCATCACGTCCGGCGGAATGCGAAACGGGAAATCACGGAGCATCGTCGTTAACTCCGTAATGATCATCCGCCAGGTGATCTCCGACCGGCCCTCGAGGTTCTCGATGACGAGTTCGAGGACCCGACCGACCTCGGCGCGGTTGACGTGGGGCTCGAGGACATCGAGCGCGATGAGCGAGTCTACCAGATCGTCCACGTCACGACGGACGAGCGCCCGATAGAGCGCGATAATGTCTTCCTGGACCGTCGGTGGCAGGCGTTCGCTCATGCCGAAATCGAAGAGCAACAGACGGCCATCGTCTGTGACGGCGAGGTTGCCCGGATGGGGATCAGCGTGGAACACCCCGTCGACGAGACCCATCTCCAGGTACACATTGATGATCCGTGTCGCCATCTCGTGTTGCGTCACATCGATACCGTCGAATGCACTGTCGTCGGTTATTTTCCGACCGGTCAGATACTCCATAGCTAGCACACGCTCCGAGCACAGGTCTTCATAGGTGTCAGGGATGACGACTCGGTCATCGTCGGCGAAGTTCTCCCTGATGTCAGCCATGATCGTCCCTTCCCGGTCGAAATCCAACTCATCCAAGATTATGTCCGCAAAGTCGTCGGCGGCGTTTTCGATCGAATACTGCTGACGTTCGCTAGCGAAAAGGGTAATCAGCGGAATCAGTCCCCGGACGACCCGAAGGTCACGCCTGATCACGGGTTTCAATCCAGGGCGTCGAACCTTCAGTGCGATTCGCTCGTTCCGATAGTCAGCAGTATAGACGTACGCGAGCGATCCCCCTGCGATCGGTTCGAGTGTCGACTGATCGAGTTCGTCGCCAAGTTCTTCGTCGATGATGTGTTTTGGATCTCCTCCTGCATCTTCGGGAACTTCGTCTTGGAGGGTTCCGAAAACGTCGGCATAGACCGGTGGGACGATGTCAGGGCGTGTCGAGAGGACCTGCCCGACTTTGATGAATGCCGGACCGAGTTCGAGCATTGTATCCCGGATCTGTTCGGCTCGTTGTCGATGTTTCTCCGCAGGGACTTGCCTTCGTGATCCGAACAGGATGAACCGCCGGCGGTCACGGAGAAACGCTAACGCAAAGGGTAGAAATCGAAAGAAAACGACCAGATACCGGCGGACTAATCCGTTCATTCTATCAGAGTAAATACTGACGGAGTAGCGTTAATTGGCAGTGCATTCCCTGTTTTTGATCAAACGGCATATATAAGTGAAGGAGAGATTGTGTGGCCTCGTATAACTATCTACCTCTTTGCACCACACAGGTACGTGCGACTGTTCTTGACATGTCAACTAATAACCGGCATTTATTCCGGGAGATAGAAATCGGATTTCGGCTGCCTGTGCGGGGACGTGTTCCTGAGTTTGGCGATCTTTGCGGGGCTCCGGTGTCGAACGATAACGACATCGTAGGCGTCGTCCGAGGCAATCGATCCTCCAACGCTACTGATGCTCGTGACGAGGTGTCCGGCGTTCTCGCTTCCGATGAACACCATCGAGGCGTCTTCTCTCTCGGCCATCTTACGGATGGCTTTCGATACAGACCCGGATGGCGCGTATCGATCCACGACTTTATGTCGGAAATCCGAACTCGGACACAGATCCGTCACTTGTTCGTGCAGTGTGGTGACAACTGTCTCCATATCGAACTCTTCGTTGGGTCCGATCCAGCCGTGTTCCCGAGCGTACTTGGCATTCCCTTTCCGGATGACACTGACAGCCAACACGTCCTCTTCGAATACGGTGCCGAACTCCGTCGCGCGAACGAGGGCCGCCTCAGCCAATTCGGATCCGTCGAACGGCACGACAAGTGTCATATGACGACTAGCGGATCAGAAGACAAGTAATACGCACGCTATTCCTACAATGCGAGAAGACGGTAAAAACGGTGATTAAATGGAACGCAAAATCATCGTGAGTGACGACTGTCTGTCAGCGAACGAGCTTTTCGTAATTACTTCTTCGGTCACTCATGACCGACAGATGATGTACAACTATTTCGATGAATACAGCCTTCCGCAAGGTGGTTATCTCGGACTGTTCGTCACATTCAGGGCAGACAAAATATATCTCTGGTCATCTTCACTACTTATTGTATTCGACTATATGATCTCAGAATTTTTGAGCCAGACGGGTGCGATCCGGGATACAATGCCCGCTGTCGCAGTCTCGGGAACCCACATCCTTGCGCGACTGATCGACGGAGACAGTCTGATCGTACAGGTTCGCTGCGTAGTTGAGAAGAAAGATATCACGATCGATACAGCGCTTGACCGTCACACTCAAATATCGAACCTCTGATATCTATCAAACATCAGCTCTCGGAACCTATGGATACTGTTCTCAACCGATTGCAAACCTGGCTCCAAAACGCCCGGATCTTCGCGTCATCCCGGAGCAGGCGGCGCTTCATCGTCCATCTATTCACTCTCGTCCTCGCGTTTGTCGTCGCGACTGTCCTCATTCGGCGTCACGCGGCTTTCCTGACGGATACGCAAGCCCTAAGCGAACTCATTCGAGGATACGGCATCTGGGCGCCCGTTGTCCTCATTCTTCTCCAAACTGTCCAAGTCGTCGCTGCACCGATTCCAGGGCAGGTCCTTGCCGTCGTTGCCGGCTATCTCTTCGGCGCGTGGTGGGGAACTCTCTACAACATGATCGGCATCACTATCGGCAGTACCATCGCATTCTGGATATCCCGGCGATACGGGCGTGCCTACGTGGAAAATATCGTCCACGAAGAGGCACTCGGTCGGTTCGATGCTGTCAGCGACGATTACGGCCGCTCCGCGTTGTTTTTCTTTTTTCTAGTTCCGGGCCTGCCAGATGACGTGATCTGTTTTGCCGGCGGCCTCACCGATATTCCACTGTGGCAACTCATCGTACTCGCCGTAGTGGGACGGGCGCCGGCGTTCTTCCTCGTCAACGTCGTCGGTAATCTGCTCGGCACCGATAACGTCCCAGCCGCTGTGGGGCTCGCCGTCATTCTCGTAGTGGTTTCCGTGCTCGGATATCGAAACCGAAACCGGCTCGTCCGATTTTTCTGAGGGAAGGCGTAGCGGGTGGCCGTCGGATCAGCTCCCTTGACACGCTACTCGGTTCCGTCCCGATACCTATCATTTCGAGTCGTCGCTCGGGTCAAGCTGGGTCGTCAAAACTGGGACATCGACGGTGCGGACGGTCCGTTCCGTCGTACTGCCCAGGAGCGTGCGCTCTAGCCCAGTCCGGCCGTGCGTTCCCATCACTACGAGATCGATATCGTTCTCGTCGATGTATTCACGAATGATCTCGTGCGGAACGCCGAGCCGTATCGCTTCGACCGTAGGAATATCCGTTTCCTTGGCTCGCGCCAGTACCGGAGTTGTCGGCTTCTCGCCTGATTGTTCGAGCAGTTCGATAACCTCGTCACGATCCATATCCGTACTGATCGGACTCATCCGGACATCGACCACATAGAGAGCGTGGAGAGTTGCATCATACGAACCAGCTATGTTGATGGCGTGTTCGGCAGCCGTGCTGGCCCCCTTGCTACCGTCTGTCGGAACGAGGATCGTTTCGTACATCTGTCTTGTCCATAGAAGCCCACGTGTAATAGGCTATAAGAAGCCGTCACTCAGTTGTAATTCCGAGTGCCGTGTCACCGCGATCATCGTAGTGTTTGCGTCCAACGAGTGTATCCGGAAAATAGCTCAGTCCGTTCGTTTCGTTAGAGACCGTTGGTTCACTCCCGGAGCTTAATATCGAGCGGATCTTCGATTTCACCCATCACCGCTTCGAGGGTATCCGTCGCAGTGACCAGTCCAATAACATTCTCTTCGCCCTCAGCAGACACGAGTGCGAGTTCCTGATGCTCGTTCTGAAACTGATCGACGGCATCGCTGATGAGGGTGTCCGCCCGAAGCGTCATCGGTGGGGCAGCGACATCCTCGAACGTAATTTCACCCTGTTGAAGTTCGTCGATCTGGTCGACAACTGCGGGCACGTAGACGATACCTCTGTAATCGTCGGAGTCGCCACCAATCAGAGGAAATCGTGTGTGCGGACTCGTTCCGATCCGATCGAGGTTTTCCTGCACCGAGGCGGCTGTCGAGAGGAATATAATATCCTCGTGATCGGTCATGATCTCGCTGACGGGCTGTTCACCGACGGTGAAGGCGTTGATGATCTCTTCTTTGCGCTCTTCGGAGAGATCCCCCCTATCAAGCAGCGATCCGAGTCGGTGGCGGAGGTCTGCACGCGATTCGACACGGTCGGTTTCAGTTTCGAGCCAGGCACCGGTCATTTCGACGCCGAACAGTCGGAGCGTCCATTTGGCGACACCGTCTCCGAGCAGGATGACTGGGTAGAGTAGTTTGGCAAACCAGTAGAGCGGAGTCGCACCGTACCGAGCGACGAATTTTGTCCGCTCGACTCCGAGATACGTGGGCGTCTGCTCGCCGTGGGTCAGATGGAGCAGATTGATGATAACAAACGCGACGATGCCGCCTGCCCCGATCGACGTGAGCAGTGTCCCCTCGAACACCGGATCGATCAAGGCGGCTACCGCCGGCTCTGCGACGATGCCGACAGCGATACTGGTTGCGGAGATGCCGACCTGACAGCTCGTGAGATAGATTTCGAGATCCTGTGTCATCTCCCACGCCCGCCGGAGGCCCGGGACGTCGAACTCGGATTGTGGATACTGTCGGACACGGGTCAGTGCGAACTCGATTGCAACGAAGAACCCGTTCCCGAGGATGAGCAAGAGGCCAGCACTCAGGCGAAGCGCTAGCTCCAAACCGTTCATGTGGCGGATTTCCGGTAGGATGTCCATAATGGCAGTACATTCTACTTTAGCTGGCGGATGGCTCTGTCTGCTGACTACCCCTTCTCATCGGTGACTCTGTCTGCCAGCTTCTGGAAACGCTGAGCCGGGCGTACAAGCGCTATCAGGCCATAGCCACCTGGACGGCTAGCGAATACGCGTTCAGACGAATCAGTACGGGCAGATCGTCGATACGGACATTCCGCAGCATGGACCGGTTGAGCGATGTCGTACAGAAACCAGGCGTATGCACCGCCGGAGTGGACCGACGATTCACCTCTCGTTCTGGACGCCGGCAATTTCGAAGCGAGCGCCGCCAGTTTCGCTACTGGTCACATCGATCTGCCAGTCGTGGGCTGCGACGATTTCGCTCACGATCGACAGCCCCAGCCCCGTCCCCTCGCTTGCTGTCGAGTAGCCCGATTCGAGAACTTTCTTGCGGTCTTGGACCGGGATGCCGGCCCCGTTGTCAGCGATAAAGAACCCACTCCCATCGTTGATTGTCCCGACACTGATCTCCACATCAGTGCCACCGTGTTCGATAGCGTTCCGGAATAGATTCTCCAGGAGTTGCTGGAGCCGTGTGGCATCGGCGATAAACGTCCCATCGCTGTCGATGGTGAGGGTCGCTGTGTCCGATTCAACGACGGCCCAGGCGTCTTCCGCAACCGCAGAGAGGGTGACGTGTTCACGCTCGGCTATCGGTTGGCCTTGCCGGGCAAGCGCGAGCACGTCTTCGATGAGCCCCTCCATCCGGTCGAGGGCGCGGCCCGTCGCGGCAAGGTGTTCGTTGTCGTCCTCTCCCTGGAGGTAGTCAACGCGCCCCTGTGCGACGTTCAGCGGGTTTCGCAGGTCGTGCGAGACCATGCTCGCAAACTGCTCCAGTCGTTCGTTTTGCCGCTCCAATTCACGGCGGTACTCCTCGCGTTCGGTCACGTCGGTGAACGCAACCGATGTTCCGAGACGGCTCCGGTTGGTCGTGAACGGTCGGATGCCGAGGTGGTAATACTTGAACCCCCCGCCGTTTCGAGTTCGAAGATAGTGTTCTCCTCGCCGTCGATATACTCGGCAATTTCGGGGACCACCGTCTCGATATCCTCGTTCACCTCAAGCTCCGGAAACAGCTCTTTGGACTTCGTGTTAAAATCGCGAACCCGGTACTCGTCGTCCAAGACGAGGACTGGATCGTCTTGCTGGCCGGTCAGCTGGACGGTCTGGAAATCGTCGATGAACACGAAGAGCACGCCAACGGCGAAGGCGGCCACCCCCAGCGGTTCGTACGTGATATTGATTATCGTCGGACTGACGACTGCGAGCGCATCGAGGACAATCGGCAGTCCGGTGAGCCCAATCAGTCCCAGCAAGGGTGTAGTGTCGTGGCCCACCTGCCGGAACAGCTCGAAGAGCATGAAATAGCCGATAACGGCGAGCGCATAGGCGAGCCCCATGGCGAGCCAGTGCAGTTCCTGTGAGAGGATAGACAGATGCGGGAACGGGGTGACCAACACCTCGGGTTGGAAGTATCGCTGATGGAGCGGGTTCGTGACCTTCACGAGCGAGATGATAAGGAAGACAGCGATCGCGGCCCGCCGGATCGAGGCGGATTTGTGGAGATTGCGCCCAGTGTACGCCGAGCAGAAATACAGCCACGGTCCAACGGTGCTGAGCCCGACGAGCAGACCGGCGTGGTAGAACACGAGTTTGAGTTCGACGGACGGTGCGAGGAGGAATCCGAGGTGGGCTACCGACCACCCCCCGCTTGTGACGAGCAGGGCGACCAGCCCCCGTCGGGTGCCGTCGTTGGTGATTCCACGCGCTCGGGGGAGACTTGCGAAACAGGCGAGTGCCGCAATCCCGAACAGAAGAACGTATGCTACAAAAACTGGATTGAGAGTCGGTGAAAGTTCGGACACTATACTAGTCGATTGTGGCAGGCTCTGCGAGATTAAAACTGTTGTTGCAGCCAGTAAATGACATGTGGGTAACAGTGGGATTATTCTGTATCTCGGAAACCGGATCTGACAGCCCCTGGAAGCCTCGAACCGGGCGTGAAAGGGATACCACAAGCATGCGACACCGAGGGTCTCGGAAATGGGACTGCCCGTCTCAGTGGAAGCAGCGAAAGGTATCGCGCCGGTATTCGGCCGACCCACACTCTTTCACGAACGGGTTGCTGGAGCGCTCACTCGTTGTCAGTCGCCTCAAGATCGTCCAGTTCCTCGTGCTGAATCACGAATACCGGGCCCAGGAACTGCTTTGCGACTTGGTCCGCAGTCATCCCGAACAAGAAGGTCGATACTGATGGATCGGATTCCCCCATGACGATCGCGTCGTAGTTGTCTGATGCATCAACGATCATCTCCTGTGGACTGCCCCCACGGGAAATCTGGATATCAATCGCGTCTTGGGAGATTCCCTCGTCGGAGAGCCGGGTCGCAATCCCATCGAGCAGCGTCTCGACGTCTTCGTCAGTTTCGTTCTCTGCAGCGACGTGGTACAGTGTTACGTTGACTCCGATCGTCGCGAACAGCCCCGAAGCCAGGCGGACAAACCGATCGATGCTGACGATCCCGCGGACCGCGATGAGGACGTTCTCCACCGGCCTCGTTGCGTTTGGGATCAGTGCCGCGAGGCAGTCATGCTCGTCCGTCATTCGGTCGATAGTTGTCTGCCCATCGTGGGTGAACACGAGCTGGGATTCGACCGTTGCCCCCGCGTGTTCGAGTATCGCTGTGAAGTCGTTGAGGCGGCGAAGGGCTTGGTCTTCGAACTGGGATCGCGCCTGATCAGTCGCGGTCTGATCCGGCACGACGTGGTAGCCAAGCAGGACGACATGTGCGTTCGTTAGGAGTTCGGGAACACCTTCCGGAATTGATTCCCCCTCGAGAACACGTAGCGGGACCAAGATGCTGGGTCTTTCGGGCATTGTGTGAGCTTCCCGTCGAGTCTGATTAGGCAGTTGAAATATGAGCGCGCACTAATGATAAAGGCAGTGAATCGCCAGGTAGTACGAGTATGCAAACGAGCGTAATCCGGATCTGATACGCTTCTATGTCGTCAGTAGGCGCATGTGTCGAAGAATACACACACTTCCTCGTGGGTATCAGTTCAACGATAGTCCGAAACACGAAGTTCGTATTAATACCGGGGCGTTATTTGGTGGTGTTCGCCCTGTTGTTCAAAATCAATCGGCAGCCTGCTCTGGCTCTCGTGTCTTTTCGACTTGCAGCGGGTCGGCCGTCGATGTCGCGGTGACCAGGCGTAAGAACTGTCCCGCGTTCGTGAGGAGTTTGTTCTCTGCCTTCCGGAGGTGTTCTTCGTACGTCGAGCGAGCGACGGCTGTCTGATCGGCCAGGTCTCGAAGCGAGGTTTTCCGCGGTTGCTCGTAGTACCCACTTTCCAGTGCTAATTGGAGTGCTGCTAACTGCCGGTCAGTGATATTCTCGAACAGTTGATTCGCCGGAGCCAGCATACTGTGGGGAATCTGCTTCTCCGAAATCGAGGTTTTCGAGAGCAGTTCGATCTCTCTATCACCTCGCAGATCACCGAGCAGCTCTCGAATGTCTTCACTATCGAACGCGACCACCGTGTAGTGCTCCCAGCCCTGGCGGTAGATGGTCGGCGACTGATACAGACAGTTGAGCTCCTCGAATCGGTCGATGATCGACTGTTCCAGTGAACAGAGGCAGGACTGTGTGACGACGTGATAGCCGTCGTCGTCTTTCGATTCGTGCAGAACGGTGCCGAGTTGATTAATGTCGTCAAGCAACTCCTCGGTCGGCGTCTCCTCTGATGTGATTTCCAGCACTTGACAGTCGCTCAACGGCCACTCTCGGATGGTCAAGTCCGGGTGGCGCTCCGAAATCTCCCGGTATGGACACTCGTGTTTGACCCGAATCGAGGCCTCGTACAGACTCATATAAACGAGTTTGAGCTTGTCGAAATTAACAGTGCCGGTCATGTCCGGCAGCGCCTATATGCGGATATCCCTGCTATTCAGGAATACCTATGCAGGAGATATCGCCGGAAGAACTCAGCGAACAATTACAAAATACTGACGAGGAGCCGCTCGTTCTCGATATTCGTCACGAAGAGGACTTTGCGGAGTGGCATATCCCGGGCAGTATCAACGTGGATGTCTACGACGAACTAACTGAAGACCCAGAACAGGCCAAGGAAGCCCTCTCGGAGCTTCCAGAGGACGATCAGATCGTGACGATTTGTGCCGCAGGCATCGTCTCTGAGACCGCAACGGGCGTACTCCAGGAGCTGGACTACGACGCAGTGACGCTCACCGACGGGATGAACGGCTGGAGCCGTGTCCACCGGCACGCAGAAGTACCAGCCGACCCCGATGGCACCCTCATTCAAGTTGCACGGCCGGGGAAGGGCTGCCTCTCGCACGTCCTCATCTCGGACGGTGAAGCCGCAGTCTTCGACCCGTCGCACTATCTTGACGAGTACGAGGCGATTCTCGATGAATACGGGGCCGACCTCGTTGGTGTCTACGATACGCACGCCCACGCTGACCACGTCTCCGGCGCGGCGGAACTCGCTGACCGGCATGGCGTCCCCTACTACCTCCACCCGAAGGATGCGCTCGCCATCGATGCGACGCCGATAGAGGATGAACAGACCGTGGCGGTCGGCAGTCTCGATATCGAGGTTATCCACACACCGGGCCACAGCGAAGGGAGTGTTTCATTCGATATTGACGGCGCTGCGCTGATTACGGGCGATACGCTCTTCCACGAGAGTGTGGGACGCGTTGAACTCGGCGTTGAAGCTGGAATCGAGGACTCCGACGTTGAACAGAACGCCGCGACGCTGTACGAGAGCCTCCGGCGGCTGCTGGACAGGCCGGACGACGCGCTGATCCTGCCGGCTCACGACCCAGGCTCTCCCGAACCGCCTGTGACCGCGACCCTTGCGGACGTCAAAGACGGGAACGAGGATCTCAGCCGCGACCGCGATGAGTTCGTCGAAGAACTCGCGTCGGACGTCCCGGACCACCCGCCAAATTTCGAGCGCGTCAAGCGAACGAACGTTGGCCAAGAAGCGGTTCCTGCCGACGAGTTGGCTGAACTAGAGCTCGGTCCCAACAACTGCGCTGCTGAATGAATCCATGAGTACGGGAACTGAAATCAGACAGGGAATCCGCGAGCACCTCGGGCAGTTCTCGCTGCACGTCCTGTTAGTGTTTGCTACCGGACTGACCATCGGGTCCGAGCGGACTGTCGTCCCGGTTCTGGGCGAAGAGGTACTAGGCGTCGGATCGTTCCTCGTCATCGGATCGTTCGTCGTCTCGTTTGGGATCGTGAAGTCGATCCTCAATCTCTACGCTGGCAAATGGGGTGAGGAGTACGGCCGCAAGCCAGTCCTCGTCGCCGGGTGGGCGACGGCACTCCCGCTGCCGCTCATTCTCATCTTCGCGCCCAGTTGGGGCTGGATCACCGTCGGAAACATCCTGCTGGGAATCAACCAAGCGTTGACGTGGAGTATGGCGATCAACGCGAAAATCGACCTCGCGAGCCCCGACCAGCGCGGCCTGGCGGTCGGTATCGACGAGTCGTTCGGCTACACCGGCGTCGCCGTCGGTGCCTGGCTCACTGGCGTCATCGCCGGGCAGTGGAGCCTCCGACCCGAGCCGTTCTACTTCCTCGCCGTCGTCGTGGTACTGGCGTTCCTCATCTCGATCTTCCTGATCAAGGAGACCGTCCAGTACGCCCAGGCCGAAGGTGACGACGAGCACCACGACGCGAACCTCCCGTTCAACGAGGTGCTAAAGCGGGCAACCTACGGTGACCGGACGCTGTTTGCGGCGGCGCAAGCCGGCCACATCGAGAACTTCGTCGACACGCTGTTCTGGATCGCCGTCCCGCTCTACCTGGTAAACCAGGGGCTCGGTATCGCGGCAGTCGGCGTCGTCGTCGGCGTCCACAGTGCGATGTACTTCCTCCAGATTGTAACTGGCGGACTTGCTGACCGTATTGGTCGCCGGCCGCCTGTTGTTTGGGGAATGTTCCTCGCAGGAGCGGGCGTCCTCGGAATGGTACTCGTCGAGGGATATCTCGCGTGGGCTGTCCTGGCCGCGATCTCCGGCCTGGGTATGGCGTTGCTATACCCGAACCTGATGACTGTGCCGAGCGACGCCGCCCACCCGACGTGGCGGTCTGCAGGGATGGGTGTCTACCGGATGTGGCGTGACTCCGGCTATGCCGTCGGAGCCGTCCTGATCGGACTCTCAATGGAGTTCGTGAACGCTGAAGCGGCGTTCTATATGACTGCACTCCTGATGTTCGTCTCCGGGGCAGTCGTGTACATCTGGATGGAAGAGACCCACCCGGACTTCGGAACACACGAGCCGCCTGCACCTGCTACAGAGCAATCGGTCAAAGCGGCTGGTCAAGACTAGGTCAGCACACGTTTTCGCGGTAACGACCGCACCAGACGTTCTCCTGGCCCCGATACGCACAAGCTTATACACTACACGTCCAATCTGCCATTTGAAACCTCGGTAGGGTTATCGGTCAGCCGGCATGCATCTCGTGGTCGCCCGGTCCCTCGTCGCCTTGTGCCGTCCAGTAGCCGACGTAAACCTGTCCGAGAAACAGTAGCGTGAAGAGGGCGTTGAGATACGTCGTATAGCCGGCGGGAGCAGTCCCTCCGGCTTCTCCCTGGGGCGGAACGAGACCGAGTCCACCCCATAGGTAGTGGATCACGACGCCCGAGATGACGGCGGTGATGAAAATCGAGACGAACAGCACCGCGGCCATCCGAAGACCGTAGTACCGACGGTAGGCGTCGTCGATCGTGGGTACGATCAGGTCTGCAAAAATGAAGCTCATGACGCCGCCGAAGGCGATCCCGTTGTTCCAGAGGATGAGCGCAAACGGAACGTTCCCGACAGAGCAGACGAACGTGACGACACCGATGATGACGCCGATAACTGCGCTGGTGAGTATCCACACGAACGTGCCTTCGGCCCCGATACCGAACAGCGTCGTCCACCACGCTCGGGGGACAAAGGCACCGATCAGCCCGGCGATGAGGAAGCCGGCGACGATGTCCGTCCAGAGCATGTCCCACTCGCCGAGGGCGTTCTTCGAAGCGAGTCGCCAGCCGTCGCGGGTCAACAACCGGTCACGCCAGGTGGCACCCTCCTGACGTTGTTCTTCAAGGTAGGCCTGCTTGCACGACTCCGAGCAGAAGTATTCGGTCCCGCCGTCAGTCTCCAGCGTGAGGACATCATCGTTCGTGGGGTCGACCTCCATGCCACAGGATGGATCGCGGACGCCCTCCGACGAGCGGAGGTATTCGCGCGATGTATCGAACCACTGCTCGGGAACGATGTACTTGAAGGCCACCGCGAGGAGTCCGATGAGGATGAGGCCAGCCACGTAGTCGGCCAACACGAACTGCCACCCGAGTAGAATCCACATGACGAGGCCGAGTTCGATGACAAGATTCGTCGAAGCGAACTGGAACGCCGCGAGGCTGGCCACCGGCGGCGCGCCCTTCTTGAACAGCGACTTCGTCGTTGCGACCGCTCCGAACGAACACGACGAGGACGCAGCACCGAACACCGTCCCGAGCCCGAGTTCTCTCCAGCCGTTGCCGCCGAGAACGGCCGACATCTTCTCTTCGCTGACGAACGTCTCGACGGCGCCGGCAATGGTAAATCCGAGCACCAGCGCCCACCACGTCTCCCAGAACATCTCGCCAGCGAGCCGCAGTCCCTCGACGAAGGTCTCAGCGATCATGATACCCACACCTCCTGTCAGATTGTATACTCGGACATCGCAACCCCCGACGGGAGAATCTCGGTGTCGTCATGGTATATGAAGATACCAGATCCAGATATAACGTGATTGTGCTTAAGAAACATGTCTATCTGGGCAGGCATACTTTCAAATCATAACCACAGTCAATCATCAGCTGAGGGTGCGATATAACTCATCACGGGGGCATTTTCACCCAGAGACTGTGCATCTAATTCCATACGTCCAAGCAACGGCAGATCCCAACCGCTCAATACGTGGAACGATAGGGGTGAAAGGGAACAATCGGTTCGACCCTGTCTGGTCCGCAAATCGGAGGTTCACGAGCTTAGTCACAGCATCCGCGATTAGTCCTTCCTCACACTGTTGTTGTCAGTGTCCGACACCTGGATCACTCCATCAGCGCGAACTGTTACCAGAAAGTCGCGGTACTGAAAGGAGATGTTCCGGACCGCTGGCCCAAGTGACTGGTTCGGCCGTGTACCGAAAAGTAGCGTCTCAATCGCATCAATATCGATATAGTCGTGCAACGGCGACTCACGATACGTTTCTGTATCTTTTCCCGTCTGGTCGGCAATGGCTTGGACAATGACTGCTGCAAGTCCTTGGTCACCGGCCGGGTCGTACTGAACTTCATTTAGCGTATCACTCGTTTTCCCAAATAAGCCGTCATCACCACCTGTCTCCTCGCTATTGCTGTTGTCAGGCATCCATCTAGCAAATAGCTGGAACCTACATATAATACGTGTATGAATATTCGGGTACAATATCCCTCGCCACACGCTCGTTTTGACGATATCGAGCCAGGTTACTTAAGCAACCACTAGTTATAGCTATACCGAATCGCTATACGGTGTAGTCAATCGGCATTGCATATCACTCAGATTCGGATCGCACGGTCCCGTCACTGTGCTCGAAAAGGTGTAATCAGATTTTCGAACATCTCACAGCCGACTTCGGTCCACCTGCACTGCCCACTATTTTCGGACGTTTGTGTTTAGCCCAGTCGATCCAGACCACACTTAGCACCCCCCTGACACTCAGCCGCCGCGCTTTCCCTCCACGGTCCATCTCCTAGCGAACATCTCCACCAGCCCAGGCAGACCTCACGAACCCATTCGTGACCAATGTGAGAAGTACATGATAACAATACTCATAAAATATCCGGTAATATGCCTCTATTGAGAGGAGTCCCCTTACCATGCAAAAACTACCCAGACGGCACCTACTCGGAGCCGTGTGTTCGGGAATGGCCGTGCTTGCCGGTTGTAGCAGCGATCAAAATAGTGGGTCGGATGAGACAGCGGATGGCGGGGGTGCCGAAACAACGCCGAGGGCAACTGAAGCAACCGATACGGACATATCTACGGCCGATGGCGACGATGACAGGTCGAATCGGTTCGGTCAGGTGGCGCAGTTTCCTGACTCGTATGCGATGACCGCGACAATGCAGTCTGAGGGACGGACTATCGAGATGACTGGCCGTTTCTATCAGGGGGATATGTACTGGTCGTTCGACCAGCAGGGACAACAGATGGAGATGTATCATATCGGGAACAGCACGTACACCGTCGCAGGGGGGCAGTGTCTTCGAGGGTCGATGCAACGAGGGATGGACCGTGGGGAGGTTGATCCCGGCCGGTTCTCCGATCAGCCACAGCGGAACCCGGACATCACACCGGTCGGCCGGGATACCATCGATGGCGAAGAAGTGCTGGTGTATGAAATCTCACAGGCCGACTCTCAGGAGTCGGTTACGTACTACATCCTCGCGGAGTCCGGCTATCCACGGCGTATCGAAGCCGAATCCATGCAATGGGACTTTCACTCGTGGGGGTCGGTCGACCCGATCCAGAAACCCGAGGGGGACTGTCAGTCGATGCCCGGCGGCGGCATGACGGCCGAGGGAGGGACCTAATCACTCACTCGAACGCGTGGCTGTGGTCGCGGATATATTGACAACCGGTTATGATGTCCCATCTTACGGGATATGATGCGATTGTATGGACTGTATTTTACGCGATGGTATTGGCGTTAGTTCGGTCAGACTGCTAAGCTGAGCCTGATTTGTGCTCCTCCCACAACCAGAACACGGAACAAGAAGTTCGGCGGTGAGCGCTCGGAATCTTTGCGTTCTGTCCGCTCAAGCGGCAACCGGTGACGTTAGTAACCGAGGTGCTCGCGGATGAGAACAACAGTAGTGCGATCCTCTTCGAGCTCCTGGCGGAGGATGAGCTGCTTGGCAATCGCGGAGTCGACGCCGTACGCCTCCTTCGCGCGCTCGTTTTCGAGTGGGTACGCGACCGTCTCCAGTCGGTCGAGCGCGTCCTCGAGTGTCGGCACGATCTTGTTCACGCCGCTGACGATGACCACGTTACTGGCAGCGAACGGATACGCACCGATGCGGCTCCCCGAACGGTCCGCCGCGACGAGCTCGCCGGTCTGTGAAATGCCGTTGATGCCACCGAGGAAGTAGTCGGCCGTTTGTGACTCTCGGCGGGCAGCCTGGCGCTTTGCGTCGTCGTCGATACTCCAGATCTCGTCGGGGAGGCTCTCCCACTCGTGGTCCCCGTCACTCAGGTACTCGACGAACCCGATCTCTTCGAGCGTCGTCGAGTGGCCGTTCATCACAGACGCCTCCGCAGGGATGAGTGACTGAAGCTCCGCGAGCGCATCGTCAGCCGAGTCAGCGACGATGACATTGAACCCGTTTGCCTCCAGGTTCTCGACGGTCTCTTCGATGGTCTCCTCCGAGGCCAGTTCGTCCAGTGATTCGTCAATATCCGCGTCGTCTGCGTAATCTGATTTCTGTTGAGACATAGTGTTTCGCGTTAGGTGTATCAGCATCAGTAGGGAGGAGTAGCTAGTCCAAAAGTGCTCGCGGACACCGGTGTCAGGTAGTTACATCGGTGATACTTCGCTCGCTCACCGGCCCGGACGCGATGAACCGATAGAACCGTCAGTCACCCATACGTGACATCCGTTGAAACGTCACTGGCCGATCCGATCGATCGGACACGCTGCCTTGCTACCGATAGCGCGAGATACCTGATTGTTGAATGCGATATCAGATACTGAGAACCGGAGGACAGCATATATTGCCCCGCAGCAATCATGTTACGATAGTAATGAATATGGTGCGTAAAGAGACTACAGACACTGTTGGGACTCCCTCGAAATCGGTGTTGTTTTGTCCGGGATGCAGTTTTCAGAGCGGCGTGAGCGGGGGTGACTGGGACGTTTCGAGCAGCAAGCGAACGACCATCTATCACTGCCCGAAGTGCCAGCACTCGTTTAGGGTTCCCAATCGGCAATAACGCATTATCCGCATACCTTCACAGGTAGTTAGTTTTAGACGAATGGTCTGAGACGCTTGTCTCTGCGGAACGCAACCGAAAGCGATGGGGGTCGACCGAACATACATCGAAGATACAGTTTCTGACCGAATTTCACTCACATACAAAACGCTTGCTCCGATAGAGTGTATCTTCCCCTCACCGTATAAGTAAGCCAACTAACTGAAAATACGTCCCGAACAGCCATCGTGGACCGAGTGTGTCAGTGGCCTGTCCTACAGTTATTCCATCTTATTGGGTGGTACCTCTGCACTTCCCCCAATCGTGGCACTCACATTGACTGGTACCACCGTGGTGTTTCTTCTCCCAGTCGTACTCTCGCTTCGTTGGCCGGCGTCAGTATCGGTATCGACAACGGCTATCGCTGTCGCCGGCCTCGCCGTGTTCGTCGGGCTCATCGTCTCCAGTATGGTCCGGAACATCGTCGGTAGCGAATCGAATCTGCTGGTCGCTGGGAAACGCAATGATTGGAGTCCCGCAGGAAACCGCGTATCAGTCGTCGCTCGGCACAGCCTCAACGGACTGCTGCCCGTCGTCCTGCCAGCTAAAGAAGCTTGCCAGCGCCGGCCCGGTGATGTTGTGCCACACGCTGAACAGCGCGGGAATGAGTGCGGCCGCAGGCTCAAACAGCGTCGTCGCCAGCGCGACGGCTAGGCCGCTGTTCTGCAGGCCCACCTCGAACGCACAGGTCCGAACCCGGTCTTTCGACATTCCTTTGGCGCGACCGACACCGTACCCCGAGCCGAGTCCGATAGCGTTGTGCGCGACGACTGCCACGAGCACAAGCAGACCAGCCGTGAGAATGTTGTCCACGTTCGCGCCAACGACGCCAGCGACAATCGCAACGATAGCGGCGACACTGATAACCGGGAACACGTCAGTTCCGATTTCTGCAGCTTTGGGCGAATAGCGGTCCAGCAAATACCGGATTGTGAACCCGAGCAACACCGGAATGATGACGATCTGAATGATGCTCTGGAACATCTCCGCAAAGGTGACGTTGATCTGCTCACCGAGTGTAAACACCACCCAGGCCGGCATCACGATCGGCGCTGCAAGGGTCGTAAGCGTCGTGATCGCGACGGATAGGGCCACGTCGCCCCGACCGAGATACGTCATTACGTTCGATGCAGTCCCACCGGGTGCGGCACCAACCAGAATGAGGCCGATACCCACAGCGTCCGGAAGGTCAAGGAGGACATACAGGCCGTATGCAGCGGCAGGCATCACCAGCCACTGCGTGACAGCGCCAATACCGATATCCACCGGCTCCTCGATTAGTCGGCGAAAGTCCGCCGGTTGGAGTGTCAACCCCATTCCGAGCATGATTATCCCGAGCAGCGGGGACACGTAGTTCAAAACTGGGACGAACGGGTCGGGCCTGACGAGAGCGATCCCTGCCAGGAGGATTACCCAGACAACGAAGTATTTGCTCGCAGCACGACTCACCGCTCGAAGCGTCGATATCGAAGACACATATCTGGATTATGAAGGATGTAGAAAAAGCTTACCTTGGACCGCCGTAGTACCGAATTACCGCCACACAATGAGGGACGGCTGTAGATTCCTCGGAAACCTAGTTGATTGTCGGCACCCGGATTGACATTGAGAATCGATGCAAATATGTGAAATACTACATGTGATACCGTCGCTGAACTGCTAATGGGTTTTGTTGCTCAGCGTATTTTAGTACGTACGACTATACGCTCATCCACAATGAGAGCTAAACGAGTTTATTTTAACTACTCTAATTATTTATTATAGGATAGGATTTTACTGTACAGTACTCCGATATTCTACCGCAGCTATGCCGACTGATGCACAACCCCCAGGCAAACAGCCTGGTATAGAGTCCGTGAAGAATCGCTCCCTAATTACAAAACTATCTACGCTGACGAGATCAGTTAGGAATCTATTGCTCTACAGTTCCGTGTATCTCGCAGTCATTGCGATGGCGGAAGTAGTCCTTGTGAGTGAACTGCTGGCGCTCCCACTAACCCCCGCTCCGATTGTAGCAGGACTGCTAACGTTTGCAGTGTATGGCAACGACCGGTTGGCAGACCTGGAAACCGATGCGAAAACGGCCCCTGCACGGACTGCCTTCGTGCGGCGATACCAGGACGGCTTCTACGTGCTGGCGGCTATCGCGTACGGCCTCGCTGTGGCTCTGTCTGTGTTAGGTGGGCCGCTCAGCTTTGGATTGTCGCTGTTACCGGGTGTGGTCTGGATTCTCTACGCATGTGATTGGCTTCCCAGCCTTCCGAGCGGTACCCAGCGACTGAAAGACATCTTTCTTCTCAACTCTACTCTCGTCGCTGTTGCCTGGGCGCTCATAATTGTGTGCCTGCCGCTAACGTATGTCGGCGCGCCCGCTTCCCCGACGGTTGGTGTCGTCTTCCTGTTCTTCGTGTTGGCGACGTTCGTCAACACGGAAATCCCGAATGTGCGCGACAGAGAGGGTGACAGCGAGATCGGTGTCCGGACGCTCCCAGTTGTGGTCGGCGTTCGCCGGACGAAATATATCCTCTACGGAATCACAAGTCTGACAGCGGTGCTGGTCAGTGTTGCGTTTGTCGCAAACGTCGTTAATCTCAAGGAAGCGGCTGTCCTCGTAGCCAGTCTGCTCTTCCTAGGCGGCGTCATCTTCTGTCTCAATCGAATTGAAAACGATGGTGCACTCGCGGTCGCAGCGGAGTGTTCCCGCCTACCAGCGTTTGTTATTGTGGTCTTCCCGCTGCTCAATCAGTAGCACTATCATATAAATTACCATTATTTGTAAAGCATGCCTCTTCCGCTAGTATCCGGCCCTCTGACGGCTTTTCTGTCAATCTGAGATACTTTCGAAGGCAAATAGGTTATAACGATGGCGCGCGATTAATCCTCAACATAGTTGTGTTCTCACTGACGCTGATGAAGACGGTGTTGGTCGCCACGATTGCGGTCGGCGTTACAGGCGGCCTCCTCGCCTGGAAAGAGCGCCCCGAACCCGGCGCTGACCCACTTGTTCTGCTCCTGGCAGGCCAGTGCTGGTGGTCGGCGACGTTGATCTTCCGGATTGATGCAGCGACGCTGAGCTCGAAGGTATTCTGGGTTGATATCTCCTGGATCGGTGTTGCAATCATTCCGATAGCGTGGCTGCTTTTTTCGCTTGAATACGCCGGCTATACCGAGTATACGGCCCGCAAGCACATCCTGCTCTATTCAATCGTCCCCGCTATTACCGTCTTTCTGGGACTCACGAGCCACTCCCACCAGCTACTGTACACCAATTCTGTCATCATTCAGGAAAACGGAATTGCGACGTTGAACAGAACGCCGGGGATCTGGTTTTGGATTATAGCCGGCTATACGTATTTGCTGGGCCTTCTCGGGGCACTTCCGCTGTTGAAACTCGTCACGAGTCAAGTGGACCCGTTCCGCGGCCAGAGCTTAGCACTCCTTCTCGGCCTACTGGCACCCTGGGTGACGAACGTCCTCTTTTTGACGAGGTCACTCCCATCTGCAGGTGTCGATCCAACACCGATTGCCTTTGCCGTGTCCGGTCTCGCGTATTTGGGCGCACTCACGAAGTTCCAACTCTTCGGTGCAAACCCAACACCGATCCGCCACGCTCGCAATTCGCTGTTTCAGCAGATGCAGCAAGGGGCTCTCGTGTTGGATACACACGACCATATCGTGGATATGAATGACCAAGCAACTACCGCCCTGCAGACGACGCCGAGCGAAGCCCTTGGCCGACCACTTGAACAGATCAGTCCGGACCTGTCGGCGCTCGGTAGCGCAGCACAGGCCGGGCAAACGATTTACCGTCCCCCGGGGGCGACCCAGTCGTACGACGTCTCTGAAAGTCTCGTAACAGATATCCATGATCGGACTATCGGCCGTGTCATTACCTTACATGATGTGAGTAATCTTCTTCGTGACCAGCAACGACTGGAGGTCCTCCACCGTGTCTTCCGGCACAACATCCGAACGAACGTGCAGGTCATCCTCGGCAACGCCGCATATCTAGCCACGCACAATAGCGAGTCGAAGGCCGCAACTCTGCAAGAACACGCCGTTAAAATCAATGAACTCGGCGAGAAAGTCCGTTCGGTTATCGACATCTTTGAACAAAGCCGGGAAGAACGGGATACTCTCAGCCTGAATTCCATCCTCGATGAATGCGTCGATTCGACTAGCGAATCGTATCCCGAGGTCACGTTCGAGTATACGTCCGGGCAGGCCGATTTCACGGTGGATTGCCTGTTTGACGTCGTCTGTCTGAACATTATTCAAAACGCCGCTCAACACAACACCTCACCTGACCCTGTAGTATCGATTGAGGTTGAACAGGATGGCGAGTACGTTCAAGTCACTGTCCAAGACAACGGGCCCGGTATTGACTCCAACGAGCTCGCTCTCGTGGAACATGGCTCGGAAACGCCGCTAAAACACGGGAGCGGATTCGGCCTTGCACTGGTTGTGTGGGGGACCGATATCGCGGGCGGGACAGTCGATATCGAGTCAAGTGACTCGACCGGAACGACTGTCACGCTACGGATTCCGATTCTCTCATCAGAGTAAGGGCTCGTTCGAATCACCGTTCCAGCCCAGGTCTGTAGACGGAGAGCGTCATTATCGGAATGCTCCCCGGCGTCGTCGTCATCGGCACTGTCGCAGTACTATACGTCGGTGCAGTCCTGATCGCTGTCCGCCCCCGCACGTGGCACGCCAAGGGAGAGCGCCGGTCCGAACATCTGCGTCATAGAGACTGACCGAAGTCTACTGAATTATTCGTCGGCGAGAAATCGAATTCCCCGACTGTGCCACGGTCGTTCGTGCGGCCAGTGGCCGCATGAAGAGGATACATCGGCGACGTGTACGGAATAATCGACACAGTGTCCAGCCAGATGTCGATGCGCTATTGCAGACCCATCGGTGTCCAAATGTAACCAACTGGGGACTACGGTTAGTAGTATAACCCAATCAGGCTGGTACATGATGATTCAACCTTTGGGGATTCTGTCTCGGAACGAGCACCAGTATACCAATCAGGCCCTGGTAGAGGTGAGTCTCCGTTGACAACCCTTGCACGTAATATCAGTTCGTGGTTAATCGTCGTCATCGTGGTGGCCACCAGTGGGACAGTCGGAACAACCGTCGCGTTTCAGGACTCGGCTCAGGACATACAGACGGAGAACGATGAACTCCGTGCCGAAAACGAGGAGTTGCGTGAACAACTGAACGAGACACGGGAAGACCGGCAGGCTGCGCAAGCTCGCGCCGAAGACCTCAATAAGCGGTTAGAAACCCGGAACGAGGACGTTGGCACGCTGGTTTCGGAACTGGAAAAGAAGGACAAATTGCTCAATGCGAGTCGAGCCCGGCTCGCGGAGTCACAGGAAAGCCAAGCGGGTATGTCCAGATCCGAAATGGAAAAACGACTCGATTACCTCTGTGCACAGCGGGAGAACAGGGATAGATTCGGCTGTCAACAGTTCGGTCCCGGTGAATGACAACCGGAGGGATCGGGTGCTCCAGAATCAGGTCCGCTTCAAGCGCCGAGAGTTTCATCGAGAAACGCAGTTACGGCTGTGCCGGTGATCGCCGCAATTATTCAAATAAAATCAGATGACAGTACCTTCTGATCGATACAAGAATTTGGACCCACATGAGATGCCGAACGGTGGACGGCCGGATATTTCTACGTAGGTATCACCTCGGCGAACAGTTCGCCGTTAGATCACCCATTCTTTGGCTTCCAATGTATATATAGCTGCAAAAGCGTGCCCATATTGAGATTCTAAATGGCTTTTGGTAGTATCTGTGCAAGAGTAGGTTCAAATTTATAGTATTTAGACTGGGATGTGGATTATCTGGTTTCTTTATGACCACCAGTTGATTCGAGAGCTGATCTTGGCAGATTAATGGGTTCGAAAGAGGGCGTGATCGGAGTAGAATGTGTATATTGTCCCGGATAGTCTTTATACAACTGAAGTAAGAGAGCTAAAGGCTATGAAACCTAGTGTTATTATTAGAATAGGTGACCGGCATCAGTGAATAACACGAGTACGCTTGTTATCTGGAAATCGGACCTGCGTCTGTGGTTTCAACGGATGACGGTATCGCGTTCTACAGAGCGTGGTTTGGCGTCAAGATACCTTGGTCCCATTTACCGAGGGGATGCCGACCTGAACGGCGTATCCGAAATATGGTATGAGATTCCAAATTAATGAATAAACGGCCATTCCAGTTGTCTGAATAACTGTTGTCGCATTCGTATGATTGCCATCGCATACAGATGCTCCCGAATTGCGATCACTGGTATCAGCTATTTTCTCTCCTATATTCGAACGACCATCCGATATTACGGCCACATTCTACACAGTAATGGACAGTTCTGGACCAGGGGTTCAACCGTATTAGCCGCAGTGTACTGCTGCATATTACACGAGTGACGCCCTTGACAGTCTGAATTGCTTCCATCTCTCTCCAAATTTCTGTTCACTCATTATGAATTAAATACGGGAGTAATTCCGGACGCCGGCTGTAGCTGATTCTATCCGGACACTGCGAAAATAGGGACGCAAGAAAGGTCACGATTCTATCTATCGGTGATTCGTCAGTAGCTGTCTATCAGTCGTTCATCCATCCCGAATGTGGGGCCTACGGTCCCGGTCGTTCTTGCGTAGTTCGCGTACCGCCCGAATGCACCGTGTTCCACTATGACTGAATACCGAGAGTCCGTGTTCGGTATCTGACCAGTGGTCCTCAGTCGTTGGCAGGCGTTTCGAGTCGTGATTTTTCCTGAGCGAGTATGTTGATACCGTCTGAATGCCGGAAAAGGTGGATGTGCTCCTCATCGAAGACGATTTCGTGTTCCCGGTTCGTCTCGGGAGTCACCCCGCCGGGAACTCGAACCCAGCATTCCTCGCCGTCAATATCCATGTGGAGGTAATTGTCCGAACCGACCGGCTCGCGGACATCGAGATGGGCGCTGATGACGTTCGGCTCGTCGCCGTCGGCGAGCCTGATGTTCTCCGGGCGAATTCCGAGCACGAACTCGTTGATGCCCTCCGCATATTGCCTGACGTGTGAGAGGAGGTCCTCCGAGAGCTCGTATTCGAATCCACTACCGACCAGAGTCGAGTCGGAAAGCGTGACCTCGAACGTGTTCATCGGGGGGCTCCCGACGAAATCTGCAACGAACAGGTTCTTCGGTTGGTGATAGATCTCATCGGGCGTTCCGATCTGTTGCAGTGTGCCCTGATCGATGACAGCTATCCGGTCCGACATCGTCATCGCCTCCTCCTGGTCGTGGGTGACGTAGATCGTCGTCGTCCCGAGTTTGTCCTGTAACTGTTGCAGTTCCGTCCGCATGTGGAGGCGTAGCTTGGCGTCCAAGTTCGAGAGGGGCTCGTCGAAGAGGAAGACAGAGGGCTCCCGAACGATCGCTCGGCCCGTCGCGATCCGCTGCTGTTGCCCGCCGGAGAGATTTCCGGGGCGCTTGTCGAGTTGATCCTCGACTCCCATCATCTCCGCGGCCTCCTTGACGCGGTCGTCGATCTCGCTGTCGGGGAGATCTGTCGTTAGCTGTAGCCCGTAGCTCATGTTCTTCCGGGCCGTCATATGTGGATACAGGGCGTAGTTCTGAAACACCATCGCGACATCGCGGTCCTGGGGCTGGATGCCGTTGACAGCACGGTCACCGATACGGATCGTCCCGCCGGAAATGTCTTCCAGACCGGCGATCATCCGGAGTAATGTGGATTTGCCGGAGCCGGACGGCCCGACAATCGTCAGGAACTCCCCGTCGGCGATCTCGAAACTGACGTCGTCGACAGCCACGACTTCCGGGTCACTGTCGTACACCTTGCGGACGTTCTCGATACTAACGTCGCTCATACAGGGGTAGTAACCAAGCGGCGTAATAATTGTTGTGACCGAACAATGATGCAGATCTCGCGCCGTCGGCGTGCTTTGAGACGCTCTCGAAACCTGAAGCGTTGAATCGGTACCAACGTAGCAGTACACGGACAGATACAGGAAATATTGACCTATATAGGTGGTTTAATAATAATGATGGTTTAACCGACTCCCCATGGGTCGTAAGAGCGCCACCAGAGAGACGCGTCGTAAATTCATCAAGTCAGTCGGAGCCGCAGGCACGGTCGCACTTGCCGGATGTGGCGGCAACGGCGGTGGCGATGGCGGTAGCGACGGCGGTAGCACAGGTAATGCAGGCAGTGACTCCTACGAGATCACGTTCTGGGAGCCCTTCAGCGGTGGCGAAGGGCCGATCATGGAAAACATCGTCCAGCAGTTCAACGAGAACCAGCCGCTGGATACCGATGCCGAAGTGACGATCAACCGCCAGCGGACACCGTGGGACAACTACTACAACAAGCTGTTTACAGCCCTCTCGGGCGACGAAGCCCCGGACATGACTGTCATGCACGCCGCCTACCTGCGTGCGTGGAGCGGCGGCATCGACCCGATGGGCGATTACATTGACACCGACACGTACAGCGAGGACTACACGGCAAGTCACTGGGATCTCGTCACGGTCGACGGGAGCGTGAACGCCCTGCCGATGGACATGCACCCGATCGGCGTCTACTACAACAAAGACCTGTTCGAGCAGGCCGGGCTGGACCCGGAGAGCCCGCCCACTAACTGGGATGAGTTCCAGCAGGCAGGGAACGCGGTCGCCGAGAACACCGATGCCCACGCGTTCACTCAGTCGCCGTATAACGACGGGTTCGGTTCCTTCCGGACGTGGAGCACCTGGGTCAAGCAACAGGGCGGGACGCTGTTCGACGACGAGTGGAACCCGATGTTCGACAACGAGGCCGGCCAGAACATCTCCCAGCTCTTCTACGATATGACCGGTGACATGGGCTGGTCACAACAGACGAGCGAAGCCGATTGGGGCAACAACGCCTTCCAGAACGGAAACTGTGCTATGGCGATGAACGGGACCTGGTACGTGGCCGCACTCGACAGCGTCGACGGGCTCAGCTGGGACTTCTTCAAACCGACCGTCGGACCCAACAAACAACAGGACAAGGTGTGGGCCGACGGCCACACGCTCGTGCTCCCGCAGAAACAGAGCCGGAGTGACGCGAAGTCCGAGATCGCCGCCCAGGTCGCCCACTGGATGACGACAGCGAATCCAGCCTGGGCCACCGAGGCCGGTCACCTCCCTGCGGCGACAAGTATCTACGAGTCCGACGAGTTCCAGAACAGCGCATACTACGACAAGACGCTCAGCAAGTACGTCGAGATGGCTGAGGACGAAACCTACTTCTATCATCCGAAGGTCCCGGACGGTGATCCGAACGCCCAGAACTGGTACAACTGGCTGGTCGACATCTGGGCACACGACTCGGAGCCACAGGAAGGCATCGAGTCCGGCATCCAGACGGTCGGCGACGGTATCTCGGGGTAGCCACGGATGGGGCTGACAGAACGATTCACGGGAGGTGCGGACACGACGAAACGTAAGACGGTCGCGGGATTCCGGAAAGAGACGATTGAGGGGATCGTCTGGTCGCTTCCCTATCTCGCCGTCTTCGCCGTGTTCCTCGTGTGGCCCGCGCTCCGGGGGCTCTACATGAGCCTCCACACGTATCCGAACAAGTTCGACCTCTCGCAGACCGAATGGGTCGGCCTGCAGAACTACGTGGAGCTGTTCAACGACCCGGTGTTCTACAACGCCATGGAGGGGACGTTTCTCTTCGTCGCCATCTCGGTGCCGCTGCTGGTGATTCTCGGGCTCGTGATGGCACTCGGCGTGAACAAGAACGTGGCCGGGAAACGAACGCTCCGGGCCATCTACTTCAGCCCCTACGTCCTGACCGTTGCGGTCGTGACGCTGGTCTGGGTCCAGATGTACTCGACGAGCTTCGGGCTCATAAACTACTATCTGGGGTTCATCATGGAGAACCCGCCCGGGTGGCTCACGTCGACGAACCTGGTGATGCCAGCGCTCGCGTTCATGACTGTCTGGTGGTTGGTCGGATTCAACTTCGTGATTTTCCTGGCTGCCAGACAGAGCATTCCCGACCGGCTCTACGAGGCGGCCCAGCTCGACGGTGCACATGGGTGGCGGGCCTTCAAGGACATCACGCTCCCCCAGATGCGCAACTCCGTCGTCTTCGTCGTCATGGTGCAGTTCATCCTGCAGTTCCAGGTGTTTGCACAACCCTACGTCATGACCCAGGGCGGTCCGAAGGACTCCTCGGACACGCTCGTCTACTATCTCTACCGAAGCGCGTTCTCACAGCAGGAGTTCGGCTACGGGGCGGCGATGGGATACGTCCTGGTCGCCATCCTCATTGTCATAGCAATTATTAACTTCAAAGTAATCGGTGATAGCAATGACTGACGCTCCCATTCGGTCACGACTGGACAGCGACACCGTCCGGAACGCGTTACTCCACGTGTTCCTGTACGGTCTCGCGTTTTTGATGGCTGTTCCGTACCTGTACACGATTTCCCGGTCGTTCCAGCCAAACGAACTGTTGCGGGACCCACGGCCGTACTGGATTCCGCCGCTCGTGGGCGAACCGGTGACACTGGAACACTACCAGTACCTTGTGAACAACACGCTAGTCGTCGAGTGGACGATCAACACATTCGTAATCGCCGGCGGGGCGACGATACTGATAGTCGTCATCGACTCGATGATCGCGTTCTCGCTCACACGCCTTGACTGGCCCGGCCAGAGCGCTATCCTGGGGCTGATTCTCGCGAGTTTCATGGTCCCGTACTACATGAACATCGTCCCGCTCTACCAGATCGTCTCGGACCTGGGGCTGATTAACTCCTACTGGGGCGTTATCCTCCCCGCGGCCGCCAGTCCGCTCGGTGTATTCCTCCTCTACCAGTTCTTCAAGGATATTCCCGAAGAGTACGAGGAAGCCGCGCGGCTGGACGGGTTCTCGACCTTCCAGGTGTACACGCGGATAATCCTCCCGCTCGCCAAGCCCATTCTCTCGGCACTGGCACTGTTTATGTTCGTCTACAACTGGAACGCGTTCCTCTGGCCCTTGCTGGTGCTGTCGGAACAAACGGCGTACACGCTCCCGATCGGACTCGTCAACCTGTATCAGGGGAACATCGACACGCCCGGGCTCCACATGGCCGTGGCTATCCTGGGCTCGCTTCCACTGTTCATCGTCTATCTGCTGTTCCAGGGACAGCTCGTCCGGGCGGTCCAGATGCAGGGTGCAACGGGATGACTGAATCGACCGAGGGGACCCTTTCGGTCCACCGCGCGCTCGCAACCGCGTTCCGGACGGTGTACGACCATCCGGTTCCGATGGTCGCGATCAGCGTCGGCTGGGTGCTCGCGTCGCTGCCACTCGTCACAGTCGGGCCGTCGACGCTGGGCGCATACGCAGCGGTCCGCTCGGTCCGCGAGAAGGGATACGTCAACCGTCCTGAGATTGCGACGACGCTTCGCAACCATTGGCTCGATGCGATCCTCTTCAGCGGGCTGATGGCTGTGTTCCCAGTTATCGCTGTCCTCTATATGGACCAGTTCATCACCGCCGGGACTGGGTATGCCGGCCTGTTCGGTGCGGTCGGGGTCTACCTGGCCTACCACGCCTGGGTCGTGTTCGCCCTGGCGTTCGTGTCGCTCGCCAGCGGTACCGACGTCGTCGACGCCGTGACCAACAGTTACCGCTGGTCGGTCGAGCGACCGGTCGTAACCGTCCTCGTCGGCATCGTCACGGGGACGCTGTTTGTCGTCTGTACGCTCCTCACAATCGCGCTCCCGCTTGTCTTTCCGGCGCTCGCTGCTACGTTCCACACGGAACTGACTGCCGACTCGCTCCGTCCCGTGGGTAACTGACGTAACCACGGGATAGCACCCTCCTTGGGGTTCTTTCTTCGTCAAAAAAGCATTTTCGGCGGTGATCCAGTACCATGCTACGCCCCCAATTCGGACTGCCTTTCCTGGTACCGCAACGAGATTCGAGACACTCGATCCCGAGAGGACGTACCGCGGTCCGTTTCAGAGCTTGTTCAGTTTCAGCGGTCGTTTGCCGTATCGGATCTCACAGAGCGCTGAACCGGACGCAGTCGAGGTGAGTTGGAGCAGTTGTTTCCCGTTCGGGGAGGGCAGAATCGGTGTCGTCCAGCCGGCGAACGCTCGGCCGCCGAGTTCGTCCTCGGTTTCGAACGAGAGCGGTGCTTTCACTGCCGTCCAGTCGCAGTCCCCGTCCAGATCGGTGTTAGCGAGCACGACTTCCCCGTTCCCCTCTGCGAGATTACGATCTTCGTCGACCAGCTGTTTGCCTGAGACGAGAACTGTGCCGTTTTCTCCGCCACGCGGTGTCCACGTGACATACGGCCCGTTGATGAACCGCCGTCCGTCCGTTGTTACGACGAGATGCCCGAGATCTGACGGGTCCCCCCAGTCGCGGCCGTCGGGTGAGGTTTTGACGTGGACTTCGCCGTGCAGATAGTCCGGGCCGACGACTTCATAGCAGATCATGTACTTGCCGTTGGGTAATTCGGTGACCGTCGGCATTCCCGGCCGGGTTGTCTCGTTTGGAACCGCTGCCACGAACTGTTCGTCGCCCCACGTCTGGCCGCCGTCTTCGGACGCCTTGTACCCGACGAGTTGGTTGTACCCGTTTTCACCGCCCCGTTCGTCGGCGAAGTAACAGACGAGATTTCCGTTGTCGTCGAGCGCGAGTTCCGGCTCCCACACGGGATTGTTTCCGGCATACGGAACGGCCTTGCCGCCGGTGATGACGGTACTTACGAACTCCCATGTCTCGCCCTCGTCGGTAGTCGCGTACAGGTCGATGCTCGTCTCACCGAGTTCGCCGATCTCACCCTCGGGAACGCCTTCGGGGTCGTCCAGAATCGGGATTGAATTGCCCGCGGCAAGTACCGTCCCCGCTGGCCAGGGTCCAACCTCTTCGGGCAGTTCGAACAGGGTGGGCTGGTATCGCAGCCCCCAGTCTTTCCCGCTTGTGTCGTGTATCTCCGAATATTTCGACCAGGAGCGCCCACCGTCAGTGCTCCGATACACTGGGAAATACGGTTTCGACCCACCGCTCATCGACGGATAGAACTCGAATGTAGCGAGGAGCGGGCCGCGTCCACTCTGACCGTTCCCGCAACTGTTCCCGGGTCCGGCGTGTTCCAAACGGGTAACGCGAGGATAGAGTGACCCAGGGGCAGGCGTACCCTCCGGCGGTGTATAGAGGGAATCACCGCTGTACTTTCCTTCTGACTTCTCGGTCTCGGACTGTGCTGATCCAGTTCCAACGAACATTGTGCCACCCAGTGCTGCTACTGCTTTGCAGTATTCTCTCCGACTGTTGTCACTACTGAAAGGCAGGCCTTCCATATTTTTGACTCCATCATGTAGTCACATATATCTTCAATAAAGATTATGTTATTACCTCACAGAACGCCTATCTGCCGAAATCACCTGATTTCTCGGGTATCTCTTCTGTGAGCCACCGGCCCTTTTGCAATGATTGTAGCGAGATTTGGTATAGCGATATATAGTTTATTTGCTGCGGTAATACGAATTCCTGCATTTGTCTTGTTGTGGGTTTCTGCATGAGAAAACAATACAAGACAAACTATTAGTAGTACGATGGAAATACGCTACATACGAAAATTCGGTGATTCAGACGAACCAGCTGGGACAGTTCGTCGGTTACTGCAGTTCACACACCCACATTCAATCCAATGACTGAAACTCGCTACTCGACCATGGACTTAGCTGACTGCGAGTCTTTCTATCACGAGACAGTCGTGCCGACGATGGAAAACGACGGACTAGATCCGACCGCTGAAACCCCAACGTACACCTGGCTAAACAGCCAGTTCCCTGGGTTTATCAAGCATCTTCAACGACGGCTCGATCTGTCACCGGGCCAGTTCTACGATGAGATCGGGGTACCGGAAGTAGATAATACGACGGGGTCGTTCGATTTTCTCTCTGACAACACACAACGGGCGATTGAGGGCTACCTCGAAGAGCTCGAAACCCGTCGTGGACGGGCAGAGGCGACAATCGAGACGCGGCGGTCAATTCTCCGTCGGTACGCGAAAATATATACCAATATCCACGATACGAAAGACTTGCTTGCACCGCTGGGGGATCCCGACGAACGCGTCGAAGAGATGGATCGGGTCGCAGCGACGTTTGACGCCCTGGATCAACTGGACGAAGCGCTCACGACGCTTGCCTCACGACGAAAGTACGTCCAGGACACGCGGCAGTTCTACAAACACTTGGTCATGTTCGGAAACGCCGCGTACAATCCTCTAGCTGACCTCGAAATCCGGTTTGGATGGGATAGAACCCCATCTTGGGACAACAAAGCACTCGATAGAAGCGCCGTCCAGCGCCTGTATGCAGCAGCTGCTGATCAACGAGACCGGTTTATTGTGGTCGCATGCTGTGGTTGGGGGCTTCGGCCGAGTGAAGTTGCATCACTGCATATCCAGCAACTCAACCTTGACCCGGACGAGAACTCGCATCCGTACATAGAGTTCGGAGACGGCGAGCGCAAAAACGGTCCTGGGACAGTGGCTCTGCTGGCCGGTCTGGAGACAGTAGAGCGACGTATCGAGACGCTTTCCGATCCAGAATGGAACGGATATCTCCTTCCCTCTCCGTCCGCAGCCACCGGCCATCTAACCGCCGAAACCGTCCGTCGGCGGTTCAAATCAGTGGCCGAAACCGCTGGTGTCACCGTTGACGGTGACAGGCCAACGCCGAAAACGGGCCGTCGATTCTGGTACACGACGTATGGCGCTGCTGTCAGGCGAGTTGCGGAACGGTTTGAAGACGTCGCGGCCGAGCAGGGCTCGGCGTCTGCGCAAGTCGTTCTCGATAACTACCTCTCCGAGTCCGAAGCTCGGTCTCACCGGCGCGCGGAGATGCGCGAGACGCTCGCAGGGTTGTTTGCCAAGTAGCCGGAGGGTTTCCTCGAACGGGGGAGCTTTGGTATAGCTATACTCTAGAGCTATACCGTCTGACTAATCTTTATATCTGTGTAGTGTATCCGGTATGGTATGCTGACCTACACCGTGTACAGCGAGGCCGGCGGTGTCGGCAAGACAACGATGGCGGCGAACCTCGCTGTCGCCGACGCCCGCGCTGGTCACGACGTACTGGCAATCGATATGGACCCACAGGAGGGGAGCCTCTCGTTCCTGTTTGACGTCGCGGACCAGCGAACGGATTCAGAGGCCGATAGCTTAGTTCGGCACCTCGTCGAACGACCACGCGGTCCGTTCGCTGACCTCATTGAGACCTCCGAAGGTGTCGATGTCCTGCCCGCACACAACTCTCTGGAGGTGCTTTCGAAACATCTGCGGCGTCGGGAGGAGGAAGCAGCGGACTTCGGTGAGAACTGGAACCCGAACGTCCAGCTCCTCCGTGTGCTAAAAGACGCGGGGGTTCCGTCCGAGTACGACACTGTCATCATCGACCCGCCGGCGACCGCGGACGTGAAACTGTACAACGCATTGCACGCGACGCGGAACCTCGTTATCCCGTTTGAGCCCAGTGGAAAAGGCCAGCAGTCCGTTGAGGGCCTTGCAGACCTCGTGACTGGACTTGAAGACACACTGGATATCAATGTAGGCGTGTTAGCTGCTGTGCCGAACCGGTTCAAAGGAACCAATGATCAAGAGGAGATGCTCAAACGCCTCCGTGCGGAGTCGTACGATATTCCTGTGGTGTTCCGTGAGCGAACGTCGCTGCTCGAAGGGTGTTGGCGAAAACAGTGTTCGGCGTTCAAATATATCGAAGAACACCGGAGTCGGGAACGTGACTACGAACTCGAAACGCTGGAGCAGTTCGAAGAGCTAGCTGCGCATCTACGACAGACTCGCGAACAGGAGGCTACAGCATGAAATCCGGTTCCGGCGACGATCCGTTCGCGGAGACCGAGCCAGATCCAGACCCGGACGACCAGCAGGATGAGGCCATGGATGTCGAAACCGAATCCACTGATGTAGATCGCACGAGTCAACCCGATATTCCATACAAGTTCCGTCGTGACTCCGTCAAACAGGACCGCAAGCAACGACCGATTTTCATTCGGCCCGAGGTTGAGGAGCGAGAGTCCACCTTCCTCCGAAATCTAGAAGACGAGGTCGGTGAGGACGTGTACAAGACCGACGCGCTGGAAGCCGCCCTCGTCGTTGCCATGGACAATCCGGACCTCGTTGCCGAAAAGCTCCGCGAGTGGGGGTACGACTGGGAACAATCAACCGTCTCTCGCTGAGATTTTGCTCCCTTAGACGGTGATAGATGCCGGCTGGGAGATCTCTCCGCACTCCCGCTTGTGGTTTGTTGATATTCTCACAGTCTTGATTCAATAGGCTCTTGAACAGATCTGGATCTGATAGCTGTGTCGATTGGCTGTACCCGCTTGCTAGCCCTCCTGGCCACCCTCACCAGCTATATGTGTCAGCTGTAGTATCTGGCTATATAGTATAGCTATGTAGAATAGCTTTATAGTATAGCTAGTAATCATGGCTATAAACTGTAGTCAAAGATAATAGCTGAAAATTCTGGCTGCCCTTTATAGATGCTAAGACGAGCTAATGCGTACGCCTCCCCATACAAGATGTCGTGACCACCCGGCCGTTTACTGTCAATAAATCCGAGACAGTTTGCTACGTTCTCAAAGCCAGCAGCAGACCTATCAGTAGTGAATGCTGGCTACTCCGTAGGATAACCGACGATTTGTCGAACTTTGTATCCACGCCGACAGAGCTGACCAGCTGATCACTTTCAGACTGTTTATACAAACGGATCGGAGTCGCTTAATGAAGGCTCGAACAGCGCCTAAAATGTCTGTAGGCTGTTGCAGTTCAAGCTCTCCCGATACTCATAGCTGCCTTTGATAGACGGGCTATCCCCACCAACCCGATGCTGTGAGGGATGGGGAGATCACACCAGTGACAGCTTTCGTTCAGAGGATCTGGCACACCAACCACCGTTTATAATACTCCTGTTGCATCAAGTACCCACCGGCAGCCCGTCCGGACTGTGCCGCAGATACTATTCCTAAGTCCCATCAGATACCCCACTAATCTGATAGCTTCGCCCGCGATGTGTCCCATTTGAGGAACGAAACTGGAAAGTTGATACCAATCGGTAGTCGCCGTCAAATGACGGAGGGGGTATTCAATGTGTTGGGTCAAAGACCACTTGACAGCCCAGACGGTGGGCCGTGTCGAAATGCCCAGTCACTTCTTCACACTTTGGAGACATCAGATGGAAGGTCAGCAGTATCTGGTCACCAGAATGCAAGTGGGCTAAGTAATCAAACGATAAATAGACATATTTTACTCATAGAAGTGGAATAGTGTAGCCAATCTCACCAAGTGTATCTCTTTGGTTCGAATAAGTGCATATATGCAGACCATATAGTTATAATATTTCATAATATGTGTATAGATGGGGTGGTATATATTTAGCATGGCGATTTGACTATCTACAATACGCGGCCGACTGTTAGGAGATTATATAAACGCACAATTAGGATTTTTCGCTACAGCGAATCACGTGTGATAGTATAACGAATGTACTAATGTTATCGTGCTCATAAAGTAGTGGTCACATTCGTTCCGGATGTCCGGTTACTCATCATAGTCGAAACCCACCGATTTGATCACTGAAACAACTGGCTATGGTTAGGAATGTAGTCTCTGACGGGTAGAATTAGAACTACTGACGAACGATGACGAGCGCGTTATGTGAGACTCGACTGAGCGATGTAAGCATACTCTTTAGCTCCCTGGGATGGGGGGGACAAACAACGTATCTACTACCCGGCAGGAGACTGATTGTCTTCCACCTCTCTCAAGCGTTTTGACTATATCGAACAGAACCCTAGTTGATTTGCCCCTCTGCTGGACTGGATAATGTGTGGCCGAGACGTAAGAGACGAGGAAACAGAGTAAGTCGGTAACAACATGAATACTTCTTGTGTTAGCTCGTATCTGTAGTTTGGAATAAGCAAATAAAACCGTAATCCAGAACAAATTAAACACTCCAAGACGGTTAACACCGACTGAAACTGGATGAGTAGATCCCAAACACGGAGACCACTGATCAAAGGACCGCAACCGACGTTGCGGCCCCTTTTCATAGGAAGTTCGAGTGACCAACAAAATAGGATTGGCAAGCTACCAAGCTATTCAGGTTGTTATAGGAGCGACAGCGCGTGCACGGGGTGCATTCAAGAAATATGTGGAATGTCAGTCACGGTCTAGTTGTCCAGACAGGGAATATCTGAAATACAATTCCAGACCGATGGCCCCCTCTACCGTCAATCGGGTAAACAAGGTCTTCATCACACACTACAAAAATGATGCCGTCTTTGATATATGTGAATGCTATTCGTCTCGGGCGGCTGCGGACTCCAAATTAATCTCGATGATGTTTGCCGCCTCCATTACAAACTCTGGAAGATCACTGCAGAGGTATTCACCGGACAGCCGCATTTTCGGTGCAGTTACACTGATTGCACCACAGACTGTCCCGTCCACACCCTGTATAGGAGCGCCCACGGACCGCATGCCCCGAATTTCCTCCTCATCGTTTATTGCGTACCCCCTTTTTCGAATTTCTGCGAGTTCTTCGTGGAGTTCGTCGGGATCCGTGATCGTTTTTTCCGTCTGTTGAACAAGCTCTTCAGTGGCCAATGTTTCAGTGACTCTGGCTTCATCGAAGTGTGCCAGCAGCGCTTTTCCTGTCGCAGTGCAGTGGAGATACTGCGGGGTCTCTCTGGTTCGTCGTTGATAATCCATGGCAACAGTTCCTCCGCCGTTATGCTCGTACAGCGTTACCTCCCTGTTTCGGTACGCAACTGTGAGATGGACCCACTCACCTGTCTCCTCGGCTAGACGCTCTGCTTCTTCCTTTCCAATCTGATAGAGGTCAACCCGATTCCGGACGCTTTCACCGAGTGGTATGAAGCGCAATCCCAACCGATACGCGCCGTCTGACTTGTGGATAAAACCCTCAGCAGCAAGTGTCTGCAAATACGTGTGGAGCGTGCTCTTCGCAACATCCACGTTCTCACAGAGATCAGCAAGTGTCGCCTCAGACTGTGACTGAATCTCGCGCAGGATCTCGCTAGCAGTCTTAATCGACTTGATCTGTCGAGAGGAAGTCGGCCGCTCGCGTTCTGTCATATGCTGATTCTCGTTTTGTCAAGGTTATATGATTTGGGTATATCGAACAGCCAGTCTGTCTGTGTAGTCCTTGCGTATAATACAGACGGACTCGGGCAGTGTGACTTGCTTCAGGACACTGGACTTTGTAATGCATCACAGCCGTCCCCTGATTTGGACTGTCCCTCACAGATCTCTCCATGAACTTTTATTAATGATGGTGTCAATGGAGCAAACGACATGCGCAGTTGTCACAGTCGGTGTAGTCGCCAAACCAGCCGTATAGCGACTAAGAAGCCGCTTCAAAGCCCACCAGTCCGAAAAACTGTGTGTACAAATACACTGGTGGGACACGAAAGAACGAGAAATAAATAATCGAGTCAACAATAATGAGCTCCGAATTCGACATCAAGCTGTATGACGATATTGATCCCGAAGACAGACCCTCCTTAGGAGAGGCGCTGATACCGATTATCGGGATGCTAACCGCACTGGGTATAGGCATCGGGATCTACGGGCTTGACCCACAGTTCCCACTCCTCTGGGGCATTGCTTTCACTGGACTGTTCAGTTACTACCGGTTCGACATCTCTTGGGACAAGATGTATGCAGGTATCACACACACGTTGCTGATGGGCATTCAGGTCGTGTTCATCCTGTTTATCGTCTATGCCCTCATCTCGACTTGGATACAGGCCGGAACGATTCCGACGCTCATGTACTACGGCCTTGACCTGCTGCACCCGATAGTGTTCCTTCCGCTCACAGCGATCATTACTGCAGCGATAACGTTTGCCATCGGATCTTCGTGGACTGCGGCGGGGACTCTCGGCGTTGCCTTCATCGGGATCGGGTCAGGACTCGGACTCCCTGAGCCGATGACCGCGGGAGCAATCCTTACAGGTGCATACACGGGAGACAAGCAGTCACCGCTCTCAGACACGACAAACCTCGCTTCAGCGGTGACAAACACCGATCTGTACGATCACATCAACGCTATGCGGGCGGGCACTTTCCTGGCCTTCTCCATTGCTGTCCTACTGTACGCTGGCCTCGGGATACGCGCGTCTGGAGCCATCCCTGTGGACCGGATCGCCGAGATACAGACAGCGCTCACGGGGTCGTTCACGATCTCTCCACTTGCTTTCTTCCCACTTCTCGTCACATTTGGGCTGGCGATATACGGCATCTCTGCGATTCCAGCCCTCGGTGCTGGTGTCTTCGCCGGCGCGATAACGTCGGCCGTCCTTCAGGGGAACTCGTTCACGTCGATCTGGACCGTTGCACAGAGCGGAACAAGCCCGGAAACGGGAATGGAGCTCGTAAACGGACTCCTCTCAAGCGGCGGGATGGTCGGCGGTGCGTGGGCCGTGACAATTGCCATTGCCGCGCTCGCACTCGGCGGCCTGTTCGAGTGCACCGGGATTATTGCTGTCCTAGCACATCATCTCGGTCAGCTCAGCAACAGCGTTGGCAGTCTCACCGGCATCACGGTCCTATCGTCAGTGTCAATGAACGTTCTTGCGGCAGAACAGTACATCAGCATCGTTGTTCCCGGTGTAACGCTTGGGAGCCTCTACGAAGAGAAGGGCCTCAAGACCGAAAATCTCTCCCGGGCGATCGAGTCTTCTGGCACCGTCACAAGTGCGCTCATCCCGTGGAATAGCGGCGCGGTGTTCATGGCTGGAACGCTCGGCGTCAGTACGTTCCAGTATGCGCCCTACTACTTCTTGGGCTTCCTTTCGCCACTCATCCTCATTCTTATGGGAGTTACCGGCTGGCAGATCACGTATACTGAGGCTGAGGCTGATGACCAGATGGCGGGCACTGTAGCCGCACCGGCAGATAGTGACTGAGCTCATTGTCCGGGGATAGCGGATAATTCTCGCGAAACCCCACTGCGACTCGGAGTCACAGGCAACATCCGAGTCCAATAATTGGACATGATCGCTTATTTGGTGACAAAGTTCGACTACCTCGACTCTTTCAAACCGAATCGGACGGATAATATCATCAAAAGATGGAGATTGAAATATCAAAGTTCTAATCTATACATTTCTTCCATGGAAATATAAACATAGTCCATTAATCGAGTGTTGCTTAACACAATCTTAGGCATATTTTCTTGTCAGCTCTGGATCGGCATGGATACGAAACTCCCTGTAGGGGCGTATGACTATCACCTCAAAACGGTTGAACACCCAGAGCTGGCGGCTTAACCACTGAAGCGCAGTTCACGATGTTCTGTAACGTCAGATGCTCTCGTCAGGGAAGTTCAGACCATGACAACGCGGTCTGTCTACCAGCAGCCCCGGTACTCGCCGACGGACTGCACTGACCGTAGTGTTTAGTTTGGAGCATTGTGCCAGCGAGCGAAACTCTGCAGCCAATTTTCGGCTGTTTCCGGTTCGACGTGGCTGAAGCAGTTCGAAAACGACGAGGTTCGACGCTTCAGCTCTCGAAAAA
>Ga0207720_100062_pt1 | contig 112476 bp, 108 predicted proteins | sample A23P2SouthBayCA_2_FD_187751 | JGI IMG/M metagenome (GOLD analysis project Ga0207720, IMG submission 187751) | Aerobic enrichment media microbial communities from Eden Landing Ponds, California, USA - A23 E3 (2) (SPAdes) | ecosystem: Environmental > Aquatic > Marine > Unclassified | place...
TATGAATGGTGGCGGCGAACCGCGTTTCCCAGAGGCTCGCGCACTCCAGTACTCCCCGGAACGCTGGTGGGCTTATCTTCCGTGTTCGGGATGGGTACGGGAGGCAACCCCACCGCTGTGGCCGCCTATACAGTGTTTCTGGCAGCCACGCTTATAAGAGTAGCTACTTGCAGACAGGAGCGGTCGGACCAGAGTTCAGCAGCGCAATGGAGCAGATCCGAACGGAGCACGATACCGCCAGATTCGGTCCGAAATCGCGTTTCGCCCCGCTGAGCCACTGCTGGGGGTCGCCAGCGCAGCCAGTGGTATCGGAGAGATAATTGGTCTCGCTGCGGCCAGCGTGAAAATCCGGGGTGTTATACAGACCGCAGTCTGTCGCTCACTCAAACCGACCGCTGAAGACTATTTCGTCAAGTGGCTTCCGACCGCTTGGCTCTTCGCGCTCTCTGAGGTCTTCAGGCAGCGTCTCGGGATCGGCGCGTTCACCGACAGCGATCATCGCCTCGGCGTCGAACTCGTCTTCCGGGACGCCCAGGGATTCGTGGATCCGGTCCCAGTCGAAGCCCGCCATTGGGTGAACAGCCAAGTTGCGCCGAGTGCCTTCGAGAGCGAGATTCTGCCACGCAGCGCCGGTATCGAAAGAGCGCGTCGCAGCGGGTTCGCCGTTGTGCTCGAGGGAAACCTTCGAGAAAACGGCGATGAGCGCGCCAGCATCGCGTGCCCAAGAGCGGTTGGCTTCGTTCAGCAATCCGAGGAACGACTCCCATTCGTCGTCCTCACGGGTGGCGTAGACGAATCGCCAGTGCTGATTATTGAATGCGGAAGGTGCCCAGCGCGCGGCCTCAAACAGCGCCAGCAGGTCATCCTCAGGAAGCGAATTACCAGCCATCGCACGCGGTGACCAGCGATTAACAAAGAGTGGGTCGACGTTGTGGACGGGGTCACGGTACTCAGTGATCTCGTCATCGAGACTACGGTCAGAATACGTTTGTGACACTGTATTCAGCTGTTTGGTACGCGTGCTTATGTGCTACTGGTAACACAACTACAATCGGGTGACACAGATGCTATCGTTGGCTAAGTTTCAAAGACTAGGATATAGTGTGGCAAAGGCATATACAGCCGATCAGATCCGGGTGTGGCCGCAGTCTCATACCCAACTTGATACGTCTACGCCAGTCTATTCGGACTTAAACCGTGGATATGAACTACGGCCACGGCTAGAGAACCGGTCAACAGCCAGATGAGGGAACACCGAGCGAGACTCCGGCGAGGAAGATCGGCATGCCGGCGATAGCAACGATGGCGGCTACCGCTGTGGCAACAGGGATGAAAAGCACGCCCAGGCCGAAGGGCGCAGGCAGTACTGGGAGTACCGGCACCATCGACAGCACGAACCCGATAGCGGCTGTTTTCATTGCCAGCCGGCGGTTCCCGTGGCCGACTGCGTAGCCGACCGGGAACAGGACGAACACAGGCCCAAGAACCAACAGAGCGGACAGCACCGGGAGCGTGAATCCGTGCTGGGCGAACAGCGGCGTCGCCGTTATCGTCACTCCGAGGGCGATGCCCGCTCCGATCACCGCACCGCCGACGACCGTACGATAGCTCGCGCGCTCGCGGATCCGTTGCTGTGAAAGGGCGACTCCACACAAGAACAGCGCAGTGCCAGCACCGAACAGCGGCGCCGCTACGCCGCCAACCCGCAAAACGCCCGTAACTGCGAGAAGCGAAAGGGTTGTCGCCAGTGCACCGAAACCGGCGAGTACTCTGCCGGTGGAGCTCTGTCCTCGTCGAAAATCCCAGTCAAGCCAGGCAACGCCGCCGGCGGCAGCGCCGATCAAGAGAGTAAACACCGTTGCCGGGAGCGTAATGTATGCAAGCGCCTTCACCGCCATCACGGGGCCGAGAAGCGCTCCAACCGCGAGGAGACTCAACAGCGGCCCGAACGCTGTATCCCGGGGAACAAACGTCACGACACGACCGTCGATGAGCTCGGTCAGCGTCATCCGCCGTCCGTCGTCCGAGACGGTCGCGCCGTCGATGGCCCACCCGACTCTCGTCCCTTCGGGAGCGACGACGACGAGCCGATCAGCCCCGAGGCCATCGAGGTTTCGATAGCCATAGGCTTCGGTAAACTCGCCAGTGCGGACCGTGCCGCCGACTGACTGCTGAGCGAAGTCGGCCTCGCGGTAACGCAGCGTTATGACGCCGTCGCCAGAAACGTTCGCGCGTAGCAGTTCGGTGTCCCACATCGCCCTGTCGGCGATAGCAGTCCGGAGGCTCTCGTTCGTCCGAAGTCGTGCAGCCCCCGCTGAGTCAGACAGACGGTTGTGGACGACCCACGTTGCGCTGCCGTTCTTGTGGACGGCGACAGTTGCGTTGCTGTGGGTGACCGTGACCGAAACGCCGTGGGACTGGGCCGTCGATTCGAACGAGTCACCGCAGGCGTCACACAGCGGCCGCGGCGGCGGCGCTGCACCAGCGGGCATGGCGGTGCCAAGGAGCGGCGCACAGACCAGACAGAGGAGGGCGAGATGGCGGAGTCGATGCGGGGCCATATAACATATCTATCCTGTCATGTGTTAAGAGCCTTCGATTACTCAAACAACAGTTATACCAACACGGACGGCGGGTGACACTTCGACCGATACGGCCCTGACAATTGTACCATCCGTTAGATGTACGTATCCGCGAAACCGCTGTCGGACTATCTGGGATGTTCTTATCTAGTATAACAACTTATACCGACAGAACCACGAAAATAGGCAGAACGCCGTGACAGCAATCGAGATCGAGTCGCTCCGGAAGTCGTACGGCGACGTGACCGCGATAGCGGACCTCTCGCTCATTATCGACGATGGTGAGTTCTTCGGATTGCTCGGGCCGAACGGGGCTGGCAAGACCACGACGATGGAGATACTCACCGGGCAGCTCAGTCCGGATAGCGGGCGGGCAGCGGTACTCGGTGTCGACCCGGCGACGCAACCAACAGTGGTCCGCGAACGGGCGGGGATTCTCCCCGAAAAGGAGTCACCGCCGAGTTTCATGACGCCGCGCGAGTACTTCGACTTCGTCGGTGCAATCCGGGAGATGCCCGAGGAAACGGTGACCGAGCAGACGGGAGTGTGGGCCGAGCGCCTCGGCTTGACTGCGAAACTCGATACGCTGTCATCGGACCTATCACGTGGCCAACAGCAGAAGGTGATGATCGCCGGCGCGTTCTTCCACGAGCCGGACGTCGTGTTCATCGACGAACCGCTGGCGAACCTCGACCCAATCGTCCAGGAACGAGTCAAGCGCTTCCTGCGTTCGTATCGGGACGCCGGCAATACAATCGTCGTCACCACACACGACGTAGACGTGGCCGCCGAACTCTGTTCGCGGGTCGGCATCATGTACGAAGGCGACCTCGTCGCCGATGTCCGGCCGGCGGAACTCGATACCGATGTGACGCTCCTCGACGTGTTTCTGGACAACGTCGATGCAACAGTGAATCAGATCGACGAACCGCTGACCCATGAGTGACGCACGGGCGCGCAGGGTGTTCGTCGAGATGCTCCGCGAGGAGTGGCGACTCCACAGTCGGCTCTTCCGCGGCAGTCACTTCTCCCTGTTTCCGGTGTTCATCTGTCTCCTCATCGGGGGCGCGGCCAAGCTTCTCGTCGTTACTGGGACCGAACCAGAAACCGTGTTTGCCGGCCTTCACGCACTGGTGTTCGTCTTCGGCCTACACACCGGATCTATCGGCTTTGTCGGACAGGATGCCCTCCGAAACCTCCTCGGCGACGTGACGCTGCTTGTATTCTCTGCCCGCACGCTCCCGTTATCGCAGAATACGTTGCTGGGTCTGTTCGTTATCAAGGACAGTGTCTACTACGCAGTGCTGTTTCTGTTACCTATCTCTCTCGGAACGGTGCTGGCAGTCCATGGATTCACTGGTCCGTTCCTCGTAGTCGAGACTGTCTCCCTTCTGTGGACGACCCTTGCGCTGCTGTTCGTCCTCGGGATGGGAACGACGATTGCGGCCCTCGGTCTCGCCGGTCGAGGCGTTCCCGGGCTAGCCTTACTCGCGGTCCCGCTCGTCGCAGTGGGTGCAGCGCTGGCCAGCAGTATCGATGTCGTGTCGTACACTCCCTACGGTCTGTTTCTGGCCCAGACTCCTCTGCGAGCCGGAACGACGGTTGTCAGTATCTTCGCCGTCTTTCTGCTCGGGGCCGTCACCTTCGATGCGACCGCGCCTCGTCCCGCTCGGACGGTCAAACCGACCTTCCGCCGCTGGTGGCGGCGGATCGGTGACCCAGTCGCAACGAAGAGCCTGCTCGACATCCACCGGAGCGCTGGCGGGTTCGGAAAGGTCCTCTTCTCGGCGGCGGTGCTGTTCGGTGTCACCGCCGCGCTGGTCGATTTCGCCGGCCAGCTCACGGGAGTGCCACCGTCGACCGGTATCTCGTTCGGTGCGATTCTCGGTCTCTCGGGGTTCACGACCTATAACTGGCTCACGCAATCCGACGACGTTGATCTATATCTCTCCCATCCACTCTCAGTCAGAGCTGTTTTCGCGGGGAAGTTCCGGGCGTTCCTCCTGCTCGGCCCGCTGATCGGACTCGCGTTCTACGGACCCGCGCTGGCCTGGCGTGGCGGGCCGGTCGCCGAGGCGTTTGTCGGAGCCGTCCTGCTCGTCGGCGTCGCCTGCTACATCTTCGGCACAACCGTCTACCTCACCGGCCTCTCGCCGAACGAGTTCCTCTTCGATACGCCCCTGTTCGCTGTTTTCGGCGCGGCAATGGTCCTCCCGCTGGTTCCGGTACTCACCGCCGGGTTCGCCATCTCCCCGCTTTCTGGGCCCCTGCTTACCGCACTCGGTGGGTTCGGTGGCATCCTGGGCGTCGTCGGCGTCGGCCTCTACCGGCGGTCGCTACTGAAGTGGTCAGAGCGGTATCAACAGGTGTGAACTGACGACGTCTGCGGTTGGCATGTTGGTGGAGCAGGTATTCTTGAACTGTCTCCGGAGGTATTCGGTGAGGAGGTCGCCGAGTTTTCGACCGGCAGCGGATCACCGATATCGTTACCGCGGAGTACAAGTCATACGTGGCAATGGCGGCGGAACGGTCTTTACGAGGCGACGATGGACTGCATCAAATCCCGAGTGCCGTCCGAGAATGAAGGCTCGACTGTAGCTTGTGTCCCAATCTAATCAGATATAGCTGTATTTGATATTTTATTGGTATCGGGAAATATATAGCTGTACCAGGCCCCTATTTCTGATTATGACTGCCCAGAAATGCCTAACTGTCCATTGTTTGACTGCAGAAAAGGTGACGTGCAACAGAATTGCCCGAGTAGGGAGATAGGTTGCGCTATACACTTATCCGTGCGGTGTCGAATCACAATTATTGCGGCGATCCTGACAAAGAATCCATCGTAGTGAGCAGCCCAAACATGGTAGGTGACTACTATAACAATTATCTCCGCAATTACTCAGTAGAATTAGGATGGAGGAGTCAGAAGCGAGAACGGCGAGAGAAGAGTGGGGAAGCCGGTTCGGCTTCCTCATGGCGATGCTGGGGGCGATGGTCGGCGCAGGAAACATCTGGCGAATGCCGTTTACAACGGGCCAAAACGGCGGCGGGACGTTCCTTGTGATATATGTTCTCCTGTTGTACCTCATCGCGATTCCCGGTCTCATGGCCGAAACGATGATCGGGCGATACACGAACAACGGCGTTATCGGCACGTTCAGAGAACTGCTCGGGGGCGGGAAGGGCCGCGGGCTTGGACTCGTTGTGCTTATCGTCAACGTCGCACTGATGTCGTACTACGCTCCGATAATCGGGTGGGCACTCTATTACGCCGGCCACTCGCTGCTTCTGACGTTCACACAGGCCGGATTCCAGCCGCAAGCGTTCTGGGACGGATTTATTTCCAGCCCGATGCTCGTTATCGGGATGCACACGCTGACGATGGCCGGACTCGCCGGTGTCCTCGTCTTCGGCATCCGGCGTGGTATCGAGCGCGTCGTGAAGTGGATGATACCGCTGCTCGTCGTCGCGCTCATCGCGGTCGGGGTGCGTGGTATTACCCTTCCAGGTGGGATGGACGGACTGGCGTTTATTTTCACTCCCGACTGGACGTATCTCACTCGCGGAAGCACCTGGGTCGCCGCACTCGGCCAAGCGCTATTTTCGACGGGGTTAGGATGGGGGATCGCACTCACCTATGGCAGCTATCTCGGTCGATACGACGACGTCCCGCTCGGGGGCGGCCTGTTCACCGCGGTCGGGAACACGAGCATCGGTCTGCTGGCGGTATTCGCGACCTTCCCAGTCGTCTTCGCGTTCGGCCTCGAACCGAGCGCGGGCTCTAATTTGCTGTTCATTTCTCTGGCCGAAGTGTTCCCGCAGCTACCCGGTGGATGGATGTGGGCCATCGTGTTTTTCGTCTCGTTCTTCTTTGCCACGTTCACATCCGGGCTCGGCATCACCGAAGTCGGCGTGACGACGGTCTCCGAGGAGACGCGCCTCTCACGAACGGGCTCAGTGCTGGCGATCTGTGGCGCTATCTGGCTGTTCGGGCTCCCAAGCGCCTACTCCTCGTCCTTCCTCGGTCAGATGGACTTTATGTTCGGAACCTTCGGGCTCCCACTGGCGACGCTCTCGATCATCGCACTCGTCGCGTGGAAGCTCGGCCCTGAACGCGCCCGCGTCATCGAACTCAATCGGTGTGCTGGCATCTATGTCGGTCAGTGGTGGAACCCAGTCGTCAAGTATGTCATTCCCGTCGTTGTGGTGTTTATCATCGGTTACGGGGTCGTCTCGAGTATCGGCACCGAAAACCAGACGCTGATGATACTCGGTGTCGCACTCATGGCAGCGCTCGTCGTCGGGAGCACGGTCGCGATGGGTGTCATCGAAAACGCAGCGAGGACTCCCACGTCGGAGGGGGGTGAGTGAGATGGCGCTCTCGGCCGTCGCCTGGGCGACGATGCTCTTCGCGATAGTCGTGTTACCCGGCGTTGCGACCGTCGTTCTCGTTCGGTCGCTCCGCACCGAGGAGCGGAAACTCACCCTGATCAGAGAGCAGGGAAGCATCGACAGCTACTCCCCACGAGCATTGGAAGAACTCCGTGAGTGGATCCATGCGAACCCGAATGACCCGTACGCCTCCGAGGCACGGGAGCGATACAATGAGTGCGTCCAGACACTCCGTGAGAGCGACGAACCGTACTACGACTGGTCCGCCGACCAAATCGAGACACTGGAGACGATCGAAGAATGAGATCTGTTGAAGAGTTCGACGATCTACCGACGGACGCCTCATTTACCACAGTCGATACGCATACCGAAGGCGAACCGACACGCATCCTTCTTGACTGGCTGGATGAGTCGCCACTTGCGGGCGAGAGCATCCGGGCGAAACGCGAGTCGTTCGCCGACGAGTACGACTGGGTCCGCGAATTGCTGATGCGAGAGCCACGGGGTCATGACGACATGTTCGGCGCAGTCGTGTTCGAACCGCACGAAGAGGACGCTGATCTCGGCGTGTTCTTCATGGACAGCGAGGGGTATCTGGATATGTGTGGGCACGGGACGATCGGCGTCGTCTCCGCGTTCCTCGACCTAGGATACTTGTCTCCCGACCCCCTCATCCGAGTGGAGACGCCGGCGGGCATCGTCGAAGCGAGACCGGAGTATTCCGAAGGCGGTGTCGAACGAGTCACGATACAGAACGTCGAGTCGTTCGTCTACGGAACGACGACCGTCCCTGTCTCGTTTCTGGACTCGCCGCTTCGCGTGGATGTCGTCTACGCTGGGAACTTCTTCGCACTGGTCGATAGCGACCAACTCGGTGTCGGGATCGACACCACTCGAACAGACGATTTCATCAACTGGGGCCTCGAGATTCGGGACGCCGTCAACGACAAACTCGATATCGTTCATCCATTTACCGGTGACCCCGGTACGGTGTCTATCACTGAAATCTACGAATCCGCCAATGATGCCGACCGCAGTATTGTCGTCTTTGGTGACGGGCAGGTAGACCGCTCGCCGTGTGGGACCGGTACGTGTGCGAAGATGGCGCTCTTACACGACACCGGCAAGCTCTCGATCGATGAACCCTACATTCACGAGAGTATCATTGGAACCCAGTTCGAGGGGCGAATCACCGAGACGAAACAGCAGGACAATATAACAGTCATAACCCCGACAATAGCTGGGAGCGCCCGGATCACGGGCAAGCACACATTTGTGAAAGACGCCCGGGATCCGATAACAAGCCTCCGCGTCGCCTCGAAGGAGCGGTAGTTACTGGCTGTACTGGGTGAGGAGTTTCGCTTCCGCATTGCGGAGGTGTTCCAGAAGGGTGGTTTTGGAGATGCCCGTCTCCTCTGAACCAGTACCCGTCTTTGGTAGCGGCCGATTGGTTCGCTGGGGCACTACGGCAAGCGTAACTGTATGGTACCAGTTTCACCTACTGGATCAGAAATCCCCGCTAATTCCAAGTAGTTGGGAAACTCCCCCTATAGCAATATCTTTGGGCAACAATCTGTGAACACGTATGGACAAAAACGTGGGCGGAATTGACCGGAATGGCCGTCTCGTCGTCGGTGTCGTGGTAGTGATAGCGGGTATTGCCGCTCTTACCGGCTACTGGGGCGTTGGCGCTGTAATCGGAGGAATCGCTCTCGTCATCGGAGCTATCCTGCTCGTAACCGGAACCACCCAGAAATGTCCCATCAACGAGGCTGCGGGAATTGATACCACCGAGTGAAAGGTCGTCAGTGGTGTGAAATGATACGTCTCCGTGTTTATACGGGGAGAAATCCCGCTCCCGAGAGAGTGAGCTTACGCAACACGCCAGGATCAGTCACCGGGGTATCGACCTCGATAGAAACCGACCGGGTCACTCGGAATCCGTGAATTAGCATCTCAAGCCGCCCACCACATCACTTGTCTGCCGTCGCCGCGAGATTTAATGGGGTCAATACCCCTCCTGTCACGCTGACAGCGCCTCGTCCAGTCGCGCCTCCAGGTCACGTAGATCTTCACGCAGTTCCTCGCCCTCCTCACCATCTACCGCCTCGATTCGTTCGGCAAGGCCCTGCAATCGGGCATACTTCTCGTCCTCTTCGACCTCGGTCTTCTGGACATAGGCCTGTTCCGCAACGTCGTATACCTCCTCTTCCTCAAGATCAGTCGCGGCCAAGACGACGTCGAGCTTGTCGGAATCGACCCCGAGCACCCACTCACGGGGAATGCCATGCTCGTTCAGGACGTCGAAGATCGTCTCGTCGTCCTTTGGCCGCCGGCGCTCGCGGGTCGTCCGCCGTACAGTGCCGAACCTGCCGTGTAGTTCTTGATCCGGACCGAGACGGCTCAGAAGCGACTCTCGAGCGGTCTGTCGGAGACGGTCTGCCTCGTGTTGCACGTCCGAGAGGAGGACGTACAGATCGGTCAGCGTGCCTGTGTCGAGTGTCTCGAGATCGATGGGCTCCATCGAATCGAGCAGATCTGCCAACAGGATCGCATCGTCGTGGAGGCGCTCTGGACGAGTACGAGCGTCCGCCGGCGAGATCAGATATGGACTCCCTCCGCCCATCTCCGGCTCGGGGACGTAGGCGATTTCGTCGTCCTCAACGCCGAAATCAGCCAACAGTGTCAAGATCGCCGTGTATGGTTCGACCCCAGGCGGGAGTTCAGCCACGGCGAGTCGGTGTTTCGCTAGGCGATCACTGAGGACCTCGAACTGCTCGCGCCAGAGCGGACGCTTCTCGCCACTATCGTCGAAGCGGATCCGGAGCCGATCGGTCGAAATTTCCCTGACTCGAAACGGCCGGTTCGAGTGCGGTGTCACCAGTTCGGTTCCCGGTTCCAGGGCCGCACATCGCTCTTGGATGGCGTTCCAAAGCTCTTCGTGACCGTTATTCATACTTCGTGATTTATCATTGTGGGATAAAGAACCGTTATTTCCTTTTCAAGCGGTGGGAAAGGACACTTCGATTGATGTCGGTCCCAGACCAACATCGACCGTAGGAGTTCGACGAATTCACCGGCGAAGTCCAGCACCCACTCAAACTCCCAGTGACCGGCCTGCGGTGGATGGTTCAGTGGGTACATTTCCGCGGACCATTCATATTGCTGGGCAGTGACAGGGAGCGTATGAACGAGGTCGACTTTCTGGTCATCGGCTCCGGCTCCGGGTTAGACGTGGCAAACGCCGCCGCGAACCGGGGGCAATCAGTCGCCGTCGTTGAGAAAGGGCCCCTCGGCGGGACGTGTCTCAACCGTGGCTGCATCCCTTCGAAGCGGCTGTTGTATCACGCCGACGTGCTGGAGACCGTGGAGCGCGCTGGCGAGTTCGACATCGACGTGGAGGTCAACGGCGTCGAGTTCGCCGATATCGTCCGCAAGGTCAACGAGGACGTGGAATCGGATTCGGAATCGATCCGGGACGGGCTTCGGTCCTCGTCGCGACACGACCTCTACGAAGGCGAAGGCCAGTTCGTCGACGACCGGACCGTCGAAGTCGTCAGTGGCGCGGACGAGGGCGAACAGATCCGGGCCGAGACGGTACTCATCGCCGCCGGCACGCGCCCCTCGGTTCCGGACATCGACGGCATCGACGACGTGGATTTCCTGACGAGCACCGAGGCACTCCAGCTTGAGACGCCGCCGGACCACCTCGTCATCGTCGGCGGCGGCTACATCGCGGCCGAGCTCGGTCACTTCTTCGGAACCTTCGGCAGCGACGTGACCATCATCGGGCGGCGACCGAACCTTTTGCCCGAAGCCGACGAGGAGATAGCCCAGGCGTTCACCGAACGGTACGCCGACCGCTTCACCGTCCACACCGGCCACGCAGCCACCGCCGTCTCAGAGGATGACGGCACGATCACCGTCGAAGCGAAGCCCTACGAGTACGGTGACGATAGCGGGGTAAAGAATGAGGGTGGCGTGACCGTCCCCGGGGACGAACTGCTCGTCGCTGCGGGGCGCAGACCCAACACGGATCTTCTGAACCTCGATGCAACGGGCGTCGAGACAGACGACCGCGGCTTCGTCGACACTGACGAGTACCTGCGGACGACCGCCGACGGCGTCTGGGCGCTGGGCGATATCGTCGGGGAGTACCTGCTGAAACACAGCGCGAACCACGAGGCACAGGCCGTCGCCCGCAACCTCTTCGGCGACGGCCTCGAACCCGTGGATTACACCGCGATGCCGTTTGCCGTCTTCGCCTCCCCCGAGGTGGCGGGTGTCGGCGCGCGCGAAGAGGAACTCCGTGCCGCCGGGCGGGAGTACGCGACACGAACGTACCAGTTCGACAAGACCGCCCGCGGGAATGCGATGAATGCCGACGGCTTCCTGAAGGCGATTATCGACCTCGACGGGGAGATACTGGGCTGTCACATCATGGGGCCGGAAGCGTCGGACCTCATCCAGGAAGTCGTCGTGGCGATGAAAGCCGGGTCGGGCACGGTACAGGACATCCGCGAGTCCGTCCACATCCACCCCGCACTCTCGGAAGTCGTGCAGCGGGGATTCTCGGGACAGTTCAGCCGGGGAGACAGCGGTCACTCGCACTAATCCGGTCTGCTTCCGAGAGTGCCCCTTCGCACGCTCGGTACACGTCCACGGTGCCTATTTATCCGGTAGGTCCGTGTGAGACGGTGTAATGCTCGTCGTTCACGCAGAGTTCCCCATCGACCCGGCAAAGCGCGAGGAAGCACTCGAACTGGTTCGAGAGTTAGCCGAACACTCGCGGGCGGAAGACGGCGTCGTCGACTATCAGGTCGCGACGGACATCGACGACCCGAACCTGTTCCGGTTCACCGAACAGTACGAGGACGAGGCGGCGTTCGGTGCCCACGCCGAAACCGACCACTTCGGGACATTCGAGGCTGCCCTGCCGGACCTGCTCGCTGGTGAGCCCGAGGTCACACGATTTGACGTTAGCGCAACGACTGACGTCGAACTGTAGTCGATAGCCTAGATAGAGATGGAACACGGGGGTACTCAGTCCAGCACACTCACGGCCCGCCCCGACCTGGTTTATAAACACTTGGTGCGAGTTCAGCGCCGCCGCACGCACCCGATCATAATATATTAGCGGGGGTACTATTACGCTACGTAATGACGAAAGCAGCCATCATCATCCTCGCAGGGACAGAGGGACACGAGAATCTCGGCCGACTCGCAAACGGCCTCGAAGCCGCAAAGGAGTTCGCGGAGAACGACGAGGACGACCTCGAACTCATCTTCGACGGGGCCGGAACGCAGTGGATTCCGGAACTCGAAGACGAGGACAGCGACTACCACGAACTGTACCAGACCGTCAAGGACGACACGGCCGTCTGTGACTACTGTTCCGGCGCGTTCGGCGTCGAAGACGCTGTCGCCGACTCCGGACTCGTCACTCTGGACGAGCACGACGGCCACCCGAGCATCCGCTCGCTCGTCGACGACGACTACGAAGTCATCACGTTCTAACCCCGACAGCAGGCCGGTCACGCTCGACCCTACTGTGGCAAAACACGACGCGGCTTTATCCAGGGCCGTGTAAGTACTTCACAAGAACCACTGCCCAGCCCGGGTTTGAGCTCGGGCCGCTGTGGGCTTCCCACAGGACCAGATACCATATGATTTTGCCAGTCTCGTGGACGATTGTCGCGATAGTGACGGGTATCGTCATCGTCGCCGGGGCGACAAACGGGCTTGCTGGCTTCGGCTTCGCTGTTGTCGGGACGATGGCGCTTGCGACAATTATCGACCCAGCGACTGCCGTCGTGTTCATGATTCTCCCCATCCTCGCAGTCAACGTTTCACTGGTTCGGGACCTCTCACGGCGTGAGCTTCGCACCTGTAGCCAGCGGTTCGGACCCCTGATCGTTGCGGCGCTGGTCGGGACTGTTGTCGGGATGGCTGTACTCGACAGGCTCCCGGAAGCGCCACTCCGTGTCGGACTCGGTCTGCTGACCCTGGGGTTTGTGGCGACTGCACAGCAGCGGATACCGCTTCCCGGATGGGTGTCGGTGGGCAGCAGTGACTTCGGGAAGACACCACTGGCGATGGTCGGCATCGGTGGCGTTTCGGGGGCGCTGTTCGGCGGAACGAACGTCGGCGTCCAGCTCGTCGCGTATCTCCGGAGCTTCGACCTCTCGCACAGCCTGTTCGTCGGTGTCGTCGCGCTGGTGTTTCTGGGGCTCAGCATCACGCGGGTCGCCTTTGCCGGCGTTTTCGGGCTGTACCCCAGCGCGGTTGTCGCCGGAGCGTCCGTCCTTGCGACCGTACCGGCCGTTGCCGGTGTCGCAGTCGGGAAGCAACTCAGGACCGCTGTCAGTGACCGTGCTCGTCGCGCCGCCGTTTTGACATTACTATTGATTATCGGTCTTAGACTGATCGCCGGTGGCCTTGGTATCGCGTAAGAGTGAGAAATTGTTGCCTCCATCTCTGACGCATACCGAACGCGTGAGAGTCAGTATTACGCAGTATCCAGCCGTCTATCGGATGCTTTGTCGAAAGTAGCGTATCACCGAAACGCAGGGGATTTGCCAGGGTTGCATCTTATATTAGGCTAAAGAACGTAACCGGGCCAATGAAAAATACGTCTACGACGCTTTCTCGACGGCAGTACTTGGCGGGAGCCGGGACGGTTACGACGCTCGGCCTCGGTGGCTGTCTCGGCCTCGGTGGCAGCGATGAGATAACCGTCGCGTATATGCCGATCTTCCCGGATCTCCAGTGGTTCGTGATGGAAGAACAGGGGTATCTGGACGAGATTGACGCGACCATCGACGGTCGGGAGTTCACTGACGGACCGGCCATCGTCCAGGCCTACGGCAGCGGCGAACTGGACGTGGCGATGTTCGGCATCGTCCCGTCGATGATCGTCATCGACAGGGGGCTCCCGGCGAAGGTGACGGCGGCAAACATCAAGGAGCCGATGGCGATTATGGTCCATGACGACCTCCAGTCGCTCTGGGACGAGCACGGCAGCGATGCGTTCGCAGTCTGGGAAGAAGAGCGGGGCCAGAAGTTCCGATTCGGAACCTTCCCGCAGGGGTCCGTGCCGGATGTGCTGCTTCGGTACTGGCTCCAGCAAGAGGGCGTTGACGAGTCGACCGTTGAGATTATCGAAATCAGCGGCGCAAACGCGGTGTGGCAGGCCATCGCCAACGACGAAGTCGACGGCTCCTCTATCATGGAACCGGTCCCGACCCGCGCCGCACAGGAAGACGTGCCCGTTCGGACGTTCAGAACTGCCGCCGAGGTGATGCCCGGCCAACCGGCCGCAGTGACACTGATGAGCGACGAAGTCCGCGACTCGGACGTTTCATCACAGCTCCTCAAACAGCACGTCCGTGCGACGGAGTTCATCCGGAACAACACCGAAGCGACGGCCGATATCGTCGAATCCGGCATCGGGATGGCCGCCGACCAGGCACAGTCGGCGCTCGAAGGCCCTCTCTCGAATTTCGTCACCGACCCGCGCGAAATCGAGAACGGGACGGAGGTCTTCTCAGAGTTCGCCAACGAGAACGGCCAGATCGATGAACGGCTCTCGCTCGACCAGATCTTCGACTACAGCGTCTACGACAACCTATGATCGGGCGACACGGAGGGCAAGACGATGGCAGTTGACTTCGGTGAGGACGGCGAGTACGCCAGCGAGGTCGATTCGACGATGTTCGATATCGACACACAGCGGGCGCTCCGCGGGAGCGCCGGTATCCTCGGGTTCCTCGTGCTCTGGTGGCTCGTGGCCCTGACCCAGCCGAGCTACATCCTCCCGACGCCGGCGGCTGTCGCGGAGACGTTCGTGGCCGAGGCTGCGTCCGGCGACATGGCGGTTGCACTCCTCAGCAGTATCATCCACTGGCTTCCCGGCGCGGTCGTCGGGACCGGACTCGGTGTCGCTGCGGGGATCGCGCTCGGCTGGAGCCCGTATCTCGACGACATCTCCGCCCCCGTCGTGCGCCTCCTCCGACCGGTGCCGCCGCTTGCGCTTATTGGCTTCGCGATTGCCTGGCTGGGGATCAACCACGCCGGGGCCGCGTTCATCATCGCCATCGGCGCGTTCTGGATCAACTTCTACGGCGCCTACGGCGGTGTCGAGGGCGTCTCGGACGACCTGCTGGACGTCGCCCGGAGCCTCGGCGTCCAGGGCGACGTGGAACTCATCAGGTCGGTCGTCATTCCTGCGTCGCTCCCGGAGATCATGACCGGCATCCGGACGGGCATCGGTCGCTGCTGGATGCTCGTCGTCGCCTCCGAAATATTCGGCGTCGCCGGCATCGGCCGCGAGATCCTGCGGGCCTCGAACAACCTCCGGGTCGATGTCGTCATCACTTACATCCTCGTGTTGAGTGCGATGTTCCTGCTCGTCGACACCGCCTTCAGGGCAGTCCAACGGAGGGCGCTCGCGTGGCGATGACCGACGAAACGACGCAACCGCGGGTCCGCGTCGACGGTATCGGCCGGCGGTACGACACGCCACAGGGCGGCGTCCAGGCGCTACAGGACGTCACGTTCGACGTCGCTGCCGGTGAGTTCGTCTGCATCGTCGGCCCCTCCGGAAGCGGGAAGACGACGCTGTTTCGCATCATCGCGGGGCTCGAACCCGCAACGGCAGGGACAGTGTATCTCGCCGGCGATCCGGTGGAGGGCCCCGGGCCGGAGCTCGGGCTCGTGTTTCAGGAGTACCACCTGTTCCCCTGGCGCACCGTCTCTGGCAACGTCGGGTTCGGGCTGGAGAAAATGGGCGTCGACAGCGAGCGGCGACAGCGGCGGGTCCGTGAGTTGCTCGAACTGGTCGGTCTGGACGGGTTCGCGGACAGCTATCCCCGCGACCTCTCCGGCGGAATGAAACAGCGGGTCGCACTCGCCCGTGCACTGGCTATGGACCCCGACCTCCTCCTGATGGACGAACCGTTTGGGGCTGTGGACGCCCAGACCAAGCGAATGCTACAGGACGAACTGCTCGAAATCTGGTCGGAGACGGAGAAGACGATCCTCTTTGTCACCCACGACGTGGAGGAAGCGGTCAAACTCGCGGACAGAGTCATCGTCATGGGGACGGAGCCGGGCCACATCCGAGAGGTCGTCGACGTCGACATGGACCGGCCGCGGTCCCGGTCCGACGCCGCGTTCGGAGACTACTACGAGCGCATCCTCGACCTCATTCAATCGTGAGCGAAGTACTGGGAACGGCAGATCATCGATAGCCAGTAGCCCACGCAGTTACCCGCACCTCACTCAACCATTAGTACCGCAGCGACACGAAGGCCTGTATGACTGACCCGTTCGTAGTCATCGGCGGCGACGCAGCCGGACTGAGCGCCGCGAGCAAGTTCGCCCGCGAGGCACCGGACCGCGACGTGATCGTCTTCGAGAAAGGCGAGTGGGTGTCATATGCCCACTGCGGGACGCCCTACTACGTGAAGGGGACTGTCGAGCGGTTGACGGACCTCCTCTCGCTGTCGCCCGAGCAGGCGGCCGAGCGGGGGATCGACCTCCGCCGGAACCACGAGGTCGTCGGCGTGGACACCGACGCAGAAACGGTCACCGTCGCTCATCACGGCGAGACGTTCAGCCAGCCATACGGCGACCTGCTGATCGCGACGGGTGCACACGCGGTGACTGGGCCGATACCGGGGGCGGAACTCGACGGCGCGTTCACGATGCACGGGCTCGATTCGGCCGCCGCGGTCCGTGCTGCTTTGTCCGAGGAGGGCGACTCCGCCGTCGACACGAGTATCGAATACGTCGATACGGCGCTCGTCGAGAAGTACACCGACTGGGAGCCCCCGGAACGAGTCGCTATCGTCGGCGGCGGCTACGTCGGCGTGGAAATGGCCGAGGCGTTTCGGGCCCACGACGTCGAGACGCACCTCTTCCAGCGGTCTGGCCACCTCTTGCCGCCGTTCGGCGAGGCGGTCGGCGAGCGCGTCGCCGACCATCTCCGGAGCCAGGGCGTGACACTGCATCTGGATACCGCCGTCGAGGAACTCGTCGGCGACGAAGACGGCCGAGTCAGCTCGGTTGCCCACGACAGCGGCAATACCGAGGTCGGCCTCGCGCTTGTCGGTATCGGAATCAGTCCGAACACGAGCCTCGTCACGGATACGTCGGTGGAACTCGGGGCCTCCGGCGCGATAGCGGTCGACGAGTACGGGGCGACGAGCGTCGATGGCGTCTACGCCGCCGGGGACTGCGCCGAGGACAGCCACACCGTGACCGGCAACCCTGACTGGGTACCGCTGGGACTGACCGCGAACCGGGCCGGTCGCGCAATCGGCCAGACCGTCGCCGGCGATCCCTCGCTCGTCGGAAAGATCGCCGGGACAGCCGTCGTCAAAGCGTTCGATCTCGAATGCGGTCGCGTCGGCCTCCTTGACCACGAGCAGGCCAGCACCGCCGGCTTCGACCCGGTGTCGAAGACAGTCACGGCCGGCTCCCGGTCGGGGTACTACCCCGGCGGCGACGACACCGACGTGACGCTCGTCGCCGACCGAAAGAGCGGTCGCCTGCTGGGCGGCGCAATCGTCGGGGCAGACCGGGCAGCGATACGTATCGACACGCTCGCGACAGCCATCGAGGCAGACATGACCATCGACGAACTCGAACGGCTGGACCTGGCGTACGCACCGCCGTTCAGCCCCGTCTGGGACCCGGTGCTGGTCGCCGCCAAAGTGCTCAACGGACAGCTTGACTGATACGGACTGGTGTGACTGTGTCCCAAACGTAGCGGTCGTGCCATCAGTACCGATATGATGCCCGCCCATCTGACGCTGAACAGGGTCGTCGGCTATGCCTTCCGGGACGCCGGTCGTAGCTGTCTTCCTCCGTGCAGTCTCCCTCGGCTTCGGCCGCTCTGTTCGCGAGGGGCCTCAGCGAACGCCGAGGACTGCCCCGCAGCCCTTGCACCGCCAGACGTCGCGGAGCCCCGTTCCGATCCGAATCTGCGGCGGACCCTCGTCAGTCTCTTCGACCTCCATCTCGGGGACTTCCTCGTGCTCAACCTCGTCTACGGTTTCGAAAAACCTGTCACAATTCTCACAGCATGGCATGCCTATTGGTACCACTACGCGTGTGATAAATTGCTAGTAACCCTCCACTCACCCGGTTCCGGTTCTTCAGAGCCACATGGTGACGTAATCGGGAGCGAGGAAACGGGGAGTGCGGACTGAACGGCCGGGATTACACAGTTCGGAGCGTCACAGTCGCTTCACACCACTGGCAACAGCGAGGTACAGTGGCAAGGCGAGTAAGAGAACCATGCCAATCAACCCCCAATCAGTGAGTCCGAGCGGGACCGTTCCGAAGTAGCCGTTGAGGGGGGTGTACAGCACAGCGAGCTGCAGGAGTATCGACCCACCCACTGCGAACGCAAGCCAACGATTCGACAGTGTCGGTGTCTCTCGGAGCCAGCGGATCACGTACAGCTTCTCGAATTCGAGGAACACGAACCCGGTGAATACCATCGTCATCGCGTACGGAGTGACTGCGGGTGCACCGGCAAGCGTGACCAGCAACAATCCGAGCATTACAACTGTCGATATGACCCCTGTTCCCCCGATGAGTGCGAGCATATCGCGGTCAACGATACCGCGATCCGGGTCTCTGGGCGGTCGCTGCATCACGTCACCACTTTTGGGGTCAGTCCCGAGCGCAAGTGCTGGCAGACCGTCGGTCAGTAGATTGATCCACAGCAACTGGACTGCCGGCAGGACGAGGTAGCCAAAGAGCGAGGCGATAAAGACGATGGCAACTTCGGCCACGTTGGCACTCAACAGGTAGCCGACGAACTTCCAGACGTTGTCAAAGATCGCCCGCCCGCGCTCGATTGCCCGTTCGATTGTCGCGTAGTTATCGTCCAGCAAGATAACGTCGCTGGCCTGTTTGGCCACGTCAGTCCCGCGGACGCCCATCGCGACGCCGATGTCGGCGTTCTTCAGCGCTGGTGCGTCGTTGACCCCGTCGCCTGTCATGGCGACGGTGTGACCGTTCGCCTGCAGCGCCTGCAAGATCCGGACCTTGTGTTCCGGAGACGTGCGTGCGAACACTTCGACTGTCTCGACGCGGTCGCGGAGCGCTTCTTCGGAGCATTCCTCGACGTCGCGGCCTTCCATCACGCGCTGCCCCAGGCCGAGTTCTCCGGCGATGGCCGCGGCGGTCCGGACGTTGTCGCCGGTCACCATCTTCACGCCAACGCCTGCACGCTCGGTCGCCGCAACCGCTTCGGCGACCTCCTCTCGGGCCGGGTCGATCATGCCGACCAGCCCGGCGAAGACCAGGTCGTCACTGACATCGTCGGCATCGCCAGTTGTGGCGTCACGTTCTACGACAGTGGTATCTTCTGTGTACGCCACTGCGAGCACCCTGAGCGCGTCGTCAGCGAACGCGCCGACCTGCCCCCTGATCTGCTCGGCTCTGTCTGGCGTCAGGTCCGTTGGTCCGGCATCGCTGAGGACGCGAGAGCACTTCGAGAGGATTACTTCAGGCGCGCCTTTTACGTAGACTGCGTCATCGTGAACAGTACCCATCCACTTGCGCTCCGACGAGAACGGGATCTCGTCCGTTCTGGGATGCTCTTCGCGGAGGCGTTCCACATCGATTCCGCACTCGTCAGCCGCCATGACGATAGCCTGCTCCGTCGGGTCGCCCTCTTCGAGGGTCGCATCGCTACACAGTGTCCCTGCGCGGAGCACCGTAGTAACGCGATCAGACAGGGCTTCCCCGTCCATCTCGTCACTGTCGACAACAGCGTCGTTGACCCAGATCCGACTGACTGACATTCGTCCCTCGGTCAGCGTCCCGGTCTTGTCTGTGCAGATGACATCGACGGAGCCCAGTGCCTCGACTGCGGGCAAGCGCCGCACGAGAGCGTTCTCGTCAGCCATTTTCCGGACACCGAGGGCCAGCGTTAGCGTCACCACCGCTGGGAGTCCCTCGGGAACCGCGGCCACAGCGAGCGAAATAGCGGTCAGTGCCGCCTGGACCAGTTCGGTCCCCCGGATGAATAAGAGTGGAACCACGAGTCCAGCGAGCACCACCACGCCGACGCCGAGCGTCCGGCCTAACGTGTCGAGTTCGGTCTGCAGTGGTGTGTCGGTTTCCTCCGTTCCTGCGAGCTGGCGGGCGATGGCCCCGACCTCGGTATCCATCCCGGTCGCCGTGAGAACGGCAACGCCCGACCCGCGCGTGACGTTCGTGCCCTTGTACACCATCGGTTCTCGCTCCGCAAGCGGCGCGTCGGCGCCGACTGAGTCGGTTCCCTTCGAGACCGGCGTACTCTCCCCAGTGAGCGCTGCTTCGTCGATCTCCAGGGCCCGACAGTCAATCAGCCGACCGTCGGCTGGAACGACGTCGCCGCTCTCCAGTTCGATGACGTCACCCGGGACGAGTTCGGTCGCGTCGACCTCGACGGGCTGTCCGTCGCGTCGGACTGTCGCAGTTGGTGCGGTCAGTTCCCGCAAGGATTCGAGCGTACCTTCTGCACGGTAGTCCTGAACGAAGCCGAACAGGCCGTTCCCGACGACAATCACGGCTATCAGTACTGCGTCGACAGCGTGTCCCGCCCACACGGACAGTGCCGCCGCCGCAACGAGCACCCAGATAAGGGCACTATCGAACTGGGCGACAACGATGTCGAATGGTGTTCGTTTGCTTCCCTGCGTGATTTCGTTCTCGCCATGTCTGTCGCGACGAGTTCGGGCTTCTGATGCCGATAGCCCATCAGGCTCACTGTCAAGCGCCGAAAGAACGTCGGCAGTCGGTTGTGTGTGGGCCGGTTCGGACATGGAGTGGTGATTTACCGCTATGTTGATATGAGTTCGCCTCGTCATCAAAATGGTTCTTGTTTGCGACGCCGATTTTACCGGTAGAGTGGCGTGTGGGACTCGGTCCTGACGCGTCGGCAGCGGGCATGTCACACCAGCCTTCGATCTGGTAGTTGGGAACTAAGTCCGCGAGGATAGTCGGCTCACGTCGCTATTTGGAACGTCCTCGAAGACAACAACTCGTCTAGTTCGGGTCTCACTGATGACCGGATGCTGCGAGGAACCGTATCGAGCTAGGCTTCAGTCCGGCCAGTTAGTTCATCCGGTACGAGGCGATAGAACTCGAAACTCACTTCACGGAGAGGGTGTTCGAAGATGTCAACAATAGGCATGTCAACGTGTTCGAGCCCTTCCAGCGTGTCCGTCTCGATCCCCTTCTGTTCGACATCTTCGAGCCGACCGTTCGCGACCGCGCTTTGCCATCCCGAATCCGTCTCGTCATAGGTCACGAACGTGGCCGGGCGGTCATCGAGTTCACCCTTCGACCGCTCTGCACCGACAGCCAACCGGAAGTAGAAGGTACTGGTCGGCGCGTCGTACCCGTATGAAACAGGAACTGAGTGCGGCGGAGCGTCGCCAGCAGCGAGCGAGAGGACGCCAGTCCCGCCGTTGTCCAGAAACGCGTCCCGTTCCTCGTCCGTCATCGTGACAGGGTTGTCCGCAGTCATAGTTACTGTCACGACAGGAATAGCAATAAGTGCATGGTCGCCCTTGACTGCTGCCTCGCTGGAGACACAGCGAACTGGAACACACTCAAACGCAGACAGGTATTGAAAGCCTTCCGTGCCTTCAAGATTCGTCAATACGCTGGTCCCGGGCGTTGACTGCCAGGACAGGCATCTCAGCGTGTCTAATGATCCGTTCTGTCGTGCTTCCCATGAGGAACCGATTGAGTCCGGTCCGACCGGTCGTCCCCATCGCGATCATATCGATATCGTTCTCCGCAGCGTAATCGAGAATATCTGTCGCCGGGGATCCGGTTACGACCTGTGTAACGGCTTCTACTCCGGACTCGCGTGCTTGCGTTGCTATCCGTTCGGTCTCTTTCTCACCTTGCGATTCCAGTGAGTCGATCAGGTTTTTCGGCAGCGTGTATTCGGAGCCGGCTGCGATATCGCCGAGATTGACTACGTTGAGAGCGTGCACACGGGAATCGAACTGCGCCGCAATCTCGCAGGCGGGCTCGACTGCGGCCGCTGCCGATGCGCTTCCGTCCGTCGGGACGAGGATATCGTCGTAGGGAGCGGTGTCGCGACTGCGGTCGGTTGCACGGACGGTGAGAACAGGGACATCAGCCTGCCGGACGACGCTCTCTGTCACGCTCCCGGCGAGATACCGTCCGACACCTGTGCGGCCGTGCGTTCCCATTGCAATCAGGTCCACATCGTGGTCGTCGCGGTATGTGCGTATCTCGTCGGCGGGGGCTCCCTCGCGGACGGTCGTCTGTATCTCTCCAGAGACGTCGATAGCGTCCGTGATGGCGGTGATTGTTTCTTCGGCGTCGGCCGTCATGCGGTCGAGTATCTCGTCTTCGAGATCGTCGCCGCTAAACGGGCCGCCTGCCGTCCGGGTGTCTATGACAGCCAAGACGTGCAGGCTCGCGCCGAATGCGCGGGCCAGGGCCGCTCCGTGTTCAGCGGCCCGGGTCGCGTGTTCGCTGCCGTCGGTCGGGACTAGGATTGAATCGAACATTGTTGTGTTTTCGATTCGTTGCTGTCAGTAAATAAACCACAGTCACGATTCTCGCGATATTAGAACTCCGACGGCGGCACTGACCATCTCGACTGCGTCGCCAACGATCCGCATCAGTCTGCGACCCCGAGTATGAGGGGGGAGCGTAACAATCGTACAGGCATTACCAGTCTATGTTGGGAAGATGCCCAATTGAAAACAAGTCGTGAGAACCGCTACTGGGAACCCCTTCGGGCCTTCAGCAGACTACTGTGGCCCACCGCCGGTTTGAGCCTCTTCCGCCTCGCCCCAGCCGCCGGCGTCAACTATTCCGAACAGTTCACGCCAGTTTTCGTCGTCCTCGCTTTCGGGGAGTTGGCCCCGAAGATCCTGAAAATCGGCGTCTGGAACCACCGTACGCATCAGGTCTACAACGACGCGTGCGTGGTACGCTGCGTCCGATGGCTCGGTACCCTCTATTTCGGCGACACGGTCGACGAACTCCGTCCAGTCGAACCGCTGGCCATGGTCGTCGACCGCACCGGTCATGTACCACTTGATCTCCATCGGGAGAGAGGCAGCGAAGTCCTCGGCGTTCTCTTCCGGGATGCGCTGTCCCAGGGGGAGCAGTGTCGCACGAATCGTACGGACGGCCTCACCGGTACCGGGTAGTTCAAGCCTGTGCTGTATCTCGCCGGTGAACTCATCGAAGTCCATGTATTTGTGTTGGCAGTGTAACAGTATAGAGCCCCGTGAGACTTCTCATCTGCTGAAAATCAGCCGGCAGACCTACTACTGGCCGACGAGTAACGAGCGATTTCGGAGATGAGACAGTATCAGGACTCCCCGTGAAAACCCCGCTCTACTTTTTTTAGCTTGGGGGTGCATTCGTGATACGTAACTGGATGATCAGACGCGACCTATGACAATCAACCAATTAGAAGAGTATGGACTTGAACAGATGGACGACGAAGAGATCCGGGAATTCCTCTCCGCACACTCGACCGGGGTCCTGGGGCTTCCGACGACGGATGTCCCCTATCTGCTGCCGCTATCGTACGGCTTTGATGACGGAGCCTGCCTCTATTTCACATATCTCCTCGGCGAATCGAGTCAGAAAGCGGAGCTGACTGAGCGGGCCGGCCGCGGCCGGTTCCTCGTTTACGAGATAGACACTGCGTTTGAGTGGCAGAGCGTGATGCTTGCTGGCGATATCAGCAGTGTGCCGGAGGACGAATGGTCGGATATCACGGCGATGACTCAGAACGCCTGGCGACCCAACACGCTCCAGACGGCCACCACCTCCGGCGGGGTCGCACTCTACGAGTTCGAGATAACGGACCTGGCCGGTATCCGGCAAACCGGATTGGCACCCGACTTTCGGGAGAACATCGAGCCGTAACTACCGCCGGCTTGTGACGGAAAAAGACGCTCGTGTCCTTGAAGAGCAGATAGACGCCACTTATCAATCTGTCTGCGGATCTGTAGATGCTCGTTCGTCCGGCATATGACAATAGATTATTACTGCTTGAGAATGGTAGGCGGGTTGAAATAGGTACCGAGCCTTTCCGCTAGTATGTACGACACAATCGTGGTCGCGACCGACGGTAGTGCCGATGCAAACCGCGCAGCGACACACGCGCTTGAACAGGCTGAGCAACACGATGCCGAGCTTCACGCCGTCTTTGTTGTCGATACGGATCGACACGCCGAGCCTGCCTTGAGCAGTATGGAACTGGAAACCATCGAAGTCGAAGAATGGGGGAACGACGAGCTCACGGAAATCGCTGAGAGAGGTGACGGACTCGGCGTCGAGGTCACCACTCGATGCTGTCACGGGAAGCCGTATGTCGAGATCATCAGCTACGCCGATGAAGTCGACGCCGATCTGATCGTGCTCGGGTACCATGGCCACTCCCACACCGAGACCGACCAGATCGGAAGTGTGACCGACCGGGTCGTGCAGAACGCGGGACGGCCGGTTCTCGTGGCTACCTAAGCGGGGTACACAGATACCCGGTCGGACGGCTGGTCACCGACAGAACCGTGCCGGGCTCGAACCTCGGTCCGAATTCAGGCGCGAAAGCGACTGCTACCGAAACCGATTCCAGTGCCACCGCCCGAAACGTGACCTGAGAGATGTTCCAACCCACGGCTGATTGGATCGGACCTGGTCAAACGGTAATGTTGATCGCCGTGCTGGGTCTCTCTACGCTTGGAACCCTGGCGTTGTTTTTCGTCGCAGCAGTCAGTACATCTCGACGCCGGTCACGTCCGTACGTTCTATTGACGGTCGCTATCGGGCTGTTAGTTCTTCGGTCTGTGGTCGGCCTTGGGACCGTACTCGGTGCCGTCCCGATGGTGGCGCACCACCTCATCGAACACGGATTCGACTTCCTCATCGCGCTGCTGGTGCTGAGTGCGATCTACTCTGTTGCGCCACCGAGTGTCCCCGACTGACCCGTGTTTCGACGGTCGCACCATGAACCATTTGGTGTCGTTCAGCGTAGCATCTAGTATGTCTGAACACGCAACAGGCCTCACACGACGGTGCTTCCTGGCCGGGACTGGGACTGTGGCAGTCGTATCACTCTCGGGTTGTCTGGGAACCAGTGAGGAGATGGAACCGGTCACCATCGAGAGCGGACAGAACTGTGATCAGTGCGGGATGGTCATCGACCAGCACCCGGGTCCAGTTGGGCAAACGTACTATCAGGACAACACGCCCGAGGGTCACGACCCGCCGGCACGGTTCTGCAGTACGGTCTGTACGTACCGGCACCGATTCGCCAAAGAACAGTCCGGGTGGACTCCTGCGGAGACGTTCCTTACGGACTACAGTGCAACCGACTACGAGATTCGGACCGACGGGGGCAAGACCATCATCTCTCGGCATCTAGAGGCCGAAGCATTCGCTTCGGCGGGGCAACTCACCGTCGTCGCGAACTCGGACGTAGAGGGGGCAATGGGGACCGCTATCGTCCCGTTCAGCGACAGCACGGACGCCGAGTCGTTTGCCGAGGAGTACGGCGGGCAGACCTTCCCCGCAGAGGATATATCGCGGGAACTGGTTGGCGGGATGTAGGCGAGTTCCCGCGCAGTGAGAACGTCCGATACCCTGTTGTCTCGGTGGGTCGAAAACTGCAGTGAAGACTATGTCCACGGTGACCCAGCAAGTGCGTTCTCATGTCGAGGCCAAACCGGGGGTCCATTTCAATGCGCTTGCGGCGGATCTCGATATTGCAACCGGTCAGGCACAGTATCACCTGCGTAAACTGCGTCGTGCCGGCGACGTGGTTGCCGAGGAAATCCAGGGCAAAACGCACTATTACAGCCAGGAGTACAGCCCCTGGGAGCGGCGTGTGCTCGCGTTTTCCCGGCGAGAGACTGCGCGGACGATACTCCTCCATCTGCTGGAGGCGGAGTCTCTGTCGGCAGACGAACTGGCCGACCGACTGGGAGTCGCCCGGAGTACCGTCTCCTGGCACGTTTCAGCGCTGGTCGAGGCAGAGATACTCGAGAAAACGTACGGCGAGCGGGGGCGTGTCATCGTGGCTCTGACCGACCCGGACGAGACACGGCGGCTGCTCGCGGCGGTCCGTCCATCGCTCACCGACCGCCTCGTCGACCGGTTCACGCGGTTGATCGACGAAGGGCTCGCGGCCGCGGCGGACGGCGACTGAAACCTTACTGTTGGCTGTAACTATTGCAAGATATTCGCGGTGGCGAAATTCGTTACACACGGACAGCCGACGGTATCAGGCCGCATCTGTCGCAAGCATCGCCCCCACGAACGTCAGGACCCACCAGAACAGGAGCGAGAGGGCGGCCACCCACGTCGGGACGAACGCCGACCGGCTCGGAACAGCGACGTACAACACCTGATCGAACACGAGACCGCGGTACGCCCCCGCCGGAGTCAGGGCGAGCGCGCCGCCGAGTGTTCTCGTTGTGATACCGGTGTCCAGCGCTGCAAACACCGCAAGGTCGCTTCCGACAGTGAGGACAAGCAGCCCGGCGAGTGCGAGCACGAGCGCTCGGCCCCGGCTGCCGGCAAGCGCTGATAACAGGAATGCGATAGTCAGCGACGAGAGCGCGTACAGGACTGTCAGCGCGATAAACCGGATGAACAGGAACGGCGAGTCGACGCCGCGATGGCTCGCAAACACCGTTGTCTCCGGTCCCGCGGTCGTCGCCACGTTGATACCCAGCGCTAGCAGCGGGACGGCGATGATGACGAGCAACAGTAGCGCACGGCCCGCGTACACCCCACCGACGTACGACCACGTCGAAAGCGGGTAGGTGTCAAGGATGTCGAGTTCACCCCGGACAGCGGGATCGGCAATCGCGCGGTAGCCGACTGCGAAGGCGAGCGTCGGCACGAGTACTTCGACGGCGACGAGCGTATCGACGACGGTGGGAACGTAGCCGCCAGCCGGACCGCCCCCGGCATGGGCGAGGCCGAACAGGACAATCCCCGTGACCAACCCGAGCGCGAGATAGGTGCGTGTCCTGACTGCGCTCCGGACCTCTCGCACGAAGACCGTCCAGAACCGGTTTACGTCGGTCATGACTGTTCGCCCCCCGGAGCGGCGATAGCGGCTTTTTCTTGTTCCAGAAGTGCTGTGAACGTCTCGTGGAGCGGCCCGCCGGTCTGTTCCCGAAGAGATTCGACCGACCCGGTCCGCACGAGGCGGCCGGATTCGAGCACTGCCAGTCGGTCGGCCGTTTCCTCGACTAACGGCAGTTCGTGCGAGCAGAGAACCACGGCGCGACCGGCGTCGGCAATCGATTCAATGATGTCGAATATCAGTCGGCTCATTGCCGGATCGAGGCCGCTTGCCGGTTCGTCGAGCATCACTATCGGCGGGTCACCGGCCAGTGCCTGTGCGATTCCCAGGAGGCGGGTCATCCCTCCGGAGAGCCCTGATACGGGACGGTCTGCAACTTCTTCGAGGCCGACACGTTCCAGGAGTCGGTCCGGGTCGTCGTCAACGAGGTCCGCGTAGAACGCGGCAGTCTCCCGGACGCTAAAGCCCGGCCGGAAGGTCGGCCGCTGGGGCAGGTAGCCCAATTGGCGTTCGGCCTCAGGCCCGTCGTACGAGACGGTGCCGCTGGTCGGTCGCTCGACGCCCAGAAGCACGCGCAGGAGCGTCGTTTTCCCGGACCCGTTCGGGCCGATGAACCCGGTCACCGCGTCGGACGGCACGTCGAGTGACACCTCCGAGACGGCTGTCACATCGCCGTACTTCTTCGTGACCTCGTCCGCCGTGAGGTACGTCTCGCCAGTCATGCTGCCCCCTCAATAGATGTCTCGTTTCGAAGGCGCTCGACAGTCTCGGGATTAGCAGGGTCGGTTAGGGGGGCCCTGTCGACAATGCTTCCCCGGCGAAAGCCAGGCGTGGTTCCGCGGAGCGCCCGGAGACCCCGGACACTCGGTGCCGATCTGAGAACGACCGCAGCGTCGGTCTGGTGGAGCCGGCGGTCGACGGAATCGGTGGGCGAGTATGGCTGGGCCAACACGGAGCCACCTCCCCCTGTGAGGTCGTACGCACCGCTCCAGTAGTTCCCCCTGCCTTCGTGAGTATACACGCGTAGCGGCCCCGGTCCCGAGACGGCGTGGCGGTCGTTCGCGATGAAATCGTTCTCGGTGACGATGTTCGACGGGACGACTGTCGACGCTCGCACACCGATGTCATTCCCGTAGAGTACGTTGTGCTCGTACAGGGACCGGTCGGCATTTGTCGACATCGCTTGCGTAGTGTCGACTACCACGTTGTGCGCAATATAGCTCCGGGACCCGGCTAACATGACGCCACTGCCGGAGTGGCGCACGTCGTTCCCGACGATGGCGTTTGCCACGGGGTTCGTCATGACGACGACACCGGCGTACTCCTGTCCCCGAGCGATATTGTCCGCAACAAGCGACCGGGAGGTGTACATCAGGTGGACGCCGAAGCGGTTGTTCCTGAACGTATTGTTCCGGATAGCGGTCCCGTCTGCCCGGTGGAGGTACACGCCGTCGCGCCCGCCGTTGAAGACCGACTCCTGTACGACAATCGGCCCGTGCATCCCGATGACGCCCATGAACCCGTCTTGCCAGGATGCTGACCCATTGACCGTGACGTTCTCGACGACCGCACCGGGTGTCCGCCGCAGAACGACGCCGCTAGCGGGCGTCTCGACGCGGAGGTTCGCGACGTACAGTCCGGACGCGTTCCGACCGGTAACGGCAGCGTCGCTGTTGCCGTAGGCGGTCGTCACGGTTGCGTCCCAGGCGCTATCGCTGGCGTTCGTCGGATTACCGACCGTCGTGTTTCCGACGCCGACGATTTCGAACCCGGTGACACCGACCCGGTCGGCGGTCACTGTCACGACGGTGCCGCTCCCACCCCCGTCGAGCGTCGCTCCGGGACCGCTGAGGGTGAGTGGCTTGTCTATCGTCACCTGTTCGTCGTAGGTGCCAGCCGGGACAACGACCGTCGTGTTCGGCGGTGCCGCATCGACAGCTGCCTGGATCGTCGGCGCATCGGTTCCAACTTCGACCGAGACAGGTCTATTTCGACGCTGTCGTGCGGCCTGTACGGTGGCATCGGCATCACTTCGCCGAGGGCCGACCTGTTTTCTGACCGCTGCCGCCTGTTCGAGATCGAACGAGCGGGTCTTGAGGGTCTCCCAGTCGATGATTCGTCCGCCGCATGTATCGGCGAACGCCGCGGCGTCGTCCCGGTCGGCGAACGGCACAACCGCCGGCCCGGACGGGACTCTCGTCGACCCGTCGACGACGTAGTGGGCCTGATTTGCTTCGACCCAGTCCGGCGGTGTGGCGGTCCGGAGATAGCCGTCGTCACCGCACCTGACCGGCCTGTCACTGTAATCGGAAACGTACACCGCGAGTGGATAGCCGAACTGCTGTTCGTGCCCCGGTTCCGTGAGCGCTGTCACAGCCTGGTCGAGACCGACGTAGCCGATGACGTAGCGATACTGTGAGTAAAAGACTTCCGCGTGCGGGACGCTGATGCTCCGATTCCGAGCGATCTGCTCGTCGGCCATCGTAATCCCGCGTTGCACGGTGTTATCGAACGGTACGGGTTCCGGGCGGGCACTGGTTGTATCGACAGCAAACGACGCAGCGAAAACCAGTGTGCCGAGAACTACCGCAAGTAGGGCGAAGACTTGCACGGTCGTCAGGGCTGGTCGCATCTACTGACGCTACGAGCGACACCCCATTACAGTATGTGGTGTGCCTCTCGAAACTGACGGCGCACCCGCAAGCAGGGTCGGCCGCGACAGCCCGAAAACAGGTCTGGAACCGTTTTATAACTGAAGTTATTCACACACTAATAAACCCACCTACGTGTTACCGATTGGCTACTTGTATCTGCACTCCTTTCAATCAAGATAGAAATGAGTGACAACCATGATCAAAACCCCCGGGCCGAGCAGACGGTCTGTCCGTACTGTGGCGTCGGCTGTACGATAGAGTACGCGGGCAACGGAAAGGCAACCGGCACGGCGGGGCCAGTGAATACAAAGGGTGAGGTCTGTCCAAAGGGTGCGGCCGCATTCGACGTGGTAGCGCACGAGGATCGACTGACGGAACCGCTCGTCCGTGAGGACGGTCGCTTCGTCACTGCACCCTGGGAAACTGCCCTGAGTCGTGTCGCTGATGAACTCACGAGCATCATCGATCAGCACGGGCCAGATGCCGTCGAGTTCTTCGCCTCGTCGAACTGTACGAACGAGGAGAACTACGGCTTTCAGAAGATCGCGCGGATGCTCGGCACTAACAACGTCGATAACTGCGCTCGCCTCTGTCATTCGTCGACGGTCGCCGCGATGAGCGAGCGCCTCGGCGCCGGTGCGATGACGAACACGCTCGATGACCTCGCCGAAACCGACTGCCTGCTCGTCACCGGGGCGAATCCGGCCGAACAGCACCCCGTCATCTTCCGGTCGTACTTCCTGCCGGCGATCCGCAACGGGGCCACGCTCATCCATATCGACCCGCGCGAGACGGACACGACCGATGCCGCCGACATCCACCTCGATGTCCGTCCCGGGTACGATATCCAACTCCTCAATTCGATGGCGAAAGTCGTTCTCGAAGAGGGACTCGTCGACGAGTCGTTCATCGAGGAGCGAACGACTGGCTATACAGATCTGACAGCACATCTTGAGGACGCCGAGTTCGAATCGGGTGCCGACGCAGCCGGTGTTGCCCCGGAAACCGTCCGGGAAGCCGCCAGAGCGTACGCCGAAGCCGACAGGGCGGCGATTGTTACCGGGATGGGGATGAGCCAGCACACGTCCGGGACTGACAACGTTCACGCGCTGTTGAACCTCGCGTTGCTGACCGGGAACGTCGGTCGGCCGGGCACCGGCGTGAATCCGCTCCGTGGCCAGAACAACGTCCAGGGTGCCGGTGACGTCGGCGCGCTTCCCAACGTACTCCCCGGATACGAGCCAGTCACGGACCCGGATGCCCGACGGCGTGTCGCCGACGTGTGGGGCGTCGAGCCGCCGAGCGAACCCGGCCTGACGGAGACGACTGCGACACACCAGTTCGGTGACGTGGTCAAGGCTGCGGTCGTGTTCGGCGAAAACCCAGCCGTCACGGAGCCGAACGCCAGTTCTGTCAGGGCCGGCTTCGGTGAACTCGATTTCTGCGTCGTCATAGACCTCTTCGAGACAGCGACCGTCGAACACGCCGATGTCGTGCTTCCGGGGAGCAGTTGGGCGGAGAAGGCGGGGACCGTGACCAACACGGACCGGCGAGTGATGCGGATGCGACCGAACGCTGACCTGCCCGGGAACGCCCGCCGTGACCTCGATATCCTCACGGACCTCGGCCGGCGGCTGGTCGGCCAGTCGGACGCGTTCGACTACGACGGCCCGGAAGCGGTGTTCGAGGAGCTGACACGGATCAACCCACTGTACGCCGGCATGAGTTACGACGGCATCGGTGATAGCTACCAGCGGTGGCCGTTCCCGGCGGACGCCGATTCCGGCACCGACGTGCTCCATACGGAGACGTTCGCTTCGGGCGAGCAAACCGCTCCGCTGCGTCCGGTCTCGCCGACGCCGCCGGCTGATGCCGTCCCCGAGGACCAACTCGTGCTCACGACGGGACGCGTCATCCAGCACTTCAACAGCGGCGCACTCACTCGCCGGTCGGAGACACTCATGCGAATGCGCGGAGAAGATGTCCTCGAGATCCACCCGGACGATGCCGCTGACCGTGGTATCGACGACGGCGATACGGTCGTCGTTGAGAACGACCGCGGTAGCGTGACGGTGTCTGCGGCCGTAACGGCGGCCATCCGGCCCGGGGTCGTGTTCTGCACGTTCCACTATCTGGACCCACTCGCAAACGCCCTGACCGGCGATGCGCTCGACCCGGTCGCCGAAATCCCCGAGTACAAGCATTCGGCAGTGCAAGTGCGAAAGCCAGCGGCTCCCACACAGGAGTAAGCAAGGAATCCGGGCAACTTCCAGAGACGATTGGAAAGAGAGAACGACACAAGTCTTGGAAACAGTCTGGAGTCCGGCTAAACGAGGAACTGGGAGGAGAAGTGAGTGTAGAGTGACAGAAGTATATATCGGACCTGTCCCAGTCTCTCCGTCGCTGAATCGGTACCGGTGCAGCCTATGAATGCCGTAGCGACGAGTACTACGTTTTCACTGCCCCGTCGGAGTAACATTAGTCGTCGAACAATTTGTTGACGCGACTCTGCTGCAGGCCGGCTATGCGTTCGAGAAATCCATCGAGATGAGAATATAACGAAGGACGTAACCACATTTGGGAACGCCATTCCACGTAGGTAATCAGTTACCCTACGTACTGTGATATATTCATAGCCAGTGTAGTTAGAAATAGGTCTAATCTGCATATTGAGAACTATATCTGAGACATAAGCAAATAGACACGCATAATAAGACGGTATTTATCCAACTTGTATATTTATAAAGATTGATTTCAGATTGTCTTGGCTATATTAGAATTAGTATGGCTGTAAGTACTATCTGACTGCTAAAATCAAAACTCAATTTTGCCGAGCCGTTTTCGATGTGAATCGGCTGTTCAGTGTCTCTCGCCCCGACAAAAACGTGGTAACTACCTGATGCCGCGGCCGTCCGATGCAGTTCACCACGACGTGATAGTCACATCTCGGAGCGGACGGGCCAGCGGGACCGACACCTGGCCGCCGGTGTAGTGGGAGACGTAGAAGCCGACGATAATCTCCAGCGAGCGAGTCGCCTCCGCACCCGTCGAGGGGTTCTCGATGGTGTTGTCCAGGACAGCCACTGCGTCGGCGGCGGCGTTGGCGAAGGCGTCGCGGTAATCCTCGTTCCACGTCCAGGCACCCTCGATTCCCGGCAGGTCGTCCTCGACGTGGGTACCGTCATCGAGCCGCCAGTACCGCCATTCCCCATCGTCGTTGTTGAGGTATAGTTTCCCCTCGCTGCCGATGAACTGGAGCGTCATCGAGGAGGCTTCTCGGGGAATGGTGCAGTCAATAGTAACGAAACTCCCGTCGTCCATCACCACGAACCCGCCGCCACCTGCGTCGTCGACGCGCTCCTTCGCTTCGAGCGAGTCGACGGCCTCGTTCTCCCCGGTCACGTACCCCGAAACCCGCTCTGCACGGGCGTCCAACAAGTACACCAGCGTGTCCAGCAGGTGGGTGGAGTTGCGTAATAGCTCCATCCTGAACTGCGTGGCGACGGCGTGAACGTCACCGAGGAGGCCGTCATTCTGGATGCGGCTCCTGAGCCGCTGGAGTTTCGTCGTGAACCGAAAAGAGTGGTTGACCAGTAGTTCTGTATCCGTCTCGTCGCAAATGACGACCATCTCCTCGGCGTCGCTGACAGACGAGGCGATGGGTTTCTCACACCAGATCAGCCCAGGGTCCGCCGCCGATTCGGCGGCGTCAACGACGTGGTCAGCATGGAGGTACGACGGCGTACAGACGGAGACGATATCGAGGTCCTCTGTCGCGAGCATCGATTCGTGGCCGACGTACCGTCGGTCGGGTGGTATCTCCCAGGCCTCCCCGAACCGTTCGAGTTTCGTCTCGTCGACATCGGCGACTGCCACCAGTTCGACGCCCTCGGTCGCGCTGTACCCCCCGGCGTGGCTTGCCCTGACCTTCTTCTGCCCGATGTCCTCCTCGTCGTGCATCCCGAGGATACCCATCCCAGCGATGCCGCCAGTCCCGATGATGCCGGCTCTGTACGTCATATCAGTCGTACGTGTGGACGCTTCCGGTGGCGTTATCCTCGATGTACTCCCAGTCGTACTCGACGCCAAGGCCCGGCCCGTCAGGCACTCCGACCGTTCCATCGTCGTCGACGGTGTCGAGCATGTCCGAGTAGTCGCCCTCGTACACCGGTGGCTGGGTGTTCGGGCAGTCGGGGTGGACCAGCGCGAGTTCGTAGTAGTTCGTGTTGCGGACCGCCGCGATGCAGTGGCGCTGTGCCGGCCCCGGTGCGTGGAACTCCACGTCCAGTCCGAACCCTTCCGCCATCTTCGCCCGTTTCATCGCACCGGTGATCCCACCGTCGTACTCCGGGTCCGCACGCAGGAAGTCGGTCGACTCGTTGGCCGCAAAGTCCGTTGCCGACTCCAGCCCCCGGACGTGCTCGGTCTGGAGGATAGGGGTGTCGAGGGCCTGGCGGAGTTTGCGGTGTGCGTGCTGTGAGATGCCGCCGTCCCGGTACGGGTCCTCGTACCAGAAAAAGCCCTCCTCGTCGAGTGCGCGGCCGAGTTTCAGCGCGTCAGCGTAGGTCTCCAGTTCGCAGGCCGGGTCGTGCATCAGGTCCATCTCGTCGCCGACCCGCTGGCCGACGGCATGGATGGCTTCGAGTTCCCGGCCGAGGTCGCGGGACCCTTCGCTGCCGCCCCAGCCGTGGATCTTGAAGCCTCCGTACCCCATCGAGCGGCATTCTTCGGCGAAGTCGGCGAAGGCCTCAGGCGTGTCGAGCCCGCCGTTTTCGTCCCCGTGATACGTGGAGGCGTAGGCTGGGAACCGCGTCCGGTAGGTGCCGAGCAGTTCGTGAATGGGGGCGTCGTACTTCTTGCCGGCGTAATCCCACAGCGCGATGTCGATGGGGCCGATGCCCATCCGGTCGTACTTCCGCAGCGCCCGTTTCACTTCGCTCCAGTGGCGCTCCCGCTTGAGCGGGTTCTTCCCGACGAGGTAGTCGGCGAAGGTGTTGATCTGGGCGGCGCCCGGTGAGTTGCCGCCGACGTACTCTCCAGTGATTCCCTCGTCAGTGTGGATCGTGATGCCGAACAGTTTCCGCTCTGTTACCGAGCCCGGTTCGTACACCAGGTTGAACCCGTGTTGGTCCGTCCCGACGTCCTCGATCGGGTAAGCGAACTCGACGGACTCGATGCTGGTTATCTCTGGCGCCATACGGGAGTATGGAACGCCACGGGAGATAAACGTGGGGCTTACCCGAGGTTTCATTTCACCGCGGTGAGTAGTCCGGCGCGGGATGGTCAGACACATACAAGACGATTTCCGCGGCGGACTCGGCACTCTGGAGTGACGATGCGCTTCGTCGATACCCACACCCACACCTGGGGACCGAACACCGCGGAACTGCCCTGGCCCGAAACAGTCCTCCCACCGGGCTGGGAGGGGGCCTACACCGCCCACGACCTCGTTGAGGACATGGACGCCACTGGCGTCGAGGAAGCGGTGATGGTGACGACACCGATGTACGGCCGCGGCGTCCGGGCAAACGAGTACACGATGCGGTCAATCGAAGCGTACCCGGAGCGCCTGTGGGGGGTCGGCCTGATGGACTTATACGGCGACCCGGACGAAGTACGGGCAGCACTCCGCCGGGTCGTCGGCCACGACCGGATGCTCGGCGTCCGAATGCACGCCTGTCTCGAATACGATGAACACTCGACGGAACTGAATCGGACCGCCGACTGGATCCTCGACGACGAACTGGCACCGGTCTGGGCCGAGGCCGCCGAACAGGATACAGCCGTGTTCGTCTTCCCGAAAGCCCAACAGCTCTCGATGATCACGACACTCGCTGAGCGCTACCCGGACGTACAGCTGGTCGTCGATCACATGGCCTACCCGGACGAAACGACGGCCCCTGACGCGGCTCCCTGGACGGATTTCGAGAGGCTGGCCGACCACGACAACGTTGCGGTCAAGGTCAGCTCACTTCCCCGCTCCAGCGAGAACGGGTGGCCCTACGAGGACCTGTGGGGATACGTCCGTAACCTCGCGGACTGGTTCGGCACCGACCGTCTGCTGCTCGGGTCCGACTACCCGTGGATGGACGACTGGGCGGGATACGAGGACTGCCTCTCGTGGGTCGAGGCAGTGCCGTTCCTCTCAGCGCGCGATTACTCGTATCTGGCCCATCGGACGTTCGAGCGGATTCACGAGGTGTAATCGTGGCCACTACCGAGCACATCGGGACGGTAGGGCCGAGACAGTGGAGTTCGCCTATTCGGTCCCAGATGGGACATCTCTCCTGACGGGCAGTCCGCTCGTGTGCATCCGGTAGGCGAACATCAGCGTAACCTCATAGGCGTCACGGATTTTGCCTATCTGATCGGCCTAGTTGACCGTACGTCGAACTCAAGCAAACGAAGGTCCCGACGCTGGTCTCACCGCTCTGAGACGCCTTTTTGAACAGGTCTGTGTGGATATTACGCGAATGAGTACGTGAGGATGAACGTATCGGGTGGACATCTGTTCCGCACAGCTGAACTGACCGACGTCAAGAGAGAACGCAAGACTGCAAAATCGTAACAGGCGTACTTTTGTTATACGGATCGGATATCGCGCCGATGAGATGTGTTACCATGTGTGTTCAGTAGAGCGGAACGTTACTGCGCGTGTAGCGAACGCTGGTCCGGGGGCTCACGAGTATACCAGATTGATTTCAACGACGTTGACGGCCGACTGGAGCATTTCGGGGATCTCCTCGTGGAAAAGATCGCCTTTGATGCGGCTCGTCGGCCCGGAGACGCTGAGCGCCGCCACGGGGTCTCCGTCTTCCGAGGTGACCGGGGCGGCCACGCAGCGTAGGCCTGGGAGACGTTCCTCGCGGTCGTACGCGTGCCCTCGCTCCCGGATGTCGGCGAGTTCCGCTTTCAGCTCTGCCCGGTCCGTGATGGTGTGCTCCGTTCGAGCGGGGAGACCGTGCGTGTCGATGATCTCGTCGACACGTCCTTCGGGAAGCATCGCGAGGATCGTCTTCCCGAGCGCGGTGCAGTGAAGGTTCACCCGCTTGCCCGCGTACGTGTCGACCGAGACGGCCTCCGATCCCTCGGCGCGGGTGATGTAGACCCCCTCGCCGTGTTCTTCGACGGCTGCGTTGGCCATCTCACCCGTCTTTTCGGCCAGCGACGCGACCTCCGGCCGGGCCTTCTCGTAGATGTCCATCTGGTTTCGCTTGTACTCCCCCAGTTCGAGGAACCGTAGTCCGACGTGGTAGGCGCTGCCTTCGTTCGTGATATACCCCTCGTCTTCCAGCGTTTGTAAGTGGTTGTGGACAGTGCTCTTCGCGATGCCGAGGTCGTTGGCCACCGCCGTCGTCCCCGCCCCGTCCAACCGTTTCAGGGCCTCGACGATCCGTAGCGACGTTCTGGTCGCGGTGATGGTGTTCTCTCCTGGCGCCATAATCGTAACAAGCCCCCTACCCACATAGCTCTGTTCACCAGGGCGGAACAGCCGTCCGGACTGGCGCTACGATAGCCTGGGCGTGTCGTCGTAGGACTGTCGGAACACAGCGGATTCGGTCAGCCCTGTCACAGCACCGGCTTGGGTCACCGTCACATCGACTGCCACGCAGACGACGCAATGCCCGTTTCCCGTCCAGTTCTACATGTTCTATTGTCGATAATCTTTATGTACTAACGGGTTAAATCTGTATGGTATGCGAGGTAGTGACAGGCGAAAGTTCCTGAAAGCGACTGGAGCAGCAATTACAACCGTCTCACTTGCGGGGTGTGGCGGAGACGGCGGAGGCGGAGGTGACGGCGGTGATAGTGGAGGCGGCGACGGAGGCAGTGGCGACGGCGAGACTGCCGGGGACGGTAGTGGTGGTGACGGCGGTTCCACTGGGGATGGCGGCGGTGACGGTGGCGGGAACTCCCTCGATAAAATCGGGATGACCGCGTACGTCCGTGGCGGTTCCTGGATCACAGCCTACATCGAAGCGGCTCGGTTCTATGCAGAGGACCAGGGCATCGAACTCGACGTCCGACCGAACCAGCAGAGCGCGCAGAAGCAAGTCTCGGACATCCGCGAGTTCGCCAACGGCGACCACGACGCCATACTCGTCGGCGTCTGGCAGACCGGCGCCGCAGAGGGGGCGATCAACCAGGCCATCCAGGGCGGCACACCGGTGTTCGCGACGAACGCCGACACTTCCAGCTCGGAGATCCCGCTGTACGTCGGGTTCAGTAACTACGACGGCGGCGCGAGCTCGGCCGAGCAGATGCTCAACGCCCTCGAACAGCAATACCCGGACAAAGATACGTGGCGCGTGCTGAACGTCCGCGGCGTCCAGGGGAACCAGTCGGCCAACCAGCGCTCGCAGGGGTTCCTTGACGTGATGGCCGAGCAGGACCGCGTCGAGGTCGTCCAGACGCTCAACGGCGAGTACGCCCGGGACGTGGCGCAGTCCACGACCCAGGAGTGGATTCAGGCCAACGGTCGCGTCGATGGCATCTACTCCGGGAACCTCTCGATGGGACTGGGCGTGGTCGGGGCGCTGCGCAACCTCGATATGCTGGCCTCACGAGGAGAGGAGGGACACATCTGTCTGACCCAGATGGACGGGAGTCCCGAGGTGAACCCGCTAGTCGGCGATGGAACGATTGACGCGGCAGTCGACCAGCCGAACTACTTCTACAACCCCATCGCGATGTACTACATGCGGGAGTACGTCGAAAGCGGGATGGACGACAGCGTCATTCCCGAGGTCGGGTCGGAGGTCACGTCGGACCAACTGAGCATCGAGCCCGGCCAGCACAAGGGCGTCGAGCTGTGGACGGAGCCCATCTGGGAGCCAGGAATCATGCGCGAGCAGAACGGCCACCCGTGGTTCCGGACCAACAGCGTCGTCATCACGCAGGAGAACTACGACCAGCCGTTCCTCTGGGGTAACGTCTGGGGCTAACGCTACCGATGGCAACGGACCAAGGATTCATCGGCCGGACCTTCGGGGACCGGGACGACGTGATGCTGACGCTGTTAGATAACATGATCTGGCCGATACTGGCTATTGTTCTGCTCGGGGTGCTGGTATTCGTGCCCCAGACGTTCAGGTCGGCCCGGTTGATCCTGTGGGGGGCCGTCCCCATCGGGCTGCTCGTCCTGGCGGAGAGCCTCTGTCTCCTGTCGGGGCACTTCGACCTCTCTATCGGCTCCATCGCCGGCTTCTCGGCGATGTTCACTGGAATGATCCTCGGGACCTGCCCGAGTTGCTGGGGGCTGACAACCAGCCCGTGGATCGGCTTCGCAATCATCCTGCTCGTCGGGTCGGTCATCGGCCTCGCCAACGGTGTGATGATCGCGAAGGTCGGACTGAACCCGTTCCTGCAGACGCTTGCGTTTCTCATTATCTTCGAGGGCGCGAAGACGGCGATGCAGACCCAGCCGGTCACGGGCCTCCCGCTCATGTACACGCGGGTCGGCGGGACGCCCGAGTTCGCCATCGGGCTGATGCTGGTGGCGTTCCTGATCGCCGGCCTCGTGTTGCGGTACACTTCCTTCGGACAGGCCGTCTACGCTCTCGGGAGTTCAGAACACTCAGCCCGCGAGGTTGGGATCGACACTGAGCGGCTGATCATCCTCATCTACACTATCAGCGGCGTGCTATCGGCGATTGCCGGGCTGATGCTGACTGGATTCGTGGGCGTCGTCCCGCCGCTGATCGGCGAGGGACTCGTGTTCCAGGCGTTCGCCGGCGCGGTCATCGGTGGCATCAGTCTCTTCGGCGGTCGCGGGAAGATCACCGGTGCGCTCGGCGGCGTCATTCTCATCCAGGTCGTCCAGTCGGCGCTGAACAACAGTCCGGTCATCGACGCGACGCAGATTCAGATGATAAACGGTATTGTACTGCTAGTAGCGATCCTGCTGTACAGCACCCAGAGCAAGATCCGTGGTCGCATCCTGGCGAGTGGTGCGGTATGAGCGTCGAAGACGAGAGCGCGACGGAACACCGCCACACCGAGAGTACTGCTGATGATACGGCAGGGACGCCGAAGCTCCGCACGGAGAACATCACCAAGCAGTTCGGTCGTATCGTCGCCGTCGAAGACGTCTCGCTCGAGATACATCCCTCGGAGGTGTTCGCGCTCGTCGGGGACAACGGTGCCGGCAAGTCGACGCTGATGAACATGCTCAGCGGCGTCCACAAACCCACGAAGGGGCAGATATACAAGGACGGCCAGCCGGTAAGCTTCGATAACCCATCTGAGGCACGCAACAACGGCATCGAGACGGTCTATCAGGACCTCGCGCTGATGGACGACCTCGACATCGCGACTAACATCTTCATGGGCCAGTTCCCGCAGACCGGGTTCGGCCCGTTCCGGGTCATCGACTGGAGCGAGACCTACGAGCGGGCCGAACAGATAATGATGGACCAGCTCGGGCGGGACCTTGACATCAAGACAGAGGTCGAGTTCCTCTCCGGCGGCCAACGACAGCTCGTTGCCATCGGCCGGGCACTCGCGTTCGATCCGGACGTCATCATCCTAGATGAACCCACGAGCGCACTGTCAGTCGACGCGACCCGGCTCGTCCAGAACACTATCGATACATTAGCCGACCAGGGCATCACCATCGTCATCGTCAGTCACAACATCGAGTCGGTGCTGCAACACGCCGACCGAATCGGCGTCCTGTTCCAGGGGGCACTCGTCGACATCAAACAGCCCGCTGAAACGGACATAGAGGAGCTGAACGAACTGATGACGACCGGGACGCTGTCGAGCGGTCGCCTCGACGACTAGCGGGACCGATCCTTCGGTCCGCCCCTCGGCTCCGGCGAGCGGAGCGACCCGTGACCGCGTTCAGCCATCGGACCGGGCCTGTTCCCGCAGCCCGCGCATGTAGCCGATGGCGAACAGTCGCCCGTTCGTGTGATAGCCGGGGTTAGAGTTGTCCTCGCCAGCCATCGTCGGGACATGGTCGGGTCGCATCACAACGTCGTCGTCGATGTGGCGCTCGTAGGCCCGCATCGCGGCGAGCATGTCTGTGGGGCCGTCGTCGTGCCACGTCTCGACGAACCGGTCGATGTCGCCCTCGACGTCGCGAAAGTGAACGAAGTTGATGCGGTCGCCGAAGCGTTCGATCGTCTCGGGAATGTCCGCACCCATCGCGGCGAAGTTGCCCTGACAGAACGTGATGCCGTTGTACTCGCTATCGTAGGCGTCCAGTACGCGGTCGTAGTTCTCGACGCTCGTGGCGATGCGGGGGATGTCCCGCAACGAGGTCCGGGGCGGGTCGTCGGGGTGAAGGCCGAGTTTCACACCCGCTTCCTCCGCGACGGGGACGACCTCCTGCAGGAAGTGCTCCAGCCCCTCCCAGAGGTCCTCGTGGGTCGCGTCCGGGAGCGTCTCGGGTCCGCCACGGGTCTTGTTGACATTGAACTCAGTGACGTACGAGCCACCGCGAGCCTCGACGTGGGCCCCGGTCCGAGCCCAGCGGACGCCTGCCATCCAGTCGTAGCAGACTACCGGAACCCCGACTTCCCCGCAGTTCCGGAGGAACTGCTTGAACATCTCGATGTCCTCGTCCCGGCCCGCACGACCGAGACGGATGCGGTCCGAGATCGGAACTGACCCCTCTAGGACGGAGAAGTTCAGTCCGACCTCGGACAGCCAGTTCGAGAGCCCCTGGAGGTCGTCGTAGGTCCACTGTGTGCGACCGTCGCCGATCTCCAGCGGGTGGATGACGGCGTCTTCGACGCCCAGTTGCCGTGCGAGGTGCCAGCGTTCGTCCGGTTCGTGTGGCAACACGAGTGCGGGCGAAACCATACCACCCGAGTCGCGGGGAGACCACTAATACCCACCGCCGCCCCCGTAACGCTGATTTGCTCGCCCCGAGTGGATACGGGTATGGCAGACACCGAGCGTGCCGTCTACGTCCAGCGACTCGACCCCGACCAGCGCGAGGCCTACGTCGCGGCCCACGACGACGTTCCTGAGGGTGTGACCGACGCGATGGAACGGGGCGGCGTCGAGGAGTTCGAACTGTACGTCCGCGACGACGTCGCGGTCTGCATTCTGGAATGTGCGGATCTGGACGCCTACCTCGACGCTGTCGACGGCGACGAGGCCGTCGCCGAATGGGAGCGCTACACCGGCCAGTTCAAGCAGTCGGGCGTCGACGCAGACGCCGATCCGGAAGCGGGTATCCCGTTCATGCAGCGAGTCTGGCGGTTCGAGCCCGACACAGCGTGAGAGACAGGGTCGCGACGCTGCCGGATCAGTGGCCCCAGAGGTTCCCGTCGGGGTCGTACCGTGCGTCCATGATGCGGTCCCACTGTGCGTCCGAGAGATCGACCTCCGTCGCGGCGACGTTCTCGTCGAGCTGGTCGACCGTGCGGGCGCCGACGATTGGGACGCAGGTAAACTCGTCCCAGTCCATCAGCCAGCGCAGGGCGACCTGCGCGGGCGTCGCGTCGACGTCCGTGGCGATGCTCCGGATCTCGTCGAGCACGTGCCAACCCCGTTCCGAGAGGTAGTACTCGTCGAAGAAATCGTCGAAGCTCCCCCGGGACCCATCGGGAGCCTCGACGGCTTCCGGGTCGTCCGGGTCGGCGCGCTCGTACTTCCCTGTGAGGAAGCCCCCCGCCAGCGGCGAGTACGGGCAGACCGCGATGTCCTGGTCGGCACACACGTCGAGGTAGTCGCGCACGTCCTCGTAGTAGCCGGCGTGGTGGAGCGGCTGCGTGACGTCGAACCGTTCGAGCCCCTCGACGTCGCTCTTCCAGAGGGCTTTCGTCAACTGCCAGGCGGCCATCGTCGAGGCCCCGAGGTAGTGGACCTTGCCTTCCCGCACGAGGTCGTTCAGCGTCCGCAGCGTCTCCTCGATGTCGCTGTCCTCGTCCCAGCGGTGGATGTAGTAGAGGTCCAGGTAGTCTGTCCCGAGCCGATCCAGCGTGCCCTCGATCTGTGCGCGGATGTGCTTGCGTCCCAGGCCCGAGTCGTTGGGGCCGGGCTCGCCCCAGCCGTCGAAGGGGAAGTACACTTTCGAAGCGATGACGAAGTCCTCGCGGTCGTAGTCCTCGAGCCATTCCCCGATGTACTGCTCGCTGGTGCCGTGTGGGGAGCCGTAGACGTTGGCGGTGTCGATGAAGTTGACACCTCGGTCCCAGGCGGCGTCGAGCAGTTCGTGGGCCTCTTCCCGGCCGGTCTCGACCACGCCGTTCGTTTCCTTGCCGAAGCGCCACGTGCCGAGGCAGAGTTCAGAGACACGAGTCCCTGTGCTGCCGAGCTGTCGGTAGTCCATCACGCCGGCTATTCGGCCGGCTCTGTAAAACTGTTTTCCATCCTGCTAACGGATTTCCCGGACTGCTACCTGAACTCCGGGGCAACTTCGTCGCCGAACAGTTCCATCCCCCGGTGATCGGGGAAGTCCAGAAACAGCAACTGGAGCTTCTCGAACCCGAGGTCGCGAATCCCCTCGATCTGTTCGGCTACCTGTGCGGGCGTCCCGATGAGCATGTCGCCCTTCTCGCGAGCTTCGGCGGCGTTGCTGAGTTCGTCGTCCATATCCGATTCCTCACCCCACGGGAGCGGGAAGATGTCCTCGACGGCCGACTCGACGGCCGCCTCGTCCTCTCGGACGAGGACGTGTGCGAGCCACGACCGCTCGACGTCCTCCGGGTCCCGGCCCTCGTTTTCGAGATACTCGTCGAACTTCCGGGCCTTGAACTCGATGGGGCGCCCGCGAGCCCGGCCGCTGATCTCGACGTTCCACTCGTCGGCGTGTCGGGCGGCGAGGCGGAGCATCTTCGGCCCCGCTCCGCCCACGACGATCGGTGGATGGGGCTGGCTGACCGGCTTCGGCTCGTTCAGCGCACCGTCGATTGTGTAGTGGTCCCCCGCGAAGGTCGGATCTTCCTCGGTGAACATCGACTTGACGACCTGAATCCCCTCTTCGAGCATCTCGATCCGGGTGTTGACCTCGGGGAAGTCGAAGCCGTAGGCACGGTGTTCCTCCTCGTGCCAGCCGGCCCCGAGCCCGAGTCGGAGCCGTCCCGACGAAAGGATGTCGACCGTCGTCGCCATCTTCGCCAGTAAGGCGGGATTCCGGTACGTTATCGATCCGACCAGCGGCCCGAGATCGACGTCATCCGTTCGCTCGGCGAGTGCGCTCAGCAGCGTCCAGACCTCGAACTCCTCGGCTTTCGGACCGAGCATGAAGTGATCGGGCGCCCACAACCCCTCGATCCCGGTGTCGACGGCCGTGTCTACGCCCCGGAGAACGGTCTCGCGGTCGAGGCTGTCGAGCATCGGTGTATCACGGTGAACGCCAGCGCCCGCGTAGCACTGGACCATCCAGTCGAACTGCATAGATCAACTGGCACCGGAACGAGAATAACTGTTTGGGGTTCACAGCCCGCTGTGTGCGAGCCAGCCGCCGTCAACCGCGAGGTTCGCGCCGGTGATGAACGACGCCTCGTCGCTGGCGAGGAACACAGCGGCGTCGCCCACGTCCTCGGGTTGCCCGAAGCGGGGCAAGAGCGTGTGCTCCTCCGCCTTGGCGACGTCCTCGTCGGTGTTGATGTCCTGCAGCGGCGTCTCGATATACCCGGGATTGATACAGTTGACCCGGACGCCGTCCTCGCCCAGTTCCATCGCGAGGTCACGAGTCATATTGACGACGCCGCCTTTCGCCGCCGCGTACGGCGGTCCACCGCCCCCTTCGAACCCACGCACGGAGCCGATGTTGATGATCTGTCCCTGGCGTTCCACGAGGTGTGGGACGGCGAACTTGGCGCAGTAGAACGCTCCGCTCAGGTCGACGTCGATTGACTGCTGCCACTCCCCGATGGTCGTCGACTGGGAGTCCCCGACGATCTGGATGCCGGCGTTGTTGACGAGGACGTCGATACCGCCGTACGTCTCGACTGTCGCTTCGACCATCGCGGCGACGCTGTCGGGGTTGCCGACGTCGGTCTCGACGTACGTGGCTTCGCCGAGCGTCTCCTCGGTGATGGCGACATCTGTCGGGGTAGTCACGTCGCTGTCGTACCGGGCTCCCTGTTTCGGCTCCCGCTGGACGTCCGCGACGACGACGTTTGCACCCTCCGTACCGAACCGCCGTGCGATGCCACGCCCGATGCCGCTCGCCGCGCCGGTGACGACAACTGTCCGGTCCACGTGTCGCTCTCCAGGCATAGCTAGAGATTCACAGCCAGTGACTTAACGGTATCCGAGGTTTGTCTCCGGAGCCATCTCTGCAGGACCTCATTGATATTCACGCATCTCCGGCCGACTCGTCGAGTATCCCCGTCGTTAGCCAGCACCCTTCCTCAGACGATGTTGGCTGCCGTTCGACACGCCAACGGTATGTTGTCGTCGACCCGTTGCTGTGGGCTCGGAGCGGTTGGACTGCGACGCTGCCGTTTCGCTGTAACGGCCTGCGGGTCACCGACTCCGCCTCGAGGAGCGGCCGATACCGGGTTCGGAACGTCTCGACGTACGTCTCGACAGAGCCGTAGCTCCGTCGGGAATCGGGTGCGAGGAACCGCCACGTCGTTTCGATTCCGCGATTAGACCCGTTGTCCGTGATGACTGCACCGACCTGCAGGCGAACCACCTGCGCTGGCGGCCGGTCACACGTCGGCTGTGCGTCTCGATACGCGGCCGCCGACAGCTCGGGGTTGAACTCGCTCCACTGGCCCGGCCACGCCCCGGCGAGTGCGCGGCCGTTCGGCGGTGGTGTCGGTGTCTCAGACGCGTTCACGCTTGCTGGCGTCTCAGTTGCGGGTACGGGTGCCGGCGTCACAGTCTGCGTCCGCAGTGGCTCGCTGGGCCCGAACACGGCCTGACACCCGCCGAGACCCAGAGAAAGGGCGACGACAGCGAGCGCTACCCAGATACGGTCCCGGACCATACAAATGACATGGTAGCACACGTCTTTGCTTTTGTCCCAGGGTGCTCCCGTCTGGGCGGGCTACGGCATTGAATAAGGTCTGGACCGAGACGACAATCACGGTCGTGAGTTGTTCGAACCGCGATGCGGTGTTCGTGACATGCTCTGTACGAGGCCAATATTGGGAGGCGAATCAGGAATACGAACGAATGCCTTCGAGGCAGGCACCGATGGGATGGTATCCAGGCTCCACAGCGACTCCCGACCGTGTCGGAACTGGATCGTTTGTCTCCGTTACTTTGGTGTACCAGTTTCTCGATTCCTGAGTAATGAGATGGTCGTCGGCGTACTGCCAGAATTCATTATACCACCGTTGATACTCTGTTTTTCCAGTTAGATCGTAGAGGACTGCTGCGGCACCGATTCCTTCTGCGACTTCCCAGGAATACTTGTCTTTGACTAGCGGCTCCTTATTTAAATCAAAAGAATAGTAGAAGCCGCCGGCGGCGTCATCCCAGCCGTAGGAGACGGCTGCCCCGAACAGTTCCTCTGCTCTGGGAACGAGCCACTCCTCAGTAGTGTGTCTGGCGAGGACCGACAACAATTTCGCCCACTCGATCTGGTGACCCGGTTGGTATCCCCACGGGCGGAACGTGTGTCTCGGATTGTCCCGATTATAGTCGAAATCGTGCTCCCAGTCACTGGTGTAGTGTTCCCAGATGAGTCCGTCCGTTTCCTCCGCTAACTCCAGTGTGAGTGACTCAGCAATCGTCACCGCCCGCTCCAGATACCGCTGTTCACCAGTTGCCTCGTACGCAGCGATCATCGCCTCACACATGTGCATATTAGCGTTCTGACCGCGATACTCGGCGGCCTCCGTCCACTCCGGATCATACTCGCTCTTACAGAGTCCATACTCCGGCTCCCAGAAGCGGTCGATCAGAAACTGATACAGTTGCTTAAGCTCGTCCGCAACGTCAGAAATACCGGCCTCGACAGCACGGGAAAGTGCCAGAAATGCGAACGCATGGCCATAGCAGATTCGTTTTGAGTCGCGCGGGTTTCTCCCCTCAAGGAGCCAGTGATACCCACCACGAGCGCTATCGCGCTGATACGTTTGTAGGAACCGGAGCCCATGTTCGGCCGCGGACCGACACCAGTCTGGTCCGTTCAGGGTTGCTGCAACGCAATGATTGACGACAAATCTCGACGTGGCAACCAAATGTTTTGAGGAGCGGTCGTATACCTCGCCCGTCTCCTCATCAAACTGCGCAATGTACCCACCTGCGTCTTCATCGATACACTGTGGATAGTAGAAGTTCAGGATATTATTGATCTCCTCTTGTAACCACTGGACTGACTGGTACTTTGAATCATGGCCCATATACCGCCCCACCGTTCCATATACCAATAATGTTCTGCTAAATCTGATAATGGATTGGTTGCCGATAGACATGCTCGTGTCAGCCGTTAGTCGTCTCCACGGTGCCATGCCGGGTGACGTCTAGCCCCTGAGGAGTATTGAACCGCTAATTGATGGGAATGAATGCCTGGCTTATGGGAAGTCGACACATATTGTCGATTAGGAGATAATGAAAGAGAGTATAGTAGCAGTGGGTGACATATCAACTACCTGATTCGGCCGAAGTAGTATTAGACTGCGCTGATTTGCATTCAAATACACTGTACTTGACCATTCTATGCCAACAGTTAGCGCTTTGGCTGCAGGAGTTCAATTAACCATACTATATGTAGACATAGTTTATGATATAAACACAAGTTCTATCTGGCCGACAGCGGGATCCAGCCCGTCGGTTGCACTCGCCGTCGTCTCAATGGTGACTCAGCTTCAAAGTAGTCAGTACAGTGGACGTACACAATCTCCAGATCGATGTTCGGGAGTCATACAACGATTCACGTACTCTTGCCTGTGGTACTTCTGGATCACTCAATGCAGTGCAGCCACGAATTACAATACCGGTCTACTGCTGTGACTCAGCGATAGTTTTGATGCCGAACAGGACGAGTAAGTTTGACATCAAAAACAACTCTGCCCCCGAGTTACCCGGTGCGCTCGCAACCTGCTGAGCAGGCGGTTCATCCTTCGAGCTCCCAAAATCACGACTCTGGGGCCGATTCTACAACTCCCTAAATATAACCTATTGAATCTGTTTTTGAACCAGAAAACGCCGACTATGTCTCGTATTTCAGTAGATCCGATTTTGACTAGTGCTCCCACTGCTACCACAAGAGCCGCTGTCAGAACCATTCGCGGGCCTTCAGGCGAGCCGTCAACTGGATGCTCTTGCGAAGTCCGCGGCGGACGACACCGCCCGAATTCGGCACGCCCTCTCCATCCTCATACTCCAGTCCTCGGACGACCGTGACGGGGATCCGTTCGTCTGCCTGTCCGAACAGCAATGCTGACCCGGCGGTGAGTTCGTCCGCGACGAGGTCAACGCCGCCTACCTTCGGCTCTCCATACAGGTCTGTTTGTCCAAAGTTGCTATCGATCGCTTCGATCCCTGAGCACCCGATCGCCAGATCCATCGAACCTGGGCCGGCGATTTCCGAGTCGGCCAAGACGACAGCCACATCTGCGCCCGTTTGTGCCTCGATTCCCTCACGGAGGCGACGGGCACTCTCATCGGGATTTTCCGGCAGCAACGTCATCATCCCCTCCGGACTGTTTGACCAATCGACACCCGCGTTCGTACAGAGTCGACCGTTACGCTCGGTCACGAGCATCGCTGGGACCTCAGCAAGTGCTTCCCGTGCCGCCTCCGGGTCGACAGCGTGTTCCAACAGCACGTCCTCCCCGACGTCTGCGATCGGGATCGCACCGATGACCTCGCTTTCATCGTAGATGACAGCCACTTCCCGCGGATCGATGCCGGTGATGTCGGCCACTCGGTGGTCGCGGTCAGTAACTTCGACCTCGTCGGCTTCGACGAGTCGATTCTCGGCGAACGAGACGACCTTCGCGGTGACGACGACGACGTCACCGTCTGCCAGGGGATACTCTTCAGTAGTCGTTTCGACGACTCTGTCGACGAGATCGTCGTTTGGGTCGACTCGCCCAATATCAAGTCCGTGGAACGTTAGTTCTGTCATCATTTGAATGTCGAAAACAGTACACTTCAACACTGGGACCATTGCATACCGATGGGAATACCCGAGATTTTTCGAGATGTGTTCCGCTCAGTCTATCGACTGTATTGAGCAACTCCCATTCCGGTGTGAGAGTCCTTCTATGCCACCTTCGCTCACCAGCAAATAGACAGACGCACCGCATTTCGAGGTATTGCTATCAGCTACCCACCCCGCCCACCGATGTCGGTCTGCTCAGGCCTCTTGTGCTATGACAGCCACACCTCCGTCTCTCCTCCGGGGTTCAGCGAAATGACGATATCGTCGACCAACTGGATATATTCGCTGGCGTGCTTTCCGGACTGGCGAATGCGGGTCCGTTCTTCGAGCAGGCCGGCCTCAGTGAGGATCTTGAGTTTTCGATACGTCGATGATAGGGGAAGGTCACAGGTGTCGGAGATCTCAGTCGCGGTTAATGCTTCTTCACATGTCGCATCGAGAATAGCACGACAGCCAGCATCGTTGAGCGCATCGAAGAACTGCTGCACCGCACTTTCAGCAACGATGGTCTGCACGTCATTCGCGGACTTTTCGGATGTGCGGACAGTCGCCGAAGCCATCGATGACTTGCTCATATACGGTTGTGACAGCGGCCAGCAAGAGTAACGTGCAGCCACACTACCCGGGTGGGTTTATAAGACTGGGGCGAACACATTCGGCTTCTTTCGGCTTGGACCATGAGAAGCCCGCAACGCCGGAGCAAACGGAACGAGAGCAGCGGCACACATCCTCTAGAGGAAATCTTCCAGAATTTTCGATTCCGCGGCCGTGAGGTGTTCTCTGAACGTGGATGGATTGATATCGAGTTCCGCCGCGATTTCCGTCGCGTTGGACTGTCGTGGACGATCGAAGTATCCCTCCTCGTAGGCGGTTTCCAATATTTCGAGTTGTCGCTGTGTGAGATTACTCCGATCTACGAACACACTATCGTGGGCTTGCTCCCCTGCCGGAGATTGGACGAACCGTTTGATATCTACTTCGGGGAACTGGTCGCGCAGCTCGGTAATAATCGCCTGTAGTTGGTCATAATCGGTCGCATGAAACGCGATCGACAGTATGCCATCCTGTGCGACGTACCGGGCAACGGGACACCCGAATTGACCGAGATATTCGCACGGACAGCTCGGACTGCCATCATGGGTAACCCGGTACCGATCTGAGGACCCGTGTGAGAAAACCGGAGTCAGTTCTACTTCGAACTCACCATCCGAATCCATCGAAAACTCGGTCACGCTCTCCGTACAACCGGCTGGACAGACGTTCGTCGACACTGAATCAATCGTCGTCTCTGCCGCCGCTGAGAGTTCGACGATCGGACAGATATCCGGGGCATCGAACTCCACTTCGGCTTTGATTCTTGGCGGCATAATGTATACGAGATACCGTGTGGGGGAACTTTAGTTTACAGATGCCTCTCCGAGACAAACGACACCAGCGCGTTCTCAGCGCATGACACCTCGCTCAAGCGGAATCACCGTCCCGTTCCATTTTGACTCTCCGTCCACTCAGTTCGTCCGGATCGAGTTGATAGAGTCGAACGTCGAGAGTAGGCAGTGACTCCCCCCAAATCTCGAAGAGCGGACGTTTGGCCTTGCCGTATTGTTCGATGTGTTCGGTTGTCAACTCGTCGCGACTGATCTCACTCAGGATTCCGGTCGCGACAATACTCGTGTAGACAGGGTCGTCCTCTTCGTAGACGACGAGACGGGTATGTGGCGTCGATTTCAAGAACTCCCGTTTCTTGCTCTCGGGATTCGAAACCAGGCGCAGATAGAATCGACGGAATCTGCTATCGTATCCGTACGATATTGGGACAGCGTACGATTTTCCCTCTCGAGCCAGAGAGATCACCCCTGTTTCGTGCCGACTGAGAAAAGAATCGATCTCACTGTCCGAGAGTGCCGTTTCTTTGTCCGGTAGCATTATGCGTTGTATACGACCTGACGGGGGAAGCGTTTAGTATTTACCCAGATATTTACACCATCCCCGACAGGAGCAACGGGCTGTCAGTCCAGCAGCTCTCCCCTGCCGATCACTTTCGATACCAACTGAGACCCGACGGGAAGCTATCGTACCGGATGAAAATCGCAGAAAGTGTCCTGTCCAATAGAGTCCACTATCCAAATGATTAAGACGAATCAGCGGCCGAGTCTTCCGTGAACGCCGCTTCCGTTACGGAAATTCCACAGATGACACATCCTCTTTCGATAAGTGTGTTTTTCATCGTCCTGTTTATCTCTAAACGTTCTTCGCACTCGGGACAGACAAAGGTGAATTCCTCGCCTTCGTCACTACTCATTGTTATCTTTAATATATTGTATCGTGATAAACGATGCTTCCCATTTTCGAACTATGAGAACCAGGCCTTTCCGGAGTTTCAGTAGTTAGCGTTATTCCTGGCTACTGACTTGGTAGGCTGTCCTCTCGCGTATATGGGACAATGTGGGTAGAATTCGATCGGCTGTCGGCGTCCGCGTATTTGTATGGTACTCCCACCGAGAGTTCTCATACCCGCTCGGTCGGAGAACCGCAGAAAATTCCCTTACCCAGTGGAGAGTCGACTACTCCTCGCTACGAAGGGATTCGATCCGCTGTTCGAGGTCATCAATCGCGTCCTCGACGCTCTCGCTTGCCTGGTCGCTCAGTTCCTCGGCCTCGTCTACTGCCTCCGCAAAGGCTTCACGTACTCGCTGGACAGCAGTATCGATGTCGTCGGATTCGCTCATGGTGCGGTTACTTGTATTCGCGGTGATCCATTAGACGTGACTATTGTTCCTATGCGGTGAGAATAACCGTCGCCTATCATTTTCTCTCGATGCTATTTCTAGAGCGGACTACTGACAGCGGTGAACTCTCTTCCTTCCCCTCTCGCTCGTCTGACGGCTCGCGTTTGAGAGGAGGTGCGGTATGGGTTCACAAGTGCTCGCTGGCCAGGGCTGACCTCTGGAAAGCGACGTACAGGGCTCGTCCCGCGATGAGCCACCGCAGAATCATCACTATCCCGTGCGATCACCTCGACCGATATATTCGGCAGTGTGTCGGCGTCAGAGAGGGCGCCAGAGATCAGACGGGCGATTCGAAGACGGCCCGACAACGCCCAGTACAGTGGCTCCGTCGAGCGTCCAGCTTGAGAACTGCACTCAGAACCCCGAGGGGTACAGGTCCGGGACCGCGTCGCTGTCCACGTGAACGTCGAGCGGGTGGAGCGCGTTCGTCTCGGCGAGGTAGACGAACGCGTCGTACCGGTCAGGGAGGACCGTCGGCACGTAATTTCCGGATTCGTGAGACGGGTGGTACACAACGCCGATGGCGCGATGGCCCCGCGGTCGGGCGAGCGGCGAGTCGCCGGGGAGGTCCTCGGTCACGAGGAGACAGTCACCTCCACCCGCCTGCTCGAAGACGTGTTCGTAGCTCCCCCTCTGTGCAGGTGGGACCGTCATCTCTTCGAGCCGAGCGCCCCACGAGTCCGCGGCAATCACACTGCCCCGATGTGAGCCCATACCGACCAATGCCACGTCGGACCTGCCCTCGTGTTGGCGAACGAGCTGGCCAACGTTAAGTCGGCCCTGCGCCTCCATGTCGGTCGCTCTGGCGTCACCGACGTGGGTGTTGTGTGCCCAGATGATACCCTTGCTTCCCGGCCCGTGATGCGCCTGCAGGCGCTCCAGTGTCTCGACCATGTGCCGGTCACGGATGTTCCAGGAGTCGACGTCACCTCGAACCATCTCGCGGTAGTACTGTTCGGCGTTTTTCGCGACCAGCGCGTTCTGTTCGGCATTGAAGTAGTCGTCCCGGCCGTCATCGTACGCTGTGACCTGATCGCGGAGCCGAGCCAACATTTCCACCACCTCCTCCTCACAGGTCTCGGGAACCATACGGAGCGCTCGCGCGTACTCCTGGGCGTCGTCACCGTAGGGTTCGAAACATCGATAGGCGGCTCTGGCCTCGGCTGCCGCGTCCGGGTCGACGTCCTCGAGATAGTCCACGACCGCTTCCATGGACTCGAAGAGACTGTAGACGTCGAGGCCGTAGAACCCGATCCGTTCCGCTTCGGCGCGGGTCTGGTTGTGGACTTCCAGCCAGTCGAGGAACTCGAGGACCTCCCAGTTCGCCCACATCCACGTCGGCCACCGTTCGAACGCCTTGAGCGCGTCGCGGATCGTCTCGTGAGACCCGGAGAGTCCCTTGACGTACCGATTGATCTCGTAACAGTCCGTCCAGTCGCCCTCGACAGCGACGAACGAGAAGTCTTTCTCCTGAAGGAGTCGTGCCGTCAATCGCGAGCGCCAGCGGTAGTACTCAGACGTTCCGTGAGAGGCCTCGCCGAGCAATACGTATTTTCGATCCCCGAACTGCTCGACGAGGCGATCAAGGTCGTCTGGATGATCCAGTCCGTGTGACGTGGAGCGGATTTCCTCGATAGCTGCATCGGCGTCATCCGGTTCCGTCCAGGACGTGCGTTCCTGCGGTGTCATGGGGGCTCCTGTCCAGCCTGTTCGCCAACACCTTCTGCGATGCGAGCCTGTGCGACGGTGAGCTCGCTCACTTCCTCACCGAGTTCTTCGTGGGCTTTCGGCCGCCAGTCGTCGCACGATCCGCGGACACGAACGCCGGAGACGCGTTCCGCCATAGCAGATGTTCACCTCGAGCGGTGACTCACTCCGAATAGCCCTCCTGGAGGAATTCTCCTTCCGTCTCGTAGATGGCAACTAACTCCGTGATGAACTCCTCGTATGATTCGCCCTCCTCGAGGTGGTCGTCCAGTCGGTCTTTGAGTTCGTCGCTGATTTCGAGCGTGTAGGTCATAGTAATGGGTGTTGCTGATCCGTCGTTTACTCTAACATGGACGACGTCAAAATACCCCCACAGCTATTCCCACTCGGTGGTAATCGTCGACCAGTACATCCAGCACCCATCATGATTATCAGCATATATCGATGTCTGCAGCCACTGTCGGGACGTTTCTCGTCTTTCTGATTATCTTCATCGCCCTCGTTTTGTTCGTCACCGAGCCCGTCCCGCTCGACGTGACAGCAATCGGGATCATGGTCTCGCTGGTGATACTCGGTCCATGGACGGGCGTTTCGCCGCGAGAGGGCGTCTCCGGCTTCTCGAACCCCGCAACGATCACGATTCTCGCGATGATGATCCTGAGCGAAGGCGTCCGTCGGACGGGTGTGATTCAGCGTCTCGAAAAGACAGTCGCGTCCTACACGGGCGAGAGCGAACACAAGCAACTCGGCGCGACGATCGGGCTCGTCGGTCCGCTCTCGGGAATCATCAACAACACCGCTGCCGTCGCCGTCTTGCTGCCGATGGTGAGCGATCTTGCACACGAGAACGGGACGTCGCCGTCAAAGCTACTCATTCCACTTTCCTATGCATCGATGGCTGGTGGGATGCTCACGCTCATCGGTACGTCGACGAATCTTCTGGCTAGCGACGTGGCGAGTCCTCGCCACCGACTATTGCTTTCGCCACTGTTCTGATTTCTCTGCGGGCTCCCGCTTTTCACCTTCTCGGAATTTCAATAGGCTCGAACATCTTCGAGCGGCGGGATGCCGCGTCGAGCCCCCTCCTTGCGCGTTGCCAATGACCCGGCGATCGTTCCAATTTCGACGGCTTCCTGCAGTGACGCCCCTGTTGCGAGTTGCGCCGCCAGGAATCCGTTCAGGACGTCGCCGGCACCGGTCGTATCGACCGCTTTGACCGCCGGTGGCGTTACGGTAAACCGTCGCTCCGCTTCGACGATGACATCGTCGGCACCTCGTTTTCGGACAAGGACGCCATCGAACTCTCCGAGAGAGGACTGTAGCGCCTGATATTCGCTTTCGTTCGGGGTGAGGTAGTCGACCGCATCACAACCGAGGAGCTCTTCGATTCCGTCTGCGGGTGCGGGGTCAAGGATGACAGTCGGTCGCTCCCGTTCGGCAGCCAGGTCCGAAAGCAGTGCCGAAACTGGCGCAATCGGAATTTCGTTTTGCAGGAGGAGACACTCGGCCGAGCGAATCGTGTCGTACTGCTCTCGGATGTAGGCACTATCGATGGTACCGTTAGCCCCCGGTCGGACGATGATCCAGTTGTCCCCCTCCGGACCGACGAACACGTAAGCCGTGCCAGTTGGCTCTGACGCGGTTCCGATTCGAGTGACACCGACCCCGGCGTCCGTGAGATGACTGCGGACATCAAATTCCCCAGCATCGGGACCGACCTTCCCGAGCATCTGCGTTTCCGCTCCTGCCTTCACCGCAGCGACGGCCTGGTTCGCACCTTTCCCGCCATGGCGAATGCTATCGGGATCGGCTGGGAGATCCGCTGGGAGATCACCGATCTTGACTGTCTGGCCACGGTCGGGGAACCAGCTATATCGGTTTCCGAGTTCTGCGATTTCCGATTCGGACACGTGGTGTATTCTGTCCACGTTGATGCTACCGAGACTGACAACCTCTTCCATATCGTACGATCAATCAAACGATGTTTCGCTCACCGAATGAGTGTTACGGGAACTGTCGCCCGACGTGCGACGATTTCCGCGATGCTACCGAACACGGGTCGTTCTTCCTCCGTACTTCCGTGTGCTCCAAGTACGATATGGTCTATATCCTCCTCGGCGGCGAAATCCACGATGATCCGCTTTGGATCACCGATCTCGGACGTGGTGGATACCTGGCGGTCGTACTCAGCAGCGAGTTCTCGAGCGTCTTCGAAGAGGCGCTCCGAGACTTCTTCGGCCCGGTCGTACCACTCTTCAGATCCCATCAAGGGTTCATACGTGGTCTCGAAGTCGGGATAGGCACCGTAGCCGGGCTCAAAGAGGTCAACCGCGTGGAGCACAGTGATCGACGCATCTGGAAACTCTTCGAGTGCATGACGAAGCGCTCTTTGCGACAGCGGTGATCCATCGATCGGGACGAGAATCCGCTTCGTCATGTGTCCACCTCCTGGGCTGTGTCGAACGAATTCTGACCGGTCATGAACTGCTGCACCTCTGTAGCCAAACTCATCTCTACCTCCGTATCGAAGCGCCGCGGAATAGGGGTTTCCGGTGATTCCAGTCCAGTGAGAATCCGATCCCATCGAATAGCTGTTTGCGAAACGTAATAAGTGGTCAATCACTCGGGCTTAACCACCTCAGCGTACGAGAGCCATTCAGCAAAATCACCGATCGATCCATCCGTCTGTCCTTATTGACAGATGAGACAGGTTTTTACCGCCTACTGATACATTCCTGCCGGTGGCTGGTCCTGTTGCTGCTGATACTGTTGGAGTTGCTCGGCGATTTGTTGTTTCTGTTGTTGGATCTCTTCGGCCTGTTCAAGGAGTTCCTGGGTATCAATGTCGAATTTGACGAGTGGCTCCAGTGCGTTTTCGATGACAGCACGCGCTGCCCCAGGATCGGGAATATACGGATGCGAACGAACGATGAGTACTGCTGCCGGGACATCATCGTGATAACACGCATTTAATAATGCACCAGTGACACCGCCGAGGACTCCCGCCCCGTCTGCCAAGGTGATCTCCGCATCGGTAAGCGCCCCCTCTAGCTGATCGGTTGTGGCGACGCCCATCACCTCGCCGATGTCGTCCTCGGTTTCTGCCGGTGTGCCAGCGAGAAACACGGCCCGTTCGAACTCTTCGGCTACGTCACTCAAAACACACTGACTCAACGATTCGACGGCGGTTGGCGGGATCGGAACATCGCTTTGGAGGGTCATCACAGCTGGATCTTCCCCTCCGTAGACACGTACTGCGTCACGAACCCGGCCGTCGTTGAATGCTGCAACTGGCGGGAAATCGTCGGAAACGATGGTTCCGTGCTGTTCCAGATCGAGTTGCTTCGTGATTTGATCGACTGCGATAGAGGCGACCAATCCCAATCCGGGAAGCCCTTCGATGAGCGTTGGCGATTCGGCCCGTAGTTCGGTCATCCTTTCGAAACTCGTCGATGAATTAGGAGCCATTTCTCGACACCGAGTCTACCATCGGTCGTCACGGCTTTATCAGCGCTTCAAATTTCCACTCCGTGAGAATGAGGCTATAGCTGATTACGAAGGCCCATCGGCGGACTCACCTGGCAGACGAACCGTCAACACCGGAGCATCGGAGCGCGGGACGACTTTTTCGGTGACGCTGCCGAGAAGATATCGATCCAGACCTGTACGGCCATGCGTCCCGAGAACGACGGGATCGGTGTCGTGTTCAGCGACGTAATCAAGGATGGCCTGGTGGGGTGCTCCCTGTGCGACTATACCCTCGATCGTATCCACACCGCCCGCCTCTGCTTGCTGGATACCTCATCGATTGCGTTCTCACCAGCCTCTTTGAGGGCATCGAGCCCCGCGACGGAGGCATCAACGCCGGCGTTCGTGTCGACCACATAGATCGTATGGAGGGCAGCGTTGTACGTAGCTGCGAGATTGATTGCACGTTCGACGGCGCCTCGTGTTCCGTTACTTCCGTCCGTCGGGACTACTATCCGGTCGCACATGTCAAATGTTCGTTGGCGGAGGGACAGAGAGTGACTGTCAATTACGAGTAGCCGGGAACTCCTCAGTCCCCAGTATAGAGTAGACTCAGGCTCGGACCTGTGTTCCGGTCTCACCGGCCAGTGCGTCCATCAGGTGCTCGGACGCGGTAACCACGGCCCGCTCTCCGCCCTGTTCGATAAAGCGGAGACAGGCCTCCATCTTCGGTCGCATACTGCCCTCGCCGAACTCACCCGCGTCGAGATGCGCGCGCAACTCCTCGGTGGAAATTCGACGGAGCGGTCGCTGGTCGGAGGCATCGTAGTTCACGTACGCGAACTCGACGTCCGTCAGAATGACGAGCGTATCAGCCCCGAGTTCCGAGGCGAGCAGTTGTGAGGTCTTGTCCTTGTCAACGACGGCTTCGACACCACGAAGCGCGTCATCTCGGACGACGGGAACACCACCGCCGCCAGCGGTGATCACGAGGTTTCCCCGCTCGACGAGACTGGCGATTTCCTCTGCTTCGACGATTTCGACCGGCTCGGGGGACGGGACGACACGACGGTACGGCCGGTTCCCGGTCGCTACGCGTCGCGTCTCGAATGATTTCTCCGCGGCTTCTGTTTCGGTGTAAAGCGGTCCGATGGGTTTCGTCGGATCCTGGAAGGCAGGGTCGTCGGCGTCGACGACCACTTGGGTTACGACAGTGATGAAGTCGGGCGAGTCAGTGAGTTCGTTGTCGAGTGCCTGTTGGAGCAGATATCCGATCTGGGCCTGGGTTTCGGCAACCAACACATCGAGGGGTAAGTTGGGCGTCTCACCGACGCGCTCTTGCTGTAAGAGGAGGGTTCCCACCTGCGGTCCGTTTCCATGGGTGAGCACGACATCGTAGCCGGTCTGGATCGCGTCCGCAATCTGTCGAGCGGTCCGCGCTATCACGTCTCGCTGTTCGTCGATCGTCCCCAGGCCGTGCGCACCGAGCAGCGTGTTTCCGCCCAGCGCCACGACGATCGGAGCCGTTCCCGTCTCGTGAGAGTTGCCGCCCATACTAATTCAACTCCCCGCGCATAGTTAGTACTATGAGTCAGACGCGGATCGTCATCATGGGTGCAGCGGGGCGCGACTTCCACGACTTTAATACGGTCTTCAGAGGCGACGAAAGGTTCGAGGTCGTCGCGTTCACGCACACCGGGACACAGAATATCGGCGAACTCGAAGAGCTCCCCAACCGACGCTATCCTCCGGAGTTGGCGGGCGATGGCTATCCCGATGGCATCCCGATCCGCTCCGAAGCAGAACTCGAGACAATTGTCGACGAGGAGGACGTGGATACTGTCGTGTTCTCCTACTCCGATGTCTCACACGAGCACGTGATGCATCAGGCATCGCGCGCACTCGCTTCCGGTGCTGACTTCCGACTGATCGGCCCGAACCGGATGATGCTTCATGCGGAGATCCCGGTCGTCGCCGTCGACGCAGTTCGAACCGGATGTGGAAAGTCACAGACTGCGCGGAAGTTCGCCGATCTGCTACGCGAACGGGGAAAAGACGTAGCCGTCGTCAGGGAACCGATGCCCTACGGTGACCTCGTCGCCCAACGGGTACAACGGTTCGAGTCGATGGGAGACCTCGACGAGAGTGATGTCACCATCGAGGAGCGGGAAGAATACGAGGGTCACATCGAATGTGGTCACGTCGTCTATGCGGGTGTCGACTACGAGGCCATTTTGGACCGCGCTCAAGAGGAGGCCGAAATCATCGTCTGGGACGGCGGCAACAACGAACTCCCGTTTTACGTCCCCGATATCCACGTCGTCGTGGCCGACCCGCATCGCGCCGGATCCGAACTCCGGTACCATCCGGGCGAAACCAACTTCAGACTCGCGGATTATGTCCTCATCAACAAGGAAAACACCGCCGACGAGAACGGGGTTCGCGGGGTCGAAGAGAACATTCGTCAAATGAATCCGGACGCGGAGATCATTCACGCGAACTCGACGATTACGGCGGATAGGGACTCAATCGCTGGAAAACGCGTTCTCGTCGTCGAAGACGGGCCGACACTCACCCACGGCGACTCGCCCTCCGGTGCCGGCTTGATCGCTGCCCGCAAATACGGAGCTTCGGAAATCGTCGATCCGGAACCGGCGGCTGTAGGCTCGCTCAAGCGAATCTTCGAGGAATACGAGCATCTCGATAGGGTTCTCCCTGCAATGGGTTATAGCGACGCACAGGTCCTGGATCTGGAAACGACGATCCGGAATGCAGCGCCCGACATCGTAGTCTCGGGGACGCCCCACGACCTGGCGCGGCTGATTGACGTAGATTGCCCTATCGTACGGGTTCGCTACGAACTTGAGGAGAAAAATATCACGCTAGGTACGGTGCTTGACCGTCACGCTCAGGTATTGGATCTCTGAGATCAGGCGATTTTTGTCGTCGTGTATCCCTCGAAGAATGCTACGGGCCGATCACGCGGTTCCGGCAATCCGCTGTTGGTTCCGAACAGGAACAGCGAACGCGTGCGATTCCCGAAGAATGGGAACTACCGGCTTGACCTAAACCGATTTAGAGCGTAGTTTCCAGATATGAGCGAGGGCTTCGATACGGGTCACACAACCCCAGAAGAACCAGCGACGAGCGTCTGCTCGTCGACCTCGAGATCAAACTCGGCACCCGGTGGCCCTCCATGACGGCTAGCATCGAGGAGAGCAGCCACATAAGCTATCCCGTGCCCATCGGACGGGATGCCCCGCGAGACGACCACGTGGCCAATGAAGAACAGGCGGCCGAAGAATGACGCCAGACCACTACCCTGCACCCCCTGTCTCAAGGGCTTTCCAGAGGTGACCCCCATGGAACACGTCGAATACGCATACACGAGCGGCATGGACGATTCGGAGATCGAAGAGCGACTACAGACAGCCGAGACGGGTGTCCTCGCACTCTCTGGCGACGGCGATGCATGTCACCTTCTCCGCCGTAAACGGCGGAGCTTGTCGGTGAACTCCCGTTCTAACCACTATACTGTGGTAGGCGTGAAAATGCCGTTCACGTTCAATGTCCCCGACTTCAGGGCAAGGTGACTGGTTGCCCCTCCAGAACTAGACTTGTGCCAATTCTGGAGTAGTTTCCGAGCGATATTCTTCGCGGCGTTGTAGTCGGCGTGGTATTCGCGGTCACATTTGAGACAGCAAAACTCGTCGCCGTCGCGGTTGTCTTCGTGCGTGAAGCTACAGTCAACGTGACTACACCGTTGACTGGTGTACTGTGGCGCGATTTTCTCGACGGCAATCCCGTGCTCGGCGGCTTTGTATTCGGTGTACTCTTGGATGCGACGGAACGCCCACTGCTGAAACTTGCTCTCGTTCGAGATGCGTTCGCGGATATGTTTCAGTTTCTCGAACGCGATGTGCGTACAGTCGTGGGCGAGAGCGTCCTGTACCAGTGCCTTCGAGACACGATGCAGGTAGTCTTCGCTCCAGTTGGCGAATCGCCCACCGAGTGATTTCATCGTTAGATGTGCCGACCGCGTTCCGACCTCTTGCATCTGTCCACGCCGGTTCTCGTATTCTCGCCGCTTGTGGTTGAGATAGTCGGCGTTTCCGATGAATGCACCAGTTGAGGTGACAGCAAGGTTTCCATCCACGTTCAAGTCTACGCCGAGTACCGTTCCGTACTCGGCATCTTCCGGCTGTGTCTCCGTCTCTGTGACAACAGCAATGTGAAGATAGTAATCGCCGTCACGGTGATGCAGTGTTGCCTCGCGTTTCTCCCATTCCTCAGAGAAGTAGGTTGTCGGTGGTACGTCTTCGTCTGGCAGGACGTATTCAGCTTCAATACGTCCGTCCACAGTAGCAAGCGTGGCGTACTCGTCGTAGTAGGTGATTGCGTTGAGGTTGTAGACGACCGAATCCGACGTGAAATGTGGTTTCGAAGGATTTTCCCCGTCTTTGCGTTTTTCCGCACAGGAATCGAGTGCGTCGGCGGCTCGATTCCGGGCGGCGCATACAAGGTCAGCGTTGAGTTCGTCGGTCGCTTCGCGTACTTCGTCGTATGTCCGGTCGTGTAGCTCAGTTTTCGACGTAACGATGTAGCTGTCTTCTGTGCCGTTCCAGCCGTCGTTTGCAACCATCTGAGTTGCCTGTTTGAAGCGGTCTATCGTCTCTTGAAGGAGTTGATGAGCGTCGTCGTCTACGTCGAGTTTCACGACAGCAGTACGTCGAAGCTCCACAGTTACCATACGGGTTTGAGTCAGTATAAAAGTCATTCATATAGTGCTACAACATTGGGGAGTCATCAATGGTGTAGTTAGTGGATTGCCACACGGTGCTTACGCGATTCCCTCCCGCCCTGTTCGTTCCTCGGTTCCGACGCTCTGTCGGAACACTCGTCACTCACGGGAAGGTCGGGATTCCCTCGCTGTATCAAGATGGGATTCCTCTCGCCCACTACTACGACGGAGACAGCCTGTATTTCCGCCTCGGCTTGACCGCGGGGAGTACGAAACGGGAGTTCTATGAGACGACCGAGATGGCGTGTTACGTCCTCTATGGTGCCGAGCCAACCGACGATCCGCGTGGATTGGATTCCTGGAGCATCATCGTCACCGGCCAGCTCGTCGAACTCCCCGAAACGGAACACGAACGGTTCGATACGGCCGAGATCAATCGCCACTTCTCGCCGATCCGAGTCTTCGATGAAGCCATCGAGGACATCGATATCACGGTCGTCAAACTCGATATCGACACGATAACCGGCCGGCACACACCGGCACAGGATCACGGTTAGGGAAGACCGGCATGGAGTCCGCAGCCCAGCCGTTCGAGTATGCGATGAGCACGGTGACCTGTAGTAGCCATTGAAAATCAATCCACACCTGATCGCACGATAGTGGTACGATCAGTGTGTGAATCGTCTCAATTGTTCTATAGGCGAGGGCGAGAAGCTCCGGTTTGCGGTCAGCGAACCACGTCTCGGCGATCCAGTGCAGATTCTCGTCACGGTGGTCAAGGGAGCCGAACCGGACCCGACGTGTATCGCGAAGCTGAGTTCGTCTCGAATCTCTCCGTTTCGCTCTCGCCGAGTATCCCTCGCATGGCCCTTCGGAACAGTGCAACTGATTCCCTCGGGAGGTATCGACTGCCGCTCACCCTTATTTTATAAGTCACGATGTCGTTGATTCATTTATCCCGCATCGTCTGTCACGGTGTGGTGGTCCGGTCCAGCACTATGCCAGTCAATATCCTCGTCCCGGTCGACGGCTCGTCGCACTCGTTTGCAGGCCTCGTGTACACGCTCGTGTCGTTTCCAAACGCAACTATTACTGCTTTACACGTCCGCGGACTGGGACAGAATCTACCACCGGAATTCGATTCACCGGAACAGGACGACGAGCAACTACAGCGAACCGGAGACCGAACCCTCGAACGTGCGACCGAGATTGCATCGGAGTACAACTGCGAAGTCACGACTGCACTCAAGCGTGGGGAACCGCATCGCGTGATACTTGAGCACATTTCCAAACACGATATCGATCACGTCGTCATGGGGAGTCACGGCGAATCGTCGGTTGCTCACCCGTTTCTTGGCCACGTCACCGAGGCAGTCGTTCGACGAGCACCGGTCTCGACGACGATCATCCCCGAATCTCGACCCGAACTCCTTCGACGAGAGTTTCCGGGCCGCATTTTGGTGCCAGTCGACGGGTCAGAACAATCGCTCGCCGCGCTCGAATACGCTGCGGATCGGTTTCCAGAAGGACGAATCACAATTTTCCACGCTGTCGCCCCACCGCTCGGCTATGAGAGCGAGGCCATCGACGAGGGCTTAGGAGATTTCACTGAAAACCTGACTAAACGGGGAGAAACGATCCTCGATTCGGCGGTACAAACAATCGAGGACGACGACCTCGTTGTCGAGACGCATCTTGGGCACGGAAAACCGGCCCGGTCTATCATCGACTACGCCATCGAAAACGAGGTCGACCAGATCATCATGGGGAGTCAGGGGCGCTCTCTTCCGGCACGAATCATACTCGGAAGTGTCGCTGATACTGTTTCACGTCGATCGACGATTCCCGTGACGTTGATTAAAGGTCAACCCGTGTGACTGTAATATCTGATATTATCGACGTGCCGGGGAACCGTTATCTGCTCGCCAAGAGAGCACCGACTGTGTCTCGAAATAAACTACACGGGAAAACGCTCATACGCCGCTCCCGGTGTATCATCAGGCAGCGTCGTCACTGCCAGTGACAATGGCGTGAGGCTGCCGGCGGTCACGACATTGTCGGTGTACGTCCCAGTTAAACAGCTCCCGGACCGAACGTGTGCGAGCCAGTTCCGACAGTCGTGTCAGACACGCCTCGGCGTTACATACGTCCGCCAACACCTCGACAGCGGTGAGATGTCGGGGATACAGACGGGGATTCGAACGGTCGATTCGGAGATTTGCATCCGGAACGGTTCGTCGGTGAGTGCGAAAGCGCGGATCGCAGGAACTGTCCGCCCCCTCAGTCCCGCCGAGTTCGATCGGTGCGCTCACTTACGTAGGGGTCGGCGAAAGGCGTTCCTCTCACTCTCGTCCCGTCGTACTCCTTGATTCGTCCCATGGTGTGCGAACCGCTCCCGAAAGACTCCGTCGGAGTCGGTCAGTGCGCTCTCGAATCACAGGACATCGAGTCAAGCTTTTCGATCACGACTCCGAGACAGACGCTTCCAAAAAAGAGACCGAGTGCACTTCCGAAGAGTAGCGGACCGATACTCCCCGTAGCTTGCTCTATCACCGAAACGAATACGCGAACGTCGAGCGCGACGATCACGAGAGCGCCGATTCCGTTAAATATCATGTCGAGGATCGTATCGCGGAGGCCGTAGTACTCGAGAACCGGCGGTCTGTCGATGTACTCTCCGATTTCGCGTGCAGCGAGTTCGATAAATTCCCAGAACACGCCGACCCCGAGCGTAAAAAGTACCGTGATGAGGGCTACGTAGAGGTCCCTGAACTGCGGTACGAGCGGGTGTTGAATATGGATCTGAAGACTCGCATAGACGAGTGCTGCGATGAAGGCCGCCGAGATGGAATGCGTAAGATGATCCCACCACCAAACGGTGTCGTACCATCCTAGCATACCTATCATGTGAAGCAATCCTGCAACTGCGATCCACGCCGGGAGCGCCGGGCCAAACGTGAGATACGGCCCATTCCCGAGCGCACTTGCGTATTCGACGAGTCTCGGTGTGAGTGCGAAGACGACCGAGACAATGCCGTTGACGATCGCTGAGACGTTTTGTGATACCAGTCCGAGAATCACCGTCACGACGATCCCCGCGAGTGAAACGAAGAAAACACCGTGTAAAACACTCGTCATGATACAACCGATCATTGTGATGAATAAATAAAATCGTACGCATGTTACTGCCTCCTGATTCGCTCCGTCTGCCGCCTTCGCTCGTTGAGACCGAGGGGTACCGTTTTGAACGATGCTGATAGCAGTCCGTCCCATCTCGCCAAAATTGCCGTTCGGAGCGCGGGGTTCTCTACATCCATAGAGGGAGCGAATCACCGGTATCGATACTGTCGTTGGGGGATGTCATCGAAGCGTCTCCGCGAACCAATCTGCCGCCACGTCGGCGACTTCTTCCAGTTCTCTCTCCCCCTCGAAGAGGTGCCCCGCCCCCTCGACGACGTGTAGTTCCTTCTCACACGAAAGTTGATCGTACGCCTCGCGGTTGAGTTCGAGTACCTGCGTGTCGTCTCCGCCGACGATGAATAACGTCGGTGCCCCGACCTCGCCGAGACGCCCCTCGGCCAGATCGACACGTCCACCGCGTGAAACGACGGCATCGATATCACCACCTCTGCGCGCCGCTGCCCGTAGCGCGGAGGCAGCACCCGTACTGGAGCCGAAATAGCCTACGTTTAGGTCGGCAGTATCGTCGCGGTCGCGTAGCCACTCGGTAACGGCAACGAGACGAGTTGTCAACAACTGGATGTCGAACCGGTTGTCACGATCCGTATCTTCCGCTTCAGTGAGCAAATCGAACAGGAGCGTTCCAAGCCCCCGCTCGCGAATGACCTCTGCGACGAAGTTATTACGGGGACTCTTGCGACTGGAGCCGCTCCCGTGGGCGAAGACGACCAGTCCCGTCGCACCGTCTGGTATTTCGATCATTCCCTCGAGTTCGACATCGTTGACCGGGATCGACACGAGATGTTCGGATGGCTGACTCATAAGTGAATTCACATTTTCGTCGGATTTTACTGCTACCATGGTTCTTATGACATGAGAATATCCGCAGGCTACTGGGCCATCGTTCCCGAAGATACACTAATGTCTGAATCTCGCCGATTCAAAGACCGCACCGAGGCGGGAGAACAACTCGGAGACGCGCTTCGAAAGCGGGAGCTAGACGTGGACATCGTGCTTGCTATCCCCCGTGGCGGGCTCCCGCTCGGACGGGCCGTCGCCGACACGCTCGGCGTCCCGCTCGACATCGTTGTCGCATCGAAAATCGGCGCGCCGGGTAACCCCGAATACGCCATCGGTGCCGTCGCCCGTGACGGGAGCGTCTGGCGTAACGAAGAGGCCTTCCGCGGGACGGGCTCCGACGAGGAACATTTCGAACAGGAGCGCGAGAAGGAAGCAGAGAACGCACGTCAGAAGGCCGAGCGCTACCGAGGCGAGCGAGCCGAGCCCGGCCTGACCGGGAAGACCGTCGCCGTCGTCGATGATGGGGTGGCCACGGGTTCGACCGTCAGAGCGTCCCTCCAGATGCTCCGAGAAACCGACGCCGAACGCATCGTGCTGGCGGTTCCGGTCGGACCGCCCGACACCATTAATGAGTTACAGGAGCTGGCTGACGAGGTGGTCTGTCTCAAGACGCCGAGTAGCTTCAGGGGGGTCGGCCAGTTCTACGAGCGGTTCGACCAGGTCTCTGATGAAGAGGCGATGGCGTACCTCGAATCGTCGTCCTGACTCTCGGACTCATCGTCCCCTAGTCAGGAAACACTCTGAATTGGTTCAGTAAACCTCCTCGGTCACCATCCGACGAACGAATTCCAGTCCATAGAAGACGTACCCCCCGTTATCGATGTTTCTTGAGCCGATCTCCGCCTGTCGCGACCCAGAAACACCCGGAAATGATTCTTGACGGCCAGACCCTATCTTCAAACAGGGAGAGAATCCCTGCCTTCAGGCCGGGCGTGAATCGCGTAAGCTCGGGGCGGCAGACCAGCGGATGTGGCCGGCCGGGAGCCCCAACGTTTAGTATCGCCAGCGCCGACAGTTCACACACGGGTTCCGCCGATTCCCGGCGACTGGCGGCCGAGGGAGTCGGGCCGCATTCCACCCACGTCTGCGGTGCCCTGCGAGCCCGGGCGATGGGGTGCCCCCGAGAAGGTGTGACCAAGGCCGGCACAGGTGCCGCGAGGCACGACCGCTTGGGAGAGAGCCGCGTTGAGAAACCGCGCGGCGATGACTCGCTTGCGGATGGGGCCCCCGTGACAGGGCCACAGGACGCTCCCGAGCGAGGGTCGAAACCCGCCCCGCCGACCTCGGGAGAGTCAGTCCTGAAACCGACCGGGAGCAGGCCGGGTTCCCTCTGTGGAGGGAAGCTGCGCCGTTTACCGCGCGGAGGATGTCACTTGTAAGCCTGTTCGCCCGCTTTAATGGCTACATCGAGCCAATTCTCCGTCGGCGGAAGCGGGCATTCGTAGTCGTCGGAATACGCACAGGTCGGATTGTAAGCCTGGTTGAAATCGAGGATCCACGTGCCATCGGCTGTCTGATGGGTATCTGGTTCGAGATCGAGATACCGGCCCGCACCGTAGGTTTCCTCACCACTGGTCGCATCCCGAAACGGAACCCACAGTCGGTCGTCCTGTGGATCACTCTTGTACGCCTGGAGCGTAACGGTCTCGCCGTCGATCTCGAATCGAAACTCTCCCCACTGAAGATAGTCCTGCTCGCCGTCGGCGCTCGTTCCCACTGTTACTGTCGTTTTGCTCTCGTACTCGTGTAGCGGCAGTTCGAACCGATACTTCTCTTTAGGCGGATAGTACTCGAGGCCGTCGAACGATTCTCTGTCCTCCGGTGGGAGTGGCGAACGGGGGTTCGTTCCGAAGTAGTCATCTTTCGCCTCACGCTCCTCTTGAATAGCAGTCTTCCAGTCAACCATCATGAGCTAGATATAGGTGTCGCTGGCCTCTATGCCTTCGGCCATTCTACGTTGGTGGGAATAGTATCCGGGCTCTTAGCGGACCCGTTACGTCGTTGAAACTATGACGGAAACCTTCGTTGTAATCGGCGGGGATGCCGCTGGAATGAGCGCCGCAAGCAAAGCCAGACGCGAGGACCGGGACCGTGAGATTCTCGTCTTCGAGAAGGGAGACTGGGTGTCGTACGCCGCGTGTGGGATGCCCTATTACGTGAAAGGCGACGTCGACTCGCTAGACGAACTCGTCCAGGTCACCCCCGAGGCTTTTCGAACAGAACGGGACATCGATCTGCGGACGAATCACGAAGTCGTCGGTATCGATCCAGTAGGACAGACGGTGACAGTATCGGCAGACGATAACCGCTTCGAGCAACCGTACGACCAACTACTCGTCGCAACGGGGGCTCGGGCAATCGAACCGCCGTTCGGCCGCATGGACCTTGGTGGGGTGTTCACTATCCACGACATGGACGAGGCCGATGCCATTCACACGTACGTGACAGAGACCGACCCCGAGACGGCGGCCATCGTCGGCGGCGGCTACGTGGGAATCGAGATGGCCGAGGCACTCGCCGGCCGCGGGCTGGACATCCACCTGTTCGAGATGCTTCCGCATGTCCTCCAACCGTTCGGTGAGTCCGTCGCGACGGTCGTCGAAGACCACCTTCGAGAACGAGACGTCGAACTTCACCTAGATACGTCCGTGGCAGGATTCGATGGCGAAGAGACCGTCGCCTCGGTCGACCTCGATTCGGGGACGGTTCCGGCCGATATCGTCATCGTCGGTGTCGGCGTCGAACCGAACGTCGAACTCGCCGAAGACGCCGGCATCGAAACCGGCGAGACCGGTGCTATCGCCACTGACGAGTACGGCCGGACGAACTACGAGACCGTCTTCGCAGCAGGAGACTGTGCCGAGGCGACGAACGTCGTTACCGGCGAGGCCGACCACGTCCCGTTAGCACTGACCGCAAACCGTGCGGGACGGGCAATCGGCCAGACGGTCACGGGGACGCCGACGGAAGTCGGTGAAATCGCCGGCACGGCGATCGTGAAAGCGTTCGACCTCGGAGCAGCACGAACGGGTATCTTCGACGAGACGCGTGCCCGGGACGCGGGATTCGATCCGATTTCCGTCGAGATCACGGCACCGACGCGAGCCCATTACTATCCCGGCGCAGAAGAACTGACGGTCACGCTCGTTGCCGACCGCGAGTCGGAGCGTGTGCTCGGAGCGAGCGTCGTCGGACCCGAAGGCGTGAAACGAATCGACACGATCGTGACTGCACTCCACGCGGGCCTGACCGTCAGCGAGGTAGAGAACCTCGATCTGGCGTACGCGCCACCGTTCAGCCCCGTCTGGGATCCGATTGCGACTGCTGCGAAGGTTCTCGCGGGCTCGCTGGAGGACGCAGCGTGACACCACTCGACCTCCGCGCTGACATCCCCGCCCTCGAAGAGGCCATCTATCTCAATACCTGAGCGAGTGGCCGAGTCCACGTCGAGTCGTCACGGCCGCGGAGACGTTCCTCGAACACCACGAATTCGAAGCACCCGCTGCCGAAGGCATGTACACGGCCGCATCCGATACCGATGGCGACGTCCGAGCAACTGTCGCTGAATTTCTCGGTGCCGATCCCAGCGAAATCGCCCTGTCACAGACAGAGTACGACGGACGGGATCAACCGTGTTGCCAGCGCGCTCGAGTGGGAGCCAGACGACCCTTGAGCATCCCGCTGGAAGCCTACCCTGGCAACGATTCGAGCGCACTCGCGGACCCGACGTTCGGTTCGTCGGGAGCGACGCGGGACGGCTGGGTATCGACGCCTACCGGGCGGCAGTCGAAGGAGCGAAACACGTCTGCGTCAGTTCGCTCACGTGGAACTACTGGACTCGACTGCTGATAGAGACGCTCCTAGCCGAGTTCAAGGAGACATGGTGTTTCACGCCCCTTACGCCACTGGAGGGATTACTGTTCGCGCGGTCGCCATAGTCCGCTTGTGTCCCTAATTAATCACTTACGATGAGTAGTCGGGAAATTCCAGACCTATGAGAATGTCCCTCTCGTTATAGGTGCCCGCTGGTCGGTGAACTAGACGGAGACAACACCAATGCCAATCGAAGACCTCGCCCGCGAGAACGTCGTCAGTGCCAGCCCCGAAACATCGGTCCGCGAACTCGCCCAACAGATGCGGGACGAAAACGTTGGGAGCGTCGTCGTCACGAACGATAACAGCCCGACCGGAATCGTCACCGACCGGGATCTGACGACGCGCGTGCTCGCCGAAGAGACCGCTCCGGCCGACCAGACTGCCGACGACATCATGTCGACTGACCTGTGTGCGGTCGGCCCCGACGCAGGGTTCTACGAGGCCGCAGAGGTGATGAGCGAGAACGGCGTGCGCCGCCTCCCCGTCTGCGACGAGAACGACGAACTCGTGGGTATCATCACCGCCGACGATCTGACCGAACTCCTCGCCGACGAAACCCAGCAGCTGGCGTCGGTCATCCAGGCGCAACGGCCCGAATACTAAATTCAGCCCCTAAACCGAAATGGGGGCTACAAATCCACTTTTTCAAAGGAATGCCGAGACTAGTAGGATCCCACGATACGGAGTTCCCCGTGACTTCTGTCACGAGATCAACATCGCGGTTCTCACAATCGGGTTCGACTGCCGCGACGGCCCGCTCGAAGCCCTCCCCGACAAGTACCACGATGGGACAGTCACGGAGAAACCCAGACGGTACTGGAGGAATCGTGAGGAAGGCCACGAGTTGCACGCCACCGTCCACAATGACCGCTACACCTTCGAGTGGGACGAGGCCAACAGTACCCTGGATTTCAGTGTCGTGACATGCTCGAAGACCGCTACGACTTCGAGCATCCCGAGCTCATCACGCTAGAAGTTCGTGGCAACCCGCAGTGGAACGGCGACGACAGCCGCCTCGGACTCATCTACGACGAGCACGCTGATCGACTTCGCGTTCAGCAGCCTGCTCGCATTCAACAGACATCCTGCAACAACGGCCTTCTGAGCGGAGAGGAAGTCAATTACCTGACGACTGCGATAGTCCGTGTCAGGAGGCCCAATTCAGGATGAAGAACCAGGAAATCGCCACCATGCTCCGCGAGATCGCGGATTTCCTCGAAATCCAAGAGGAAGAGTACAAGCCACGCGTCTATCGGACGGCCGCACGGAATGTCGAGTCGCTCTCGGAAGATATCGAAGGCATACACGATCGGGGAGAACTCGAAGAAATCGAGGGTGTCGGAGAGTCGATCAGCGAAAAGATCGCAGAGTATCTCGAAACCGGGGAGCTGGAGTACTACGAGGACCTCAAGGCCGACCTTCCCGTCGACATCGAGGCGATCACGAGCGTCGAGGGTATCGGTCCAAAGACGGCCAAGAAACTGTACCTCGAACTCGATGTCCAGACGCTCGACGATCTCGAGAGCGCAGCCGAGAAGGAGGCAATCGCCGACCTCGAGGGGTTCGGCGAGAAGTCACAGCAGAACATCCTCGACCACATCGAACGTGCGAGAGAAAGTCAAGAACGGATGCTTCTCGGCCGGGCCTTCCCGATCGCACAGGCCATCGAAACCCGACTGCACGACGACGATGCGTTCGACCAAGTGGACATCGTGGGCTCGTTCCGACGGCGCCGACCCACCGTCGGCGATATCGATATTCTGGCGACCGCGTCCGATCCGGAGACAGCGATGGAGCGCTTCTGCACGCACGACGACGTGAAGGAGGTCCTGTCTCGAGGGGAGACGAAGTCGTCGGTCGTCGTCTCCGGCGACCTACAGATGGACCTTCGGATCGTCGACGAAAAAGAATACGGCTCTGCTCTCGTCTATTTTACAGGTTCAAAGGACCACAACATCACCCTCCGGAATTGGGCGATCGACCGCGACTGGAAGCTCAACGAATACGGTCTCTTCGACGTCAGTGGGGTCGACGCTGAGGAGGACAGCCAACGTTCCGGCGAGCGTCTCGCCAGTGAGACCGAGGCAGACGTCTACGACACACTGGACCTCGCGTGGATCCCCCCAGAACTCCGCGAGGATACCGGGGAAGTCAACGCAGCGGCTGCAGAAGGACTTCCCGAACTGGTTGAAATTGACGACGTTCGCGGCGACTTGCAGCTGCACACCGACTACTCCGATGGGTCCAACAGCGTCCGCGAAATGGCCGAAGCTGCGGCCGAGCGGGAGTTGGAGTACGTCCTCGTCACCGACCACGGGCCACACGCTCCGATTCCGAGCACCCTGGACGAGGAGACGTTCGAGGAACAAGTGGCAGCTGTCGAAGCGGCCGATGAAGACCTGGATATCACGGTCCTCCAAGGGATCGAGGCCGAGATCACCGCAGACGGACTGGAGATTCCCGAGTCCTGGGTCAACCGCTGTGATCTGATCGTCGCGGGGATGCACAGCACCCCGTCCGATCCCACCGAACGGATCGCGGATGCGCTCGCAGAATTTCCGATCGATATCCTCGCACACCCATCCAATCGATTGCTCAACGAGCGAGAACCGCTGGATATCGATACGGAGGCCGTGATGGAAACGGCCGCCGAGGAGAACGTGGCGATCGAGATCAACGCTCAACCCCAGCGGCTCGATCTCGATTGGGCGTCGGTGAAAGAGTATCGCGATACGGTTTCGTACGTCGTCAGTACGGACGCGCACACGACCGGCGAACTGGATTCCATGCACCTGGGGGTCGCGCAGGCCCGTCGCGGGTGGTGTGAAGCGAGCAATGTGCTGAATACGCATTCGCTCGACGATCTGCTGTCATTTTTTGAGTGAGCCTCCAACTCACGACAGCAGATACGGTTTGGCGTTCGCTCTTTGAGAAGAGTGTCGGCGTCTCAAATCAAGGAGATATCGGGCCGGTCCACGGCTCCTTACAGACATTCCCCGTCGGTCAAAGAACAGTCGTAGGGAGCCGCTAGCTGGCACTTCCGCAACGAGAAGTGTTCGGACGTTCGAATCAGCTAATCTCGATCTGTTTGCCCTGCGTCATCGGTTCGCTCTTGCGAAGGCGGACCGTCAGGACGCCGTTATTGAACGTGGCCGAGATCTCGTCCGCATCCACGCGCTCCGGGAGGGATATCGACCGGGCGACCGATGCACGGTGACGCTCTCGCTTGACGTATTCCCCCTCTTCTTCCTCTTCGGTCTCCTCCGCGTGTTCGGCTTCCAAGCGGAGCGTACGGTCGGTCACACGCACGTCGATGTCGTCTTTCTCGAACCCCGGCAGCTCGGCGGTCAGCACGAACTCGTCGTCCTTGTCTTCAAGATCCACCCGCACTGACGACGACACGACCTCCGGTTCTTCACTCCAAGTGCGGGCCATCTCCTCGAAGTCACTCTGCATTCGCTCAAAGAGGTGGCTGATCTCGTTGAATGGATTCGTTGGTCTTGCCATATCCATCCGCAGCTACATCGGCTAGTCCGAAAGTATCCCTTCCCGATTCCAACCGCATGTGAAGACTCGCCACGAATAATAGTGAGCCGGGCTTCCGTCAGTTTGTCACGTAGGACGGACTTCGTCAGAAGTCTCTGGTCTTCAAGACGCCCGAAGCGAAGAAGGGTCCAGTACTGAGGGACGGCTACTACATGGTTGCCTTGATCCCGACAAAAGACCCATCACCGTACCCTTCTTTGATCGGTTCGCGCTCGTCGATCTCGTCGGGCCAGTGGTAGATGGTCTGCACGAACTCGAACTCCGAGAACCCCGCAACTTCGAGCGCGTCGACGAGTTCGTCAGTCGAAACGAACACGGCCTCTCGATAGAACGGGTTCTCCGACTTCTTCTCCTGATAGATCTGACCGACGGGGCTGTCCTTGTCGATATAGCCGATGACGAGCGATCCGTCCGGGCGCAGCACTCGACGGGCTTCAGCCAGTGTCTGAGGGATGTCGTCGACGAAGCAGATCGTCGTGACGATCAGCGCAGTGTCGAATGTCCCGTTTCTAAACGGGAGGGATTCGGCGACGCCTTTGACCACGTCGATCCCCCGCTCGCGAGCGCGAACCAGCATCTCGCCAGCGGGCTCAAGTCCCACTTGCATCCCGAGAGGGGCAGCGAACCGAGCGCTGCCGACGCCGATCTCGATTCCGAAACCTGACTGTGCGACCAGTCGCCGGAGCGCCTCGACTTCGGACTGATAGGCAGCTTCGTGCGTGTCGAACCAGCCCTCGTATCGCTCGGTGTATCGTTCGAAGGGTTCGGACTTGGGCATAGTGCTTGTTCACGCGTGGTCCCCTTACGAGTATTGGAGATCACGCAATGTATTCTGAGCCTCTGGGAGAGGCCTCTCAGATCAATCGCACCCCAGAAGAGTTACCCGACGATTCGAAAGTTGTTAACAATACACACTTGTGCTGAGCAGTTGTTTCTGAGCTTTCTCAGTGGAGAGTTCACACCGAGGCTCAAATCCGCCGCATCGTCGTCACGACTTCCCACCCAATCACTCGCCACTGACAGTCGTTCCGGACGGCCTCGATCCGCTCGAAGCTGCCATCAGACCGAGGTTCGAACTCAATTTTGCGCTCGGGACCGCGGACGGGGCCATAGATGGACCCTTCGCGTCGGCGACAGAGACCGCACTCATCGGTTCAGCACCCGGACAGCCCGGTCGACCAGCGACTCGCCCAGCCGAACCTCGGACCAGCCACAGCACTCAACTGCTCTCACCGTTACTCGACTACCCTTTATTGAAACGGTCAGTACAGGCACGTAGCTAGCAGCTACTATGGGGTCCATTCGATCTCCTGCCCACCTATAATGAGTTTTAAATTATAGGAGAGTCAACGCCAGTTGCATGCCTTCTCGTAGGTCACTGCTCCTTGAGGAGATGGTCTGGCCAGAGGTCGAATCGGCGCTCAAAAACGGAACACGGACGGCGATCGTTGCCGTCGGTTCGATCGAACAGCACGGCCCTCATCTCCCGCTGAACATGGACACATTGGATGGTGACGAACTCTCCCGACGGATCGCAGAGCAGCTGGGAGATGCACTTGCTGCGCCGACGATTCGGCCTGGCTGTTCGGGACACCACATGGAGTTCCCGGGCACGATCACTGTCCCGCCCGAGACACTGATGGATGTGATCCGGGCATACTGCCGGTCGCTCGACGAACACGGCTTCGAACATATCGTCCTCGTCCCGACACATGGTGGGAACTTCGGCCCGGTCAAGACTGTCGCACCCGATGTCGGCCGAGAAATCGAAGCCACTGTGATTCCCCTGGCTGACCTTGACGAGCATATGCAGTTACTGAATGATGGCCTCAGCGAGGCGGGGATCGACTACGATCAAGATGTGATTCATGCCGGCGCAGCCGAGACAGCGGTGGTGTTGGCGGTGAATGAGGACTTGGTCAGGATGGAGAACATCGAGTCGGGCCCCGAAGGGAAGATTTCTACCGCTCGCCTGCTCAGCGAGGGGTTCAAAACGATCACTCAAAACGGTGTGCTTGGCGATCCGAATAAAGCAACGGCTGAAGCCGGCGAAACCATCATTCAGAACGTGGTGGATACATACGTTGATCACATCGAGAACGAACGTCGTTCAGTCTAAACATCCATCTCCACCGAGGTTGAACGGGTAATGCGCACTCCTACTGAGTGAGGGATTCTCTTAATCGTTCTTGAAAGAAATGACGGAGATAGTAACGACTTGGTCAATAAGTGTCTACAATATCGATATCAAAGAAATCGATGAACTCATATCGAATATAACGTATTCGAGCGAGTTAGTGATTTCGCCGGCACAAGCAGACGTGCAGACTTATGACGCAATTCGTGATTCGGTCCGTCCAGATGATTTATCACCCATGCTAAGGAATAGCACATATGGTGGTCTCCACAATTGGTTGGGGCCTCGGGAGCGACTGAGACCATCGCTCCCATCAATTTCTAATAGCACACCGGTGGCTTGCCAGTGCGGAGGATTCACTTATGTGTGCAGGCAACATATCGTACACCATGCCTGAAGAAGTCCTGTTCAAATCGGAAAGCAACCAGAGTCGAGAAGAGATTGCATCGTACCTTCGGAAAGTCGCGGATAATCTCGACAGCGGAAACGCTATCAGTCTTAAATCAGGCTCCGAATCTGTAACGCTGAATCCCCCTGCCCGACCAACCTTTGAGGTCAAAGCTGAACGCGAAGGCCCGGCAGGCAATATGACTGAACGAAGTATCGAGTTCGAACTCGAATGGGACGAGAACGACGGTGAAGGTGGCGGAAGTGGTCAGTTAGAAATCGAGTAGTCAGTACGCACACTTACTGAACGGCTATTTCTGGTGGCATCGTGATAAACAAACGACGGTCAGAAGTCAACCGATAATCAGCTACCCAACAGTACGGGTATCGATCAACTATTGTTGGGTAGTGACTTTCGCTGCACTGTCGACGCGGCATGCTGATGCGCTGCTTGTGATAGCGTCGGCTGCAACGTCAGACCAGCCAACGCCAGCTCCCGCAACACCTCCGGCGAGACATCCTCCGAACCATGCACCACAGCATCAAGCGTCCACGCGTCGTACTGACTGACGTTCGGTGCTACATCGACAGACTCGGTCGCCACCTCATCACGAATAGCCCGCGCGGCTCGACGAACACGCTTGTGTTCTTCCACAGTACCGCTCACACCTCAACACCTCACACGAGGTCGCCGACCAACGACCCACCGACATGCGGACCAACGTTCCACCCGCGCTCGCCACGAGTATATTCACACTACTCCGAGAGCGTCTCGAAGGGCGTCTCGGCCAGCACAACCGTCTCTGCCTCACCGTCAACTGTCCCAGCAACGGCGAATTCGTAGCTTCCCCAGAAATTTCTTGCACTATTATTATCTGCGGAAATAAACGGTGCCAACCCTGGGTGAGTAGTTCGCGTGTGGTACAGTCAGTACAAGACTATTAGTTACCAGGCTAAACTTCGATATAGGGAGAGTATACCTTCTGATATTTGGGTCAGTAAGTTTATCAGACGAAATTAAGTAGATTCGATATTGTGTCTGAGATGCCGAGTATTGACGTCCTTCACGTTGATGACGAACCGGACTTCTTGGACGTGGCAACTGAAATTCTTGAGAAGCAGTCCAGTAATTTCAATGTTATAACCGAGACGAGCGCGACTGAGGCGCTCGAACGGCTCGCGGAGAGTAATGTTGACTGTGTCGTCAGCGATTACCGGATGCCCGAGCAGGACGGTATTGAACTCTTAGAATCCATCCGCGAGCAGTACCCCGACTTGCCGTTTATTCTTTTCACCGGACAAGGAAGTGAAGCGGTGGCAAGCGATGCTATTGCTGCTGGTGCAACTGATTATCTCCGGAAAGGCCACGGCACAGAACGATACGAATTACTGGCAAATCGCATTGAAAATGCCGTCGAGCAGTACCGTACTAGCCAGCGCACTGCAGAACTTGAGCGGGTTCGTGCCCTCGCCAGCAATATTGACCAAGCACTCATCCGAGCGAGTTCGCTCTCGGAACTCAAAACTCGCGTCTGTGAAATCATTAGCGACTCTGAACCCTACCTTTTCGCATGGATTGGTGAGTGCGATTCCGACACCGACAGGATCGAACCATGCGCCCATGCTGGTGTTGAAGAAGCGTATCTGGACGAGATTGTCGTTACTGCCGATAATTCTCCCACTGGACGAGGGCCCGCAGGCACGGCCATCCGGGAACGACGTATCGCTGTTTCGCAGAACATTCAAGAAGATCCTGAATTCGAAGTTTGGCGCGAAAAAGCACTTGACCGTGGTTATCGAAGCGCCGCTGCGGTTCCGCTGGAATACGATGGTACTCTGTACGGCCTCCTATGCGTTTATTCGTCTCGTTCGTTTGCGTTTTGTGAAAATGAGCAGGAACTACTCAGCGAACTTGGGGATAATGTCTCACATGCCATGCACTCGCTGAAGATCCGAGACAAACTGCGTGCAGAGCGCACCTTCACCGACCAGGCACTCGATTCACTTGCCGATATATTCTATGTTCTCGATTCTGAGGGTCGTATTCAGCGCTATAATGAGCAATTCGCGGCGGTAACCGGATATAGCGAAGCACGCCTCACGAATCTCGATGCGGTCAACCTCTTTCCGGAAGACGAACAGGATGCAGTCGCCAGAGCAATTGAGGAGACGCTCACTACGGGGCAAACAACGATTGAAGCAGACTTGCTTACTGGAGACGGCAAGCGGATTCCGTATGAATTCACCGGCGACCGCTTAACAGACCGAGACGGCGATCTAAGAGGACTTGTCGGCACTGGCCGAAATATCTCCGAACGTGACCGGCGTGAACGAGAGTTAGAAGATCAAAAAGAACAGCTAGAGCGGTTTGCTGCCACTGTCAGCCATGACCTACGGAACCCGCTCAACGTGATCAGCGGCCGTCTGGAACTTGTTCAGGAGGAGTCCTCAAGCGAGCACCTCGATGTGATTGAGACAGCAACTGATCGGATGGAGCGTATTGTTGAAGACCTTCTCTGGCTGACTCGTGAGCAAAGAGAGATCGGGTCACAGGAGCCAGTCGACATCGAAACTGCTGCTGAGGCCGCGTGGAACATTGCAGCTGATCCTGCCGATGAAGCCGAGATGTATTCCGATTGTGGGACTGATACCCAGCCGCTGATTAAAGCAGATGTGGATCAGTTTCAGCACCTTCTCGAGAACCTGTTCAGGAACGCAATTGACCACGCTGGCTTGGATGTCACTGTCGTCGTGGGCAGGGTTTCTAGTGACGATGCTGGGTTCTATGTCGAAGACGACGGGCCTGGGATGCCTGCCGAGGAGCGCGAAAAGGTGTTTAACCCTGGTTATTCGACTTCTGAATCAGGCACTGGGATAGGCCTAAGCATCGTCAAGCGAGTCGCTGATGCCCATGGCTGGGATATTCGTGTGACTGAGAGCTCGACAGGCGGAACACGGTTTGAGATTACTGGCTTAGAAACGGCCAACTAAACAGAAGTTCTCGAACGGTACAGTCAGTATGGTCCACACACAGATACGCAGGGGAGACGGGCTATCCATGCTTGGCAAAGAAACCAGTGCGAACTAGATCGCGGCCGATACGCATTCTGGGATGTACGATGTCGGTCGCTAAACAGCGCCATCAACGGCCCCACAAAGAATATACGCACTTGCACGCGACATGAAATCGCTAACTCGCTTGATGAGTTAAAATACGAAAGAGATCTCCTGACTTATTTCAGAGGATCTGTACCAATGGGATCATCACCCGGATTTCGATTCAGTGGTCGGGCGCTAATTATATTTGCAGTAGCATCGTTCATTATATCCGGTCTACTCATTGATGCTCCCTCGGAGCCGACGAACGCGGCTTTCACCACAGAGACGAATGAATCGCAAGTGTCCCCCGATGCCGAGATAGTCAGTTACAATAACCTTTCAGCAGCGGGCCAGGACGTGTTCGACCAAGCACTCCGTGCTGATGGGGCTGCCACAGTGGATCAGTCACCGCCAGATTTCGACTATCCAGGTGACACGATGGACTATACCTACGTCGAAAAAAACGGGACAATATACGCTATAGGCACTGGTTCAAATACATGCAGGGTGTGTGCCTTCGTGGAGTCACTCAGCATCGTGGCTGGCTCGCGGGTGTCATCCTGTTGCTGCGCGGAGTGTCTCGCTTGGTAAACGGGGAAGCCGACGCTACAGAGGGCTGATGATCGGTCAAGTGTCCTTTTGAGGGTCTGATTTCGACTCGGCCGCAGGTCTTCTTCAAGACCGGCAGTCGAATTCCGGTTCTACAGTGGTGCCCCATCATCTGCTGGCCACTCAGCGTGTGATTGTTGCGCGGTTCATCAAAAACAGTGCGTCGAGATTCACAGCTCACGGCCACTGCGAAATGTCGGCTACAATACGCTCGAGAATCCATCTAACTGGTCAGTACAGAACGCACAGGTAGCAAAAATCGAGAAAGTTAGAAAATAGGAATAATCAACCAGTACATGACGCGAAGTTGTTAGGATTGTTCACGTCGTATCCTCGGTACCTGGGCTAGGCCATCGGAACGATAGGTGTCCAGTCCGGTTCCCAGTCGTCCACCACAAATTCACACTCTTGGGTCATTGTTTGACTTAACGTTCACAGTCATCATCTACCCAACAAATATTGCATGGTGGGGTCGAAAGGAACGTAATGGCGAAGTGGACACGACGGTCGCTACTCCGTACTGTTGCCGTGACTGGATTCACCGGCGTCGCAGGCTGCTCTACATTCCTCCCTGGAGTGCCACCACCAAAGCCCAGGATCGATGTCCAGTCCAACGGGTTCAAACCTAGTCGGCTTGTCATTGACCCTGGTGAGACGGTCACGTGGTGGGATATCGAGACTGTCAAGCATACTGTAACCGCCTACGAGAGCCGAATTCCCGACGAGACAGACTACTTCGCGAGCGGTGGGTTTGACTCCGAAATCGCTGCTCGGGCCGAACAAACGGATCCTGGACTGCTTGGTCCGGGCGACCGCTTCGCCCACCAGTTCACCGCCCCCGGACACTATCACTACTACTGCATTCCACACGAATATTTCGTCACAATGGCCGGAAAGATCGTCGTTCGGACACCGGAAGGCGAGATTCCTCCACCTCCCGAGGTCGTCCAGCCCGATACCGACCACGTCGTCCAGATGGGGCCGCTGGACTACTACCCAGATTCATTGGCGATTCGGCCGGGTGAGAGCGTCGGCTGGGTGAACGGGACAGGAATTGCTCATTCCGTCACCGGCGAGGATGGCGGAACAGCGATTCCCGAGGGTGATGACAGAGAATTGCCAGCGAACGGCGAGTACTTTGCCAGTGGCGGGTTTGAGTCGGCGGCGGCCGCGGTCGAGGACTGGTCGACAGCGAGGAAGGGCGATGTCCTCCCCGAGAAGCCATTTGTTCATACGTTTCAGGAACCCGGTACGTACCCGTATCTGTGCCTCTTGCATACCTTCAATATGCAAGGGACTGTGATCGTACGCGATGTCTGAACTGCTTGCTCCCAGAACCCCGTTCTCTCCTTTGCGGAGGCTCATCTTGGACGGGTCGAATTCTTTGCAGTCAAGACGTAGGCTTACTGAACCGGCCTTTCCGGTGTGATCGTGAGAAACAAACGACTGTCAGAAATCAATCGATAATCGGCTACCCAACACCGTGGATATCGGTCAGCTACTGTTGGTTAGCACTTTTTGCTACACTGTCGCGGCAACGTGTTGACACTCGGCTTGTGCCGGCGTCGGCTGTAACGTCAACCCAGCTAACGCTAACTCCCTCGGGACCTCTGGCGGAATCCCATCGGCACTCCGAAACACGACATCTAGCGTCTATTCACCGTACCGTCTGGCGCTCGGTGCAAGCACATCAACCGACTCAGTTACCACATGCAGTACGGTCTTCTCACGGACGTGGCTTTCGACCGTGATCTTAACAAGTCATTTCTTGGGACCCCACGGTTCTCGCTAAATGAACAATGCAACTGGTTCCCAATTGTTGAGACAGGGTGCGAAGATATTCGGCGAAAACGGGCTTATGTTCTGAATTGAACTTCGACTGTCTGCCAAACTGTTTTATTCCCTTCTACTGAAAAATTGGACATGGGTGATCCGGCGTGTTACCGGAAGTACTGTCCAGACTGTGATACGCGGGTGACGATTGTCGACGAGAATTGCCCGTCATGTGGACAGTCGCTCGGTATTGACTGAAGAGCGGAACATCTCAGTAGATGAGTCTGGACTAGTGAGGGGTACTTGGACGGCTACCGTAGTGTCTCCCTTCTTTTTTTAAGAGGGTGGTTGCCGGGCCCAACGGACCTTACATCTGGAACTGCAGGCCGTCAAGAGTACAATGAGTACATGAGTATCACGAATCCGACGGCAGTGAAACTGCTTTGGATGATCGCACTTTCGAGGACATGGAGAAAGAGCTGGCGAGCACTCCTGGCGAGTAGAGTGCCAGTCGTGATGAAACCAATTCCCAGACAAAGCGCTCGCAAGTGAGATGCTTTTTCTGCTGTATCCAATGCTATCTTCACGCTTCAAGCATTTAATCACCAAAAGTATCGGTCAGCAACACGGTTTGGCCCTAAAAAGACGTTATCTCTCGACTAGTGCATACATATTCCCCCATTTTAGATATATTGTCGGAATAATAGTACAGATTTGGTTCCTTTGTATACCAAACTCGACAAGATGCACTCATACTTGGGAAAGAGCAGATTCATATTTCGCAGAGTGATATCTACTCTGTTAGACCGATGGCGATACTCGATTCGAACCATCTCAGACCGCGCGTGACCGCTTGACCCAGCCGATGCGTGTGATTGCCTCCGCGCCGAGCTGGCCAAGAAGTCCGGCGGCCTCAAGGTCGTGTTCCGCGAATGCGTCGACGACGATATCGCCTGCGCTGAGGACGCCGTGTTCACCGATAGGGACGTACAGTCCGGACTGAAGATCACCACGGCTGTGGTCATCTGCGGTCAGTTCGTGGTCTGCGTGGAGTTCGGGCTCGCCAGTCCGGAACGTCCGTGCGGCGGGGGTCTCCTCGTCCACGGAGTAATCCGGCCGGTCGCCGGCCCGCTCAACACATTCCTCGGTAGCCACGACTGTTCGCAGCAGTTTGGCGTCTGTATCGACCAGCCGAACCGTTGTATTGACCAGTCCGAGGATGTTCTTCGCAGCGTCGGCGAGGATTTCCGCAACGTCCTGCCGTGAACTCACAGACCGGAGTTCCTGGCTCGTCTTCCGAAGCACCTCGATGCGCTGTTCGCGTCGCTTCACATCGGTGATATCCTGGACGGTCCCGTACAACCACAGTTCCCCGCCTGCCGTTTCATGCGGCTCACAGTGCATCTTTACCGACCGCTCCGTCGTGCCCGCCCCGGTAAGCGCCACGTCGACGGTGAACGGTTCGGTATCGGAAGTCGCCTCGGTAAATAGCCGTAGCACTTCTTCCTCGTCACTATCGGTGTATCGGGCGACGAGGTCGGCAAACGAGAGTTGCCGGTCCGGATCGATACCGTGGACTCTCTTGGCCTGTCGGCTCCACCATGTCTCATCAGTCGCCACCTTATGGGACCACACGCCGACACCAGCAAGCCGCTGAAAGCTTGACAGCAGTTCCAGACACTGCTCCTCATTCAGCAACTCCGACGGTCTGTCTCGTGGACTACCCATGTTCTTGTGGACAGCTAACACAGACGCCAGATAAAAACCTTCGTGTGGTGTGCCTGTACCGTACTCGGGGACCTCGTACCGAATCGCTATCCACCCGTGATTTCGGTCGGCGCGTGCGTCTAATCTGGAACCGGTCGGAACAGTCAGTTTAATTACTAGTATGTGGCCTATGTTTCTGATCCATCGGTTGCGAATGGCTAATTACTGGCAGTACTTGCAATTAGTATTCACATAATGCGAATAGTACCCGACAGACGCGGCGATGTTCGCATTATGGAAACAATTATCAAAACGGCGCAGTATGAGTACGGTATGATAGAGAATACCGAGCGCCGGACCCTCAAGACGACCCAGACGTCGCTGCGGATTCTCACCCTGATTCTGGAACACGACGGACTCTCGCTGGCAGAACTCGACGGGATGGTCGACAGTCCGAAGAGTTCGATTCTCAGCCACCTCGACACGCTCCGTGACAGCCGATACCTGGTGAAAACTGACGGGGTGTACCGGGTGAGTTTTAGAGTGGCTCTGCTGGGTGACAGAGTCAGAGCCCGGTATCCCAACCGCGACCGCGTCAGGTCTGTCCTCGAAGACCTGGCCGAGACGACAGGTGAGGAGGCTAACTTCACTATCTTCGAGCATGGCCGACTGCTGATGTTCCACGGGACTTCGGGCAACGCGGCTGCTGTGGAGGATGAAGCCGACTACCGCTCGGAGTATTACCTCCACAATACCGCCGCTGGAAAAGCCATCCTGTCGGAACTTGACCAGACTCGTGTCGAGCGTATACTCGACAAGTGGGGACTGCCACGGGAGTCCGAGGCCACGATCACGGACCGGGAGCGACTGTTCGACGAACTGGCGGAGACCGGTGAGCGTGGGTACGGCATCGTCGACGAGGAGTTCGCGCCCGGCCTCGTTGCCGTCGGGGCGGCCGTCCACCACGACGACGGGACGGTCCTCGGTGGGCTGAGTGTGGGCGGACCGAAGTATCGGATCGATAGAACTCGCATCAACCGCAAACTGGGCGAGCAGTTGCTTGGGGCCGTACACTCACTGGAATCCACACTCAAATCGTAGCCAGTCGACCGCCTTTCCAGTACTATTTGACGCCCGAGATAACGGCTGTACGTGTGTTATTTCCAGTGAATCAGACCACTAATTCCATGTTCTGGGGCTCCCATTGCATTATGCGAAGCCCGACCCAAACCGACCGTATGGCTCATACGGCGACTTCCTGGTACGGCACCTACTGGCCAGATCCGCCCTCTATTCGCATTATGTGAATGATTTTGGCAAACGCTCGGTTCGTGGTCGGTGGGATTACTGCTGGCCGGAACCGGGAGATAGACACGAGAACAAAATGATTGATTGTGGATAACTAACACACTATCCGTCCACGATGGGCTGAGCATTGAGTTCGAAACCTATCCAACATTATTAATATAGCAGAAGTTTTAAATATGCTGTTATACCATTCTTTCATGGACGTTCCAACTATGACCAGAGATGCAGAAGCGGTAGACGGGTCCAGGCGAAGCTATCTGAAAGCTATCGGAACCGCTGGCATCGCTGCCGGCCTCGCCGGCTGTTCGGGTGGTGACGGGGGCAGCGGCGGCGGTGGTGACACCACAGGTAACGGGGACAGTAGCGGTGGCGGCGACGGCGGTACCGAGTACGCCGCTATCGGGAACTTCCCACCCGAGGGCGATACGGTCTCCATCGGATTCAACGGACCGACCTCGGGTGCGTTAGGTCCGGACGGGCAAGACCAGGAGAGGGGGTTCGACCTGGCCGTCACACACCTCAACAACGGCGGGGGACTCGTAGACTACTGGGATCGGCTGAGCGGCGGCGGCATCATGGGCCACCAGGTCGAACCGACGAAGGCCGACACTGCGGGAAGTGCTGACACGGCCCAGGACAACATCGACCGGATGATTCAGCGGGACAATATCCAGTTCTGGACCGGTGGCATGTCCAGTACGGTGACGATGGCGATGCAGAACGTCGCCCAGCGCGAGAAAGTGCCGTTCATGGGCGGAAACTCCACCTCCGCGGGCATCTCCGGCGAGAACTGCTCACGGTACTACTTCCACCCGACGTTCCACGCGGAGATAATCGGGATGGCGATGGGCGAGGCCGCCCCGTCCGTGCTCGGGGAGGACCGGTCGCTGTTCCACATCTACATGGACTACTCCTACGGCCAGTCGAACCGCGACGCCGCCCGCAAGTACCTCACCGAACAGGGGCCGTGGGAGGACGCCGGTGGGGCCGCCATCGCCGAGGGCGAGACCGACCACAGTTCCCAGATACAGGCCCTCGAAGACTCCGGGGCCGACACGCTGTACTTCTCCAGTTTCGGCAACTTCGCCGCCAGCGGCCTCGCACAGTTGCGCGACGCCGGCCTGACCGACGACATCGACGTCATCATCCCGCACGTCAGCGCGTTCACGCTGGACCCCCTCGGCGCGGACGCGGAGGGCGTCCTCGGGATGGAGCCGTGGAACCCCAACGCGGACAACGAGCCGAGCCAGGTGTTCGTCGAGGCGTACCGACAGGAGTACGACGAGACGCCCAACCAGAGCTCGATGCACACCTACGAGTCGATGATGGTCTACGCGGCCGCCGTCGAGGAGGCCGGCACGTTTCACCCACCCACGGTGGTCAGAACGCTCGAAGAGTTCGAGTGGAGCCTCGCGTGGGGTGACTCGGGGTTCCGGACCTGCGACCACCAGGTCGAACGACCGTGGTACCTCGTCCAGGGCGTCGGCGACGACCGCGCGGAGGAACTCGGCATCCGGACGGAGATCGTCGAGACGACCGACCCGCTCGTCTACGAGTGCAGTTCGTTCCCCGCGTCGAACTGCGCGATGGGCGACAACCCCTACGGCGACGAGTAACGAACGGTCAGGCACACGGAGCCATAGACGACTGGACGCCGGGCCGCCATCGAGCCCCGACCGTGGTGGCTCGCCGGTCATCGCGGCGTTTCGAACTGGCACGGTTCCGACCGCCGACGTCCAACAAAGCGCAACGTTAACGTACCTGATGGATGCAATACTAATCGGACACATGAGACGAACACGCAAACCTGTACCGGAGTGGCAAGCATGAGTATCGACGGAGTCGTTGGCTTCCTGTTCATCGCGCTGAGCGTCGCATCCCTGTACCTGCTCGTCGCGGTCGGGCTCTCGATCGTGTTCGGGTCGCTCAAATACGTGAACATGGCCCACGGGGTTCTATACCTCGCCGGTGCGTACATCGGACTACTCATCGCGTCGACCAACCAGTACGGCGGACTGCTGAGCGAGGCGGGCCAGGTCGGGCTCGGCTGGGGGTTCGTCCCGGCGCTGATACTGACCCCGGCTATCGTCTTCGTCCTCGGCATCGCCATGGAGCGGTTCATCGCCAAGCCGTTTTACGAACGCGACCTGCTCGACCAGCTGTTGGTGACGTTCGGCATTCTCATCGCAGCACAGGAGTTCGTCGCCATCACCTTCGGCCGGACGGGGACCATCTATCCCCGCCCCGAGTGGCTCACCGGCGCGATATTTCTCCCCGCCATCGGCACGCCACCCGGAATGAGCGCAGCGTCGACGATACGTGTGCTGGTCGTCGCGCTCACGGTCCTTTTCATCCTGGCTATCTTCGCGTTCTTCAAGTACACCGAGTACGGGCTCGCAGTGCGTGCCGGGACCGAGGATTCGGAGATGGCCCAGATGCTCGGTATCCGGGTCGGACGGCCGTTCCTGCTGATATTTGCCGTCGGGTCCGCGTACGCGGGCCTGGCCGGCGTCCTCGGGGGGTCGCTGTTCAATGTCACCTCCAGCATCGGTATGGAGATAATCATCCCTTCGCTGGTCATCGTGATAATGGGCGGTGTCGGAAGTCTCCGGGGGACCGTGGTCGGCGCGCTCCTCGCCGGCCTCTTCTTCGCGGCGGCCACCGAACTCATGCCGAGCATGACCCGTGCTAGTATCTACTTGCTGGCTATCGTCGTCCTGTCGCTCAGACCGAACGGCATCTACCCCTCGAGGGAGGTCGGACAATGAGCATCGACACGATTCGCAACAGCGTCGACGGCGACTCGACGCTGGTTAGCTGGGAGACGTGGAACCGGATCAAACACACCGAACGGTTCGTCGTCCTCTCGTCGGTCCTGTTTGTCCTCCTGTTTTCATACGCGTTCGGCCGTGCCCCAGTCGTCTCGGACGTTCTCAGGGGCTATCACGGCCTGGCGATGACCATCCTCATCTGGTCGATATTCGCTCTCGGCTTCAATCTACTCCTGGGCCAGACCGGGCTCCTCTCCTTTGGCCACGCGATGTTCTTCGGTACGGCGAGCTACGCCGCAGCGCTGTTTGCGATTCACGTGTACAACGAGCCACTCCTCGTCGTGCTCGTCGGGATGCTTGCCGCTGTCGCCCTCGGCGTGGTCGCGGCGCTGATACTGCTGCGTCTCCACACCGTCTACTTTTCCATCGTCGCGCTCGCTATCGCCCAGTTCCTCTACTTCCTCTCCCGGGAGCCGCTGGTCGAGGTAACCAAGGGCATCAACGGGCTCGACATCCCGCGCGTGCCGCTCCTTGGAATCATCGACCTGGAACACGAGTACGGCGGGCTCCTCGGGACGCTCCTCGTGAACAACCTCTACATCTTCATCGGGGTCTTCTTCGTCGCCGTCGTCGCGCTCATCACGCGCATCCGCAAGTCGCCCTACGGGCTGATATTCAAGTCCATCCGGGAAAACGAGAGGCGGACGGCGTTCGTCGGCCTCGACGTCTGGCGCTACAAGTTCGCGGCGTTCCTCCTCTCGGCGGCCATCGTGGGCCTCGCCGGGGGCCTGATGGCAGTCAACACGCAGTTCGCCGGCGTCGAACGGCTCTACTGGTCAGTCAGTGGCGACATCGTCGTGATGACGGTCCTCGGTGGGCTGGGAACGCTCGCCGGCCCCGTCATCGGGACGTTCGTCTTCTTCTACTTCAAAGGCATCGTCAACGGGTTCCCGACGCTCGGGAACTACTGGCTGCTCCTGCTGGCGCTGTCGTTTACCGCGGTCGTGTGGGTCTATCCGGACGGTATCTGGGGCATGCTCGCCGACTTCGCCCGGGCGCTCCGGGACCCGAAGGAACTGGCGGCGAAGACGAGACGGTGGCTCTCGAACCTGGTCCCCGGAGGTGACGGGTGATGGCGCTGCTCGAAACCCGCGGGCTGACCAAGGAGTTCGGCGGCCTCACAGCGCTGGACGACGTGGACATGGCCGTCGAGGAGGGCGAACTGGTGTCGCTCATCGGCCCCAACGGGGCCGGCAAGTCGACGCTCATCAACACGATAACGGGACAGCTATCGCCGACGCGGGGCGACGTCTACTACGCCGGGACCGATCTCGTCGGGATGAAACCGTTCGAGATCGCACAGCTCGGGGTCGGTCGGTCGTTCCAGACCGCGTCGATTCTGCCGGAGCTCACGGTCCGTGAGAACATCCAAGTCGCGTCGTTCGCGGCCGAACACGGATCCTTCCGGATAAACTTCCTGCGCCGCCGGGACTCCTTCGAGGAGGTCCAGGCACAGACCGACGACATCCTCGAGACCATTGGGCTCGATTCGAAGGCCGAAATGGACGCCCAGTCGCTCCCGTACGGCGACAAACGCCGGCTCGAAGTCGCCATCGGGCTCGCGACCGACCCGGACCTCCTGTTCATGGACGAGCCGACGGCTGGGATGTCCCCGGCGGAGACCGAGATGACGGTGGACCTCGTCGGCGACCTCCTGACGGAGTGGGGGATGACGATATTCCTGGTCGAACACGACATGGACATCGTCTTCGACGTCTCCGACCGCATCTTCACGCTCCACCAGGGCTCGCTCATCGCCCGGGGGACCCCGGAGGAAATCAGGGAGCACCCGGCCGTTCGAGAAGCCTATCTCGGCGGGGGTGAGGGGGCGTGAGCCTGCTTCGCCTCGACGACGTTCACGCCTACTACGGCCCGAGCCACATCCTGCGGGGCGTCTCGTTCGACATCGAACGGGGCGAAATCGTCACCCTGCTCGGCCGGAACGGGGCGGGCAAAACGACCACCGTCCGGAGCATCGCCGGGACCGAGCCGCCGGAGGTGCGCTCCGGGACCATCCGCTTCGACGGGACGGACATCACGGACTGGCCGGCCGACGACGTGGCGATGGGCGGCATCGGCGTCGTCCCCGAGGGGCGTCGCCTGTTCACCGAACTCACGGTCGAGGAGAACCTCCAGATGTCCGAGATTACGCGCGGCTGGTGGAACACTATCCGCCGCCGCGGCCTCGGTGGCGACGACAGCACGATGACTCTCGGGGAACTCTACGACCTGTTCCCCCGGTTGGAGGAACGGCGGGAGCAGGAGGCCGGCACGCTCTCGGGCGGCGAACAGCAGATGCTATCGATTGCCCGTACGCTCCGGTTGCCGGACCTGGAACTGTTGCTCCTGGACGAGCCGACCGAAGGGCTGGCTCCACAGATAGTCAAGACGGTCGGCGACTCCATCGACGAAATCGCCGACCGGGGACTGACGGTGTTGCTCATCGAGCAGAACGTGCGCGAGGCGCTTCGGGTCGCCGACCGCGGCTACGTCCTCGACCAGGGCGACATCGTCTACGAGGGGACGGTCGAGCAACTCGAAAACAAGGATCTCGACGAGTACCTCGTCGTCTGACCCGGGACCCGCGGACGAGGACAGCCGACAGCATTATTTTCTCAGCGTCGAAAGGTGGGATAGATGTCGAACAGTAACCGCCGGGAGTTTCTCGCTTCGCTCTCGACAACCGCAGTCACCGTCGCCGCCGGGTGTCAGAGCCCGGGTACCGTCCGCTCGGAACACCCGATATCCGACCCCGTCACGTCGTGGCCGACGTTCCGGGGCAGCCGATACAACACCGGTTACACTGGGGCTCCCGCCTCAATCGGTGCAAGTCCGTCTGTCAGCTGGACCTATGAGGCCGACGGCCCGTTCTGGGGGAGTCCGGTCGTGGCAGCCGGGACCGTTTTCATCGGCAGCACGGATCGGTCGCTGTACGCGCTCGACGCGGCGACGGGGGCCGAACAGTGGACGTTCCCGACACAGCACCGCATCGAAGCGACGCCGGCCTACGACGATGGAATCGTCTACGTCGGGTCCTACGACAAGCACCTCTACGCCGTCGACGCCGCGAACGGATCGGAGCAGTGGTCCAGGGCGTTTAATGGCCTGATACGGGGGAGTCCGACGGTGTGGGACGGGTCGGTCGTCGTCGGCGTCGGCTGTCACAATCTGGCGTGTGCCTGGTACGCCGACGAGAACGACGTTCCCGAGAACGGCTGGGTTTACTCGCTCGACGCGTCGACGGGGGAGACGGAGTGGCAGTACGAGGTCGGCACCGAAGTGGTGAGCAGTCCGGCGATAACCGACGAGTTCGTGTACATCGGCGCGTCGGACGGGACCCTCTACGCACTGGCCCCGACGACGGGCGACGTCGAGTGGACCTACGAGACCCGGGACATGATATGGTCCAGCCCGGCCGTCGCGTACGGGACTGTGTTCATCACAGACTGGAACGGGAACGTTCACGCGGTCGATTCGGAGACGGGGGAACAGGAGTGGCTCGCGGACACGGCCGGGCGGTACATCTCGGGGTCCGTCGCCGTCGACGAAGAGGCAGTCTACGTCGGCCACACGCCGTACAACACGCTGGACGACCCGACGACGAACCACGCGAAGATATTCCGGTTCGACCGCACGGACGGGACGGAGGAGTGGGCTTTCGAAACGCCGGCCCTGGAGGTCGGCAGCAGTCCGGTCGTGACGGAAGAGCGCCTCTACGTCGGGAGTCACCGACAGACAGACGGCGACAACGTCGGGGTACACGCGCTCACGACCGGCGGCGAGGAAGAGTGGTTCCTCGAGGTCGGGAATCGGGGCGTCGGCTCCAGTCCGGCGCTCGTCGACGGTGGCCTCTACTTCGGCGGCACCGACGCGACGGTGTACGCCGTCGAGTAGCGCCCGGCTTACGCCTCGGGGACCTCACCAGGTGGGAACACGGTCGCTTCTTCGAGATCGCGTATCTCGGCTTCCGGTCCGGGCGGGCAGTACGTGGCGATGAACCGGAGCGGCTCCCAGGACGTGTTTATCGTGCTGTGTTCGACGCCTGCAGGGATGTAGACCATCTCGCCCGCGCCGACGGTCCGTTCCTCGTCCGCCACGGTCTGTTCGCCCTCGCCGCTGAGGAAGTAGAGTATCTCCTCGCTGTCCGGGTGCGTGTGTCGCTCGTGACCTTTCCCGGGATTGAGGACCACGACGCCGGCACTGAACCCCTCGGAGCCGGTGACGTCGGGGGTGTTCATCCACTTCAGTGTCCCCCAATCTAGTTGTATCGTCTCGACGTCGTTTGGCTGGACGAACCGCTGATCTGCTACCATAACATATGGTATCGAACAGCAAGATATATTAAATATTGTGATTGGGTTGGGGGCGGTCTCCGTACTATGCCCCAACAGGTTCGAAAGAGCGGACAGCGCCATATCTGAACCCCAATCTTGATTAGGGCTTCTATCGATAGTTTCAGTGGACTATGGAGTTCGAACGAACCGAGTCTCTAGAGCGGTTAGAATCAACTGTAAAGGACAACGAACCAGTCATCGGAGCGGGGGCAGGCACGGGAATCTCGGCGAAGTTCGCCGAGCGCGGTGGGGTCGATCTGCTCATCATCTACAACTCGGGGCGGTACCGGATGAACGGCCGCGGATCACTGGCTGGCATGCTCTCGTACGGCGACGCCAACGAGATCGTACTGGAGATGGGTCAGGAGGTCTTGCCTGTCGTCGAGGACACGCCGGTCTTGGCGGGTGTCAACGGCACCGATCCGTTCCGTGAGATGGACGTCTTCATCGAAGACCTCAGACGCCGCGGGTTCTCGGGCGTCCAGAACTTCCCCACAGTCGGCCTGATCGACGAGGACAGTTCGTTCCGGAAGAACCTCGAAGAGACCGGGATGGGCTACGACCGGGAGGTCGAGATGATCCGGGAAGCCAGTGAGCAAGGGATGCTTACCTGTCCCTACGTTTTCAACGAGTCACAGGCCCGCGAGATGGCCAAAGCCGGTGCTGACGTGGTCGTCTCGCACATGGGACTGACCACCTCTGGCGATATCGGCGCGGAGACTTCTCTGAGCCTCGACGAGGCCGCCGACCGCGTGCAGGCACACCATGACGCCGCCAAAAGCGTCAACGGTGATGTGATGGTCATCTGTCATGGCGGTCCCATCGCCTGGCCCGAGGACGCCCAGTATGTCCTCGACAATACCGACGGCGTCGTCGGCTTCTTCGGTGCCTCCAGCATCGAGCGCCTCGCTACCGAAGACGCAATCGAAAAGCAGGCACGCGAGTTCAAGGACATGACAGTCTCATGATTCGACCGACACAAGTGAGGGACATACGATGAGCGTTGTCATCGTTGGCACACTCGACACGAAGGGCGAGGAGATCGGCTTCGCACGCGATATCATTCAGGCCCAGGGCATCGACGTCCACCTGGTGGATGTCGGTGTGATGGGCGACCCGGAAATCGAACCGGATACCACTGCCGCCGAGGTGGCACAGGCGGGTGGCTCGTCTCTCACAGCGCTTCGTGACGACGGGGACCGTGGTGCGGCGATGGAGGTCATGGGCGATGGTGCGGCAGCTATCGCGACCAGGTTCCACGAGGCGGGGACGCTCGACGGGATTCTCGGGCTGGGTGGGTCGGGGAACACGTCTATCGCCACGAGGGCGATGCGAGCGCTTCCCGTTGGCGTCCCGAAGCTTATGGTTTCGACGATGGCTTCAGGAGATACCGAACCCTACGTCGGGGCCACCGACATCGCGATGCTGTACTCCGTCGCTGACATCGAAGGACTGAACCAACTCTCACGGACCGTCATCGCTAACGCAACGCTGGCGATGGTGGGCATGGTCGCTAACCACCCTGGCGTGGAGCTATCCAACAAGTCGACCATCGGGATAACTATGTTCGGCGTCACCACGCCGTGCGTTCAGGCGGCGCGCGAGGTGCTGGAAGACAGAGGGTACGAGACCATTGTCTTCCACGCGACCGGTACCGGTGGCCGGGCGATGGAGAATCTAATCCGTGAGGGTGTCATCGACGGGGTCCTCGACGTGACCACCACGGAATGGGCCGATGAACTCGTCGGTGGGGTGCTGTCCGCTGGCCCAGACCGACTTGACGCGGCTGCCGAAAAAGGGATCCCGCAGGTCGTCGCTCCCGGCGCGCTCGATATGGTTAACTTCGGGCCGCGTGAATCTGTCCCGGAGAAGTTCGAAAACCGGACCTTTCACGTCCACAACCCACAGGTAACGCTGATGCGAACGACACCGGAAGAAAACGCCGAGCTCGGACGGATCATCGCTGAGAAACTCAACGATGCGACCGGACCAACGGCGCTCGCGCTCCCGCTCGGTGGCATTTCGATGCTCGATGAAGACGGTGCGGATTTCGACGATGCCGAAGCCGATGCGGCACTGTTCGATGCGCTCCGTGCCCATCTCGATGAGACAGTCGAACTGATCGAGTCCGAGGCCACGATCAACGACGAAGCGTTCGCTCAGGTGATTGCGGACAAACTCGATGCATATCTGCACGAGCGTTCCCGCAACTGACACCAGGTATCGACAGTACTCAGGTATCGATTCCCTCGAGTGTGACTGTTCTAACAGGCCAGAATACGACTAACCCGACGTCGTTCCACCAATCGATCTGGCTGCCATGGAGACCAATCAGGCGACGCTCAAAGGTGACACCAAAGAAGGGTACGTTCAATTGAAACTTCATGATGGTACCCCCGAACGGACGCTCACCCGCGCAGGTAATCCGGTCACCGTTGATGACGACGGCTACCTCAACGATCCCGAAGTCGGGAACTCTTGCCGTTCCGCCTCGAAACCAAAAAAGCCCACCAGTCTGTCGCTCGTGGTGACGACCTTCGTGAGATTATTCTGCGCCCTGTAGACGTCGACGATATTAAAATCAGAATCCGCAATTAGAAGAGAGAAAGGTCGAGATGTATGACAGATAAACCACTATCGAGGGGTAGATAACAAATATTCCCGAACTTGAACAATGACCAACACAGATACAAGATCAGATACAGGATAAAAGAGAAGGAATCGAGGGGAAAGAAGAAGAAATAGACGAGAGTAACAATGATACCGATGCAGGTCGGAAGGAACAGGAAGAGTTAGAAAAAAAACCTACATAAGAGCGACAGCGATCCCTGCGAGGCCGACCCCCCACACACCGTGTGCGATATGAAATTGTGAAGAGGATGAGGATAGGAGCGAGAGTTTGCAGTTCTATTGGATAGTATGCTCTCCAGTACTCTTTGGAAGAGCAGCAACGCCCGCGGCAGCGACTCCTCACACAGATCATAAACGAGTCAGTACTGTGGACTCCAGGGCGTTCCGCACCGTGGGCATTCGGCTGGAGCAGTTGCTATGTTATCATACTTCTTGACACACCCGCAGTCACTACACTCCATGTTGCGTGCCATCAATGTTTTAGACCTAAGCGTTCATTCCATAATTATTTTTTCTGCCGACAACGAGGACAATCAATAGTTCGTATTCTGGCCCGCTGGATCGGCTTGAGAATAATCACCGGTCAGTGAACTACCGACGTGCAGCCCGATATCTCAGCCACGCTCGGGAGGCGTGTATCTGCACCCCGTCAAGAGTGTACGAAACAGCGCCCTGGCTACCACAACTTTCTCTGCGTCCTCATCAGCCGACACAACAGCTACTTCGAATTCGTAACTGTCTCAGTAGTGGGCCTACCCTCGCTGTCGACGTCAAGAAATACGGACGCTGGGTCAGTCGTTCACGGTCAGTACAGTCTGGCGGCGTCAAAGCATTGCTGGAAACTCCCGCCATAGGGATTGGCTCGGCGGACGTCTTCAGCTATCGTCGGAGACTTGGTGTGTCCATAGGTCGTAGCCGACGACAAGCGTCATGACGCTCGTCGGTGCGATTAGTAGCAGCCTGCCCATGGAGGGGAGCTCGATACCTGCAAGCGAGAGGCCGAAGAGCACACCGGTGAGTGCCGGTGCGCCAATAAGCGCGGCGCCGAGTCGGGGCTTCTCGGATCGGACGTAACCAGCGCCCCATCCGATGAGTCCGAAGAATATGAGGAGGAACGAAAGAGCCCAGATGAGGAAGGCGGTGAGTTCCCTCCCGATCTCGTTTGGGCCGGCAGTGGTGAATAATAGCGTTCCAAGCAAGCAGAGCCCGGTCCCAACGAGACCTGCGAACGCGAACACGCGCTGCAAGCGTGACATCGATGCACCGTCACGCCTGAATACTGCGCTCAAACCGACTAACACCAGCGCATTCGCGGTTATTATGAGTGCGGGCCTGAGCGTCCGTTGCACCCAAATCCCACTAAACAGCGGTGGATTGAACACATACGAATCTCCCGGTCGCGGTGTGGGCCAGAGTTCAAGCGGAGCTATAGCAATGAGCAAACATACCGCGCTCAGAGCAAGTAGCGGACCAGCGATCCGATATGAGCGACGCCACATAGCAGGTCACTCACCTCCAAGCGCTACGACGGTACCGTCCGGTGACACACTCACAATTCCGCCGTCTAGCACTGCCAGTGAGACGGCCTGATACTCGGCCGGATACTGCCATACTGCCTCGCCAAAGCGCGTGGTGAAAGCGGTAAGACCATCATCACGCTGGAACGTGAACACGCCGTCATCGGCCGCTGCAGTCACCGCTCCGCCGAGATTGATTTCCGAGCACCACCGCGGCTCCGGTGGACCGTCATCGACGCGATCGAACGCGAACGTCGCGCTGGACGCCTCACCAGGTCGTTCGATTGCGTACACACTCTCGGGCGTCACGACCGGCACCTCGAAGGATCGCCCACGGTCGATACGCCACTGCTCGGTCCCATCAGTGAGCGACCGGCCGATTAGTTCGCCGTATGAACCGCTCACATAGACCGTTCGATCAACTACGACAGGATATCCGGTAGGCCGATCCGAGCGTCTCCAGCGGACTTCACTGGTGTCGGCATCCACCGCCACTACCTGCTCGCCATTGATCACAACGGTGCCGTCGGCCACGGCCAGCCTCGTCCCATCCGCTGGTACCGTCCACTGTCGGTGTCCATCGGTCGTATCAAATCTTGCCACGCCATCAGTTGTCGGCACAAACAGAGCAGCATCGGTCACTACTGGAACCCCTGTCCCAGCCACGTCGGTGTTCCGCCACACAACGGTCCCGTCGTCAACCGCAAGCGCAACGACACTGTCGGCCGTTGCAAGGTAGACCCGACCATTCGCCATCACCGGTGGCGCTGGGTTGTCTCCAATATCGACTGTTGACGGGACTGTGGCTGATGTGAACTCGCGTCGCCACTGTTCTGTTCCGTCACGGAGCGACAACGCGACGACACCGGTTGGCATCGTCGAGACAACAGTCTCATCGGCGACGACCACCGCACTTGCACCACCGGTATCATTGCTAGCAGACGTCGTGGAAATATCCGTTTGCCACTGGACCGAGGGTGTCGTCGTTGCCATTTTGACTGGTGCATAGCCTGTGTTCGCGGCGTCGAACCGCGGCGAGGGCCACGAACTGTCGGGGACTGTCTCGAAGCCTGAGTTGGCGGTTCTTGGTTCGACTGTATGAGATGGGTCCGGTGCGCCGCTGTCAGGGCACGACGACGAACAGCCAGCGATACTGGCGACTGTTCCGGTGGCGACCATTCCGAGGAATGTTCGCCGCAACGTGGAGGGCATCGACTGCTCGTTTTGATAGCTTCGTGAAAAATGTTAATACAATATTTCATTGAACGGGAATTGCAGCTGAGTCTTCATTTCCGTGTTACTCAGCAGCTTCGCCCCACTGACGAACACACGGGGAACCGTCAGGGCCGGTGTTGCGGCAGAGGCCAGTGTCCTGGGTTCCGATTCGGTTCCCTGTTCTGCTGGTTCGGACTCGCTGCTACCCGAGCATCCAGCAGTTATGAGAACCCTGCCAGAACCGATCAGACCCGGAAGCGCTCGCCACTACATACACCAATTCCCTGTATGAAGTGTAAACATCTTCTGAGGGGCTCCAGAGTGAACGGTCCCCTACTCCCCGGACCGCTTCACTCATAGATTCATTGAATACCTTACGAGATTGCTCGTACGCAGCACATTAGGAAAGATACCAGCCGAAAAGGAGAGGACTCAACAAGAGTGTTAGTGGAACGACAATCCAGACCTGTCCAGCCAACACGTTGTACTGCCCGAGTGTGACCGACACTGGGGTCCCCTCAACATAGCCGACCAGGAACTCGAGCCCGATGGTGAGCCCCGTCCAGCCCACTCCGATCACCACCAATTCGACGTACGCATACTCAATCGGCGTCCACTGGAAGTACACGAACGAGGTAACCAAGAGTGCGGCGACAAGCAGTGCCGTACTCAACACGTGACCGGCGTACTCGCCGACGCGTGGGATTAAGACCACTTCCCTGAAGCCGCCGTTGATCACCGCGACCACCGCCATGACAATCCAGACGCCCAGCGGATAAACCAAAACGTCCGGCCGGATCAACTATACGTCCCCCCACTGAGAATACACTCATTCATGTCGTCAGTTCGGCCAGTGGCGAGTTAATCCTATTGTCGATTCTCGAATTGACGCGTTCGACAGGCCACTTTTTCCCCTGAATCCGTGCGAGATACGCGTGCTGTATCTCGCGCAGATGTCCAGATACCTCGTTGAACTGGGAGAACTCACAGTGGTCGATACGCACGCCTACTGAGCAGCTACTTCTGGTGAAATCGTGAGAAACAGACGACGGTCAGAAATCAATCGGTATTGGCTAACCAACAATTAGATGCATTACGACCATATGTTGGTTAGCATCTGTAGACTTAGGCTGTCGCCGTGAAGTCCTGATGCCCTGTCTGTGATGAGATTTTGGTAGATTCTTTCTCATGAACCAACTTTGACTGCTCTGGAGACGTGTCTGGCTACCTCTCAGAGGACGACTCGGGCGAGACGGCCTGTTGCATCGCTTTGAGATTCGACCGAAGTTGATCGCTCGTCGAGCGGACCAGTTCCGTATCAGGCGAGGAACGGACTTCGAGCCCGTCGAAGCGAGGTATAATCTGCTGGAAGGGGATGTCGGGTGGCGATGGGCACCTGATGAGCCACCCACAACCCACTGTTGTCAGAGGCACAGGTGGGTTCTGGACCCAGGGCATGGCGTGAAACGAGCGGGCACAGAGCGGAACGGGTACCAGAACCCGTTTACCAATAATGCATTCTATATGCATATTTCTTGTGGTAGTGTGTCACACATCCACAATGCTACACCGCCACGCCTCAATGACCGGTCCGCTCTGGTTACACACGCGACACGGGACGCGGTTTTTACGCCCATCCACAGAACGCTCGGCTCCGCCGTTCACACCAATGGAATGGTGGGTTGCTAGGGGTGGGAGAAACGGGGGGCAACGCACCATCCGAGGTCGTCGGCTGCGACGACGGGTTCCAGCCCCGAAGCAATCGATGATGGGGGTGAATCCAACGGAATTGGACAGGGCGCAGAACCCACTTAGCACCGACACGAAGAGATATAAAAACGGTTACGATTCATGCCGCCGTCTGTCGGTTTCTTACCGGCCCGTAACCCACACATAAGCTCCGATCTGACACTGACACGGTTGCGCAAATCTTGTGTTCAAACCAGCAGAATGGTGGGCGGCCGGGGGAAAGCGGCGTGCCACGCACCACCCAGCGCCGCTGGTGCCGACGACAGGTCCTGTACCCACCACATTCGATAGGACAACTGGCAATCAGGGGACCATGGAGCGGGGGAACAGAATCTAACCTGGGTCTGATAGACAGGGAGTCTCGTTGTTTCCAAAATCGAAGTTGCTATCTTCAGCTGTGAAAACACCGTTCAAATCAGTCGGCGAGTGGCAGTTTGACGACAAAAACGGTTCCCATTGGCTCATTGTCTTCAGCCCAGATATCACCGCCATACTGGGTGACCAGCGTCTGGACGAGATAGAGCCCAATCCCCGTCCCCGAGCTACCGAGTCCACGCTCTCCTTTTCCGAAAACGATATCTTTCTTATCGTCTGGAATCCCCGGTCCGTTATCGGCAATTCGGACCTCGACATCGTCGTCGTGAACCTCGCAGGACACCTCAACGAGGGGGGTGTCCTTGTCGTTGTGTTGGACAGCGTTGTTCAGGAGGTTCCGAAAGACCGAACTGAGCATACTATTGCCGGCGACCTTGACCTCGGGAAGCGGGCTATCCAGACGGAACTCTGCCGCCGGGAACGATTCCTCGCGAAGCGACAACTCAGTCTCGATAACGGAGCAGATCGGCACCGGTTCCACGGTGAGATCTTCATTCGAGACAACCGTTTCCACGTAATCACGAGCTATCTCAGTCAGTTCAACGACGTGTTCGCCGCTGGCGAGAATTTTCTGCAAGTACTCCTCTCCTTCAGTATCAACGTGGGTTTCGAGCATCTCTGCCCAACCCAATACGACCATCATATCGTTGCGAATATCGTGACGGACGATTCGGTTCAGGAGTTCGAGTTCCTGCTCGCGACGCTTTTGCTCCGTGATATCTGTACAGATGCCGACGACTTCTGAGACCTCGCCGTCATCGTTTCGGAGGAGTACCTGCCGCGTGAGCACCCAGCGAATCGATCCATCCGGTCGTACGACCCGTCCCTCATACGCTTCCTCGTGGAGTCCCTGGGATGATGCCTGGATGTTTTTTCGTACACGGTCCCGGTCTTCGGGGTGGATGCTATCAATTAACCGAGTGACGTCGTCTTTGACGTCTTCGGGAGGAATCCCCCAGATATCCTCGAAGCCTGCACTGACATAGCCGAATTCGCCGGGTCCTGTGGCTGTCCAAAGCGCAACACCATCAAGTTGGTCGAACAAGGCCCGGAAGTCGTGTCGTTGCCCAAGCGAAGCGGTGCCCATATTTACTTATTCGGTCCAAGCCGAATAAATACCGGTTACTGTTCTCATACCGCTGTATAGCATGCTAAAATTAGCAAGAGCAGTGGCAGCCACAGGGCTAGGACAGAATATAGATAGTACGTTAGGTAGCGTATGCGCAACCGAACACGGCTGTTAGAGTCCTTTCAGGTTCTCGTAATCGATAGTCTCTCTCCGCCAGCGAAGAATCAGTGTGTATGACCAGTATCTGTCCCGGCGACCTGTGCTATCGCGACGGCTTCCCGAGAACACACGACTGCCGGCAACAGAGACTCGCCGATTAGGAGCGCCCGGCCTCGACGTGTCAGCAACCAGTCGCTGGGCGATTGCCACGCGGTCAAAATGACTCGACAACCGGTCTCAAGCAGCGTATCTCTGATCTAGTACCGATGAGCGATTCCTTCGAGTAGAGAATGTCCCCCTTCGTTTATCGGGACTTCTCGCGTACCCGAACGTATGGGAGAGCTCGAAACTGAAGCCGAGAAAACGCGGTCCGAAAGTGCATCGTCCCTCCGCGAACTAGCCGAGCAACTCGACGGCGACGACGCTGTGACGCTCGAACTCGGTGGGCAGCAGGTTCAGTTGGACCCGACGAACCCGGTGACATTCAAACTGGAAGGCGAGTCGGGCTGGTCTGAAGGTGAGACTGAGACAAAACAGAGTATCGAGTTCGAGTTAGTCTGGTGGCGTGAGACCCAGACGGCAGAAGAAGGAGCGGTGGAGATCACTACTGAAGGTCAGTAATATCCACTCATTCCCTCAGACATATCATATGTACGACCACATCCTCTTTCCCACAGATGGGAGCGAGCCAGCAGATTCGGCCCTCGACTATGCCCTCCAGATAGCCGCCGAACACGAGGCAACGGTCCACGTCCTCAATGTCGTAGACACCAGCCAAGTCAGCCGTAGCGGAATGCAAGGTGATGTGAGTGCCGCCCTGGAGCAGGAAGGAACAGAAATCGTGAACGAAACAGCCCAGCGCGCCAGAGAACGCGGCATCTCCGTGGTCTCGGAGGTAATCCACGGTGACCCCTACGAGGCGATTGTCGAGTATAGTACGCAGTCAGCCGTCAAGTTGATCGTGATGCCAACCCACGGACGGCGTGGATTGCAGCGGTTTCTCCTGGGGAGCGTTACAGAACGCGTTATCAACACCGCGGACATCCCCGTGATCGCAGTCAATCCCGGGACCCAACCACACACCTATCCGTGCCAGGATCTTCTGGTTCCAACCGACGGAAGCCGTGGTTCGGAACTCGCGTTGTCCGAAGGAGTCGCCCTCGCAAACGCAACTGATGCCACGCTCCATATACTCCACGTTGTCGAGACTGGAAGCCTCGGTCCGGATGCTCGCTCCCTGGTGAAAGATGAGGAACTCACCACCCGGGCGGATGAGATCATTGCAGACGCCATCGAGACCGCAGCGGCGGCGACGGTCGATACCGTCGAGAGTGAAATCGAATTCGGTATCCCGTCCAAAGAGATCCGAAGCTACATCGACACACACGAGATTGACTTCGCCATCCTCGGCACGCACGGCACGACCGATTTCAGCCGATACATGATGGGTGGGGTGAGTTCGAAAATCGTTCGAACGTCGCCAGTGCCGGTGATGTGGGTTCGAGAGCCGGACCCGAGTGGTGGGTGAGACGCCTCTGCTGGTAGGTGACAAACCACTTGAGCGTGATGCACGTAGGTACTCGCAGTGCACATGTACGAGGACATTCTGCTCCCGTTCGATGGAAGCGATGGGGCTGCGGAGGCATTACATCACGCTGCTGAGATCGCACACTGGGTCGACGCCACGATCCACGTTCTGTTCGTCGCGGATACGACACGCGATAGTGTGACCGTCGTCGAAACACAGGTCGTTGACGCACTTGTTCTGGAGGGTGAGGACATCGTCGAGGAAGCAGAGCGGACACTGAACACACTCGGTGTCGACTACGAGTCCGACGTCGTCCAGGGGAATCCAGCGCCGACGATCGTCGAGTATGCTGAGCGATACGATCACGACCTGATCGTGATGCCGACCCGCGGGCGGGAGGGGGTATCACGATACCTCGTCGGGAGCGTCACGGAGAAGATCGTCCGTCTGTCTTCCGTCCCTGTCCTCACAGCGCGGATGCAGCCCGACGAACAACTGGTGTTTCCCTACGAGAACATCCTGATCCCGACCGACGGGAGTGCCGGTGCAGCCCATGCTGCCGAACATGGTCTCTCACTTGCAGCGGCTCTCGATGCGACTGTTCACGTGCTGTCTGTCGTCGACGATACCTCCCTGGGCCTGGACGTTCGCTCAACGATTTCGGAACGTGAAAGTGAACAGGCAGCGACCGATGCCGTTGACGATCTCGTGTCCGAGGCAGAGACACGCGGCCTTTCGAATAGTGTCCGGCACGTCAAACACGGGGCCCCTAACGAGGTAATACTCGACACCATCGAATCGAACGATATCCACGCCGTCGTGCTGGGAACGACTGGGAGGCGCGGAAGTGATCGAATACTACTCGGGAACGTCGCCGAAAAGACCGTCCGCTCTGCACCAGTTCCCGTCATCACGGTTGGACGCGGGGAGTAGCGGTTCTGTGCGATGGCCCCCGGCTATCGAATTCCGATGCGTACGTAGGCTGATTTCATGCGTAAACCCCCGTTCTCACGGATCGAGGGGCCCGATATCGCCTGTCTCAGGGTTGGGGGCCTCGGACCGTCAACACCGGAATCGACGACGTCCAAACGAGATACTCAGTGACGCTACCAAGGACGTATCGGTCAAAGCCCGTGTTCCGTGGGTGCCGAGGACGCTGTTATCGAGAGACCGTATCACTGCTGCGGGTGCAAGACCACACAAATCTGTCTCACCGTCAAGATACCAGTTCCAATCACGAACAGGACAAGGACGTCGGATGAAGTGATATCAGCAGGAACCCACCCAGGATCGAATATGTCCCTCATAGCAGGAACTCCCCTCTCACGCCGTAACCTTTGTGCGTCTACCATGAGGCTGTAGAGATAGAATCCGTGGATTCGAACATCAATGAGATATTGATACGAGGACGTGAATCCGGCCTACTGGTCGCTGGCGCTCTCGTCTCTCTGCTACTATTCCTGTTCGCAGTCCAGTTGCTGGGGGCGTCCACAGCGGCCGCGGCCGCTCCGCTCGAACGGTTTTTCAGGCGATACGTCGCCGGAAGTGGGCAAGCTCTGGGTGCGAGCTGGCTCGCCACGTACGTGCTCACCAACGGATCAGTAGTAGCGGCCCTGTCCGTCTCGCTGTTCAAGACTGGGGTCCTCACGGCTTCACAGTTGTTCCTGATGCTCGCCGGTTCACGCCTCGGGGGTGCCGCTATCGTACTCTTGATAGGAATGCTGGACTATTTCCAGAAGCGGCGCTCTTCGTTCGGTGAGGCGACTGAGTTGGGGATACTGACGTTCCTCCTGTCCCACTCGATCTATCTACCGGCGACCGTGCTCGGGTATCTCCTCTTGCCAGTACTCCGGACCGGACTCCAGGGCGTGAGTGACAGTGTTGAATTCTCGTTTAATCCACTGGCGGCCTTCGATCCAGCGACGGGAGCCATCGTCGATACTGCTGGTGTGAGCCTGGCGCTCGTGATGGCCGTTCTCGTGCTGTTTGGCAGCCTCACGCTCTTCGACCGGGTGCTCAAACGGATCGACACCGAATGGCTCCGCAAGCGGTTCTTTCTCCGATTTCAGCACAAATGGACCTCGTTCGGGCTGGGTATCCTCATCACTGGCGTGACGACCAGTGTCGCGTTCTCGTTAGGCGTCGTCGTCCCCCTCTACAACCGCAACTACATCAAGCGGAAAGAAATCGTTCCCTACGTTCTGGGGGCGAATGTCGGCACCTTCTTCGACACGATTGTCATCGCTGTGCTTTTGGAATCGCCACAGGGCGTGGCTATCGTGTTATCACTCGTCGCAGTCGGAACGATCATCACGGTCGGAACACTGGTTCGGTTCTCGACGTACTTCCAAGCTGTCGAGACCGCCCAAACCCGTCTGGTTACCAACCGTTGGTACCTGGCTTGGTTTCTCACCTCGTTGGTTGTTCTCCCGATACTTCTGGTTCTACTCCCAATCTAGTTCTGGGACCGAGAAAGCCTGTTCTATCGGGAGAGGCCCGCCAATACGGGTGGAATCCCCTTCCGCAGGCTCAGTTTCCCCCGGGCCTATATATGGATTTAACGCGCATCTCTCGGGTATGACTTCCGTCAACGAGGTGCTCGTTGCGTACGATGGGACTCCGCTCTCGGAGAAGGCGCTGACGCACGCGCTCGATGTGTATTCGGATGCGCCGATCACTGTCCTCCACGTTATCGACTACATCGAAGAGAGCTATAGCGCGAAAGCACTGATCGGAGACGAAACGCTCCGGAAACGGGCCCGAGATCGGTCGGCAGAACTGCTTGCCGAGGCCGAGGCGAAGGCAGCCGAGCACGACCGGGAGATTAAAACAGCAAGCGAGGTCGGCAAGGCCGCTGACGAGATTATCGAGTACGCGGACAGACACGGCATCGACGTGATCGTTATCGGGAGCCACGGACGCTCGGGTGTCTCTCGAGTGCTCTTGGGTTCAGTCGCCGAAACCGTAATGAGACGTGCATCGCTGCCCGTGACTGTCGTCAGGTGACCGCAAACTGTGCGCCCAGATTCGCCCCTGAAACGGTGAATCACAACGTACCGAACATCCGGAGGTGAATCCACTCTCGAGACGCTGTTTTGTAATTGAGGGTTGAAAAATCAAGCCTGAGAGCCCTCGTCCCAATTCCGTCTCGGAGAGAGTGAGGTGCGGCTGGGGAAGCAGAAAGACACGGATGGCTGGGTCGTCCAGTCGGCATTGATCAAGAGAATCATGGGTGAAAGAGCCACGGGTATGCGGTATCTCGTTGGACACACAGACTGATAAGTGGGCTGTGGCCCACTGACTTCGATTTGAGGCCGGATAACCCCGGCAGTCGATGGCAGTGCGGTCTACAGCTGTGATGATATCGAATCTTTTTGTTATCGGTCGACAAATTCACAGCTGTGAACCTCAGCAAGGGGTTTGTCCTCGCCCTAATCGTTACCCTCCTCGGTCTCTCGGCCATACTGATACAACCGTTTCTCCAGTACGTCCTCGGTGCCGTCCTCCTCGCCTACGTGCTCTATCCGCTGCAGATCCGCCTCGAAGCGTACGTATCGCCGATGGTCGCCGCGCTCTCGCTCGTGATTCTGACGGTTGCTGGATTCGTCGCGCCGTTCGTAGTGATCCTCGCGACAGTCGTAGATAGCGCCAACCAGAACCTCCAAAACTTCGACGCTGACCCGGTACAGATCGAGGTAGTCGAATCCCGGATCGAAGAACTCACCGGACAAGAGGTCGATATCACAGGCGAACTCGTCAGCTCAGGGCGGGAAATCGGAACGATCGTATTCGAACGGTCGACCCAGGCGTTCAGTACGATCACTTTCCACCTCATCGGGCTCGCGTTGGCGCTCTTTCTCGTCTACTACCTTCTCAAAGACAGTGACGACCTGACCAACTGGCTCAACCGAACGATCCCCCTTCCGACGGACATCCAGCGCGACCTCTACGCCGAGATCAACGACGTGATGTGGGGCGTTCTCTTCGGACACGTCTTCGTCGCAATCGTCCAGGGGGTCGTCGCCGGAGTCGGGCTCGTCGTTACTGGCGTTCCCAATGCCCTGTTCTGGACGGCCGTCATGATCGTTCTCGCGATGATTCCGCTTGTCGGAACGATTCCCGTCTGGGGCGGGGCAGTGGTCTACCTGTATCTCACGGACGAACCACTACTCGCCGTCGGATTATTCGTCTACAGCGTCATCGTGGTTGGACTCACTGACGACTATCTCCGTCCATTCGCCGTCGACAGATACGCGAAGCTCAATCCTGCCGTCATCCTCCTCGGTATCCTCGGTGGAGCGTACGCATTCGGGATTATGGGCCTGTTCTTCGGTCCCGTCGTCCTTGGGGCACTCAAAGCCGCCCTCCGCGTCGGCTTGGATACCTGGTCCCAAATTGACGAGGGAGACATCGGTTGACCGACCGGTCAGTATCAGTCGAACAACATATTTTCGAGCCTTGTCCCCAGATTCGGCGTGCCAAACCGGCGTCGCAACTCCAGAACGATCTGTCCGGCACCGAGGGGGAGCAGGCTCATCCCGAGCACCACCAGCCAACTCTCGAGGCCAATCGGTGCGGTGCTTAGTGCCAGCGAGACCCCGGGCAGATAGACGGTACCAATCACCAGCAGAGCCGACAGGCCGAGTGCACCCCACACGTACGCGTTCTCGGTGACTTCGTTGCGCACGATGCCCGACGTGAGTTCACGCATGTTGAACACGTGCCAGAGCTGGGCGAACGCCAGCGTGAGGAACGACATCGTGACGACTTCTTCGGCCCCCATACCGCCAGCGTACATCCCGCCCCCGATCACGAACGCACCGATTGTCGCGACCGAGATCATCGTCCCATATATCCCGAGTTCGGTCCAGTGCGTGCGGGTCAGGATCGGCTCATCGGTGTCTCGCGGCGGTGTATTCATGATCTCCTTGCTTCCCCCACACGCCCCCAGCGCGAACGCCGGGAAGATGTCGGTCACGACGTTGAGAAAGAGGATCTGCAACGGAAGCAACGGGAGCGGAAACCCCAACAGCGCCGCGATCAGGATGGCCAGTAGTTCGCTGAGGTTGCAGGACATAAGATACAGCACGAACTTCCGGATGTTCCGGAAGATGATCCGCCCTTCCCTGATGGCGTGATAGATACTCCCAAAATTATCGTCCTGCAGGATCATATCCGACGCCTCCTGAGCCACTTGCGTCCCTCGCTGACCCATAGCGACGCCGATGTCGGCCCGCTTCAGTGCCGGTGCGTCGTTGACCCCGTCTCCGGTCATGGCCACGATCGAGCCGGCTGCCTGGTGAATTCCGATCAGGTCGAGCTTGTTCTCCGGAGCAACACGCGCAAACACCGACGCGTTCACGAACCGGTCCATCTCGTCCTGTGACAGATTCTCGGGGTCGTCGAGTTCGCTCCCCCGGATAACCTCGTCGTCCTCCGGGCGCACCAACCCGACGCTCCGCGCGATATTCCTGGCCGTCCCCGGGTGGTCGCCGGTTACCATAACGATTCGCAACCCCGCGTCCAGACAGTTCTTGATGGTCGATTTGACCTCCTCGCGCGGTGGATCGATCATCGCAACGAGCCCGAGCAGCGAGAGGTCTTCGTATGGTGGCGTCTCCGTGCTCTCTACGTCCTTCCTGGCGAACGCAAGAACGCGTAGCCCGTCTTCGGCCATACGTTCGCTCTTCTGAATCCACTCTTCTTTGTCAGCTTCCGAGAGCGCTGCGGTGCCGTCGTCCGTCACGAGCCGAGTTGACGACTCGACGACTGCTTCTGGTGCACCTTTCACGGCAACCTTGTATCCTCCATCAACAGTATGATAGGTCGCCATCATTTTGGCGGACGGATCGAAGGACACCTCGCGGGCCTCGGGCATCGACTCGAGGAGGCCCGCCCGGTCAATACCGGCCTTCAATCCCGCTATCAGGAGAGCGGCCTCCGTTGGATCACCCGTTACAGCGGTCTCGTCGTCTTCCTGGGTCACGGAGGCGTTGTTACAGAGGACGCCTACCTCCAGGGCCTCCTGCATGACGGGATCTCGTGGCTCATCCCGCTCTTCGTCACCATGCTGGAACGTCCCTTCGGTGTCGAGTCCGGTCCCGGTGACCGCGACTGATCCGTTCGCCAGTTCGTACTCGGCCACGGTCATCTCGTTCTCCGTCAGCGTGCCCGTCTTGTCGGTACAGATGATATTCGTCGAGCCCAGTGTCTCGACGGAGGCGAGGTTGTTTATCAGGGCGTTTCGATCCGCCATCCGCCACATCCCCCGCGCGAGCACCAGCGTGGCGACGACCGGGAGTCCTTCCGGGATGGTTGCGATAGCCAGTGCGATGGCTGTCTCGACCATCAGGTACAGATCCTGCCCTCTGAGCCACCCCGAAACGAAAACGATGGCGGCCACGACGAGTAGGAACGGAACTAGCTTGCGCCCGAGTTCGTCGAGCTTCTGCTGGAGCGGCGTCTTCTCTTCGATTTCTCCCTGCAGCGACGCCGAGATCTTGCCCAGTTCCGTGTCCATCCCGGTCGACACAACGATCGCTTCAACAGTCCCCCGCGTCACGCTCGTGCCCTTGTAGAGCATGTTCTCTCGCTCGGCGAGAGGCACGTCTTCCTCCAGGACATCGCTCGTCTTTCCGACGGGAACGGATTCGCCGGTGAGCGCCGATTCGTCGGCCTGGAGCTTGGAGGGCTCGATCACTCGAAGATCGGCCGGAACGACGTTCCCGGCGCTGAGGAGCACGATGTCTCCCGGCACCAGGTCTTCGGCGGAAACCTTCTCGACCTCTCCCGCCCGGCGAACGCGAGCCTCGATCTCCGTCATCTCTTGGAGGCCCTCCATCGACTTGATAGCCCGCATCTCGGTGACGAACCCGATGAGCCCGTTGATGAGGAGCACGACGAAGATGGCGACCCCCTCGATGTTCTCGTTCAGTGCGAAGGCTGCCACTCCTGCCACCGCCAGCAACAGCACGATGAAGCTCTTGAACTGGTCGACCAGAACTCCCAACCAGTCCCGCTGCTCCGCCTCGTGCAACGCATTCGGGCCGACCCGCTCGCGCCGCGTTGTGGCTTCGTCCTCGCTCAGTCCCTCGTCTACAGAACCCTCGTAGTGATCGAGGATCTCGTCCGACGACCTGGCCCACGGCGTTTGAATCGGATGTTCGTCCATCTCCAGCGGAAAAGTCCCTGAGAGAGGCTATGGTCGATAACTGTAAAAAAGGTTGTGTGATTGACACCCGATAATCTCCAGACACAAAGAGGAACGGCGACGAGAATCCAGGGGGGACAACCAGCTACGGAATGGATACCCGCTCTCGGCTGTTCGTACTGAAAGAATGTCACGGATAGTTCACGATACAGCGCTCATTGGGGACCTGACATTTCCCTCGCCCTCTGTGTCGACCACGACCTCCGACCACCTATCAACGTCTCACCCACGAAAGCCGAGCAACCGAAGGCCGTTCAGCGAGACGAGGACCGTTGAGCCCTCGTGACCGATCACTGCGAGCGGGAGCGGGATACCTCGGAGGAGGATCGTGCCGACCATGAGTGCAATCGCGCCGAAGGCGATGGCGAGATTGATGGTGAGCGTTCGGCGAGTCTTGCGGCCGAGGCCGAGTACGTAGGGAATCTTGCTGAGATCATCGCCCATCAGTACCACGTCGGCAGTGTCGAGCGCGACGTCGGTTCCCGCGCCGCCCATCGCTATACCGAGGGTTGCTGTGGCGAGTGCTGGGGCGTCGTTTACACCGTCACCGACCATCGCCACGTTCTCGTGTCCTTCGACCAGCTCTTCGATCGTCGCCACTTTCTCTTCCGGTAGCAGTTCCGCCTGGACTTCGTCGATACCGACTTCGTCGGCGATGCGCTGTGCGACGCGCTCGTTGTCGCCTGTCAGCATGACGATGTGCTCCACGCCGAGCGAGCGGAGGTCGGCGATCATCTCGGCCGCGTCAGGGCGAACGGTGTCAGTGAAGGCGAGCCACCCCAGAACGCTGACTTTGCCGTGACGCTCTCGGGCAACGAGGACGCTCGTTTTTCCCTCTGCCTCTAGCGTCTGGAGGCGATCAAGCCCTGGTTCGAGACCGTCGATCGCCGCGTCTCCGAGAACGGTCTGGAAGTAACTGCGATTCCCGATGTGCGTCGTCGTTCCGTCGATGTCTGCCTTGACCCCTTTCCCGGCGACTGACTGAAACCGCTCCGCGTCAGCGACATCGAGTGACCGGGCTTGTGCCGCCCTCACAGTCGCACGAGCGAGGTGGTGTTCCGAGCGGGCCTGTACTGCGGCCGCGATTGAGAGCAACTCATCCTCGGACAGTGTCTGGTCCGACGATTCGTCACGGACAGATACGTCGGTCAACTCCGTGTCACCCTGTGTGAGTGTGCCGGTCTTGTCGAACGCGACCGCGTCGATGCGTGCTGCAGTCTCGACGTGTTCGCCGCCCTTGAACAGCACGCCCTGCCTGCCGCCGGAGGCGATTGCCGAGAGGACTGCCGCGGGCGTCGAGATGATGACCGCACACGGCGACGCGGCGACCATGAGCGTCATCGCGCGATAGAACGTCCCCGTGAACTCGCTCCCGAGCGCGAGCGGAATCCCGATAGCTGCGATTGTGAGGGCGAATACGCCGAGTACGTACGGTTGTTCGAGACGATCGATGAGCCGCTGTGTCGGCGCCTTCTCGCTCTGGGCCTCTTCGACCATGGTGATGAGGCGGCTGATCGCCGATTCGTGGGCCCGTCGAGTGACTTCGATTTCGAGGCTCCCACTCTCGTTGATCGTGCCGCCGAACACCTCGTCACCAGGTTCCTTCGGTACAGGCACGGACTCGCCGGTGAGCGAGGCCTGATCGACCGTTCCCTCGCCGGACGTGACGATGCCGTCAAGCGGGATCTTGTCGCCGGGACGAACGACGAACACGTCGCCAACGGCAACCTCGTCGATGGGAACCGTGATCTCCTCACCGTCACGAAGAACCTGCGCTTCGTCCGGTCGCATCTCGACGAGAGACTCGATCGCCCGCCGTGAACGGCCGATAGCGTAGTGTTGGAGCGTATTCGACAGCGAGAACAGGAAGAGGAGCATCGCCCCCTCAAACGGGGCTCCAATCGAGAGCGCGCCGACCGCGGCGACGATCATCAACAGGTCGATATCGACCGCGCGGTGTCGGAGCGTCTCGATGGCCCCTTTGAGCCCGTACCACCCGCCGAAGACGTATGCGACGCTGTAGCCGGCCCACATCATGAGAGACGGACCATCGAGCCACCCCGTCGCCAAGCCGGTCACCATGCCGAGCAGTGTCAGACCGACGAACACTGCCTCACGTCTGAGTTCCGAACGGGTGGTCACCTCGTCGGGTGCCGTGTCGCCCTCGTCCTGGATCGAAACACCACGGTCTTGGACCGCATCCCGAAGTTGTTCCTCTGAGGTACCGCTCTCGTCGTAGGTGATTCGAACGCTCCCCGTTCGGAACGAGACGTCGACGTCGTGGACGCCTGGTATGTCTCGGAGGTGTCGTTCGAGGGCTCGCGCTCCTGCTTCGCCGCGACCACCTCGTCGTTCGATCTGGACGGTGCACGTCGATAGCGGGGGTGATTCAGTAACGGTCACGCAATGTCTCCATACACTGCATTGTGGTTCTGTACTGTAGGTCTGTCATTGTGGCTCTGTCTGACTGGATACGAAGCGGATCCTCCACACTGTGGACCCCTCCTTCTGTCCTTCTTGTCCGAATGATTCAGCTGATGATCGTCACTGGGATCCGTGCTCGGCGGGTGACTGTCTCGGCAACGCTCCCGAGAAGCGCACGGTCGATTCCTGAGCGGCCGTGACTGCCCATGACGATCTGATCGACATCGTGGTCGTCAGCGTATTCCAAAATCGCTCGTGCCGGTTTGCCGACTTCCGTGACGGTAACGAGTTCGGTACTCCGTTCCGCCGCGAGGTCCGTCGCCGTCGTGTGGGTTCTGCTTGCTTGTTCTTTCGCATTCTCGTACCAGCCCTCGGCGACTGGTAGGCCGCCAGCCTCCACGTCGATAACCGAGTCGATAGGATTGATAACGTAAATCGAGGTGATTGGTGCATCGGGGAAGGTTTCGATAGCGTATGTGAGCGCACGCTCTGAGAGTGGGGAGCCGTCGAAGGCGACGAGAACGTTGGTAGGCATGAGAAGAAGATTTGTGACGAAGTGAAATGAACGTACTGCTCAGCGGGTAGCGCGACGACGATTCGTGGAGGTGGGGCACCCAGACGAGTGGGGTTTGTCTCAGGTGTTCACCGGCTACGGTGTTCAGTTGTGGCCGGTGGCGCCGGTCATGTTGGCGCTGTTTCTCGACTCGGCGGCCGTCTACACACTCTGGGGAGGGATGCCAGTCGGTGAAAGCCTCTACTACAGCATTGACATTCACTACATCTCCGCCACAAGATCCCTCAGACGGCGGGTTTGGACCGGTCGCGACCGTCGTCGCTGGGGTCGAGGCGTTTGCCGACACTGGAGCAATCATTTTCCTCGACTACGTACTCGGAACCCGTGAGCAGGTGTAACGACTATTATCCTGACTTAGAGAAATAGCGTCTTCGATATTACTCCTCCGGACCTGGGCGACTGCATAATGAACGGGTTCGGAAAGAACCGAAATCGGTTCAGGTCCGTCTTCGGCCTCAATATAGATCGCTCCTTGATTTTGATCACCATCAGAAACCACCATTTCACTCCGACCAGAGGACCACTCTCCTCGTGAGAACTCAATAAATCCAGGTACATCGTAGCTATCGGACTCCACCCCGGGGTTAATAAAGAGATGACCGCGAACTTGCTCAGAAGACTCCAGTTGTTCTGGTATAGATTCATATTCACCAACTTCTCCGCACTCTCCAGAAATCGGTTGCACGAATGTGGTCAGAATGCCGATGCGTGAATGTACGAGTTAACCTTATATAAATACAGAAAGCCCACTCGGGAGAGACATCTCTCCCGAGTGGGCTGTAAGATATGAATGGTGGCGGCGAACCGCGTTTCCCAGAGGCTCGCGCACTCCAGTACTCCCCGGAACGCTGGTGGGCTTATCTTCCGTGTTCGGGATGGGTACGGGAGGCAACCCCACCGCTGTGGC
>Ga0207720_100063_pt1 | contig 112443 bp, 113 predicted proteins | sample A23P2SouthBayCA_2_FD_187751 | JGI IMG/M metagenome (GOLD analysis project Ga0207720, IMG submission 187751) | Aerobic enrichment media microbial communities from Eden Landing Ponds, California, USA - A23 E3 (2) (SPAdes) | ecosystem: Environmental > Aquatic > Marine > Unclassified | place...
AGGGCCTTGCTGTGCTTGTGGCTCATCTGCCGCTCCCGGAGCATCGCTTTCGCCGTCGTGTCCGGGTCGGCGTCGACTGAGTAGCTGATTCCCATGATTACTTGAGCGGTACGAACTTGGACGAGCGTGTGGCCCCGATACCGGCCTGGCCGTGCTCGACGGACGTTCGTGTGAGCTGGAACTCGCCGAGGTAGTGGCCGATCATCTCGGGCTCGACCTTGACGCGCTCGAAGCTCTGTCCTGTGTAGACGGCGAACGTGACGTCGACCATCTCCGGGACGATCGGCATATCGCGCAGATGCGTCCGAATGGGGTCGTTGGCCGTCTCCTCCTCGCCGGCCTCGCGCGCCTCTTCGAGCAGTTTCTGCTTCTCGACCGAGAGGCCACGCGTGATACTTCGCCGCTGTCGAGCGGGGAGCAGTTCCGCGACTTCCTCCAGCGACATCTCCTGCAACTCCTCGAGCGTGTGGCCACGGTAGGTGAACTCACCTTCGTGACCGATCTGGTAGTCAGAACTCATTCGTTACCACCGCGACCGGTGCGCCGTGAGGCAATGTCCCCGACCTTCCGTCCCGGCGGGGCGTCCCGGGAGACCGACTTCGGCTTGCCCGGATGCTGGCGACCGCCACCACCGAACGGGTGGTCGACGGCGTTCATCGCGACACCGCGGACGTTCGGCCACTTCGTGCCGCGCGCTTTCATCTTGTGATACTTGTTGCCGGCCTTGACCATCGGCTTCTCCGTGCGGCCACCGCCGGCCACGACGCCGATCGTCGCTCGACACTCGGGGTCGAGACGCTTCGTCTCGCCGCTGGGCAACTTGACGACCGCAACCGATCGGTCGTGGGTGATAAGCTGCGCGTTGACTCCCGACGCGCGGGCGAACTTCCCGCCGTCGCCGGGGTTGGCCTCGACGTTACACACCGGGATCCCCTCGGGGATCTCCGCGAGCGGGAGCGTGTTGCCGGGTGCGATCTCGGCGCTGACGCCGACCTGAATCTCCTCGCCGACGCCGACGCCTTCCGGCGCCAGCACGAGTCGGTGGTCGCCGTCCTCGAACTCGATGGCCGCGACCGGCGCCGACCGGGCCGGGTCGTGTTCGATATCCACGACCGTCCCCGTGACGAGGTCGCCGTCCTCGACCGTTCGGTGCGAGAGTTCCGCCTTGTAGCGGTGCGACGGCGCCCGGAACGTGGACGTGCCGCGACCGCGTCGTTGTCCCTGAATTCGTCGTCCCATCTTAGAACACCCCGATCCGCGAGGCGACGTCTTCGGCCTCGTCGTCCTCGGAGAGTTTCACGACGGCCTTTTTCGTGCCGTCCGGGCGAACCTGCGTGTTTACGTCGACGACCGTCACGTCGAACTGCTCGCCGACCGCCTCGGCGACCTCGGGCTTTGCCGCGCCCGTGTCGACGATGAACTGGAGCTTGTTCTGGAAGTCCAGATCGTCCATCGCCTTCTCGGTCATGTGCGGGTGCTTGATAATATCAGTCATCGGTCAGCAACCTCCGCGATGGCGCTCTCGGTCCAGACCGTGAGGCGACCGTGCTCAGCGCCCGGCGCCAGGTCCTCGGTGTTGACCTCGCGTGCGGTCGCGACGTCCGCGCCCGCGAGATTCCGTGCGGCCCGCGAGGGCTCCTCGCTCGTCACGAAAAGGATCGACTTCGCCCGGTTGTACTTCCGGCCGCGGGTCGTCCCCTGTCCGGCGCGAACGGTCGCCTCGTCGGCGCGTTCGACGTCGGCCGCAACGCCCAGCGCCGCCAGCGTCTCGGCGACTGCCTGGGTCTTCTGGAGCTCCTCGAAAGCGTCGGAGACGACCAGCGGGAGGTCGACGTCGTCGTCGAACTCGTGGCCGCGCTCGCGCACGGTGTCGGCGTCCACGGTGGCCGCGATGGCCGCCCGCGTTGCCAGCTTTCGCTCCTTGTCGTTGAGGTCGAGCCCCTGGTCCTTCTCGGCTTTGGGCGGGTGGGCCCGCCGGCCGCCGACGGCTTGGGGCACGCGGCGTGCCTGTCCACCTTCACGGGGGACGTGTGCCATGCCGCGGCCGCTCCCGAACGACTCCGCGGGCGTCCGCATGCCCGCGTACTCGTCGCTGCCGTAGTCCTGTTTCCTGTTTGCCTGTGCGGCGAGGACGGCCCGCCGGACCAGATCCGGTCGGTGGGTCGTCTCGAAGACGTCGGGCAGCTCGATGCTCCCGTCGTCGTCGCCGTCCAGGTCTCGTACTGTCGTTTCCATGCGTTAGTCCTCCTGTGTGGCCGCTGCCCGGCCGCCGCCGCCCTGGTTGGACTGGTTCGAGACGTAGCGGATCTCGGGGTCCAGACGGGGCTGGTCGTTCGGGCGCACCGCCGGCCGGAAGCGCACGACGCGCTGGTCCGGACCGGGCACCGAGCCCTTGACGAGCGTGTACGGCCCGTCGACCTCGCCGTAGTTGACGAAGCCGCCGTCGACCGTCGGCTCCGACCCCGCGCCGATGTCGAGCAGGCGCTTGTTCAGTTCGGTCCGCTGGTGGTAGCCGGTCTGGCCCTGCTGGGGGACCGTCGAGCGAACCCGCGAGGGGTTCCACGGTCCGAGGTTGCCGATGCGTCGGCGCCAGCCCTGCCGGGCGTGTTTGCCTTTCCGCTTCTGGACGCCCCAGCGCTTGACGGGACCCTGGGTCCCTTTCCCCTTCGTGACGCCCGCCACGTCGGCGTACTCGCCGGCGCGGAAAACGTCGTTCATGGCGTGCTCGCCGCCGTCGGCGACGAGTTCGAGCCCGAAGTCGACGCGCTCCGCGAGGGAGCCGCCGCCGATTCGAGTCTCCATGACGTCGGGTTTCTTTTTGGGGACACCGGGAACCGCGCTCGGGTCGGTGTGCGTGATTGCGCGCACGTCGCCGATGCGGCCGGCGTCGAGTGCGTCGCGGATCTGTTCCTCTGCGGCGTCAGCGTCGTGCTCGTCCGGGACGTCGAGGGTCCGGTCGAGTTCCCCGTGGAACTCGTCGGCCCAGACCTCCGTGAGCGGACGCTGGCCGTACGGCGTCGATTCGTAGGCTCGCAGCGCGACCGCGCGCATCGGTGGCGTCTCGACGACGGTCACCGGAACGGTCTCCTCCATCCCCTCGCGCGGGGAGTCGGGCTCATCGTTGATGAGCACGACGTGGGTCATGCCGGCCTTGTAACCGGCAAAGCCCTGGAGTCCCGGCTGGCCGTCGTCGTCCGGCCAGCTGTTGAACCGGGGCGTCTCGCTGACCGCTCGTGTACGCGGGCCGAAGCCCAGCGAGCCTTTGCGTGGTCTGTTTATGTCTGGCATCGTTTACTCCGTGAGCCCCAGAGGTGCGAGGGTGGCGAACACCGCTTCCTCCGTTCGCACGACCTCGCTCCCCTGGTCCGGAACCGTATTCAACCACAAGTCGAACCGGTCGTCGCCCGTCTCTCCGCGCTCGGGCGTGTCGATCCCCAGTATCGCGGGCAGTCCCCGCTCGGGGGCGCCGAAGGCGACCGTCAGGTCGCCCTCGGGGCCCGCTGGGTCCGTCTCGTCGGCGTCGGCCGCGTCGGCGTCCGCCGCTCGCGCGTCGGCCGTGGTGCCATCCTCGTCACGAAGCCGTGCGACCAGCTGGTCGAGCTTCGTGACGGTCAACTCCTCGCCGTAGCGAGAAGCCGCGATGGTCAACCCGGCGTCGCGACGCGTCAGCGCCGCATCGAGGTCCGACCGATCGACGACGAACCCACCGAGGGGTTCGTCGACGAGTTTCGCCCGGACCGGTTCTCGCGAAGAGACTCTGACGGAGACGCGTTCCCCCTCCCGGACCGTCATTCCTGACGGGACCGGGAGCGAGATTGGGTGTTGCAGGCCGCAATTGACCCGAACGCGCCCATCAGCTCCGACCGTGGTCACGATTCCCTGTCTTAACGACCCCGATTCGGTCGAACCGGAGCCGGTCCATGAGCGGACGCGGAGCGCCGGCAGGACGCCCGCGTACTCTAGTTCGTCCCGCCTGTCCCATGCCTCCTTTCGGAGGTAGGGGGGTGTGGCGGCGTACCGCAGCACCGTTTCGACGAACCCGGAGCCCCACTTCTCGACCCCGTCGGGGTCGGGAAAGACCGTCAACCGGTCCACGCGGAATATCGCGGCCGCACGGGCCACGTAACCTATCTTGCGAGTTGCCTCGCGTTTGTCTTCGGCTTCCCGCGTGAGGGACGCCGGCACGAGCACACTGGTTGTCATGCCGTGACGCTTCCACGTCGCGCCACTAGACTGTGCCGGTACATCCCCATCCCACCCTTAAAAAAAGCGCGTTTCGCGCGCGTGGAGGGAACCGTTCACATGGGACGCCATCACAGGAAACTGGCACAGAAGGCCCCGATATGAGGCATGTGACGCTATCACGTGGCCAGGGTCCGGTCAGCACTCGACGGCGAACTCGCACAGGTATTGCCGGGTTCGAAACTACGGGGCCGGATCCCGGCGGCTCCTGGCCTCACCGTGACCCAACGAGTCCCAGGTTCCACAGCGTGGCGTAGCACTGTTCTCGTGCACAGATGCGTCTCCTTGACAACCGATAGGTACAGGGTATGTAGTTATCAGGTGAGCATCCGCCGAGCGAACGAAGTGAGCGAGACGGTTCACCGGACGCAAGCGAGCGAAGCGAGCGCGCAGTCCGGCGGTTTTTCCCCACGTTTTTGCAACGGGGGGTTCCCGCAGCGCTCGCAGAGCGCGAGGAAACCCCCCGCAATAAAAAGTGGGTAGGCACGCAGAATGAACGGGTGATCCTCCACGCTCGGCGGTGAAAGTAAACGCCCGGGTCAGTTCGACGAGTCGAAACAGTCCGTGGCCGCGTCCCGAGACTGTTTTCCGCCGCGACGACCGACTGCTGATATGGCAACGAGCGACGCGACTTGGGCCTACCGCGAGCGCTTCGGCGACGACTTCGCCCGGACGTACTTCCGGCGGTTCGGCGACGGCGTCGTCTCCAGTCTCGGCCTCGGGACCTACCTCGGCGAGGCCACCGACGCGGCCGACGAGCGCTACCACGAGGCGGTCGTCGAGGCGCTCGAATCGGGTATCAACGTCGTCGACACGGCGATCAACTACCGCAACCAGCGCAGCGAGCGCGTCATCGGCGACGCCGTCGACGCGGCCGATGTCGACCGCGAGGCCGTGATGGTCGCCACGAAGGGCGGGTTCGTCCCCTTCGACGAGTCACGCCCGGAGGACCCCGGCCGGTGGATCCGCGAGGAGTACGTCGACACCGGTCTCGTCGACGCCGACGACTTGGCGCGCGGCCAACACTCCATCGCACCCGAGTTCATCGACGACCAGTTCGACCGGTCGCTCGCCAACCTCGGGCTGGACACCATCGACTGCTACTACGTCCACAACCCGGAGACGCAACTAGTCGCGCACGACCGCGAGGCCGTCTACGACCAACTCGAGGCGGCGTTCGAGCGACTCGAACGGCGCGTGGCCGCGGGGGAGTTGCGCAACTACGGCGTCGCGGCGTGGGAGGCCCTTCGCGTGGAACCCGAACACGACAGCCATCTCTCGCTGGCCGAAATTGCCTCGCGAGCGCGGGCGGCCGCCGACAGCGTCGGCAACGCGGCGACTAGCTTTCGGGCGCTCCAGCTCCCGTTCAACGCCGCGATGGCCGACGCGTTCACGGTCGAGGGACAGTCGGGGGCCGACGGCCCCCAGTCGACGCTGTGGTTCGCTCACGAGGCCGGGCTGGACGTGTTCACGAGCGCGTCGCTCGCACAGGGAAAGCTCGCGACTGGCCTTCCGGACGGGGTCGCTGCGCGCGTCGAGGGGGAGACCAGCGCCCAGCGAGCGATCAACTTCGCACGGAGCGCGCCCGGCGTGACCGCCTCGCTCGTGGGGATGGGGTCGCCGGAACACGTCGCCGAGAACGTCGCGGCGGGCACGTACCCGCCGCTTGGGGCCGAGACGTTCGACGAGATATTCGAGTGAGTCAGATCGGCGAGCGGATTGACACGTCGAGGGGAGACACGATTCGACTGGTCGCCAGTCACCCGACTTTCTTCCACTTGTTCCCACACTCCGGACAGACGCGGACGGTCACGATCTCGTCCGGGTCGTTCTCGGTCGCGAGTTCTTCGCCACACTCCGCGCAGGCGAGTCGCTCGTAGACGTCTTTCTCTATCTCGCCCGCGCGAAGTCCTTTCCGGACCGATTTCATACGGGTGAGTTCGGGTCCGAACGGCAAAAAGCCCGTGCATACGGCAGACGCCCGGCGGGCACCCGTCAGACGAGGGGATGGCCTTCGACGAGGGAACGGCCTTCGGCACGGCCGCGACCGTCTCCGGCTGCGATCCGCGGACCTTAGTGGGTCCGGTCGCTAGCGAGCGGCGATGGAGTACGTCCAGGAGCGCGTGGCGACGCTACACGACTTCGGCGACGCGCGGCCGACGGCGCCGGTCGACCGCGCGACAGTCGTCGTCCCGCTGATGGGCCGGGACCACGCCAGCCTGGCCGCCGAGCGCGTCCTCTCGACGCTCGGCGACGTGAACCCAGGGTCCGTCCTCGTCGCGCTCCGGACCGACCCGGAGCGAGTCGCCGATGTCCGCGAGTGGGTCGACTCGCTCGCTGTCGATGCCGACCTGCTGTGGTGTAACGCCCCCGCCGTCGAGGACCGACTGAGCGACCACGGCCTCGCCGGACCGAGCGGCAAGGGCCGGGACGTCTGGCTCGCGCTCGGCGTCGCGGCCGCCCGAAGCGAGTACGTCGTCGTCCACGACGCCGATGCGACGACCTACGGCCCCGAGCAGGTGCCGCGGCTTTGTTTCCCCCTCGCCCACGAGTTCTCGTTCGTCAAGGGGTACTACGCCCGCGTCGAGAACGACCGGCTCTACGGCCGGCTCTGTCGGCTGTTCTACGAACCCGTCGTCGCCGCGCTCGACGAGGCCCACGACGCCGCGCTCGTCGACTACCTCGGCGCCTTCCGTTACGGCCTGGCCGGCGAGTTCGCGGCGACGAGCGACCTCGCCAGGCGACTCCGGCCGCCCCGCGGGTGGGGGCTTGAAATCGGCACCCTCGGCGACGCCTTCGCCGCCGCCGGCTTCGAGGGGACGGCCCAGGTCGACCTGGGCGTCCACGAGCACGACCACCGCGCGGTCAGCGGCCCGCAGGGCCTCTCGGACATGGCCGGCGAAGTGGCCGACGCGCTCTTTCTCGCGCTCGCCGACGCCGGCGTCACGGTCGACTACGGGAGTCTGCGGACGCGCTACCGCGCGGTCGCCAACCGACTCGTCGACCAGTACGCCGCCGACGCGACGTTCAACGGCCTCAACTACGACCCCGAGAACGAGCGAGAACAGGTCGAGAACTACGCCGACGCCGTCCGACCGCCGACCGGAGACTGCCGATTACCTTCGTGGGAAGAAACTGAACTCACCCCCGAAACCGTCCGGGCCGCGTCCAGTGAGGCACTCGCGGACGCGACAGGGGAGTGATGTAGAGAGGAGCGTGAGACGGACGGAGACCGCAGCGTGAGACGGACAGCAGTTCGTCAGAGCACCGCAACTATCCGAACCCTTCGCACACGATGCGCTCCTCGGGAACGCCTACGGACTCTGCGGCGGCGGCGAGGCTGTGGACCATCGCGTTGAGGCCGCAGGCGTACACGTCCGCGTTGTTCGGGTCGATCCGCGCCTCGACGCCGGAGTCGGGGTCGCGGGTGAGCCACGTCTCCAGGCGCCGGCCGAGCGGCGCGGTGACGGCCGTCTCGTCGACGTGTTTCAACAGGGCGTGCTGGACGTAGTCGGTTTCGCCGGTCCATTTCGAGAGATACGGCTCGCGGCTGAGACACGGGACGAAATGGAAGTTGTCGTGCCCGCGGGCGTACCCCTCGAAGGCCGCGCGGTAGGGCAGGTCGTCCTTCCAGGCGGCCCCGAGGAAGAGCCACACGTCGCGCTCGTGGCCGTCGACGACATCCTCGCCGGTGTCGAAGACGTAGTCTATCATCCCCTTGAACGGGGCGACGCCGGTGCCCGTCGCGAGGAAGACCAGGTCGCGCTCGGACGGTTCGTCGAGCACGAGGTCGCCGCGGGGGCCCCGCAGCGTCACCTCGTCGCCGACCGACAGATCCGCACAGAGTTTCGGGGAGAGGCGCCCGCCGGGAACGCGGCGGACGCAGATTTCGACGTTCTCGCGAGTGGGCGAACTCGCCAGCGAGTACGCACGTGAGTTCCCACGATAGCGGAGGCCGACGTACTGGCCGGCTAGGTAGTCGAAGGGTTCGCTGGGTTCGAGTTCGATTCGGGAGAGCATCGGCCACGGTCGCTCGAAGCGGTCGCGGAGCGCGCTACACCGGCGGGCGAAGTCGTGATAGCCGTCGGCGCGGAGTTCCTCGACGAGGACGCCCCAGTCGTCGTAGTCCGAGACGGTGTCGTAGCGGTCGGCGAGGCCGGCCCGCTCGAACCAGTGGTCGACGGCCTCGCGGACCTCCTCGGTCCGGTCGCGGTCCATGTCCTCGCTCGCGACGACCGTCGCCGACTCCGTCACGAGCGGTAACTCCGCGATCCGGTCGTGTTTCGACGCGTGCTTCCTGACAGCCATTACCCGCAGTGGGGGCCGACGACAGTAAGTAGTAGTGGTCGGCCCATCGACGCCCGGCTACCGACTACCGGCCCACAGTGAGCCAACAGTGTCACGTTGTGGCTGCTTTTCTGGTGACCTCGGAAACCTGGGGAACTGTTAAGACGATCAGTCCGATACGTACTGGTAGACCGATGTCGGCGGACAAGCGCATCCCGGTGACCGAAGAGACTCGGAAGGAACTCCACGAACTGAAAGAGCCGGGCCAGACGTACGACGACCTCCTCCAGGAACTGGCGCAACAGCGCCGCCGCAAGGACCTGGAACAGCGGTTCCAGGATCTGGAGGAGGCGGACCGCGACGAGTTGACGCCCCTCGAGGATGTCTGAATACGCCGTCCTGCTCGGTGACGCGGCCCGCGAGTTCCTCGACGTGGTCGACGAGAAGACCGAGCGGATCTGCACGGAAAAGATAGGCTTTCTGGCAGCACACCCGTACCCCGGACGCGGTCGTGGCGACAAGGAGAAACTCCCCATCGATGGTCGGCGTGACCGGTTCCGGCGGCACATCTCCCGGACTTACACGGCGATCTACACCGTGCTGGAAGACGAGACGGAGGTCCGGGTCCTCGAAATCGTCCCCATCGACGAGGCACACAAGCGATATGGATTCTAATCGAGTGTCGGCGAACGGGCGGTGACACGACTCCCGCGTGGATCCGGGCGTGCTACTCGGCCCCGATTTCCGACCGTCCAGGCCCCGATTTCCGACCGTTCAGGCCCCGTCGACGAGGCGTTCGAGATGTTCCGGCGGGACGGCGCCGCGGGCGGCGTATCCCTCGTAGACGAACGTCGGGACGCCGGTGACGCCCTGCCGCCGGGCCGCGTCGAACCGCTCCTCGACGGCCGCTCGCGCCTCGGGGTCGTCGACCGCCGCGCGGACCGACTCGGGGTCGAGGCCGACGTCCTCTGCGAGGTCAGCGAGGACGGCCGGGTCGCCGATATCCCGGCCGTCCTGCCAGAGCGCCTCGAAGACGGCCACATCGAAGGCGAGCCACTGGTCGTAGGATTCTGTCTCTTGTACCCGGAACGAGGCCACCTGCGCCGGCAGACTGTCGACATCGGTGGCCAGGTCCATGGCCATGTCGACGTCGTAGCGCTCGGCGAGTTGTGCGACGTTCTCGCGGGCCTGCTCGTAGTAGTCGTCGTCTTTCCCGTCGTCCGCGTCGGGGTCGATTTCCCCGTCGGGGCCGCGCTTGCCCGCCTGCAGGTCGAATGGGTACCAGTCGATCCGGAGCGGTTCCTCGCGCTCGTCCTGATACCGGGAGAGGGATTCCCGCCCCAGGTAACAGAACGGGCAGACGTAATCGGAGTAGACCGTGACCGATTCGGCCGCCTCGTCCTCGGCTGTCTCGTCCCCGTTCGTCTCATCCTCGCTTTTCTCGGCGTGTTCGCTCATACGGGTGATCGGGGCTCGCGCCGGGTAAGGGACTCGGACGCGAAACAGCGTATCCGGACCATAATTTTAAGCCGCTGATGGTCCGGGTACCGGACATGTCGGCCGCGACGATCCGCGGGACGATTCGAGGTATGGGCAAACGGGCGAATCCGGCGTTCGCGGTTGGCGTCGTCGTCGTTCCGCTCGCGGCGCTGGGCTATGCGGTGACGGCGGGCTCCCTGCAGGAACTCACCTACGTCCACGTCATGGCCGGGGTGCTCTGGACGGGCATCGACCTCTTCATCGGCGCGGTCCTGGGCCCGGTCGTCGGCGGCCTGGACGACGAGGAGAGCGCCGCCGTCTTCGAGCGACTCACGCCCAAGACCGCCTTCCTCCTGCCGACGCTCGCTACGGTGACCATCGCCGGCGGAATCTTCCTCGTCCAGCGACTCGACTACCTCGTCCTCCCCGACGCGTGGCTCGCAGTCTTCACTGCCGTCAACCTGATCCCGGTGCTCCTCCTTCTTGGCTGGCGACTGAACGCCTGGCGCGACTGGCGCTGGCAGGCCGCGTTCGTCGTCGTGACCGTCGGCTCGCTCGCGTGGGTCGGGACCTCGCTGGGCGGACTGGGATACGTCGACCCGCCGGTCGCCGTTGCGCTCGCCATCGTGACGCTGCTGTCGGTCCAGGGCTTTGGCTTCCTGATGCCCGGCGAGATCCGCATCTACCGGGAGATGCGGTCGGCCGACCCCGACCCCTCAGTCATCGCCGCGGTCGGGAAACAGAACGCCGCGCTCGGGGGGGTTCAGGGCGTCTTCCAGTTGCTGCTCATCCTCGATATGGTGTATCTCCGCTACGGCGCGCTCCCGTCCTGGGTCCCGCTGTAAGCGGGGTTCGCGGGGGAGTTTACTCGGGGCCGAACTGTTCGCCGGGACGAGCGTCGGCTTCCAGTCGCCGGATCGTCGCCCGGGCGTTGCTGGCGTCGTATCCGAACAGGACGCGCTCGCCGTACTCCGCGGCGACTTCCGTCGCGTGGACGAGGTCATCGATGTCGACGTCGACGGCGTAGAGTTCGATACTGAACGGCTCGTCGAGTTCGTCGACGAAGCCGCGGGCGAGGATCTCCAGCCAGTACGTGGTCGAGTACGCCATGTCGTACAGCGGAACGACGAACTCGTCGACGTACTCGGCGAGCGCGTCCACGTCGAGGCCCGCCCGTTCGTAGATGTGGTCGGGGTAGGGATCGGGATAGAGCGTCAGGTAGAGGTCGCCGGGGACCCGCTCGCGGGCCTCGGCGACGAACTCGGTGATGACGTCGGCTCGCCAGGCGAACCAGTCGTCGAACTCGCTGTCGTCGAAGGCGGCCTCACAGCGGTCACAGCGACAGAACTCCTCGCGCGGGAAGCCCACGTCGTCGAGGCGGACGTCCTCGCGGACGGCGGCGGCATTTTCGATCATCTCGAGGAGTCCCTCGCGGTACGGTTCGTGGCTCGGACAGACGTACGCCCAGTCGAAGTAGGGTCGGTCGCGCGTCGCTCGCTTCCCCTCGGCGTCGACGGGCACCAGATCCGGGTCGTCGGCCGCGGCCCGGTTGTCGGCGAAACACGAGACCATGTTCACGCCGCTCTCGACCGGTTCGGAGGCGCGACCGGTGACGTCCTTGACCTCGTAGAACCCGATGTCGAACTCCGCCCACTCGAGTTCCGGTTCGTTCCGCGTGACGACGCCGTACATACCACCGGCTACGGACCGATGGCCTAAGAGGTTGGGAAAGTGGTCTGGTGCCGATGCGACGACCCCGTCTCACTCGCTCGCGGTGGCTTTGTACGCGAGGGCGACTGCGACCAGGGCGACCAGCAGGATCAGTGATTTCTTCGACATCGATCTAAACGATCGTACCAGCAGGGTAAAAATTTTCTGGTGACTACAATATCTGACGGGCCGGCCAACCGCGTCGGTCGAACCACGCGAAAAATCTCCCCCCAGTACGGCAGTGAACCCGCTCGTGTCTCTCGAAAATCAGTTCGTGTCGACATCCAATCGCACCCGCCTCCGAACACCTATCAGAATTATGACTTAGGGAACGTCGATCTGTTCGGCGATGTCGTCTCGGACGATGGTGTCGCAGTACTGGCACCTGATACCGTCGTCGAGGACGTCGAAGCGGGAGGCGACGGGTTCGTCGCTCGTCGTGATGCAGTGGCGATTGGGACAGGAGAGGACACCCTCGACTTCCGACGGGCGCTCGACGCGGTGTTTCTCGACCACGTCGAACTCGCGGACGATGTTGATCGTCGCGGCGGGGGCGATCAGCGAGAGGACGTCGACCTCGTCCTGGCTGAGTTCCCGGCCTTCGACCTTGACGATGTCTTTCGAACCGAGTCGGTCGCTGGGGACGCGCATTCCGACGCTGACCGTCTCGCCGCTGTCGGCGTCGATGCCGAGGATGGCGAGGACGTTCAGCGCCTGACCGGCGGCGATGTGGTCGACGACGGTGCCGTTGCGGATCTTGGAGACTCGGAGTTCGCGGTCGCTCATCGCTCACCCTCCAGGAGCAAGTCTAGCAGTGCCATCCGAACCGGGACGCCGTTGTGTGCCTGCTGGAAGTAGTGGGCGTACTCGGTGTCGTCCAGGTCGTGGGCGATCTCGTCGACGCGCGGGAGCGGATGCAACACCGTCAGGTCGTCACGGGCCGCCTCGAGCGTTTCGCTGTCGATCTGGTACTGCCCGGCGACCTCACGATACTCGCTGTCGTCCGGGAACCGCTCGCGCTGGATGCGGGTCACGTAGAGGACGTCCAGTTCCGGCAGGACGGGTTCGAGTTCGGTGTGTTCGCGGATCGAGGCGCCCGCCTCGTGGAGGTCGTAGCGGACGCTCCGGGGAAGTTGCAGGCTCTCCGGGCTGATGAAATGCTGGCGCGCGTCGAAGTTCGTCAGCGCGTGCGCCAGCGAGTGTACCGTTCGCCCGTACTTCAGGTCCCCCATGATCCCGATGGTCAGGTCGTCGAAGCCGGCCGACTCCCGGATGGAATACAGGTCCAGCAGTGTCTGTGTCGGATGTTGGCCGGCGCCGTCACCGCCGTTGATGAGGGGGACATCGACGAACTCGGTCGCCATCTTGGCCGACCCCTCGCTGGGGTGGCGCAGGACGAGCGCGTCGGCGTACCCCTCGACCACGCGCACCGTGTCCGCGAGACTCTCGCCTTTCTTCACGCTCGAGGACTCGACCGTACCCATGTCCACGACGTCACCGCCCAGCCGCTTTATCGCAGCGGTGAAACTCATCTTCGTGCGCGTGCTCGGCTCGAAAAAGAGCAGTCCGAGCAGCGTGTTCTCGTGGCGGTCCGCGGCGGCCTCGGGGTCGGCGGCGACCTCCGCCGCGCGGTCGAGAACCTCTTCGATGTCCGCCCGCGAGAGCTGTTTCGCACTGATAATGTGGTCGTGACGCATCGAGTAGAGCCCCGCTCTCGATGCTCTTGAATCTCCCGACACTCGATGCTCCTCTCTCCCGACACTCGATGCTCCTCTCTCTCCCGACACTCGATGCTCCCCGCCCCCCGACACTCGAAGACCGGCCGCTCCCCCGACGACCGTCTGACCGACTCCGGGGCAACTGTCAGTAACAGATCGATCCAGTGTCCGACGACACTGTCGTCCGGTCGTCGGACTCGATAGCGAGCGTGAGAACGGTACAGCCGTCGAGATCGTCGGTCCGGTGAGACTGACGCTCGCCATCGTCGACTGTCCAGTCGAGGACGTATCGCGAGGCCGATCCATCAAATTCCGTCAGGTATCCGGACTCGTCGGGCGAGAGGTCGAACCGTCGCCGCACCAGCTGAACGTCCGGGTCCGGCCGATCCCTGTCGGCGGCCCGGTACAGCGCCACGGCCGCCCCGTGTGAACTGTCGTTTTCGTTTCGCACGACGACCCTGTCCAGTTGCCGAAAATTGTCCTCGTCGTCGTCACTTCCACAGCCCGCGAATCCAACACTTCCGGCGAGTGCGACCCCCCGGAGCAGCCCGCGCCTGTTCATGACACTATGACTGATAGATGACACGTAGGTTTAAGCGTTGTCCCGGGACCAGACCCGCCATGATCGCGATCGCTGGCGGGAAAGGCGGCTGTGGCAAGACGACGACGGCGCTGGGGGTCGCTCGGTCGCTGGCCGACGCCGGGGGTCGCCCCCTCGTCGTCGACGCCGACTGTGACATGCCTAATCTCCACACGATGGGCGAGACCGGTCGCCGGCCGGGATTGGGTGCCGTCACGAGCGGCGACCCCGTCGAACCCTGCATTCACCGGAGTCGTGCCGTCCCGGGCGTCGACATCCTGCCCGCGGGCGAGGCGTCCGGCGCCGCTGCCGAATCAGCGCTGTGTCGGCTGCGTGACCGCCCCGAAACAGTCCTGCTCGACTGTCCCGCCGGCGCCACCGATGGGGTCGCCGCGCCGCTCCGGGCGGCCGACGGCGCGCTCGTCGTCTCGACGGCGAACCGTGAGAGCCTGGCCGACGCGGCCAAGACAGCGCGGATGGCGAGCGCGCTCGGGACTGCAGTCCTCGGCGGCGTCGTCACCCGCGTCGACGACGACACCGCACCCAAACTCGTCTCCGGCGGCCCGCTCCGCGAGGAGTGTCGCGTGCTCGCGACGGTGCCGGAAACGCCCGGTGGACCGCTATCCAGCCGAGTCGGACGCGCGTCGTACGATCGAGTGGTTCAGGCCCTGCAAAGGCGAAATATTTAATTCGCTGTGTCACAGATTTCACTGTAGAATGGTCAACCGGCTCCACACGGGCATCGACGTGCTCGACCGGAAACTCGGCGGCGGGATTCCGGAAGGGAGCATCGTCGCGCTCTGTGCCCAGCCCGCGAGCCAGGCGGAGCTGTTTCTCTACGAGTTGACCGCGACCCGCGGCACCCTCTATCTCTCGCTCGACCGCACCGCCCAGTCCGTGACGACGAGCATCGAGCAGAGCCCGACCGACACCGGCGACCCCACCGTGCGCCACATCTCGGGCGAAGCCCCCCTTGACAACGCCGGCAAACTCGTCAGCGCGCTCCCGGAGACGTCAAATCTCATCGTCGACCCCCTCGACGTCCTCGAGGCCCAGGAGCCGCCCTCCCGCTTTCGCTCGTTCATGAACGACCTGCAGAACCACATCGTCAACACGGGCAGTCTCGGCATCCTCCACTGTCTCGACGGCCGGAGTGTCCCGCCGCTCCGGGACACCACCGAGCACTTCGCGGACGTGGTCTTCCAGCTCCGCACCACGACCACCAACGACGAGGTGGAAAATCGTCTCGCCATCCCCAAGTTCCGCGGCGGCCGCGCCCCCACCGACATCATCAAGCTCGACCTCGTCGAGGAGGTCAGCATCGACACCAGCCGCGACATTGCCTAACGACCTTTTTTCACGGGGGCGTCGCGCTCGCCGATGGCGAGCGCTCGACCCCCGCGAAAAAAGCTCGGCCAAAAAAGGCCGAGCGCTCACTCCGTTCACGGGTCACGCGTGGCGCTTCGCGCCGCGCGTTCCCCGTTCACATCGAGGCGCTCCCGCTGGTCGCGCCTCGCTCCGCTCGCGCTCGGTGAAACCGCGGCCGACGGCCGCGGTACGCTCTCCTTGCTCCCGCACCGCCACCGCATCCGTTCAAATTCGATATCGTACGCTACGCTCCGATATCTTTTCTTGTCGCTTTCTGGAAACCGTAGATTGACGCGAGGATTCTGGAGAGCGGCGGGGTGATCGACGCGTTACGGAACAGACATCGTCGGTCGTTGCCGGTCCTCACGCCGAAGCCTCAGTGTCATCGCTTTCCAGCGGGGCACGGATCGTCACGTCGAGTTCGATCGTCTCGTACGGGACGAACGGTTGCTTCGACTGGCCCGCCTCGCGGTACTTGACGATGCCGTACTCGGCGAGGGTTTCGAGGTCCCCGTGGGTGGCCGAGTAACTGCGTCCGAGTCGGTCAGCCAGTTCCGTGATGCTTTCGGCCGGCCGCCCCATCAGCGACCGCAGTAGTTCCAGCCGCCGGTCCGTAAGCAGCGTTCGGATCCCCGCCGCCGTCTCGAAGGAGACGACGGCCTCGCCCTGTTCGCCCGCCTCGGCGGCGCCGGCCGCCGCGACCGCCTCCTCGAACGCGTCTTCAGCTGACGAGGTCGTGATCCGCAGCGTATCTGGAAAATTCATGTTCTCCGGCGCGAGTTTTCCGGTGTTGTTATCGTCTGGCATTGATTTCGGTCACCTCTCGGCGAAAGCGTGTGACGTGGTCTTGCAGTCCGTCGAATTCGATCCCGGTTATCCCGTCGGACTCGTGGCGATGGTGCGGACCGATGTCGGATTCGTGCGCGTTGTCGTACCGGAGGATCGTTTCGCTTTCCTCGGGGGCGTAGTACTGAAACCGGTAGTAGTACCCACCAGGCGACGCGGAACTCTCGACGGCGAACAACTCGACACGCGTCCCCTCGTCGGCGTCGACCTCGAAGTCCCGGTCGAGAACGACATCGCCATCGACCATGCTCCTCTCGTACTATCACCTATCACCCGATAGAATATAACACTGGCGCCACTCCCGGTAGCAGCGGCTCCCTCGATCGGTAGTGAACCGCAGACAGGGGCCGAAAATGGCTACGTGAAGTCACCGCCGCTAACCGGCAGTAGACAGCGGAAAAGAAGGGGCTGTTACTCCTCGGCGCCTTCGATCTCTTCGACGATCTCCTCGGCGTCGACGTCCTCGTCTTCGAGGGCTTCTTCGAGGCCGCCACCGCCGCCCATGCCGCCCATCATGCCGCCGAGGCCGCCCATCATGCCGCCGCCCTCGCCCAGCGTCTCCTGGACGATGACGCGGTCGACGCCCAGGTGGTCGACAAGCTGCTGGGCGATCTGCTGTTTCTGGAACATCCACTGCTGGTTCATCGAGAGCTGCGGCGTCGCCTCGATGTAGAGGGTGTCCTTCTCGACCTCGACGGTCTCGTACTCTTCTTCGTCCGCTTCCTCGTCATCGTCGGGCTCGACGAGCTGTTCTTCTTCCTCCACGTCGGTCTCGAACCAGACCTCCAGATCCATGTCGAGGAAGATGTCGAGCAGTCCCTCGGCTTTCTCCTGTCGGTCGTCGACCTCGTCGAGGATCTCGTACTCGTACTCGATGTCCTCGCCGGCCAGCGGGTGGTTGAAGTCGACGCGGGCGCGGCCGCCGATGATCGTCTCGATGTGGCCGTCCTCGCCGTCGATTTCGACGTGTGCGCCGGGGTAGCGCTCGTCCTCGGGGATCTTGTCCGAGGGGATCGTTCGGATCTCCTCGTCGTCGACCTCGCCGAAGGCCTCGGTGGCGGGGACGGTCACCGTGCCGGAGTCACCGACGTCCTTGCCGATGATGTCGTCCTCGACGGGACCGAAGATGTGGCCCTCGCCGAGAATGATCGTCCGGGGAGCGAACTCCTGGTCCTCGCCAACGCCTTCCTCCTCGGCGACCTCGGGGTCGGTCGTGTCGACGAGGTGACCCTCCTCGACGGTACGCGCGGTGTAGTCGAGTGTGATGAAGTCGCCGGCCTGGAGCCCCTCGGACTCGGACTCGTCGGTCGTTTCTTCGACTTCCTCATCGGCCTCGGGCGCCTCGGCGGCCTCGTCGGCCGGGTCCTGCTCGGCCTCCTCGGCCTCGGACTCGTTGCTCATACCCGAACGGACTGGCGTTGTACTCTTAAGGTCAACGTTTCGATGCGCGGAGAACGGGATCCGGGTGCGGGGCCGTCTCCGCCAGGACCATCGGCCCCGTTGTCCCGATGGCGTTCGCCCATCGTGAAAACAGGACGATTAAGAGATCCCCGTTCGGGGATGGGGGCATGGTGGAGTTCGGATACTTCGCGTCGCTGGAGGAGTTCTCGCCGGATGAGTGTCTCGAACAGGTGGAACTGGCCGAGGAGGCCGGGTTCGAGCGGGTGTGGGTCAACGACCACTTTCACCCGTGGTTTGACCAGTTGACCGACGGCTCCGAGGCCCACGGCGGCAACTGCTGGTCGTGGATGCCCGCCGCGCTCGAACGGACCGACGACGTCACCATCGGCACCGGCGTCACGGCTATTCTCAACCGCTATCACCCCGCGAACGTCGCCCATCGGCTGGCGACGCTCGCCGAGTTGTATCCCGACCGCGTCTTCCTCGGACTCGGCACCGGCGAGGCGCTCAACGAGCGTCCGCTGGGCAACTCCCTCCCCGACTACGGCGAGCGTGCCCGGCGCACCGCCGAGTCGATCCGAATCATCCGGAAACTCTTCGAGGAGGATCACGTCGACTTCGACGGCCGGTACTGGGACCTGGAGAACGCCCATCTCTACACCGGCCCCGACGAGGCGCCACCGATCCACGTCGCCGGGAGCGGCACGACGGGCGCGCGGATGGCCGGCGACCTCGCGAACGGGTTCGTGACCGTCTACGAGGACCCCGAAACGGTCGCGGAGGAACTGTTCCCCGCGGTCGAGCGCGGCGTCGAGAAGTCAGACCACAACGACGACCCCGACGATGTTCACCGGTCCGTCCACGTCCATGTCTCCTACGCCGACACCGAGGCCGAGGCGCTCGAACCGTGCAAGCCCTGGCGATGTACACTCTTGCCGGTGTTCTTCGAGGAGGACATCGCGGACCCGCGCTACCTGCAGAAACACGGGGACCGCGTCGGCGAGGAGTATCTGAAGGAGGCCTTCGTCGTCACCGACGACCCGCAGGACCTGATCGACGTCGCGCAGACCTACGTCGACTGCGGCTTCGACGAGGTGGTCTTCCAGAGTTCCAGCCCCGACCAGACCCAGTTCTGTGAGGTCGTCCGCGACGAGGTCATGCCCTCTTTTGACTGACCGGAGGTATCAGGTGCGAGAAAACGGAACCGGCGCCGACCGTCAGTACTCGATCCGCGAGCGGAACTCGGGGACGCCGTCGACGCCCAACTCGACCGCGAAGAGCGCGCCCGCACCGCGGCCTTCTTCCTCGCGGGTGCCCGCCTCGCCCTCGCCGGGGCCGAGCGCGGTCGTGACGTAGGCCGTGTCGTAGTCCGCGCCGCCGAACGTGAGACAGGACACCTTCTTCGCGGGGATGGACACGCGCCCGACTTCCTCGCCCGCGGGGTCGTAGCGGGCGACCCGCTGGCCGCCCCAGAACGCGACCCACACGTGCCCCTCCCGGTCGACCGTCATCCCGTCGGGATTGCCTTCCACGTCCCCGGTGTCGACGTACACCTCGCGGTCCGAGATAGCGCCCGTGGCCTGGTCGTAGTCGTAGCGGTAGATGTGGCCCCCGACCGTCTCGGTGAAGTAGAACTGTCGGCGGTCGGGCGCAAAGCCCATCCCGTTGGGGATGGCCATCTCCGTCTCCAGCGTCGTCAGGGAGCCGTCCGTGTCCACACGGTAGAGTGCTCCCGGATTTTCGACCGGATCGGTCTGGTGGATGGTCCCAGCGTAGACGCGACCGCGCGGGTCCGCGATGACGTCGTTGAACCGGAAGTCGTCGTGCCCGTCGATAGACTCGACGACCGGGTCACCCAGGCCGCCCTCGGAACTCCAGGGCTGGATGCACCCCTCGTCACAGAACAACAGGAGGTCGCCGTCTTCCTGGATGGTGAAGCCGCCGACCATCCCGTCGTAATCGAGAACCCGCTCGTGGCTCGCGGCCGCGGGATTGTAGCGAAAGAGGTCGCCCCGCGGGATGTCGAGCCAGTAGACGGCGTTCTCGTCGGGGTGGTAGAGCGGCCCTTCGCCCGTGTGGTTGTGGGTGTCCGCGACGACGCTCGGACTCGGGTCCGCATCCGCTATCGCGTCGGAAACACTGTCGGGCGACACGGCTCAGGCACCCCCTTCGGCGGATTCGAGGAGGCCGCGCATGTAGCCGATGGCGAACAGGCGACCCTTCGTGTGATAGCCGGGGTTGGAGTTGTCCTCGCCGGCCATCGTCGGGACGTGGTCGGGACGCATTGGGCCGTCGAAGCCCACGTCGACGAACGCGTCCATCGCGGCCTGCATGTCCGTGGGGCCGTCGTCGTGCCACGTCTCGACGAAGCGGTCGGCGTCGCCCTCGACGTCACGGAAGTGTGCGAAGTTGATCCGGTCGCCGAAGTGCCGAACCGTCTCGGGCACGTCGACGCCCATCGCCGCGAAGTTCCCCTGGCAGAACGTAACGCCGTTGTATTTGCTGTCATAGATGTCGAGGATGCGGTCGTAGTTCTCGACGCTGTTGGCGATGCGGGGGATACCGCGCACGGACTCCCGAGGCGGGTCGTCGGGGTGAAGCCCGAGTTTCACGCCGGCCTCCTCGGCGACGGGGCCGACCTCGCGCAGGAAGTACTCGATGGCCTCCCAGAGCTGGTCCCGCGTGACGTCCGCCCCCTCGACGTCGGGCCCGCCCGAGTTCTTGGCGTTGTCGTAGCCGGTGACGTAGGAGCCGCCGCGGCTCTCGACGTGGGCTTCGGTCCGAGCCCACCGGACGCCGGCCATCCAGTCGTAGCAGACGACCGGAATCCCGAGTTCGCCGCAGTCGAGCAGGAACTGCTTGAACGTCGCGATATCCTCGTCTCGCCCCTCTTTCCCGAGCCGGATCCTGTCGGTCAGCGGGACGCTCCCCTCCAGCACCGCGAACTTGAGACCGGCGTCCTCGAGCCAGTTTTTCGTTCCGAGGAGGTCGTCGTACGACCAGTGGGTCTTGTCGTCCCCCACCTCCAGCGGGTGAATGACGGCCTGCGTGACACCCATCTGCTTCGCGAGTTGCCAGCGCTCGTCCGGCTGTCTCGGCAACACGAGCGATAGTTCAACCATGTCACTCGTATCCCACGCTCAGCTTTATCGTGTTTCCGGTTTCGCGATGCGGTATCGTGAGACCGAGGGCTCCTGTTGTAGCGGTAGCGAGGCGAAGCGACTCGGTTACAGCGGTAACAGCGCTGAAGCCCACGGCGTTAGCCGTTGGTAGCTGACTGTGAGGTCGGGGCCCCAAGCTACTATCCGCTGAATCAACTCCAGAAATATAATGATTTATAATGATGGACTCCGTGGATAGGGGTACCCATGACGCTAACCGAGCGGACGGGTGACAGGCACGTCGAGTGCTACGTCAGGGACAGCCTGCCGGAGCCTGCGGCGTGCCAGTGTGATCGGCTGACCGAGCGACTCTCCGAACTCGCGGCCGGCGGTTCGCTCTCGGCGTCGGTACTCTCCTGGGACAAGCGCGTCCGCCGTGGCGACCCCGTGAAGACCCGTGCGCGCGACCGCTACGACGAGTTCACGGCGTGGGCGGACGACCGCGGCATGAGTCTGCACCCCTTCTTCGGCACGCGGGAGTGTTACTCGACGGAGACGGGCGACCTCGGCGTGTGGATCGTCTTTCCGGCGCTCTGTCTCGCGGTCTACGAGGACGGCGACCTCACCGTCGTCTACCCCCACGCGGACGGCGACGACTACCGGTCAGTTGTCGATGGACTCGACGCACTCGAACGAGGGACCGACGGCGCGAGCGGGACCGGTGACGCGAGCGGGACCGACCGCGAAGAAACCGCCGACCGACGGAACGAGGATAGCGACGACCGACGGAACGAGGACAGCGACGACCGACGGAACGGGGACAGCAACGACCGCGAACAGTTGATCGCCGGTTCGCCGGACTGACAGCGGGCCTCTTCTCTCGGAAGTCAGCGCGGCCCCTTCTGCCGGAAAGCGACGCGATTCAGACCGGGTCGAACCGATAGCCGTCCCACTCCTGGCTTGCGGGTTCTTTGATCCCGACCTCGGGGTCGCGCAACTGCTCGGCGTAGACCGGTTCGACGGCGTCGCCGGTCTCGACGTCGTCGGTGGTCACCTGCCCGATGGCACGGACGAAGGTGTCGGCGTCGGCCGCGTCGTCGGCGGCGGCCGCCGCCTCGCTCTCCACGTCGAACTCGACGATGGCGAGCGTGTTGGGCGCGCGGACGCCCGGCGGCGTCTTCGTGCTGTGGGTCCAGGTAACGACCTCGCCGGTTCGGTCGCTGAGGTCGATGGTCCCCGTCTGTTCCTCGCCGCAGTCCGGACACAGCGTGTGTCCGGGGTAGCTCACGTGACCGTTCGGACAGACGTATGCGTCGAACGACATCGTTATCGCGCCTCCATGATGGTGGTGATGACACAGTTTCCGAACCCGCCGACGTTACACGCGAGGGCGGTGTCCGCGTCGACCTGTCGTGCGCCGGCCTCGCCGACGAGTTGCTTGTAGATCTCGTACCCCTGTGCGACGCCGCTGGCCCCGAGCGGGTGACCCTTCGATTTCAGGCCGCCGGAGGTGTTGATCGGGAGTTCCCCGTCGCGTTCGGTCCGCCCGGTCTCCATCTGTTTCCAGGCCTCGCCGTGGTCGGCGAAGCCACACCCCTCCATCTGGAGGAACTCAAGGATGGTGAACATGTCGTGGAGTTCCGCCATATCGATATCGTCGGGGCCGATGCCCGCCATCTCGTAGGCGTCGTCGCTGGACTCGACGACACCGCCCATCACGGTCGGGTCCGTCCGCTCGTGGACGACGTGCGTGTCCGTCGCGCCCGAGATGCCCGATATCGTGGCGTAGTCGTCGGTTATCTCGCGGGCGCGCTCCTCGGTCGTGAACACCATCGCCGCCGAGCCGTCGGTGATCGGGCAGAAGTCGTAGAGTCGGAGCGGGTCCGCGACTATCGGACTCTCCATGGCCGTCTCGACGTCGATTTCCTTCTGAAACTGCGCGTGGGGGTTATCGACGCCATTTTTGTGGTTCTTGACGGCGACTTTCGCCAGCGACTCGCGGGGCGCGTCGAACCGTTCGAGGTAGTGACGCGCCGTCAGGCCCGCGAAGGAGGGGAGCGTCAGCCCGTGCTTGTACTCCGCGGGGTGGGTGATCGAGGCGATGATGTCCGTCGCCTCGGCGGTGGACTTGTGGCGCATCTTCTCGCCGCCCACGAGGAGCGTCATCTCGCTGGCGCCGGAGGCGACCGACTGCCAGGCCTCGTAGATGCCGGCGCCGCCCGACGAGGAGGTCTGGTCGACCCGCTCGCTGTAGGCCGGCATCAGCCCCAGGTCGTGGGCGAGCGCGTTCATGATCCCGCCCTGTCCCTCGAACTCCCCGCTGGCCATATTCGAGACGTAGAGGTGCTCGACGTCGTCGGGTTTGATGCCGGCGTCGGCGAGGCCCTTCTCCCCGGCCTCCGCGATCAGCTCGCGGATCCAGGCGTCGCGGTCGCCGAACTTGGTCATCGACGCACCGATCACTGCGACTGTCATAGGGGACCGGTCGCAGGGGTGGAATGTGGGTGTTACGGTGCCGACGGTCGGCCCGGCCGCGGGGAACGTTCGCGACGGGACGGCCACACGTCGTCCGCGATGTGGCGGCCACGCGTCGTCCGCGATGGGGCGGCTACTCGTCGGCGTCGAGCGCTCGTTGGGGCGAAACGCGGAGCGGGTCGTGGTCGACGGTGGCGTCCACGGCGAACACGTCGGCGAGCAGGTCCTCGGTGAGGACGTCCTCGGGCGGGCCCCAGTCGTACACCGCGCCGTCGTCGAGGGCGATGATGTAGTCGGCGAAGCGCGCGGCCTGCTCGACGTCGTGGAGGACGACGACGATGGTCATCTCCGCTTCGTCGCGCAGCGTCTCGACAATGCCCATCACCTGCAACTGGTGGTGCATGTCGAGAAACGTCGTCGGTTCGTCGAGCAGGAGCACGTCCGTCTCCTGGGCGAGCACCATCGCGATCCAGACGAGCTGTTTCTGCCCGCCGCTGAGGCTGCCCAGGTCCCGATCCCGGAGGTGGTCGACGCCGGCCAGGTCGATGGCGCGGTCGATCGCCGCGCGGTCGTCGTCCGTGAGGCCGTCGAAGGCGCCCCGGTGGGGGTACCGGCCGTGCGTGACGAGTTTCTCGACGGTGAGCCCGTCCGGTGCTACGTTCTCCTGGGAGAGCAGTCCGAGCCGTCGTGCCAGCGCCTTCGAGCCGAAATCGCCGATGTCGCGGCCGTCAAGGAGGACGCTCCCCGCGTCGGGTTCGATCTGGTCGGCCAACCCCTTCAGGAGCGTGCTCTTGCCGCTGCCGTTCGGCCCGACGAGTGCCGTGACCTCCCCCGGTGCCGCGACCACTGACTCGTCGTCGATGACCGGTTCCTCGGTCCCCGGGTAGCCGATGACCAGGTCGTCGCCGGTGAAGGGGACCCCCTCGGGGTCGTCGGTCAGCGAATCGGCGTCGACTATCGACGCGTTGACGGTCTCCGTTATATTTTCGCTCGTCGCTGCCTCCGTGCTCACCGATGCGTCTCCGTTCGCGGACGCGTCCCCGCTCTCGCTCGTGGCGTCCGCGTCCCCGGAAGCCGGCGTGACCGTGGAACTCGCGCCAGTGTCCTCGTCCGTCATATGTCACCCACCGCCTCCTTTTTGCGCATCAGGTAGAGGAAGTACGGACCGCCGACCAGCCCCGTGACGATGCCGACCGGGATCTGTCCCATCGACCCGTTCAGTGCCAGCGGGCCGAGCCTCGCGCCCACGTCGGCGGCGACCATCAGTGCCGGCCCGGCGAAGAGACACCCGATTATCAGCCGCTTGTAGTCGCTGCCGATCAGGTTCCGGACGACGTGGGGGACGACGAGGCCGACGAAACTCACGATGCCGGCGACGGCGATGCTCGCGGCCGCCGCGAGGACGGCGACCGCCGAGAGCGCGAACCGCGTGCGCTCGACGTTCATCCCCAGGGAACTGGCGGTCTTCTCACCCAGGAGCAGGACGTTCAACTGGCGCGCGCTCAGTAGCGCGATCCCCATCGCGACCACCGTCGAGGGCAGGATGATCCGGACTTCCTCCCACTGGACGCCGGTTATCGACCCGGTGGTCCAGGCGATGGCCTGCTGGACGACGGCGATGTCCTGCGCGAAGAAAAACAGCGCGCGCTGGAGCGACGTGAACACCATCCCGACCACGACGCCGGCGAGCACGAGTCGTACCGGCGAGGTGCCGTTCTTCCACGCGATCATGTATACGAGTCCGAACGCGACGATGCCACCCAGTGCCGCGAACAGCGGCAACAGCGCCGACGTGGTGAGCGTGACGGTGGTGAGAGCCAGCGGGATGACGAGCGTGAACCCGGAGAGGACGACCAGCGTCAGCAGGATCATCAGCCCCGCCCCGGAGGAGACGCCGAGGATGAACGGGCTCGCGAGTTCGTTTCGCGTGACCGCCTGGAAGATGGCGCCCGAGACGGCGAGATTCATCCCGACGAACACCGCGACGACCACGCGGGGAACCCGCTGGGCCCAGACGATCCGGCTCTCGATGGACACCCCTTCAGGGAGCCGCTCCCCGAGGAGAAACGCTTCCCACGTGCCCCGGTTGAACCAGATCGCTTCGTCGGTGAGCGCGCTGAACGCCGCCCCCCAGCTCATGTCGTAGGTTCCGAACCTGACCTGAACGAACCCGGCCACGAGGACGATGATCACGCTCCCCAGACACAGCGTGGCGAGCGACCGGTCGAGCCACGCGAACCGCTCGTCCCGGTCCGTCGTCGGCTCTGCGCTCGCTGGTATGTCTTCCGCCATTCTTGATTTAGGTTTACCTAAAACGTGTTTATGTATTCCGATCCGGTTCGTCGAGGTAGTCGCGGATGACCGCGTCGTCGACGTACTCCAGCACGCGTCGCTGGGCGCGTTCGGTCACCACGTCGACTGCCTCGTCAGTCATGCGCGTCGCGAACACGTCCTCGACGGCCTGCGTTACGAGGGCGTCGAACGCCTCGTCGTCCAGCGCCTGGTCGTCAGGCGCACGGCGTTCGATGGCCTCCCGCCACCGGTCGCGCTCGCCCCACTCGCCCTCGAATTCCGCCTCTGGCCTGACCCAGTCGTACCGCTTGGCCAGACTCCCGGGGTATCCCACCGCCGCCCGGTGGTCTTCGAGCAGGGAGCGTGCGACGTGTGCGCCGTGCCCGGCCGCGACGATGGCCTGTACGTCCCGTTCGCCCGCCGGCGACGCGACGTAGAGTCCCGGCACCGGGGTCCGGCCGTCCCCGTCGGCGTAGTCCGGGTCGAAGTGCTCGTGAGTCTCGCCGCCGTGTTCGTGGACTTCGAACATCTCCTCGGGGTCGTCCAGCGGCCGCAGGTACGACCCGTCGTGACGCGTCGCAGCCAGGACGTACCGGGTTCGGACTCGTCGGCCGTCCTGGGTTTCGACGACGAACGCGTCGGCCGACTCCGAACTGTCCGGCCCCGACTCCGCATCCGACTCCGACCTCGCTCCCGGCCCAGATCCGTCCGCCGGGGGCGCCGGGGAGACGCTCTCGACGAGGTCCTCGACCACCGTCGCTCCCGCTTCGCGGGCGTGGTCGCGGATGCGCTCCTGGAACCTATCGACGCCGATGCCGGCGGGAAAGCCGAGATAGTTCCGCAGGAACGCACACCGGTCGAGCGATCCGGCCCCGCGGTCGAAGACGGCGGTGTCCAGCCCCTCGCGGGCCGCGAAGACGGCCGCGGCCGCCCCCGCCGGGCCACAGCCCACGACGACCACGTCGCGGTCAGTTTCGCCGCCTCCGGCGGCCTCGTCGCCTGACGACTCGCTCGCCATCGGTCAGAGGTCGCCGTCGACGATTTCGACGACGCGCTCGCGGTCGAACAGTTCCTCGTCGACGCCGTAGACCTGGCTGGCGCCGCGCTCGGTCAGGACCATGTTCGTGATCGGGCCCTGGTAGAGGCTCCCGCCGCGGTAGACGTCCCCGTTCTGGACGGCTGTGAGCCCGCTCGCGAGCGAGTGGTCCTCGAGGTGGCTGACGATAGTGTCCTCGAACTCGGAGCGGGTCTTGGCCTCCTGACCGCGGAAGAGGAGGATCTCCGGGTCGATCTCCAGCAGCGTCTCGTAGTCGACTCGCGTGCGGTTGTTGTGGAAGTCCTGCACGTCCGTCCGCGCGAGCGCGTCCCTGACACTGAGGTCCCGCCACTGCTTGAAGCTCGTTCCCTCGCCGATGAGATACGGCGAGAAGTCCTCGGGTGCGTCGCCGTTGGCCCACATGATGGCGACCGCCGGTCGCTCGCTCTCGTCGTCGGGGACGATCTCCGCCACGTTCGACTGGAACTGCTCGTGGAGGTCGACGAACGCCTCGTAGCGCTCGCGTTCCCCGAACGCGGCCGCGAGTTTCTCGAAGGCCTCGTACAGCGAGTAGTACTGATAGTCCTCGTGCCAGCCGTAGCCCGTCGAGAAGATGCTGTTGCCGAAAAACGGGGCGACCTCCCGGGCGATCTCGTCGACGTCGGACTGGTCCCAGCCCTTGAAGCGATTCATCAGGAAGTTCGGGTCGATGACGTGGATGTCGGTGTCTAGGTCGTAGAACAGTTCCTTGTCGATCTCCCCCTGATAGAGTGACACCATGTCGCTCTTGTCGACGCTCAGGTCGGGGATCGCGTCGTAATACTGAGTGTGGTATCGCCCGGTCAGCCAGACGCCCTCCGGCGGATCCTGGCCGAGTGCGATCCCCATATCGGCCCAGCTCCCGTTGTTGGCGACCCAGGTCTCGGGCACCTCCTCGAAGGTGACCTCACCGACCGGCGCCATCGACACCGAGTACGGGGTGTCCGGCCCCGACGCGGTCGGGGTTTCCGTCCCGGATCCCGGGTCGTCTCCGGGCGTCGGGGTCGCCGTCGGCGAGTCGGTCGGGATGGGCGAGGAATCGTCACCGGCACCGGTGTCCGTGGAGTCGCCGCCACCGCCGAGACAGCCGGCGATCAGCCCGCCGGCCAGGAGGCCGGTGCCGGCCCTGAGCCAGCCGCGGCGCGTGGTTTCGGCTGGTCGGTCCTGCGTCGAGTCGGTGGCCGTCAGATCCTGCGTCGAGTCGGTGGCCGTCAGATCCTGCGTCGAGTCGGTGGCCGTCAGGCCTTGCGTCGAGTCGGTCGTGGTCTGTTCGGCAGTCGAATCGGTCGTGGGTGTGTCGTCGGTCATGTCAGAACTCTCCATTGATGATCGCCGCAGCGCGGTCGTAGTCGAGCAGTCGTTCGTCGGCGGGAATTTCGGGATATGGCTGACCGTTCTCGTAGTCGGGCCAGGCGCCGAACTCGTCGGGGAACAGTTGCTTGGCCGTCGCCTCCAGCTGGAAGAGGTTCACCAGCGGCCCCTGGTGGCGGGTCCCCTGCGCGTAGACGCGCTCGTTTTGGACCGCGGTGACCTGGCTCGCGACGGGGTCGTCGGCCAGCGACTCGCGGACCGCCTCGATGTCGTGATAGTCGACCAGTCCGCCGAGGACGATGAGCACGTCAGGGTCGGCGGCGACGAGCGCCTCGTTGTCGATCCGGGCGCCGTCCTCGACATCCGCCGCGGCCATCGCGTCGGTGGCACCGAACGGCCGCGTGTGCGAGGCGTAGTAGCCGTCGGCGTTCGTGTGATAGGCCCACATCGAGTCGTCGCTGGTCGAGGGCAGAATCATGGCCACGGCGGGGCGCTCGCTCTCGGGCGGCAGCGAGGATTCGATGGTCGACAACATCTCGTCCCGGAGCGAGGCGAGCGCGCGGTACCGGCCGGGTTCGTTGAGTGCGCTCGCGACGCGCTCGAATATCTCCCAGAGGCCGTAGTACTCGTAGTCGCCGGCGTAGGCCTGGGGTGGGTCCTCCCGCGCGCCGCTGAGACTGTTGCCGAACCACGGCCCGACCGCGTCCGCGACGTCCGTGACGTCCGAGGCGTCCCAGCCGTCCATCGTCGCGACCTCCGCGGGGTCCGCGAGGTGGATGTCGCTCTCGAGGTCGTAGACGGCTTCTTTCTCCATCCCCCAGGAGGTCGGCAGGTCGCCCCAGTCGACCGAGACGCCCGCGAGTCGCGGCGTGAACGCCGAGACGAGCGAATCCACGTATCCCGGGGCGTAGGACGTGTTCACGGCGTCGCCCTTGCCGAGCGCGAGCGCCATCTCGGTGTGATGGCTCAGGAGCGTGAATATCTCGGTCGGCTCGGACTCGACGGTCACTTCGCCGACCGGCGAAATCGACGCCCTGTACGGCGGGTCCTTCTTCAGTGCCGGCGTGGCCGTCGCCGTCGAATCTCCGCCGGGCGTCGCCGTGGCTCCCGCGTCCCCGGGAGTGGGCGTGACAGTCGCCGTCGGCGCGGCGCCGTCGTCCGTCTCTCCGGGCGTCTCCTGACTGTTGTCTCCGCTACAGCCAGCGACCAGGCCACTCGCCGCGGCGGCGGTACCCGCGAGCAGGTACTGCCGCCGCGTCCACCGGTTCGATGACTTGTTTCCCATGTATTTTAGGCCAGCCTAATTCCATAAAGGGTTTTCGAAGTTTAGGCTATCCTAAAAGCCGGCTATCAGCGTGTCTATCCCGAACGATCGGGCAATTTGGGGCGTGCGAGCTGGCGGCACCGACGGCGTTTTGATGGTCGCTCGGACGTCCACGGGCGGCCGAGGGGTCGGAAGATTGATGACCCGCCAGTGGCCGACGTTGTGACGTGAATCGGCTGGTCGAGTCCAGCGAGGCGGTCCGGGCGGCGGTCCCGGACGAGTTCGTCCCCGTGGTCTGGGCGGTGACGACCCTCGGGAGCGCGAAGTTCCTGCTGGTCGCGCTATCGCTCGCGTACTGGAATCTCGAGGACCACCGCGAGGAACTACTCGCGCTGATTAGCACCGCGTTCGTCGCGCTCGCGGTGACGGTGCTCCTGAAATACTGGTTCGACCTGCCGCGCCCGCCCGCCGCAGTCCAGCACTACCCGGTCGACCCGAGCCCCGTCGGCTTTCCCAGCGGACACGCCATCGCCGCGACGGTCGTCTACGGCGGCGCGCTGGTCGTTTCCGACCGGTATCGCGACCACCGCGCTGTCGCCGGCACTAGCGTCCTCGTCCTCGCGGTTGGCCTCTCTCGCGTCGCGCTGGGGGTCCACTACCTGGGTGACATTCTCGCGGGCTTTGCGGTCGGGGTGGTCGTCCTCGGTGTGCTGGCAGTCGCACTCGCCCGCGGCCCCGCGGTCGTGTTCGCGCTCGCTGCCGCGCTGGCCGTGCCCGCCGTCGTCGTCGCAGGCGGGAACGCCGACTCGGCGCTCGCGCTGGGGGGTAGTCTCGGCGCGCTCGCGGCCGCCGTCGGCCGGTCGAACGGCGCCTTCGCGAGCGCTCGCTTTCGCTCGACCGCCGAGCGACTGGCGTTGAGCGCGGTCGGTCTCCTGTTCGTCGGCGCTGCCGTCGGCATCACCGAGACTGCGGAGGACGCCTTTCTCCTTGTGACCGCGGTGAACCTCCTGTTGGCCGCCGGCATCATCGCGCTTCCCGCGCTCGTCGGCCGCGTCGACGCGCTCGCGGACGCGGAGGTTACCGGTCGCGGGGTCGACCGGTAGATTCTCGACTCGGGCGGCCCACGCTTCGGACGTGCCAGTGGAACTGCCGTTCGGCGACCGGACCGTCCGCGTCTCGCTGCCCGACTGCGACGTGACGGTCGCCGACCCGCCGGGCGGGACGCCCGTCGACCCGCGAGCGGCCGCCGCGGACGCCGTCGCCGACCCGCACGGCCCGCGCCTCGCCCGCCGCGTCGACCCCGACGACACCGTGGCGGTCGTCGTGACGGACGTGACCCGCGCGACGCCCGACGACGCCCTTCTCGACGTGCTCCTCCCGGAACTCGAAGCCGCCGGCGTCGTCCGCGAGCAGGTCTCCGTGGTCGTCGGCCTCGGCCTCCACCGCCCGATGTACGACGCGGAAATCGAGCAGGCCCTCGGGGACCACGCCGACCTCGCGGACAACCACGACCCGGACGCGACCATCGAGGTCGGGACGGTCGACGCGGGATCGAACGGGGACGGGGATGGGGAAGGGGATGGGGACGAGACACGCGTCCCGATCGAGATCCACGAGGCCGTCGCGGCCGCCGACCGCGTCGTCTCGACGGGGATGGTCGAACCCCACCAGTACGCCGGTTTTTCGGGCGGCGCGAAGACAGTCGTCGTCGGCGCCGGCGGCGAGTCACAGATCGGGTACACGCACGGCCCGGCCCTGCTCTCGCAGTCGGGCGTGCGTCTCGGACGGGTCGAGGACAACCCTTTCCGGGCGTTTCTCGACGACGCGGGTGACGTCGTCGGCGTCGACTTCGCGCTGAACGTCACCCACGGGCCCGAGGGAATCTACGGCGCCAGCGCCGGCGACCCGCGGGCGGTCGTGCGGGACCTGGCGGCAACCGCCCGCGACGCGCTCGCCACGTCAGTCGACGACGGCTACGACGCGGTGGTCGCCGGCGTCGGCGCGCCGAAAGACGCCAATCTCTACCAGGCCACCCGCGCCGCGACGTACGTGATCCTCGGCGCGCACAATCCGCTCCGTGACGGTGGCCGCGTGGTCATCCCCGCCGCGCTCCCGGAGGGCGCCGGCGAGGGTACGGGTGAACGGCGCTTCTACGACTGGCTCTCGAACGCCGAGAGCCCCGAGACGCTCTACGAGCGGATGCACGAGGGGTACGACCCGGGCGCCCAGCGGGCGTTCGTCGTCGCCCGCGCGCTCAGGGACCACGACGTCTACGTCACGAACAGTGACCGCCCCGAGGTGGTCGAGGAGTGCCTGATGCACGCTCGCGAGTCGGTTGCCGACGCGGTCGAACCCGGGAGCGACGTGCTCGTCGTCCCCGACGCGCTGGACACACTCCTGATGTAGGCTCGTGACCGGATCCGGAGTCGTCCTCCTCCGCACACCACCCATCTCCGCTCTCTTCTGCCCCCGAACCCAAACGCGCTCACCACTGAATTTTGAACGGAGTTTGGGCCAACCCCGGCCCGCCACCGAACGGAGTCTGGAGACACGCCGACGGGAGTTTGAAAATCGCTTATCCGGGTTCCACGCCCGGACTCGACCGAAGCAATGACCCCCGATACGAACCGACGTGCGTTCCTGCGTGGTATCGCCGCGACCGTTCCGCTCGCCAGTGTCACGGGCTGTCTCGGACTCGGTGGCGGTGGCGGAACCGACACCCCCGACGACGCGATGGGGGACGACATGACTGACGGCGGGATGTCCGGCGATGGGACGGACGGTATGACCGAGAGCGGCATGGACGGGATGACTGACAGTGGGATGAACGGGATGACCGACAGCGGGATGGGCGGAATGACCGACAGTGGCATGAGCGGAATGACCGATAGTGGGATGAAAACCTACGAGGTGACGATAACGAACGTCTCGGAGTCGGGGACGCTCACGACTTCGATGGGGAGCGACCACGCTGTCCCGCTGTCGCCGGCCGCCTTCGCGGTCCACGCCGAGGACGCCGCGGCCTTTGCCAGCGGCGAGGCCGCCAGCGACGGCCTGGAATCGCTCGCCGAGGACGGGATGCCGGCAACGCTCGCAGAGGAGTGGAGCGAGGCGGCCGGGATCGAAGCGGCCGGGACGGTGGCGATGCCCGACGGCGCGGACGAGGCGGGCCCGCTCGCCCCCGGTGACAGCTACACCGTCGAGGTGACCGGCGGTCACGACCACCGGCTGACCGTCGCGACGATGTTCGTCCAGTCCAACGACCTGTTCTACGCGCCCGACCCCGCCGGGATCCCCCTCTACCAGGACGGCGAGCGCACGTCGGGCGACGTGACCGACCACCTCCGCCTCTGGGACGCGGGGACCGAAGCCAACGAGGAACCCGGCGCCGGCGAGAACCAGGCGCCCCGCCAGTCCGGAACCGACACCGGCGAGGACGAGATGGGCACCGTCGGACCGGTCGCGCAGGTCAGGGACGGCTACAGCTACCCCGACGTGAGCGACGTGATCGAGGTGCGAATCAGTCCGCAGTCGATGTAGCGGCTTTTCTCATTCCATCAGATTCTCCGGGTGTCACGGTGATTCCCGGGAACTCCGGCCCGCGCTTGTGCCGTCCGACTTCTCGGCGATTTCGTCGAGGACGCGCTCGTTCTACTCGTTGCTGTTCGACTCCGAGACCTGAGACGGTGGAGTCGGCGAGAATCTCGAAATAAAGAAGCCGTCGTCTCGTCCCGGTTGTCGTTCCCCGATCAACCGACTCGATTCGAGTAGCATTTTCGTGCCGAAGAACGGTCCTATCAGCGCAGCATGCCAGATGGCGAGCGTTATCGTCCCAGGGACGAATATGGGCATCAACCCGAGAACCAGCAAGGCGGCGACGAAGAAGTATACAGTCAGCGGGATCGTAAGCATCGTGAACCACACCCAGTACACAGCTTGGATCTCCATCGCCATGGTCCCGGTCATCTGTCGATACCGCCCGGAGTGGAAGTAGTAACTGTAGAACACGGTGAACTGGATCGAGACCATTACAAGCGCCATGACGAGCACCGTCGTCCTGCCGAAGTTGGAGAACAGTCGAAAAAAATCCGTGACGGTAGCGCCCGATGTCGGCGTTTTTCCCAGGTTGCCAACCGTCACCCCATACCCCGCGGCCAGCAGCCAGAGCATTCCGAGGACTGTCGCGGGAAAGACGGATCTGAAGTTTGTGACATTGACCGGCGGTGCAAACGGGACGACTTTCACTTCCCGATCGAGGAAATACGTCAGCCAGGCACGCCCGTCTGAGTTCGAATCCTCTCCCTTTCCGGAGTCGGGTTCCGGGTTCGCGAACAGGCCGAGAAAACTGTAGAGGAAAACGATCGAGACAGCATCTACCCAGTATAACAGCCCAATTATATTCGGCCGGAACCCGAACCTATAGTATCCGAGGATAGGAAGCGCGTTAGCGATCCCGATCAGTGTATAAGATTGCTTAAAATTCATACCGTATTTATATCCGCGCCATATTTCCGACTAATAGATATTCGGTCGTATAACTAATTCGGTTCTGATATCCTTTTCACGAATCAATTATGCTAGTATTTGCTGGCCTGAGGGGACTCAGTTCCGACCCGCGCTCGCGCCGTCCGACTCGTCGCCGATCTCGTCGAGGACGCGCTCGTGGAACTCCTGTAGGACGGCGCTCTCGTCCTCGGCCAGCACCACGTCCGAGGCCATGAGTGTCGCCAGCCCGAACGCCCGCGGCGAGGGTGAGTCGACGCGGTGGTGAACGAGGTCGATTTCGCCAGCCCCGATGGCCGCGACGACGCGCTCGATGGCGTCAACGTTCAGTTTGTCCTCGAGTATCTCGCGGTAGGTCTCCTCGATGACCGCGAACTCTTCGAGGTCCTCGGCGAACCCGAGGAGCATCTCGGAACTGACCTGCTGTTCGCTCGCGGACTTCTCGTAGCCCTTGTAGCGCTTGAGTATCATCAGGGCCCGCGTGGCGTTGATCCGGAAGTAGCGCTGGAGCAGGTCGGTGCCGTCGAGACTCGCCCGCAGGTCCGGGCGAACGTCCGCGGGTTCCAGGTCCGCGATGACGCCGTCGACGTCGACTTTCCGGTTGAGCGGCATCGAGAGGGTGAACCCGTGGTCGGCGACGGCCACCTGGACGTTCGCGTTGGCCTCGCGGGCGACCCGGTAGGCCACCAGTCGGGAGAAGCCGTCGTTGAACCGCCGGCCGTAGTTCGAGTGGACGTAGTAGCGCCGCTCGTAGTCCTCGCGGTCGCGTTCCTCCTCGACGACGAGGCGCTCGTCGGTGCTGACGCTCTCGACGCCGGCGTAGCGGACCTGCTGGTCGAACATCCTGGCGAGCGCGCGGACGGCGTTCTCGTCGAGGGGGAACTCCCGGAGCCAGTGTCGAACCGCCGACTGTCCCCCGTGGTCGAGGCGGGCGAGCAGGTCCCGCTGGAAGGAGAGGATTTCGCGGCCGAGGTCGTACGAGAGGGGGAGTCGCTCGGAGTACCACGACGGCACCGTCGGGCGCGCGCTCGTCGGGTCGACGTACACCTTCGACCCGCGGCGGTAGCGGTACTCGAAGCGGTTGCCGCCGAGGACGAACACGTCGCCCGATTCGAGCGTGTCGAGATACTGCTCGTCGAGCTGGCCGACCCACTCGTCGCCCGAGCGAGTCACCACGTCGCAGGTGAACGAATCGGGGATGGTCCCGATGTTGGTCATGTAGATGACCCGCGCGAGGCGGCCGCGCTTGCCCATCAACACCTCGCCGACGGGGTAGTCCTCGTAGTGGTGCTCGCCGTCGGGCGGGTCGTTCGCGTCGCGCCAGACCTTCGCGTAGACGTTTTTCTCCTCCAGCCCCTCGTAGTCGGCTGTGAGATAGCGGACGAGCGACGCCCACTCGGCGTCGGTGTAGTTCCGGTAGGGGTACGCGCGTTCGAGAATGGCCCGGATCTCCCGTTCGGGCCTGATCTCGGCGATGGCCATCCCGTAAACGTGCTGTGCGGCCACGTCCTGTGCGTTCTCGGGGACGAACACGCGGTCGACGAACCCCTCCTCGGCTTTCTTCAGCATCACCGCACACTCGAGGAGTTCGTCGCGGTCGAGCGCGACGACGCGGCCGGTGACGGTCTCGCCGAGCTGGTGGCCGGCGCGGCCGACCCGCTGGAGGAGCGCGGCGACGGACTTGGGCGACCCGACCTGGACCACCAGGTCGACGTGGGGCATGTCGATGCCGAGTTCGAGGCTCGTCGAGGTCGTCACCACGTCCAGGTCGCCCTCCTTGAGTCGCGATTCGATCTCCTGGCGGCGCTCCTTCGAGAGCGAACCGTGGTGACAGCCGGAGTTTGCCTCGTCGTAGCCGTCGAATCGCTCCCGGAGGTTGTGGAGGACCCGTTCGGCGCCCGAGCGGGTGTTGGTGAAGACGATCGTGTTGGTGTGCTCCGAGACGAGGTCGTTCAGGTCGCGATAGAACCGCTCGGTGACGACGTTCCGTGGGGTATTCACCAGGTCGTCGGCCGGACAGATCAGTTCCACGTCGAACTCGCGGGCGAACCGCGCGTCGACGAGTTCGTAGTCGCGGGGGTCGCCGCCGGGTTCGGACTGTCCGACCAGGAACTCGGCCATCGTATCGAGCGGTTCGACCGTCGCGGAACAGCCGATCCGGGTCGGGGACCCATTGGCCAGCGCTTCCAGCCGTTCCAGCGAGACCGAGAGGTGGGTGCCGCGCTTGTTCTCGGCGAGACTGTGGATCTCGTCGACGACGACGTACTCCACAGTTCGAAGTTTCTCGCGGAACTTCGGGGAGTTGAGCAGGATGGCGAGCGTCTCCGGCGTGGTGTTGAGGATGTGTGGCGTCTCGGATAGCATCGCCTGTCGGTCGGCGTCGCTGGTGTCGCCGTGGCGGATTGCGTGGCGGACCTCGACGTCCTCGTCGCGGGCGGCGAGACGGTCGGTGATGCCCGCGAGCGGGACCTCCAGGTTCCGGTGGATGTCGTTGGCCAGCGACTTCAGCGGGGAGACGTAGAGACAGTAGACCGAGTTCTCGAGACCCTCGGCCCGGTCGCGTCGGAACAGTTCGTTGATTATCCCGATGAAGGAGGCGAGGGTCTTGCCCGACCCCGTCGGCGCCGCGACGAGGGCGTTTTCCCCCTTGTGGATGAGCGGGATCGCCTCCTTCTGTGGCGGCGTGAAGAAGCCGTCGTTCTCCGGGACGAACGCGCCGAACTCGTCGACCCACCACTCGCGGACGACGGGCTCCAGCAGGTCGAGGACCTCGCCGTCGTCGATGGTGACCGACGCCGGGTCGAACTCGACGTCTCGCTCGTCGAGCAACTCGCGGCCGCCGAGTGACGACATGCTCGACGGAGGTTAGGCGTGGCGCGTCAAGTGGGTTCCGACGGCCGTTATCAGTCGAACGCCGATTCGGTCAGCAGCCACACCAGGAAAACCGCCGCGGCAGCGAGGACGACGCCGGTGACGACGAGCGGGCGATTCCCGAGGGCCCCGGGATCGAAGTCGAGTCGCCGCGTCGCTTCGAGGACGGCCAGAAACGCCAGGACGACGGCGGTGCCGACGCCGAGCGACCGTCCGATCGACGAGTGTGTCGCACCTGTCATCGTACCGGCGTGTATTCGCGGCGAGACTAAGAATTTTGTCCAGTTGCAGGGGACGAAAGCGACAGTGAGTCAGTTCGGCGCCCGTCTCGGTCTGACGATGTCGTTTCGGAACGACGATCGGCTCGCGGCGGGTGGTTCGAACCGCCTGCGAGCGCGGAGTCTAGAAGGTTAGAGTGTCCGCGTTTCGTATCAACCTGTACGAAACTATTCAGGAGTTTTATTAGATCCTGGTATAGAGGTGGATACAGTATGGCAAACTGTCCGAACTGCGGTGCGGAAGTCGCCGGCGACGCCACGGCGTGTGCGAACTGCGGGGCGTCACTGGAGGGGCACGGGGAATCGACACAGCACGACCAGGGACATCAGAGCCACCAGGACGACCAGGGGTACCAGGGCCAGCAGGGCCAACCCCAGCAAGGTCAGGGACGACAGCCCCGGCAGGGGCAGGGCCGACAGGGTCAGCCCCAGGGGGGACAGGGCCAGCCTCGGCAGGGTCAGCCCCAGGGTGGACAGGGGCAGCCTCGCCAGGGTCAGCCCCAGGGTGGACAGGGGCAGCCTCGGCAGGGGCAGGGCCGGCAGGGCCAGCCCCAGCAAGGCCAACCGCAGGGCGGTCGTGGTCAGCCTCAGGGTGGCCAGCCTCAGCAGGGCCAGCCTCAGGGTGGCCAGCCTCGACAGGGTGGACAGGGACAGCCTCGGCAGGGGCAGGGGCAGGGGCAGCCCCAGGGCCAGGGCTACCAACAGGGCCAGGGCCAGGGACAAGGCTATCAGCAAGGGCAGGGCCAGGGCTACCAGCAGGGACGCGGCCAGCCCGCTCGCGGCCCACCCGGGGGCCGCCAGTCGAACGAGATCGCGGGCTACGAGCGCCGCGAGGTCCTGAAATACGGCGTGGCCGGCGTCGGCGTTCTCGGCGTCGGCTACTTCGGCTACACCGAGTTTATCGCCGGCGACGACCGGAGCGCGGCCGAGTCGACGGCCGCGACGTACCTCAATGCGCAAGCGGATGGAGACATGCAAGAAGCCCGGGAACAGCTCCACTCCAGCGCCCAGGTTACCCCGTCCGACGCCAGCGGCGCCTCGCTGTCGATCAATTCCGTCAACGAGGTCGACTCCCCGGAACAGTGGTCTGGGACCCCGCCACAGGGTGAGGACGTCACGTACGTCGAAGCGGAATTCGACGTTTCGTTCGGGGGCGAATCGGATACAGCGGGCACCATTTTCCAGCTCCGCCGCGAGAACGAGGAGTGGCGCGTGTACGACAGCCAGTCGTTCGACCCGAACGTCTGACGCAGTTCAGCACTCGACGCTTCAGCACTCGACGCCTCGCTTTCTGATCGGTTCTTCGGTCACTATCTGGCCCTCCGTCACTATCGGACCGAATCCCCGGCCGTCACCGCAACACCGATTCGTTCGGCGGCCGACGCCCCGCGTATGCGCGTCACTTTCCTCGGCACCGGGAGCGCGATGCCGACCGGCGAGCGGTTCCAGACCGGCCTGCTCGTCGAGTCCGGCGGGAACCGATTGCTCGTCGACTGCGGGAGCGGCGCCCTCCACGGCCTCCAGCGCACGGCCGCCGGCTACGAGGGCATCGATGCGGTGCTCCTGACCCACCACCACCTCGACCACGTCTCGGACCTGATGGCGCTGTGCAAGGCGCGCTGGCTCGCCGGCGCGACCGACCTGACCATCGCCGGCCCGCCCGGAACACGTGAACTCGTCGACGATCTTTTCGACGTCCACGAGTACCTCCAGGACCGCCTGGACCTGACGGTCCGAGAGGTCGAACCCGGTGTGTTCGACCTCGCCGGGATCAGCGTCGCCGCGACCGAGACGCGCCACTCGGCGTACTGCCTGGCCTACCGGTTCGAGGGGGCGAGTGGCGACCCGGCGGACGAACCGTCCGACGGCGGCGACCCGCCCGCGTTCGTGTTCAGCGGGGACACCGAAGCGTTCGAGGAACTGATCGACTTCGCCGACGGCGCGGCCGTGCTGGCACACGACTGCTCGTTCCCGGACTCGGTCGACGTGTCGAACCATCCGACGCCGCGGTCGCTCGGCCGGGTGCTCGGGGCCGCCGAGGGGTCGGTCGGCCGCGTCTATCTCACGCATCTCTACCCCCACACGGACGGCGAGCACGAGTCCATGCTCGACTCGATAGCCGACCACTACGATGGCGACTTTCGCTTCGCCCGCGACGGCCTCTCCGTCGATATCGACTGATTCCTCGGTCTGCGGTCCCGTGTGCCGTTTCGCGGGCGACGTTCAGGACTCGCGCGGGGTCATCCGGTCGGAGAAGTCCCAGGTGTAGACCCGCTCAAGGTCGATCGAGATGCGGATTTCCTCGCGTTCGGGAGCGAGCAACCGTTCCGCGATGGGTGTGTCGGTCCCGCCGAGGTATCGCTCCAGCAACGACCGGAGCAACGCCTTGTCCTCGTCCGGGTCGAGCGAGGCCGTGCCGCTCCCGCGGACCCCGCGATAGGGCGGGTCGTTTGTCGACACTTCGAACGCGACGGCGGGGTCGTTTCGGAGGTACCTGGCGACTTTCGCGTCGGCGCCGGTAGCACACTCGAGTCGCCCGTCGCGGTAGCGGTACCACAGCGAGAGCATCCAGAGCCCGCCAGCAGGGGTGTGACAGGCGAGTCTGACCGGGATGGCCTGCGATTCGAGGAAGGCCTCGGTCCGCTCGCGCGTCCAGTCGCCGTCGACGGCATCCATGGTGATCTGTCACGACCCACGGCGCCCCGCGGGATAAATCTCCGCACGAGGCTCGTTCGAACGTGGCCGGCGGCCGAAGCGGGACAGGCGCGAACGCGGCCCGAACACGGTCCGAACGCGGTCTGAACGCAATCCGAACGCAGACGACCTTTTCACCGTCCGGCTCCCGGACCCGTCCGCAGTCGTGCGGTTCCGGAATGTGAAACACTCGTTTCAGCCAGCGTTGTTTAAATACTCTCGGGGCTCCTCCCGTCGAGTATGCAGCGCAGAACGATGCTCGCCCTGACCGGGACAGCCCTCTCGACCGCCCTCGCCGGCTGCGGCGCCCTCGCCGACTCCGGTGACGACACCCCGACGGACGATTCCGGAGACGGAACCCCGACGCCCACGGACCCGTCCGATCCGACGGCGACGCCGACCGACGGTGGAACGCCGACGGACACGCCCGGCGCCCCCTCGGAGCTCACCAATGGGAGTTTCGAGGACGACTGGGCGGCCTGGTCGGTCGGTCGCGACCTGCCGACCGATCCCAACCGCCCGGGCGACCGCGCTGTCGGCTCGGACCTGGGTGTGACGACCCGGCGCTCCTCCGACGGCGAGACGGCCTGTCGGCTGTTCATCGACGGCAGTCAGGACGACGGGACGGTCTGGGTCCAACAGCCCGTCGACCTCTCGGCGTACGACTACCTCGCCGTCGATTACTGGGTCAGCGACTCGTTCAACGAGATCGGCCAGCCCGCCGTCTACACCGGTCCCGAACCCGACGAACCGCTCGTGGAGACCGACTTCGACACCAGCCGGTCGCTGGAGGGCCACTCCGGGAAGGGCTGGAAGACGTTCACCTACGAGGTGGACCACGACGGCCCCGGCATCGTCGCAACCGGCTTCAGCATCGTCTGGGAGACCGGCTACCGGACGTTCATGGACAACGTCCGTCTCTCGGCCGAGGAGCCCGAGACGACCACGCCCGAACCAACCCCCACTGACGACGGCACGCCGGGCAACGGCGGCCAGATCTGACCGAGTGCGTCGTCGCGTGAGCCCCGGGTCGACGACCGGGATGTCGGGGGCGCGTTCCATCTCCGGCGTCGTTCGGATGCCGGGGTAAAACGCGAGCCACACCCGGAGCGGAAGTGAAAGTGAAACCGACGGGCCCGACACGGCACGCGGCGACGACCGAAACGGGCACCCTGTGACGACGGCCGAAACGGGCACCCTGCGACGACGGCCGAAACGGGCACCCTGCGACGACGGCCGAAACGGGCACCCTGCGACGACGGCCGAAACGGGCACCCTGCGACGACGGCCGAAACGGACGGTCCGCGAGTCAGGACCGGCTCACGATGTCGACGATGTCCTCGTTCACCACGCTGCCCTCCCCGTCGACGAGGCCGAAGTTCATCTCCTTGTACGACCAGCAGCCGCGACCGATGTCGTGTTCCGAGAGGACGTCGACCACGTCGTCGTACCACCGGACGCGACTCCGTGCGGGCGCCTCGTCGATGGCGCCGTACTCGCCGCAGTAGAGGGACGCGCCGGTCTCCTCGCGGAACGCGACGGCGGGTTCGACCGCTGCCTCGATTCCGGACCGGTCGATGGGAATCCACTCCTCCTCGCCCGTCGGTTCGACGTCGTCCTCGTCGGCCGCCAGGTCGTCGAGCAGCGGTTCGACGGCCGCGCGGTCGGTCGGGTACTTGATATCGCCGCTCAGCTCCCCGAGCGGCGTCCAGCCCGCGTGCTGGTGGGTGAACAGGAACGGGTCGTAGAGGTGGAACGTGTACGCGACCGGGCCCTCGTAGCCGAGTTCGAGGGACGCCAGTTCGTCCGCCGAGTTGTACCGGTTGCTCCCGACCAGGACACACCGGTCCGGGTCGACCTCGTGGACGGCGTCGACGGTCCGGTGGGCGAGGGCGTTCCACCGCTCGCTGGTGGGCTCGACCACCTCGTTCAGCAGTTCGAACACCACCTCGTCGCCGCCGGACTCGTACCGGTGTGCGAACTCCCGCCAGAGGTCGACGAACCGGTCGCGGAGTCTGTCGTCGTCGAACAGCCGGTTGTTCTCGAGGTTGTCGAAGCTGTAGCCAGGGGCCTCGTGCAGGTCGACGATCAGGTCCAGGTCGTGGTCCCGACACCAGCGGAGACAGTCGTCGACGTACCCGAACCCGCGCTCGTCGAACGCACCGTCATCCCCGTCGAGGACCGGGTAGTCGACCGGCAATCGGACGTGGTCCATCCCCCAGTCGGCGATCCGCGCGACGTCGGATTCACCGATGAACTGCTCGAAGTGGTCGCGGCCGGAGTCGCCGTACTGCGATATCCATCCGCCGAGGTTCACGCCCGCCTGATACCGATTCCGGAAGTCGATCATCCTCGGCGATGGGTGTCGTCCGCCGTTAACTGTTGTGAAGCCGGAAACTTCGAACCGTGTCCAGTGCCGAGGACTCAAACCCGTGGCCCTGCAAGCGACGGCATGGACCGCCGCGCCGTCGTCACCTTCGCTTTCCTCGCGCTGGTCGCGCTTGCCGGCTGCGCCGGCCTCGCCGACACCGGGACGCCGACCGACGCAGGTCCTGGTGCGGGCAACGGCGGCGCGTCCGGCCACGGGATCACCGTCGGCGGCACGCTCGTGCCAGGGACGAACACCGTCGCGCCCGGCGAGGGGGTCGCCGTCACGGTGACACGGGTCGTCGACGGGGACACGGTCGACGTTCGCTACGCCAACGGCTCGACCGACACCGTTCGCCTACTGGGGGTGGACACGCCCGAGGTCAACACCGAGAACGACCCCGCGGAGTTCGAGGGGGTTCCGGACACCGGAGCGGGGCGGGACTGTCTCCGGTCGGCTGGCGAGTCAGCGAGCGCGTTCGCCGAGCGACTGCTCGCCGGCGAGGAGGTCACGCTCGTCGTCGACGAGACCGCAGACCGCCGGGGCGGCTACGGTCGCCTGCTCGCGTACGTCCACGTCGACGGCGTCGAGTTCAACTACCAGTTGCTCGCCGGCGGCTACGCCCGCGTCTACGACTCGACGTTCTCCCGTTCGGAGCGCTACTACGCGACCGAGAGCCGGGCCCAGTCCAGCACAACCGGCCTCTGGGCGTGTCGCACGCCAGGAGGGACCGACTCCGGAACCGAGGGTGACGGGTCCGACTCCTCCGACGCCGGCGGTGAAGCGGCCGCCGCCGACACCGGACTCGTCCTCGCAGCGATCAACGCCGACGCGCCCGGGAACGACCACGAGAACCCGAACGGCGAGTCCCTCGTCTTCCGGAACGACGGCTCCGACCCGCTCGGTCTGGGTGGCTGGACGGTGCGCGACGCGGCCGACCACGTCTACACCGTTCCCGACGGCGTCACGCTCGCGGCCGGCGAGACGCTGACGCTCCGGACCGGCCGCGGCGAGAATACCGCCGACACGCTCTACTGGGGACGGGACCGGGCCGTCTGGAACAACGGCGGCGACACCGTGGTCGTCGCCCGTGACGGCGAGATCCTGTTGCGCGCCGAGTACGGGTGACCGGGCACGGTTCCGGAGAGTCACCGAACCGGAGTACCGGTCTGACCCGCCGGGACCGGCAGGCCCAACTGGCTGGCCGGGAACTGTCGGTTATGGACCTGCCGCCGGTCGGCCTCGGCACGATGGGTATCGACGACCCGTCGAGCATCGAGACGGCCATCGAGATGGGGTATCGACACCTCGACACGGCCCAGATATACGACAACGAAGCCGTCGTCGGCGAGGGGATCGAGCGGGCCGACGTGTCCCGCGGGGAGCTGACCGTCGCGACGAAGCTCTGGACCGACACGCTGGCCGGCGACGATGTCCGGGAGAGCGCCGAGGCGAGCCTCGACCGGCTCGGACTCGACAGCATCGACCTGCTCTACGTCCACCGCCCGCAGGGCGAGTACGACCCCGAGACGACGCTGCCGGCGATGGACGCGCTCCGCGACGACGGCCTGACCGGAAACGTCGGCGTCTCGAACTTCCTCCCGCACCAACTGGAGCGCGCCCGCGAAATCCTCGACTCGCCGATCGCGGCCAATCAGGTCGAGCTCCACCCCTACTACGGGAACGATCCCGTCCTCGCGGATGCCCGGGAGCACGACTACCCGGTCGTCGCGTATTCGCCGCTCATCGGCGGCGACGCCTTCGACGACGACGTGCTCGCGGCTATCGCGGCCGAGAACGACACGACTGCGGCCGCCGTCGCCATCGCGTGGGTACGCTCCCACGAAAACGTCGTCACCATCCCGAAGGCCGCCTCGCGCGACCACCAGCGGGCCAACTTCGAGGCACGACACCTCGAACTCGACGCGGAAGAGCTCGAGCGCATCGACGCGATCGACCGCGAACACGAGATCTACCCCGACTGAGATGCGCGCGGCCGTTCTCGAGTCCCACGGTGAACCGCTCGCGGTACGGGAGGTCGCGGCGCCGACGGCGGCCGACCACGGGGTCGTCGTCGAGACGGCGGCCTGTGGCATCTGCCGGAGCGACTGGCACGCCTGGCAGGGACACGGCGACTGGGTCGACGACCGCGTCCCGACCGGGCAGATCCTCGGCCACGAACCCGCAGGGACCGTCCGCGAGGTGGGCGACGACGTCGACACCGTAACAGCGGGCGAGCGCGTGGTCGTTCCTTTCAACCTCGCCGACGGCACCTGTCCCGCCTGTCGGCGCGGGCGGACCAACTACTGTGAAGACACGACTGCGCTCGGATTCGGCCCGGCGGCGCCGGGGGCGTTCGCCGAGCGCTTCCACGTCCCGCGTGCCGATGTCAACGCCGTTGCGCTCCCCGATGGCGTCTCGTCGGTCGCGGCAGCGAGCCTCGGCTGCCGGTTCGTCACCGCCTTCGAGGCGCTCGACGCCGTCGCCGACGTCGGCGGGGGCGACGTGGTGACCGTCGTCGGCTGTGGCGGCGTCGGCCTCTCGGCGGTACAGGTGGCGACGGCACTCGGCGCCAGCGTCGCCGCCGTCGACGTTCGCGGGGCTCCGCTGGAACTGGCCCGGGAGATGGGTGCCCGCTGGACTGTCGACGCGAGCGAGTCAGCTGACCCCGCCACACGGGTCCGCGCGGAGACTGGCGGCGCTGACGTCTCCGTCGACGCACTCGGATCCAGCGAGACCGCCCGAACGGGCGTCGACTCGCTCGCGGGCGGTGGCACGCACGTCCAGGTCGGGCTCACTGGCGACGATGACCGCGGTGAGATCGCACTCCCGATGGATACCGTCGTCCAGGAGGGGCTGACGGTCGCCGGTTCGCGCGGGATGCCGCCGGGACGATACGACGAGCTCTTCGAACTCGTCCGCGCGGGCAGGGTCGACCCGGAAGCGCTCGTGACCGACACCGTCGCGCTGGCCGACGTACCCGACCGGCTGGCGGCGATGAGCGACTACGAAACGGTGGGGATCGAGGTCGTCACCGAGTTCGAATGAGCGCTGGCGGACGACGCGCCGAACACGGTGGCCGAACGTGTCTCCCAGGGCGTCTGTGTCTCTGTGAGCGACCCGCCGCCACCACTATACGCGTTCGGGCCGTACTTTCGTCGAATGGAGCAGGATTCCCGGTCGTCGATCCTGCTGGAGTACACGCAGGACAAGATCGTGATCGTCGACGAGGACGGCCGGTTTGCCTACGCGAACGACGCGACGGAGCGGATACTCGGCTACGACCCGGCGTCGCTCGTGGGCGAGAACGTCTTTGAGTTCGTTCACCCGGAGAGCCGGGACCAAGTGCGGGCCGTCTTCGAGCGGGTCATCGGTGCGACGGAGGTCGAGACGGCGACCGAGCAGTACCGGTTCCGGGCCGCTGACGGCTCGTGGCGGTGGCTGGAGAGCCGCTTCTCGAACGTGACCGACGAGTCGCTCGGCGGCTACGTCGTCACCTCGCGCGACATCACGACACAGGTCGAGAGCCGCCGGGAACGCGACGAGATGGCCCGGCATCTGGACGAACTCACTCGGACGGTCAGCGACGTGATGTGGATGTTCTCGGGAGACTGGGACGAACTCCTCTTCGTAAACCCCGCGTTCGAGGAGATCTACGGGATGAGCGTCGAGCGCCTCGAGGGCAACCCCCGGGAGTTCCTGAGCGCGGTCCACCCCGAGGACGTGCCGATGGTCGAGGAGGGGCTCGACCGCCTCAGCGCGGGCGAACCGATCGACATGGAGTACCGCGTCAACGCGAGCCGTGACTACGGCACGTGGGTCTGGGTCTCGGCCGAACCCGTCGTCAAGGACGGCGACGTCGTCAGGATCGTCGGCTTCGCTCGGGACATCACCGATCGGCGCCGACGTGAGCGCCAACTCGCCGTCATGGACAACCTCCTGCGCCACAACATCCGCAACAGCATGAACGTGATCCTCGGGAACGCGGAGTTTCTCGCCCGCGACGCCGACGAACCGACCGCCGAGCGAGTGGAACTTATCCGCCACACTGGCGAGAACCTCGTCGACAGCGCCGATAAGCAACGCGAGATCATCGAACTGCTCACCGACCACCCCGAGCCGATCTCGATCGATCTCGTCGAGGCCGTCGGCGGCGCCGTCGAGTCCGCGCGAGTCCGCCACCCCGACGCGTCGATCGGGACCGACCTCCCCGCGTCGGCCTCGGGATTCACTCTGCGCGAAATCCGCGCTGCCGTGATCGAACTCGTGGACAACGCGGTCCGTCACGCCGACGGGCCGGCCGATATCACCGTCCGCATCCGCGAGCACGACGAGCGAGTCCGAGTCGAGGTGCGTGACTCCTGTCCGCCCATCCCCGAGACGGAGATCGGCGTCCTCACCGGCGACCGCGAGATGACCGCTGTCTATCACACGACCGGGATCGGCCTCTGGCTCGTCTACTGGATCCTCGATTTATCGGACGGATTCGTCACCTTCGAGCGCCAGAACGACGGGAACGTCGTCAGCCTCGTCGTCCCGCGGGTCGAAACCGATGCGGGAGCCGAACGGAGCGACTGAACGGGCCGAAACGACGACTGAACGGCGAAAAAGAACGAGTGAACGGGTGAACGGACCGGGAACGGGTGAACGGGCCGGGAACGGACCGGGAACGGGCGGCAACTATTCGTCGACGAACGTGATGCCGACGATTTCGAATCGGGCGCCGCCGCCGGCGCTCTCGGTGAGGCGAACGTCCCAGTCGTGGGCCTCGGCGGCCTGCCTGACGATCCGGAGGCCGAACCCGGTGCCCGACGCCGCCGTCGAGTATCCGACCTCGAAGACCCGATCGCGGTCCGACTCGGGGATACCGGGGCCGTCGTCGGCGACGAAAAAGCCATCGTCGAGGTCGCCCACGGTAATCGTCACGCCCTCCCCGTCGTCTTGGTCCGCGTGCTCCACTGCGTTCCGCAGGAGATTCTCCAGGAGCTGCGCGAGTCGCCCCCGGTCGGCACGGACGACCCGGTCAGTGGCCACGTCGACCGTCGCGTCGCCGGTTTCGACAGTCCGCCAGCAACTCCGGACGAGCGCCCGCAGGTCGACCGGCTCGCGGTCACTCCCTTGTTCGCCCTCGCGAGCGAGCGCCAGGAGGTCGCCGATCAGCCCGTCCATCCTGTCGAGCGCATCGGCCACTGCCTCGAGATGGTCGCTGTCATGCTCTGCGCGGGCCAGTTCCAGCCGTCCCGCCGCCACCTGGAGCGGGTTGCGCAGGTCGTGAGAGACGACGGACGTGAACTCCTCCAGGCGCTCGTTCTGGCGCGTGAGTTCCCGCTCGCGTGCGTGTAACTCCTCGGTCCGCTCTACCTGTTCGAGCGCCGCCTCGATCGTCCCGGTCAGGATCTCCCCGAGAATGCGGTCCGCTTGTGCGAACGACTCCGGCGCGTCGGATCCGGCGACCAGGATCCCGTACTCCCCGATGGGGAGGAGGAGTTCGCTCCGGACCGGCGTGTCCGGATTGAACCGGTCGGGGTCGTCCTGAACGTCGTTGAGCGCGAGCGCCTCGTCCCGTTCGTAGGCGCGCCACGCGATGCTGTTCCCGGCGGTAAAGGCCGGCGGCTCGCCCACGAGCTCGTAGCCGGCCGCCGTGACCGCGGCGGGGACGAGCGCCGACTGCGCCTCGTCGTAGAGGTGGATCGCGTTCGCGTCGAGGTCGAGTATCTCGCGTGCGGCCTCGACACCGACCTCGACGACCTGCTGCCGGGAGTCGGCGACCATCAGGTCCCGGGCCGTCTCGTTGAGCGCCGTGAGGCGCCGCTCGCGGGCCTTCCGTTCGGTCACGTCCTGGACCGCCCCGCGGAGCGTCGTAACCTCGCCGTCGACGACCGTCGGGCGCCCCTGGATCCGGAGCCAGCGGACCTCCCCGTCGGGCCGGTGAATGCGTGCTTCGACGTCGAAGGACTCGCCGTCTTCGAGGGCCTGTTCGACCGCCGACTCGACGACCGGACGGTCCGCCTCGTGGTAGACGTCGAGGACCTCGTCGAGGTGTGGTTCCCCGTCGTAGTCCCTCCCGAGGATGTCGAACAGGTGGTCGGTCCAGAACACCGCCATCGACTCGGTGTCGATCTCCCAGCCGCCGACGTCGGCGATGCGCTCGGTCCGGTCGAGCAGGTCGCTCGTCCGCTCGAGTTCCCGTTCGCGCTTCTTGCGCTCGGTGATGTCGCGGTTGTTCGTGACGATCCCGTTGATCGCGGGGTGGTCGAGCTGGTTCGTGCCCCGGACTTCGAGCCAGCGCCACTCGCCGTCGACGGTGCGGAACCGGAATTCGACGGTGGTCGTCGACTTCGGCTCGGTGACGAGGTCGGAAAACGCCGACCACGCCTTGTCCACGTCGTCGGAATGGACGAACTCGAACCCGTCCTGTCCGATCAGTTCGCCCGGCTCGTACCCCAGGATCCGCGTGACCGAGGGGCTCTCGTACTTGATTTCCCCGGACTCGTCGAGGACGGTGACGATGTCAGTCGACTCCTGGAGGTAGGCCTCGTACTGTTCGAGTTCGAGTTCGCGCTCCTTGCGCTCAGTGATGTCGCGCGTGTAGACGACGATGCCGTCGACCACGGGTTCGTCGAGGAGGTTGCGACCGCGGGCCTCCGCCCAGATCCACGAGCCGTCGGGCTTGCGGTAGCGGAACTCGACGGTCCGGCGCTCGCCCGGTGACTCGATGAGCGCGGCGAACGTCTCGACGACCTGCTTCGTATCCTCCGAGTGGACCGGTTCGAACCCGTTCGTGCCGACGAGTTCTTCCGGCGTCCGCCCGAGCACGGATTCGGCCGACGGCGTGGCGAAAGTGATGTCCGCGTCGGGTCCGACGACGAGGATCGCGTCGGTCGCCTCCTCGACCAGCGTCTGGAACCGCCGGCGGGTCCGCTCGACCGACTGTTCGGCCCGGTACTGGTCGACGGCGTTCGCGATCCGGTTCGCCAGCAGCTTGTAGTGGTCCGTGCTGGACTGTTTCTGGAGGTAGTCGGTGACGCCGGCCGAAATCGCGTCGCTGGCGACTTCCTCGCCGCCCTTGCCCGTGTACAGGATAAAGGGCAGGTCCTTGTGACACTCGCGGACCGCCTCGAGGAACTCGATCCCGTTTTTCCCCGGCATCTCGTAGTCCGAGACGACGCAGTCGACCGGGTGCTCGTCAAGTCTGTCGAGGCCCTCGGCTGCGCTGGTGGCCGTTTCGATCTCGAAGCGGTCGTCCTCGCGCGTGAGAAAGGACGCGGCCAGCTCCGCCAGGTCGGGTTCGTCGTCGACGTGGAGGACCCGGACCGGTTCGCTCGCGCCGGCGTCGCGCTCGATTTCGGTCTCGGAACTCATCCGTCACCTCTCGTCGGGACGGGAGCCGTCGTCGTGCCTGCGTCGGAACCGTAGCATGGACGTGTGTGTCTCATCGTGATCGGGTGACCTCTCGCACGGAACGTGGACTCGGTCGCACGGGACGCCGAGCCCCGTCGTATTCGGGGGGAAACTCCCTGCCCGAAGACGTGGCCGGCCTGCACTCGCGAACGAACACGGACCTGCGTCGAGATCGTCGTTGTGGGCTAGAGGGGACCGCTCAGTAAGTATGTGGCGAGAGAGACGGTAACATCCCCTTAGGAGCTCTTAGACCCCGGAATTCCGGTTCCCTCTGTGGATTTCGGTTCGGTGACCGTCGATACGGTGTGTGTTGGTCGTGTTCGCGATCGCGAGCGAGTTCCCCGGATCTCCGTAATAGCCAGTGGTCTACACTGCAGTGATCAGAAAAAAGAGGCCGACTACGATTCCGACCACGCCGCCCAATTTAGTGAGCGAGACGGTCCAGTTGGCGGGCTCGACCGATGACGACCGCCGACTCCCGATCGCGTCGAACATCTCGTGGATCTTCGCGATCGTGTATGGCTTGCTGAGCATCAGCACGCCGGAGAGGACGAAGAACGCTCCGACCACGATATTGAAGGCATTGACCATCTCACGCGGCCCCCGGTTGTCGCGCGTAGACGTCCCGTTTCGTCGCCAGATAGGCGAGAATCAAGAGCGGGACGAGTACACCAACGAGACCGATCTGGTCCTGAATGAATATCGTCCCGACGGTGAGCACGGCGAGGGCCATTCCGGCGGGCCAGGCCCACCGCTTGACCTTCCATAGCCCGTACGCAATGACGATGTAGCCGATTGACAGCCCGAGTCCCCCGGCTATTAGCAACAGCTCAGTCCGGCTTGCGGGACCTACCGAGAGGAAAAACACGCCCTGGAGCAAGCCCCCGGCCCCGATGGCCGCCCACAACACGCTCAACAGCTTGATTCCGACTGGAGGGCTATCCGGCATATTGTAGTACTCTCTTCCGGTCTATATATGCGACCCAATCGGACAGATCCGACTATTCGTCGTCTTCCTCGGAGGATGGAAGCTGGTCGCGAACCTCGTCGAACGCTTCCTCGATCTTCTCGGGCATCTCCTCGTACTCTTCGTCGCTCACAGGTTGCTCCTGTCTTTCACTCCGTGCCATCTCTCAAATCTCCTTACGTACTCTTCGGTGTGCTCCTTCAAATCCTCTTCGGCGTACTCAAATCCGTTATTTGCAGGACGCTCTTCCGTAGGAGATTGTTGATACGGTCGCTGTCTTCTCGCGGGTTTCCATAACCGGCGACTTGAACGTCTGTCTAACCCGAACAGCATTCATCCGATACAGACCAAAACCGCAGGACAGCAAGCCATCAACAATGTGCTACACAAGAGCGTTGCAGGAAGTGGTCCAGTGACTTCCTCAGCTCGGATCTTTTCACCATATCGGTAGATATCGCGGTGTAGGCCCTTCTTCGTCACGTCGTGACCGCCTTCTGCGTCTTCATCATGGTCGTATCGGACTACCGCCTGCCAGTCGCCGTCGAGCCAGTACTCGATTTGAACGATGAGTCGCGTTACCGTCCCCTGACCTTTGCTGAAAGCCAGTCGCAGTTGAACACGGTCAGCGAGCCGCGTTGGTGGTGGGGAGATATCGTATGCAACCATGGCAGAATATCTGTAAGTGATGATTAAGTGTTGTCACCTAAAGATTGTCGCCGTGAGCGAAGGCGGTCAAACGGTGCAGGTAGAGATAGCGGTCGTGACCGGCCTGCGGGTCCCATACACGGGTGCGCGGATAGTGGTCGGGATCGAACTCGATCCGGGGGCCGACGATCACGCCGACCACCTCGAACTATCAGAAGTATTAGCATGATTCTGGCCCGTTCTGAAAACACCGAAATCGGCCGGTAGACTAACCTCTACTAAAGAAAAATTAAAGGTCAGTATGGGGTCGGAGAGATTTGAACTCCCGATCGACTGATATCTCCGGAAGCGCCTCGGAACTCCAGAGGGTCATCACGCGACCGGTGATCAGCCGGTCGGTCAGTATATCAGTCTGGATTTCGTCCCGGGCGCCGTACCTCTGGAGTCAGTCGCCATGCCGGACTTGGCCACGACCCCTCGCAGTTGTCCGTATGCCCAATTTCCCTAAAGGGGTTTCGGTCTCTTCGAACGGTCGTGTTTGCGTTCTCATTTTCACTGGGCGGGCGACCGCAAACAGCGTGAAAGCCCCCGCTCGCTCGGGCGTTCTGACTCGCTGTGCGCTTCGCTCACTGCGTTCGCTGCAGTGCTTGCATCGTCGGAACGCCCGAGCGAGCACCGGGAGAGCAAAGCTCTCCCGAGCAATCGGCGGCTTCGCCGCCGATAACGGCCCCTTTCATTCCCGCCCGATTCAGCCGGTGAAACAGTCTGAGCGGGTGGGACTGAAAGGGGCAAGCCGTTCGACGACGGCGGACGACGCAAGCACTGGACCGAGCGGAGCGAGGGAAGCGCGCAGCGAGGCCCCCAAGTCGAACGGCTTGGGGCTTTCACCCTGTTTGCGGTGACTCTCTCGAGCTACCTGACAGCCCTGGACCTCGCGGCCCCTACGATCCGGCCTCGAACTCCCGAAACTCACTCCTCGCGGTCAGCCCAGTCACAGTCCTGGCACTTGTAGCCGGTCACGAACGACGTGACGCCGGGCATGTACCCGACCGTCAGGACGTCGTCGCTGCCGCAGTCGGGACATTCTCGGTCGGCGTCCGCGATCGCTTCGGCGTCCATCACCGACTCGCCCTCGATCAGTTCCGCGAGTCGCTTGGGGGTGACCATCCGCCCCTGTACGACGCGATTGTCTGCCATACGCACCCCCAGGTCGCCTCCGGGGTAAAGGCCTTTGCCTCGCGGTGAAAGTGATTCACTCCGCGCTGCCGTCCGTGACCGCCGCGTGGGTTCCGTCGGACGGCTCGTCCTCACCGGGCGGATCGAACGACAGGAGGACGGTCACGCCGAGCACCGCGAGCGCGAGCGGCGAGTCCGACGGGACGAGACCGACCGTCGACAGCGCGAGGACGCCGAGCGCGACGGCGCTGCCGAAGCGGAAGCGCTCGACGTCGACGACGGTTCGCAGTCGCGGCGCGGCGACGGCGACGGCGAGCGCCGCGAGGACGCCCAGCGCCGCGGCAGCGGTCGCACGCACGACCAGTGCGGGATCCGCCGACGCCGAGAGCGAGGCGCCGCTGGGGTCCAGACTGGCGACGAGGCCGACGGCGACGATGACAGCGGGCCGGGGGAGCCACGCGCTGACGCTCGCGCTCGCGGTGCGGGCGGCGACAGCGACGATGACGAGCGCCGCGAACGGCTCCAGGACCGACAGCCGGAGCAGGCTTCGGATGGTCGGGGCGGCCGCGGCTTCGAGCGCGGCGACGGGGACGACGACGGCGCCGACGGCGAGCACCGTCCGCACGCGGTCGCGCCGACTCCCGCCGAGTTCCGAGAGGATGACGGCGACGGTAGCGCTCCCGCCGAAGACGAGCAGGCCGACGGTCACGACGCCCGCGGGGTCGCCTAGCGCGCCGGCCAGCACTAGCGCCGGGAAGACACCATCCACGAGTGGGAGACACATGACGGTGGCCAGCGTCCGCCTGGCGCTGTGTGCCCCTCGCTGGGCGGAGAGGGTTATCGCCGTTCGGGAGTGGCTCATCGGTCAGACGTGGCCGTCTCCCGTGGCCAGTGGGGGATCGGATCGCGGGGGGTGTTCCCCTCGCGAGCGGCACCTCGAAGGCCGACCGGCGTCGGCGCTCGCGAACGCGGTCGGGGCGCCGCCGTTCCAGTCCCGCGGGGCGAAAAACGCGGACGATGTCTTGGCGACGCTCGCGGCGTCGCTGGTGCTCGTCCGGGCGATGCCAGCGCGTGCGGGACTGGCTGAGCGCATATTTATCACTATTCTGCATATCGGCAAAAGGATTGCGTGAGACGCGGCCACATGGCGCGTACTGAACGGCGGGGAGCGGCAACGATTCGCACGGAGCGGTCGTCTCGCAATCCTTTTGGGCCGTCGGGAGCGACGGTTTACATGGCGAACGATTCCGAACCTTTCTCGGAGAAACTCCGCGTTCCGGAGGCGCTGACCTTCGATGACGTACTCCTGCGACCCAAGGAGAGTCACGTCGAGGCCGACGACGCCGACACGGCGACGCATGTCTCGAAGAACGTCCAGTTGCAGGTGCCGGTCCTCTCGGCGGCGATGGACACCGTCACCGGGGCCGACATGGCCATCGCGATGGCCCGCCAGGGCGGACTCGGTGTCCTCCACCGCAACATGCCCGTCGACGAGACGGTCGCGTCCGTCGAGCGCGTCAAGCGCGCCGACGAACTCATTATCCGCGACGTGGTGACGGCCTCGCCCGACCAGACGGTCCGCGAGGTCGACGCGATGATGGAAAAACAGGGCGTCTCCGGCGCCCCCGTCGTGAACGATGCGGGCGAAGTGCTCGGCATCATCTCGGGGACGGACATTCGGCCGTACCTCGAGGTCGGCGAGTCCGACGAGGTGCGCGAGGCGATGACCGACGAGGTCATCACCGCGCCCGAGGACGTGACGCCGCGCGAGGCGCTCGAACTGATGTACGAACACAAGATCGAGCGCGTCCCCATCGTCGACGACGAGAACCGCCTGTTCGGCCTCATCACGATGCAGGGTATCCTCCAGCGCCGCGAGTACGACAGCGCGGCCCGCGACGAGGACGGGGCGCTCCGCGCGGGCGTCGCCGTTGGTCCCTTCGAGACCGACCGCGCAACCGCTGCCGACGAGGCCGGCGCCGACGTGCTGTTCATCGACTGCGCCCACGCGCACAACATGAACGTCGTCGAGAGCGCCCGCGAGATCAAGGCCGAAGTCTCGGCCGACGTGGTCGTCGGGAACGTCGGTACGCGCGAGGCGGCCGAGGCCGTCGTCGACTTCGCGGACGGTATCAAGGTCGGGATCGGTCCCGGCTCTATCTGTACGACCCGTGTCGTCACGGGCGCGGGGATGCCACAGATCACCGCCGTCGCGCAGGTCGCCGACGTGGCCGGCCCCGAGGGCGTGCCGGTCATCGCCGACGGTGGCATCCGCTACTCCGGCGACGCGATCAAGGCTATCGCCGCGGGCGCCGACGCCGTGATGCTCGGCTCCTACTTCGCGGGCACCGACGAGGCGCCGGGTCGCGTCGTGACGATGAACGGCAAGAAGTACAAGCAGTATCGCGGCATGGGTTCGGTCGGCGCGATGCAGTCCGGCGGCGGCGACCGCTACCTGAAAGACGTCGACGAGGACGAGGAAGAGGAGATGGTCCCCGAGGGCGTCGAGGCCGCGACGCCGTACAAGGGGACCCTCGCGAGCGAACTCCACCAGCTCGTCGGCGGGATGCGTTCGGGCATGGGCTACGTCGGCGCCGAGACCATCCCCGAGTTCAAGGAGCGCGCGGAGTTCGTCAAAGTCTCCCAGGCCGGCCAGCAGGAAGGCCACCCCCACGACGTCGTCATCACCGACGAAGCGCCGAACTACAGCCCCGAGAACTGACGCCCGACAGCCGCGACGGCCGCGCCGCCGGACCTGGATTTTGACGCTTCTCACTGTCGAGCGCCGGGCGAGCGCGTCGCAAGCGTCGCCGTCGCCTTGAACGACGCGACGACCGACCCCCCAGGTTCGATCCCCAGTCGGTCAAGGCTCGTCTCGGTGACCCTGACGACCAGCGGGTCGGCGACGCCGACGTCGACGGCCACGAGCGCCGTCCCGTCCTCACGCTCGACGGATGCGACGCTGCCCCGAAACCGGTTTCGCGCGCTCGTCTCGCGGTCGGCCGGCGCCCCGTCGGGCGCGTGTAGCGTCACCGCGTCCGAGCGGAAACTCACCTGGACGCGGTCGGATTCGTCGATACTGTCGGCCCTGACGCCGGCGGAAACGGCGTCGGCATCGAGCGCGCGGACGGTTCCCGCCGGCGTCTCGACTGTCAACAGGTCGCCTGCGCGCTCGCGCACGTCGCCGGTCAGCGTCAGTCGCTCGGTCGCAGCCGTCCCCGCGAGCGCCGCCTGGAGGCGGTCGTACCGGGAGAGCAACTCGCGCGCGCCATCGGTGAGTCGACTCCCGCCGCCGCCCGCGCCGCCGCGCTCGCGCTCGACCAGCGGGCCCACGACCGACTCGAGGTCCTCGATTCGCGCGTGCGCTCGCGAGTACGAGCGGCCGAGCGCCTCGGCGGCGGCGTTGAGCGACCCGTGGTCGTCGACGGCCCGCAGGAGGGCGGCGTCCCGGCCGCCGAACGTCTCGCCGTCGACTCGCAGGTGGGCCTCGAACCCGGCGTCCATATCCACCCCTCGCGGCGACCGGGGAAAACCGTTATGCCAGATCCGATACAACGTCGTTGTATCGATGCCGACACAACGCTGTGGTCGCCCCGACGACCAGGTCCGGACCGACGGCGGGGGCCGGACCGACGGCGCAACGGCGACTCGCCGCGGGTTTCTCGCCGCGGCCGGCGCCGGCGTGACGGGCGTCGGCGCACTCGGTGGCTGTGTCGGCACAGTGAGTCTCCTCGGCGGCGGGTCCGCAGTGTCGGTGCTCGCGGCCGGGAGCCTCCAGTCCGCCCTCTCGGACGGACTCGAGGCGGCCGTGGCACCCGAGGTTCAGGTCGAGGCTCACGGGTCGGTGACCGTCGCGCGACTGGTCGCGAGCGGGCGCCGGGACCCCGACGTGGTCGCACTCGCCGACACGGCGCTGTTCGCGGCCCCGCTGTCGACGCCGTGGCACGCCGCCTTCGCGACGAACGCGCTCGTCGTCGCCTACGACTCGGGGAGTGCCGGCGGACGCGCGGTCGGGTCGGCCGAGCGCTGGTTCGACCCCGTCCTCGCGGGCGAGGCGTCGCTGGGACGGACCGACCCGGACCTGGACCCGCTGGGCTACCGGACGCTGTTCGCGCTCGCGCTGGCGACCGACGTCTACGACGAGTCCGCCCTCGGGGACCGCCTGCTCTCACGCGACCAGATCTACCCCGAGACCACTCTGCTCGGTCGCTTCGAGACCGGCGCCGTCGACGCGGCGGTCGTCTACCGGAGCATGGCCGAGGACCGCGGCTACGACTACGTCGCCCTGCCGCCCGCGCTCGACCTCTCGGACCCCGACCGGGCCGACGCGTACGCGACCGCGAGCTACGAACTCTCGGACGGAACACGGGTCCGCGGCGCGCCGATCGTCTACGGTGCGATGGCCCGTCGCGACGCGGACGCGGTCCGCGAGGTCTTCGGGACGCTGGTGGGCGGCGACTACCTCTTGGACCACGGGTTCGCAGTCCCCGGGGGGTATCCGACATACAGCGGGGAGGTGCCGCGTGGCTTCCGCGAGTGAGTCGGCGGCAAGCAGGGGATCCGAACGGCCGTCGCTCTGGCGCGCGACCGGGCCGGTGCTCGGCGGCATCCTCCTGTGTTACTACGGCCTTCCGCTCGCGTGGCTGGTCTTCGCGCGCTCGCCGGGTGCGGTCCTGGCGTCACTCGGGGACCAGTTCGTCGTCCGCGCCGCGCGGAACACCCTTCTCAGCGCTACGATCAGCACGCTCCTCGCGACGGTGTTCGGGGTGCCGCTGGGCTACTGGCTCGCCCGCGCGGAGTTCCGGGGGCGGACGCTCGTCGTCGCACTCGTCGCCTTCCCGCTGGTGCTCCCGCCGGTCGTCAGCGGGATGCTCCTCCTGAGCGCGTTCGGGCCGAGCGGGCTGGGGTCGCTGACCGGCGTCACGGTCAGCGGGACGCTCGTCGGCGTCGTCCTCGCACAGACGTTCGTCGCCTCCCCGTTCGTCGTCCTCTCGGCGCGCAGCGCCTTCGCCGGTATCGACGGTCGCCTCGAAGAGGCCGCCCGGACGCTGGGTGCCTCGGACTGGCATACCTTCCGCAGGGTCGCGCTGCCGCTCGCGGGCCGGGGGATACTCGCGGGCGTCACGCTCGCCTTCGCCCGCGCCGCTGGCGAGTTCGGCGCGACGCTGATGCTCGCGTACTACCCGCGCACGCTTCCGGTGGAGATATGGGCGACGTTCCAGCGCTCGTCACTTGACGCTGCCGTCCCCGTCGCGGTCGTCCTCGTCATCATCGCCTCCGCCGCGCTCGTCGTTATCAACGTCGTCGGCGCGTCCTCGCTCGCGGTCGACGGCTGATCGGTCGACAGCTGATAGTGGTCGTTGTAGATGAGTTCCGGTTCGCGCGGACACCGGGGCCGGTGTCCCGGTACATCGCGACACCAATCTCGTTGAGTCGGGAACGCGGGGCTTTTCACCGCGCGGGCGCTCCGGGGGGATATGAGCGACCGCGAGGAGTTTCTCGCCGGCGAGCGACCCGACGACGTGCTGATGTACTTCTCGGCAGCCGCCGTCTCCGGCGTCGACGCGCTGGCTGAGCGTGGCGAACGCGTCGACGACGGGGCCGTCCTCGTCGTCGAGGGCGAAACCGGCCGGAGCGCCTTCCAGAACGCCGTCAGCGTCGACCCGATGCAGTTCGCGAAGCGAGCGATGGGTACCGAAGGCGACGTGGATCCGGACTGCACCGGCGGGGTCTGCCCGGCCGCGGACGAGGGGGGAAACGGGGACCACGAGGCCCGCTTCGTCTTCGCATTCGCCGAGGAGCAAAACACCGAGGTCGACGGCATCTACCAGGAGGGCGACGTGATCCACGCCTACGTCTCCTGTTCCTGTGGGGAAGCCTACTCCGAGAAGTGGCTCGCGGGCGAGCGGTAGAGCGGGCAGTGAGTGCTCTCCACCAGATGACGCGTCCGTGCTGAATTACTCTCAGTTGTCAACTATCGGTTGATTATTACCAGATCGTTCTGATAACGACTAGTTACCTACCAGTTAGGGCACCTATTTTATATATCTCATCGTGTTCTGTTATCTTGTGGGCCAGGTACTGATCTCGGAGATCATAGAAGCCGTCGCAGATAGCGAAGGTTCCGAACCGGAGGAGTTAGCGGTCGTTCTCGGCGATCATATCGACTTGGACGCCGTGAATCAGTTCGCGGAACGGAGTAACAGTCCGTGGACGCTCGGATTTGAACTTCCAGAACACAGTGTGACTGTGACGAGCGATGGGATAATCCTCGTCGATGGTCACCCGGAGCGAAACTGGCTGTCCGCGTGAGCAATCGCAAATACATTTCTCGGCCCATCTGACTTTCTCGGCTCATCTGACTTTCTCGGCTCATCTGACGCCTTCCGGTGAAAACAGTCTCTCGGTGAAACGGTTCTAGGACACCCTTCGACCGGTGGTGAACGCTTCACTCGGGCGTGAAGACGGCTACTGTTCGGTTTCGATGCCTTCCTCGTCTTCGTCGGGCAGGTTCTCGAAGGCGTCGAGGATCTTCTGTTTCGCGACGGCGCCCCGGGTCGTCCAGTGGTGGGCGTAATCGAGCATGTCGTCGTAGATGTGGGGTTTACAACCCGCGGCGCGGGGGTGGCCGCCGCCGTGGACCTGCGCAGCCACCTCGTGAGCGCGCTCGAACGTCTCGGTCCCGCGGATGGAGGCGCTCCCGGCGGGCTTGACGATGACCGCGGCGTCGGCGCCCTGCTGGCGGAGCGCCTCCGCGACTTCGTTTTGCGAACACCGGCCGTAGGTGACACCGACGGTCCACTCGCCGACTTCGCGGAGTTGCGCGCGCTCGACGGCTTTCTCGATGAGTGCTTCCTTCTCGACACGGCGCTCGGCGAGGAACTCCTCGACCTCGGGTGGGAAGTCGGCACCGTGTTCGCGGATCGTCTCGACATACTTCTCGGGGTCGGACCACATCGAGTAGTCCGCGAGGTCGTCGCTGCGCTCGTCTTCTTTGATCCAGAGGTCGTGGTCGCGCGTGACGGCCGCCAGCGTGTCGAAGCGCGCGGGGAAGTCGTAGTCGAGTTCGGCCAGCGCCACGTCGGCCGTACAGACCTCCTCGGAGTCACCGACGGTGAGGTCGACGCCGGCCCGCCGGACCGTCGCCGCCAGGTCCTCGTCCCACTGGTGGTGGTCGAACCAGCGAACGGTCGTCCGCTCGGCCAACTCGTCGATCCCCGCGATGTCCTCGGGGCTGTCGGGACACAGGTCACAGATGAAAACCGCCGCGTCGTCAGCGGCGTACTCGCGGGCCCACTCGACGCTCTGTCCGAGTTCGTGCGGACCTGCCGGCACGAGACCCGCGTCGCCGCATGCCTCGCGTATCAGGGCGACACAGCCCAGTCCGTCCGCATCAGTGTCGGCAATGATGACGCGCTCGGCCGCGGTGAGCGCCTCGACCGCCTCGGCCTCCTTGTGGGACTCCTCCAGCGAATCCGGGTAGAAAAAGCCCTCGCCCGGGAGTACGGACTTGCGCTCCAGCGAAAGCCGCTCGTCGTCGATGATCCAGTCGTCCATACGACAGGGAGCGGCCCCCGGCGCAAGAAGTCAACGGTTGTGTGCCGGACTCCGGCCGCGAACGTGGGCGCACAGACTCATGCGGTCGCCGCGTCGCCGTCGTTCATGCGGTCGCCGCGTCGCCGTCGTTCATGCGGTCGCCGCGTCGCCGTCGTCGTTCTCATCGGCGTCGAGTTGGCGGACGGTCAGGACGGGGCGGGTACAGCGGCGGACGACGGCCTCTGCGACACTCCCGAGCAGGAAGCCGTGGTCGCCGTGGCGGCCGCGGGTGCCCAGTGCGACTGCGTCGGCGTCCACCTCGTCGGCGTACTGGATGATCTCGGCCGCGGGGCGCCCCTCGCGTACGGCCGTCGAGACGGCACCCTCGGCCCGGTCGCGGACCTCGCCGAGCGCGTCGTCGGCCGCCGACTCCAGCGCCGCGGCCAGGTCCTCGCGGAGTTCGTCCGGCGAGGCGGCCACGTCACCCTCGTCGACGACGTACAGCGCGTGCACGTCGGCGTCGAACTGCTCGGCGAGGTCCAGTGCCACGTCGACCGCTCGTGTGGCGCTCTCGGACCCGTCGGTCGCGATGACCACCGTCTCGAACATACTCCAGCTGTCACCCGCCACGTTCATAAACGCCCCGAGACGGACCCGAACCGCTCCGAGATGGATCCCGGTCCGCCCCGAGACGAATGCGGTTTCGGAGGCGGGCGGGCCGCTGTCCTCTCGGTGAACGGGCCTCGGTGCCTTTTTGCCGGCGCCTGTCGGACTCACGGGTAATGACGCTCGACATCGAACGGGTCCTGGTGCCGGTCGACGCGAGCGAGCGCGCCGAGCGGGCCGTCGAGTACGCGTTCGCCGTCGCCGACCGCTACGACGCCGGCGTGCACGTCCTGCACGTCGTCGACGAACCCGTCGCTCGCGGCCTCGAAACCGGCGAGGTCGACGCCGAAACGGTCGCCGACGAGCAGGTCTCCTTCCTCGACGAGACCAGCGATCTCGCCCCGGATATTCCGGTCAGCCACTCCACCGCGGTCGGCTTCTCGCGGTCGCGGCTCCGGCAACACCCCGGGAGCGCGATCCTCGACGTCGCCGAGGAGATCGGCGTCGACTTCATCGTCGTCCCGCGCGAACACGTGACCGAACCCGGAGAGACCCTCGGCAAGTCCGCCCAGTACGTCGTCGAGTACGCGAGCCAGCCCGTGCTCTCGGTCTGAGAAAGTCCCACGATTTCGCCGCGTGGCGCCCGTTCAGCCGAGGCGGATCGCCATCTCGAGTTCGAAACTCTCCGAGTTGCTCGCCTCGAAGCCGAGTTTCCGGTAGAGAGCGATCGCCGGGTCGTTCCAGCGCTCGACTGTCAGCCACACCTTCTCGACGCCCTCGTGCTGGCCCCGGCCGAGTAGTCCTTCGAGGAGGTGAGTCCCGATGCCCGCGCCCTGATACTCCGAGAGGACGAACACGGCGAGTTCGTACGCCTCGTCCCGGTCCGGGACGAGGATGGCGTGCCCAACGACCGATCCATCGTGGCGCGCGACGACGTTGATCGACTCTTCGGAGAGGAGCGTCCCGAGCCAGTCGCGGATGGCGTCCTCGTCTATCGGCGGGATCCCCTGGGCCCGGTCGGCCGGGTCGAACGTCCGGTACATCTCGACGAGCGCTTCCGCGTCGTCGGCGCCGCTCGGCTCGATCCGGATCGGGCGCCCCTCGCTGTCGGTCACGGTCAGCGACGGCTCCGGGAACGGGTCGACCGGCTCGTCGGGGTAAGTGCGTTCGCTCATCGAACCAGAGTGACGCTCCTGTCCGCGTTCAAGAGAACGAACTCCGCGACCTCGCCGAGTTCTATCTTCCCGAGGGGGCTCCGCTGACCGCCTCCGAGGACGATCCGGTCGAAGTCCTCCCCGGCTGCCAGTTCGACCAGTTGACTCCCCGGATGGCCCGAGATCCGATGCACGTCGGCGTCGTAGTCGAGGTCAGCGAGGCGCTCGCGGACCCGCCGATCAACCTCGTCGGGGTCGTACTCGCTCGATGTGTCCAGGACGGCAACCGTCAGGTCGTCGCCGGCCTCGCGGGCCCGCTCGACCGTCTCCGACAGCGCGTCCAATCCGTCCGGGCTCCCGCCCGTGCCCAGGAGGACCTTCATATCACGACCCTCACGGCCGGACGCCAAAAGCGCACCGCACGCGACGCGCCGCGAGACGTGGTCGCACGCGCCCTCGTCGCACGCCACGCGTTCAGTCGTTCCGCAAGCGCTCAGTCGTCGCCGGCCTCTATCTCGTCGGCCGAATCCGTCCCACTCTCGCCCCCGTCGTCCTCGCTCTCGTCGGCGTCCTCTCCCTCGTCATCCTCGCCCTCGTCGCCCTCGCTCTCGTCGGCGTCCTCGGCCTCGACCTGCGACCGGCGGCGGGCGGCCCGCTCGATGAACTCCTGGGGGAGTTCATCGATCTCGCCGGCCTGGACGGCCCACAGTTTGGCGTAGAGGCCGTCCGCGGCCAGGAGTTGTTCGTGGGTCCCCCGCTCGACGATCTGTCCGTCTTCGAGAACGACGATCTGGTCCGCGTCCTTGATCGTCGAGAGGCGGTGAGCGATGGCGAAGGTCGTCCGGTCGGCCGTGAGTTTGTCGAGCGAGCGCTGGATGAGCATCTCCGTCTCGGTGTCCACGTCCGAGGTCGCCTCGTCGAGGACCAGGATGCCGGGGTCTTTGAGGATGGCGCGGGCGAGCGCGACGCGCTGGCGCTGGCCGCCCGAGAGTTTGACGCCCCGTTCCCCGACTTTCGTCTCGTAGCCGTTGGGGAGGTTCTGAATGAACTGGTGGGCTTCGGCCATCTTCGCGGCCTCGACCACGTCCTCTTTCTCGGCGCCGAAAGTGCCGTACTCGATGTTCTCGCGGACGGTGCCGTAGAAGAGGAACGTCTCCTGGCTCACGTACCCGAGCGTCTGGCGCAGGCTCGGGATGGTCGCGTCCCGCAGGTCCGTCCCGTCGATCCGGATGGCCCCCTCGTCGACGTCGTACATCCGCAAGAGGAGCTTCATCACGGTCGATTTTCCGGCTCCGGTCGGGCCGACTAGCGCCACCGTCTCCCCGCCGTCGACCTCGAAGGTGACGTCCTCAATGATCGCCTCGTCGTCGTACCCGAAGCTCACGTCGTCGAACTCGACGTGGCCGTCCTCGACGACGAGCGGTTCGGCGTCGGGGTCCTCGACGATACGACTCGGCGTGTCCATCAGCCCGAAGATGCGCTCGCTGGAGGCGTGAGCGCGCTGGTACATGTTGATGATCTGCCCGAACTGCGCCATCGGCCAGATGAACCGCTGGGTGTAGAGGATGAAGGCGACGAACTCCCCGCTCCGGAGCGACCCCGAGAGCGGCCCGATCGGTTCACCGATGACCCAGAAGCCGCCGACGACGAACGTCAGCGCGAATCCGAACCCGGCGATGAGGCGGAGGCCGGGAAAGAACTTGATTCGCGTGTCGATGGCGTCCCAGTTGGCGTCGAAGTAGTCCTCCGAGACATCGTCGACGCGGTCGGACTCGAAGCTCTCCGTGTTCGCCGTCTTGATGACCTGAATGCCGCCGAGGTTGTTCTCAAGCCGGGAGTTGAGCTGGCCCACCGACGAGCGCACGTCGGCGTACTTGGGCTGGATGACCTCGATGAACTTCTTGGTGAACACGGCGATCACCGGCACCGGCACCAGCGCGATCAGCGCCAGTTCCCAGTTCATCGAGAAGAGGATAACCGCGATGCCGATCACCATGATCGACAGCCGGAAAAAGGAGTTCATCCCGTCGTTGAGAAACCGCTCCAGCCTGTTGACGTCGTTCGAGAGGATGGACATGAGTTCGCCGGTCTGCTTGTCGGCGAAAAAGTCCATGTTCAGCCGCTGCATCTTGTCGTAGGTGTCCGTGCGCACGTCGTGCTGGATGTTCTGTGCGAAGGAGTTCCACCCCCAGTTGCGGATCCAGTGAAAGCCGGCCCCGAGCAGGAACGTCGTCGCGATGATCCCGACAGTCAGCCACAGTTGCCCCATCTGGTCCTCGGGGAGCCACGCCTGGGGGACCATCCACAGCGAGAACTGCTGCTCGCCGAAGATGCCGTCGATGGCGACCGCGAGCAACAGCGGCGGCAACAGATCGAGGATCCGTGCCGCGACGCTCCCGACGAACCCCACGCCGAACTGGAAGGCGTTCTCGCGACCGTACTCCGCGAACAGGCGGTGCATCGGCCGGTCGACCCGCTCGCGGACGTCCTCGAACACCTCCTCCTCGTCCAGGTCCACGCTCATGACCTCTCATCAGGTGCCGGCCACCCAAAAGGCCGTCGAAGGTGTGAAAGACCTTCTCATATTCTGACTACTCGACTTACCGGCGAGAATTTCTCCAAAATGCGCACAGGGCGACTGAGCGACGGAACTCTCGAACTCTGTGTGTCGATCGTACCAGCCACCGATCACTTAAATCGGTTACTCAGGATCGCCGATTCCGAACGTCGGGACCCGGATTTTCCCCTCACCCGCGGTCGGGGTTGCCGTGGCGCCACTGTCGGATGGAGGGACCGAAACCCGGTCGCCGACGGTGACACCGGTACGGTCGGCCCACCCGCGCTGGACTTCGAGCACCCACTTCGCCCGGCCGCTGTAGGTGCGGTCGGCGTCCCCGTCGGGGACTGGTGCGTGGTGGATTTCGGTAATCCGTCCGTCACTCCCGACGAATACGATGTCGAGTGGGAAACTCATGTCCCGCATGACGTAGCCGTGGCGCCCCTCGCTTTCGTGGACGAACAGCATTCCCTCGTCTGGCCCGAGCGAGTCGGTTTCGCTGAGACCGACGTATCGCTTCTGTCCCGTGTCCGCGACGCGTGCGGTGACGGTCGCGAGTTCCGTCCCGTTCGCGTCCGCTGCGGTGACGGTGACCCGGTCGTAGTTGTCCGGCCCGGGCGTGAGTTCGTAGATGAGCCCCGACTGGACGGCGTAGACGCCGCCCACGATGGCCAACAGGAGGAGGATCAGCGCGTAGTATCGGATCGGGCGCTCTCCCATGTGGGGCGACAGGGGAGCCACGAGCGTAAGCCTGCGGGTCGAGACCGAAGACCCACCCAACTCGCGTGAGAGAGAAAGCGTTATTCCGCGGCGGCGGCATCCATCCAGTACGGGTTCGTGGTCTAGTTGGTTATGACGCGGCCTTTACAAGGCCGAGGTCGGTGGTTCGAACCCGCCCGAACCCATCCGATATATAAGGAAAGCGGCCGTCTCTGCCGCTTTTTCGCCCGTTTCAACAACCCCGTTTCTCGGGAGTGGTCAGCGTGAAGGGGCCCCTTCGAGAGACGGCGATCTGTCGGTACTGCGGAACCCTGATCACCGACGAGGGGAGCCCCTGTCCGGCCCGGAGGCCCGCCGACGCTGTCGATGCCTGACGACTAAAGTTGTAGAGTTCCGCCTGTCCTTCACAGCTGTAAACGGCGCGAGCGCGAAACAGTCGACTGGCTGTAGTGCCGAAAAAGATACGAAGAGGAAGGCCGGGTCCGGATGACCAGATGTGCCGATCTCCCCCCAGGAGCTCGGTTGCCAGCGGGAACCTGGCATCCCCGTCGGGCTGCATTGTGTCCTTTCCCCTGCGACGGTATAAAACCTCAACTTTTCATGGGGAAGAAATTCAACGTTTGGAGAAAGATTCCGGAACGAAAAAGTGAGTCCATTACATATGGAATACGATAATGAGAGGGGAGCGGGCCAGGGCAGTCCACCGTCGAGGCCTGCGGGAGGTGCGAGCGTGAGCGACGACCGTCTGGTCAGTTACGTCCTGAACTCGTCGGTCAGGACGGACGTGCTGGAGGGCGTCGTGGACGACCCGGTCCCGACGGAGGCGCTCATCGAGCGCGTCGATGCGAGCGAGTCGGCCGTCTACAACGCCCTGCGGGACCTCGAACGACGCGGACTGGTTCGTTCCGTCGACGACTGCTGGGGCGCCACCGGGAGCGGCCACCTCGTTGCGGACCTCATCGAACAGCAGGGCAACCTCTGTCCGCTCCTGTCCGACGACTACTGGCGGACCCACGACGTCGGTGCCCTGCCGCGGCGCTTTCGCATCCGCCTGACCGAACTGGCCGACGCCGAGGTCTACCGCGGGAGCGACACCGACCCGCACGCGGTGGTCCGCGAGGTGGTCGAGCGCGTCGAGGCGGCCTCACCCGACGTCGACATCGTCTCGCCCATCTACCAGGCGGAGTACGAGGCCGTGATGCCGGACTCCGAACGGTCACGACTGCTCCTCGACAGGACCGTCGTCGAAGAGGCGCTCCAGGGCGTCGAAACCGTCGAGGAAGCCCGAACCTACGAGCGGACGCCGATCCGCATTCTCGACGTGGACGTCGGCGTCGCCGTCACGCCGGATCACCTGATGCTCTCCTTGCCGACGATCGACGGCCAGTACGACTCCCGGGCCGAGGTCATCGCGACCGACGACCGGGCCATCGCCTGGGGCGAAGACCTGTTCGAACACTACTGGAATCTCGGCCACCCCGTCGAGGAGTTCCTCGCGGACTACTTCCAGCAGGCCTGAGGCGTTCGATCTCTGGACCATCGTCCCGGCAACTTCTGTTTTTGGCGAACCTAAAAACTCAAGGGCGTCGAGCCACCACGGTGTAGCAATGAGTCAGCCAGCGACTCCCGAGCGGACCGACTCGGGCACTGACGGCGGGGCGGGATCGGAGACGGTCGCGGACGAGAGCGGGGCCGACCGACACGACGAGGCCGGCAAGCACGACGATTCGGCCGGTGCCAGCGCGGAATCGACCGGGCGCCACGGCGAGCGGGGCCGCGACGGCGAGCGGGGCCGCGACGGCGAGCGGGGCCGCGACGGCGACCGGTACACGTACGACGACGCGGCCGAGGCCCACGACCGGTACACGTACGACGACGTGGCGGTCGTGATGGGGACCTACAACGAGGAGGCGGCCATCGGGTCGGTTCTCGCGGACATCGAGCGCGTGACCGACGGGCGCGCGTCGGTCGTCTGCGTCGACGGGTCGGACGACCGCACGCCGGAAATCGCTCGCGAACACGGCGCTCGCGTCATCGAGCAGGAGCCACAGGGGTACGGCGTCGCGGTCGAGGCGGCGCTCGACGCCGCGGAGCGACCGGTGGTCGTCACGACCGACTGCGACGACACCTACCCGATGGAAGCGCTGCCGGCGTTTCTCGACGCCATCAACGAGGGCTACGACGTGGTCAGCGGCGACCGCATCAGCCCCGGTGCCGAGGCGATGCCCGGCCTGAACAGGCAGGGAAACCGCGCGTTCGCCCTGCTGGCCAGCGCGCTGATGCTCGACCGCATCCACGACACGACGACGGGGATGCGAGCCTATCGCCGCGAGGTCATCGCGGACATCGAGTGGACGGAAAACACCGGGCTCTCCGCCGAACTGCTCATCCGCCCGTCGATGCGTGGTTACGACGTGCTCGAAGTGCCTATCGACTACCGCGAACGGGCCGGCGAGACGAAACTCGACCCGCTCGCCGGCGGCGCCGCCATCGCGAAGTCCATCTTCCGGGTCTGTCTCGAAGAACGCGTGCGCTGAGCGCAGTCGCTCAGACGGCCGAGCGCGGGCGTCATACGACCGAGCGCGGTCAGTTCTGTTCTAACTCCTCGTCGAGGTGGTCCGCGAGTCGGAGCGAGAGCGCCGCGATGGTCAGCGTCGGGTTCATCGCGCCGCCGGTGACGAAGGTGCTGCTCCCGGCGATCCAGCAGTTTTCGATGTCGTGGGTCCGCGAGCGCGGCGTCACGACGCTCTCCGCGGGGTCGGTCCCCATCCGCGTCGTCCCCATGTGGTGGAAGGCCGGACCGGTGTTCTCCGGGCCGACCTGCCACGCGATGTCCGCACCGAGTTCGGTGAGGATCCGTTCCTGTATCTCGTTTGCCCGCCGCAACGTCTTCCGGGTCCGGTCGTCGAGCGACCAGTGGATCTCCGGGACAGGATTGCCGTGGTCGTCGGTCGTCGACGGGTCGAGCGCGACGTAGTTCTCCCGCCGGGGCAACTGCCCGACGAGACCGCCCATCGCGATGCCGTTGCCGTACGACTCCCGGAGCGAGTCGAGCAGGTCGTCACCCCACTCCTCGCTCCCGAGGGCCGTCTCGACCGGCGACGGGCCGGCGTAGTTGAAAAACTCGAGTTTGATCGGCCCGAGGTCGGACGGGTCGGCGTCGGCCGCGGGGACGGCCCCGTCGGTCCCCTCGGTCCCGCGGGTCGGGTCGTCGTAAAACTGGTGGCACTCGCTGGTGAGGAAGCCGACGTGGTTCTGGCGCGTCCGCCGGTCGAGGGTCCCGCCGGTGCCGACGAAGAGGTGGTCCATGAAGTAGCGGCCGACGGCGCCGCTGGAGTTGGCGAGGCCGTCCGGGTACGTCTCCGAGCGCGAGAGCAAGAGCAGGCGCGGCGTCTCGATGCCGCCACAGGCGACGACGAACGCGCGTGCCCGCTGGCGGTGGGTGTCCCCGTCGGGCGTGGCGTAGACGGCCGCTTCGACGCGCTCGCCTGTCCGGTCGTGTTCGAGGCGCTGGACGGGCACGCGGTCGAGGACGCGGACGCCCGCGGCCTCAGCTTTCGCGACGTGACGGGTGGCGTCGTACTTCGCGCCCGAGGGACAGACCGGGTCGCAGGTGCCGTAGCCGACGCAGGCCGACTCGCCGTCGCGGGCCTCGGAGTTGCGCGCGTTCGGCACCGAGTGCATCGCCACGCCGAGGCGCTCACAGGCCTCGGCGAACAGCGAATCGCTGTAGGAGGGTGGAAAGCCCGGCAGCGGGAACCGTTCCTCCCGCGGCGGCGCAAAGGGGTTGTCGGCGTCGCCGGAGACGCTCAGCGCGTCCTCGGCCGCGGCGTAGTACGGTCGTAGGTCCTCGTAGTCGATGGGCCAGTCCCGGCTGACGCCCTCGCGCGAGCGGACCTCGAAGTCCGACTCGTGGAGGCGCATCACCATCCCCTGCCAGTGGAGCGTCGACCCGCCGACGCCCTTGACCCGCGCCTGATTGAGCGGGTAGTGCCGGTCGCCCGGCGACGAGTAGGCGTCGCGCGGGCCGCCCATGTCCCACACCGAGAGCGGGCCGTGTCCCGGCCGGATCGACCGCTCCATCCGTTCGAGTCGGTCCGCGCGGTCGAAGCACTCGCCCGCCTCGAGGACCACGACTTCGTGGCCCCGCTTGGCGAGTCGGTGCGCGACGAGTGACCCTGCCGGACCGGACCCGACGACGCACACGTCGACCCGCTCGGAGGGCGTCCGGTCAGCGGTCGATTGACTCATGGCCCCGGCCCCCGCTGGTAACTGGTCGTCCCGCCGGGGTGGCCCTGCGGGTTCTCGAGGCCGACGAGTTCGCCGCCGGTCGGGGAGGCATAGAGCGCGAACAGCAACTCGTCGCGGACGTAGTAGCGCACACGCTCGTCCTCGGCCCCGGTCGGGTCGGCGTCGGCCGCGTCGACGGCCATCCCGCGCAGGGCCGCCTCGCGGTCCTCGGGGTCCAGCGTCGCGAACCCCGCGTCGTGCCAGTTGCGCGCGTAGTCGTCCAGCGTCGCGACGGCGTCGGCGACGCCCCGGGCGTGGTCGGGCCTGTCGTCGGCCCGCCCGCGGACGAACGCCGTCACGAACGGCTCGATCCCGTCGAGGTCGCTCGGGTAGAACACCTCGGCCGCCGCCACGAGCACGTCGAGTTCGTGGTCGCCGATGGGGTTCTCCGCCGGCCGTTCCGTCCCGGTGTTCTCCCCCTCATCGGTAGCCGGACCGCCGGATCCGTCCCCGCCGTCCTCCCGCGTCGCGAGGTAGGCCGCGCTCGTGCCGACCGCGACGCCCGCGGCCGCCAGCGCTCCCAGCGCGTCCCGGCGCGTCAGTTCCATTCGCTCCGGGATTAGGTAGACCTAAACTTAGGAGTTGCGTTCACGCGCGGTCAGGTCCGTCCGGACGAAGACGCCATCGGGCGCGAGGGCGGGGATGTGTGCGGCCGCGCCGCCGCAGGTGTGGGCGGCGCGACACCGTTCGACGCGCGGCGTGAGCGCACGCGTCCCGTCCTCTCCTGTCTGGACGGGCAGGTCGAACCGGTAGGTGAAGCCGGTGCCGCCGCCGGTGTCGACGAACACCGTCAGGAGGACGTTCTCGCGGTCGTCGATCCGGAACCGGTCTGGAGCGCTGTCAGACGTGTTCCCTGAGGTGTCGGCCCCGGTGTTCGTCCCGCCGTCGCGCTCGGCGAACCCAACCGTGCCGTTCGCGACGGTCACGTCGACCGTCACCTCGCCACTGAAGTTGGTGGGAACGCGATACAGGCTCCCGTCCTCGGTCCCGAGACGCGCGGTCACGGCGACGGCGTCGTCGGGCACGCCGACGGTTGCAGAGAGGTCGACGCGCGGGCCCGACACGTCGCGGACCCGCTGGAGGTGCGCGCCGTCGGGCGACCCGTCGTAGGGCGCCCAGGCGCCGCGGTAGGCGTAGCGGTAGAGGTCCCGGTCGGGGAACGTGTCGGCCACCTCGAACACCCGCTCGTCGATGGCGTACAGTGCGCGGCCGTCGTAGCCGGGGTCGTTCCGGAGCGCCTGGAAGGGGTGGCCGAGCCAGTCGCCGTACGGGTCGGGGATGAAGGTAAGCGAGTTCGCGGGCGCACCGCCGTCGAACGGCTCGTAGGCCCGCTCGTACGAGTCCGTGATCTGCTGGTTCTCGGAGAGACGGTGGTCGACGTCACCGACTGCGACGCCGCCGAGGGTGACCAGCGCCACGACGGCGACGATAGCGACGGCCGCAGCGGGGAGCCGCCGCGCGATGTCGGACCGAGGGCCGGAGGGCCCGCCGTCGCTCTCGGCTGCGCCGACCCGAGACGCGACGACCCGTTCGGTGACCGCCCGGGTACCGTCGAGGAGCGCGAGCGCGCCCACCGCGGCGAAGACGGCGAAGGGGACCAGCAGGTCGAAGTGGTAGTACGGTCCGAGCGCGTTGACGAGGCCATCGCCCGAGCGGTCGAGGTCGCCGAGGATGTTGAACGTCCCCCAGAAGTAGACGTTCCCGGCGACGACGGCGGGCGCGACGCCGGCCACCGCGGCCTGTCGGGCGTCGAGGCCGCGCCGGGCGGCGACGACCATTCCGAGTGCGGCCACCGCGGTGCCGAAGACGCCGCCGGCGACCCACTCCGTGACGAAGAGGGTGACGGCCTGCCGGTTCGACCGCAGGGCCAACTCGAGCGTGTAGACCACGTCGTGTTCGAGGAGGCGCCGCTGGCCGAACCCGAGGCCGTCCAGCGGCGCGAACGCCTGATAGGGAAAGACCAGCGGCGACCCGGTGACGACGGCGTTGTACCCGAGCGCGACGGTCACGCCGACCAGCCCCAGGGCGGCGGTGACAGCCAGTCGCGCAGCGGTCGCGGTGAGCCGTCGCTCGCGGACGACGGGACCGAGGTCGGTCCGGAGTCGCCAGCAGGCGTGACAGATGAACGGCGCCGCGAACAGGACGGCCGTGTACGGGCGCGAGAAGAAGGCGAGGCCCACGGCCGCGCCAGCCACCCCCGCCCAGCGACGGTCACCGGTCCGGTCGGCACGCAGGTACGCATAGGCGAAGGTGAGGTTCAGCATCGTGGTCGGCGCGTAGGGCAGAAAGACCGACGCGTCGACGACGAACAGTGGGGAGGCGAGCAGGAAGGCGGCGGCGAGCGGGGCGGTCCGCCGGTCGAACGCCTCGCGGGCGACGCCGGCGACCAGCACGAGCAGGGCCACCGCGACCCCGACCAGCGCGAGTCGGAACGCGCCGAGTAGCCGCCCGATGGCGAAGATGCCCGCCGAGACTGGCGCGTACTTGGGGTAGAGGCGGTCCCCGTCCACGACGAAAAACCAGGGCCGGAAGACGTCCTCGACGGGCGGGCGGAGAAAGAGTCGGCCGTCGAGGAGCATCGCGGCCTGCTGGAGGTAGACGCCCTCGTCGTGGTTGATGGAGTGGTACGGAAAGACGCGGGTGGCGACCAGCCAGACGACGACCCCGCCGACGAGAACGATGGCCGCGGTGAGTGCGGTGGTCGGTGCGGGGGCGTCGCTCCGGCTGGTCGGTTCGGGTCCGTCGCTCCGGGACGCTGGGTCACGAACGCTGTCGAAAAGCGACCGCAGGAACGCGAGCGGTCCGGCCATCTCACTCGGCGGGGAACCAGGCCAGCGGGTGGTCGACCGAGAGGTCGACGCGCACCGACTGGTCCAGGTCCAGGTCGTCGGCGTGGTTGTGTTCGCAGTAGACCACGTCGCCGGACGCGAGTTCGACGCTGTAGACGAACGACGGGCCGGTGTACTGGCGCTCGACGATCCGGCCGTTGGCCTCGGGGCCCTCGGCCGGCGTCGCACGCAGGTCGTCCGGGCGGACGAGGATGTCGACCGCGGCGCCCTCGTACTCGTCGCCCAGTCCCTCGACTACGGCGGCGTCGACGGTCCCGATCTCGCTCTCGACGGCGCCCCGGCGGAGTTGCCCGGTGACGAACCCGGCCTGGCCGAGGAACTCGGCGACGAACCGGGATTCGGGCTGTTCGAAGACGACCTCCGGCCGGTCGACCTGCTGGACGTGCCCGTCGCTGATGACGGCCACGCGGTCGCTGATGGAGAGGGCTTCCTCCTGGTCGTGGGTGACCGAGACGGCGGTGACGCCGGTCTCCTTGATGATGCGGCGCACTTCCTCGCGCATCTCCTTGCGGAGGCCGACGTCGAGATTCGAGAAGGGTTCGTCGAGCAGGAGGACCTCGGGTTCGGGCGCGAGCGAGCGGGCAAGCGCGATCCGCTGGCGCTGGCCGCCCGAGAGATCGTCGGGGCTGTGGTCGCGATAGTCGGAGAGCCCGACCAGTTCGAGCAACTCCGTGACCCGCTCGTCGACCGCGTCGCTCGGGCGGTTCGCGATACCGAACGCGACGTTCTCGCCGACGGTGAGGTGGGGAAAGAGCGCGAACGACTGGAAGACCAGCCCCACGTCGCGCTCGTCGGGCGGGACGAACGTCTCCGGGCCGGCGACGGACTCCTCGCCGAGGCGGATCTGTCCCGCGTCCGGGCGGTCGAGGCCCGCGAGCAAGCGCAGCGTCGTCGTCTTGCCACAGCCCGACGGGCCCAACAGTGTGAGCAGTTCCCCCTCGTAGACGGACAGCGAGAGGTCCGCGACGGCCGTCTCGGGGCCGAACGACCGCGTCACGCCGTCGAGTTCGAGCACCGGGCTGGCCGACCGGCTCTCGCCGGCCTCGCGGGCTCGGTTCCGGACGGGCGTGATCGTCCGCTCGATCATCGACTCGTCGTTGGCGCCAGTGGTACTTATGCCCTCCCAAGCGCGCCCGCGCTCGCGCTCCCGCTCCCGGTCGCCATCCTCGCCGGTTGAGGGTTGGCGCGCGGTCATCGCTCACCCCCGGCGAGGATGACGGCCATCGAGAGCGCGGAGACGACGACGAGCACGAGCGCGGGCACGGCGGCCTTGCCGTAGAGGCCGGCCTCGCGGACCTCCCAGATGTAGGTGACGAGCGTGTGCCCGAAACCGAACGGGCGGAGCATCAGGGTCGCGGGGAGTTCCTTCATCGTCGTGAGAAAGACCAGCGCTGCGCCGGTGGCGACCCCGGGCGCGATCAGTGGGAGCGTCACCGAGCGAAAGGTGCCCAGCCTGGACCGCCCGAGGACCCGCGCGGCGTCGGTCAGCCGCCGGTCGACCTGTCGGGTCGAGGTCCGGATCGACCCGACGGCCTGCGGGACGAAGCGGACGACGTAGGCGAACACGAGCAGCGGGACCGAGTCGTAGATCCAGGTGAGATGGTCGGAGGTGCTCCCGGCCTCCAGACTGAAGCGGATGAGCGCGATGCCGAGGACGATACCCGGCACGGCGTAGCCGACGTAGGTCAGCCGGTCGGCGAGGGTCGCGAGCCGCGAGTCGCTCGCCGCCGAGCGGAGCGCGACCGGGAGCGCGACGACGACGGACGCCCCCGCGGCCAGCAGGGCCAGGTAGACGGAGTTCTCGGCGTACGCCCAGGAGAAGGAGATGCCGCCGGTCTGGTAGCCGGGGCCGCCCTGTGTCAGCCACAGCAGGAAGATAGCCACCGGGAGGACGATGGCCGCGAGCGCGACGGCCGTCGGCACGAGCAGGGCGGGGTAGCGCCACCGACCGAGGCCGAGTTCGACCCCGCCGCGGTTCCCCCGGCTCTCGTAGGCACCCTCCTCGTCCGCGCCGATGCGCGACTCGACGGCGAGGATGGCGGCGGTGACCGCCACGAGCTGGAGCGAGAGCAACACCGCGTATGGCCGCATGAACCCGTTGTAGCGGGCGTAGATGAACTGCGTGAACACCTCGACGCGCATGAAATTGGGCGTCCCGAAGTCCGCGAGGGTGTAGAGCGCGACGAGGAGGGCGCCGGCGGCGATCCCGGGCAGGATCTGGGGCAGCGTCACCCGTCGGAACGCCTCCCAGCGGCTACAGTCGAGGGTGCGGGCCGCCTCGACGAGCGACGCGTCGAGCGAGAGGAGGGACGCCCGCGTCGTCAGGAAGACGTACGGGTAGGTGTACAGCGTCAACACCAGTGCGGCGCCCTCGAACCCGTAGATGGTGGGGACGGTGAGGCCGAGCGGCGCGAGCGCGTCAGAGAGGGCGCCGCGGGGGCCGAACGCGGAGATGGCGGCGAAGGCACCGAGGTAGCTCGGCACGGCGAGCGGGAGCGCACAGACTACCGTCCAGAACCGGCGGAAGGGGATATCGCCCTGGACGGTGAGGACGGCCATCGACACGCCGAGGACGATGCTGGCGCCGGTGACGACTGCGACCAGGGTGACGCTTCGGACCAGCACCTCGACGGTGTCCGGTCGCGTCGTCAACTCGATGGCGCGGGGCCCCAGTTTCCAGGCCTCGACCGCGAGCCACGCCAGCGGCGAAACGAGAACAAGCGCGATGACGATAGCGAGCAGGGTCAACAGGGTACCGACGGCTCCATCGCCGCCGGAGAGGCGGTCGCGGATGGAGCTCACGCGGTCGACGTCCGGCGCCCGTTCGCCGCCGCTCATCCGGAGACGCCGGCCTCCTGCATCAGGTCGAGGGTCGGGCCGAGGTTCGACAGCTCGGAGAGGTCGATGTCCGGCGGGCTGAGTTCGTCGACGGTCGGGAGGTCACCGACCGGCTGGACCTCCGGAATCATCGGATAGGCGAAACTGACCGTGGCGAAGAACTCCTGGGCCTCCGCCGAGAGGAGGTGCCGGACGAAGTTGTCGACGAGGTCGCCCTTCCCAGTGCCCTTGATCTTGAGCGCGCCGGCGAGGTTGATCAGCGCGCCGGCGTCGTTCTGGGTGAAGGCCAGGTCGATCGGCGGGTTCGACCGCTGGTTTTTGACGCGCATGGCGTAGTAGTGGTTGGCGAAGCCGGCCGAGAGCGCGCCGTCGGCGACCTGGTTGGAGACGACGTACTCGTTGGGGAACCGCTCGGTCCCCGCGCTCTTCATCGATTCGAGCCACTCGCGGGTGGCGTCCTCGCCTTCGAGCAGGCGCATGGCCGTCACGAATGACTTGAACGCGCCGTAGGTCGGGGCCCAGCCCATCGGCTGGAGCGCATCGGTCTCGGGAAACTCCATCACCGAGTCCGGGATGTCGTCCTCGCTAAACTCGTTGGTGTTGTACGGGATAGCGCGTGCGCGGCCGGCGACGCCGACCCAGGCGTTCTCTTCGCCCCGGAACCGCTCCGGGACCGGCTCGACGACGTCGTCGCCGAGCGGGTCGTAAGCGTTCTCGTCGGCGACATAGCCCAGCGAACTCGCGTCGATGGACCAGAACACGTCGGCGCGAGCCTGGTTCGCGTTGACCTCCTCGACGACCGTCTGGGCGAGCGAGGAGGAAGCTGCGCTTTTCTGAGACTTCGAGAAATCCGGGTAGAAGTTCTCCAGCATGTCCATGAACTCGGCGTAAATGCCGCCCTCGCCGCCGCCGATGTAGACGTTGAGCGACCCCGAGAGGTTCGGCAGGTCCTGGATCGAGGTCCCGCCCGGCGCGGGCCGCCCCTCGACCAGCGTCCCCGACCCGCGGAACGCCGACAGCTCCGGGATCTCGCCGGGGGCGCCCTGCCCGTCCGACCCGTCCGTGTCGTTCCCGTCGTCCGGCCCACCGGGCGTGTCGGTCCCCGACCCGTCGTTCGCGAGCGAACAGCCCGCGATAGCGACCGTCGAGCCCGCTGCGACCGTCTTGAGTAGATGGCGGCGTCCGAACCGCTTGTCCTTCGTCATGTGGTTTAGGCCTCCCTAAAAGAATAAAAAGTTCCCGGTTTCGCCCTCAGTCGTCGGTCGGCGCGAGGTCGGCGTCGGCCGCGTCGGCGTCCGCGGCCGCGAGCGCGTCGAGACACTCCAGCCACTCGAGCATATGCTCGCCGACGTACGTGAGGAAATCGCCGTTTTCGTAGTCGTACTCGCCGCCCTCGAAGTCGCCGTCGGCGAGTTCGAGGGCCATCGCCTCGAAGACGCCCGCGAAACTGTCGGCATCGGCACCCGCGAAACCGTCTGCGTCGGCGCCCGCGTCGTCCTCGGACGGCTGGGCCGTCCGAGCGGTTCGTGGGGCCTCCGGTCCCACGCTGTCTATAAGTTCCCAGACGTGCTCGTTGAGTTCGAGGCCGGGCACCTCGTTGTTCAGGTCGCCGAACGTCGACCGCGGGGCCTTGTTGTGTTCACAGAGGGGGGCGCCGTTGTATATCTGCTTGCCGAGCACGTCGCAGGCACGCTTGAGAAAGACGCCGCTCCAGATGTCGTCGAACCGGCCCACGTCCCAGGGGTTGTCGTCCATCGGCAACTGGTAGAAGGCGGGGATCACCTCCCGGCGGAAGGCGAGGTTCATCGAGCAGACGGTCAGGTACTGCCCCTCGCGGGCCACGAAGTCCGCGCCGTAGTCGTCGGCGTCGAGTCGGGTCTTGGCCTGGCCCTGCAGGTCGCCGTCCATCAGGATGCGGACGGCGTCCAGGTCGGGAACGTTCGTCCAGAGGCCCTGCGAGGCGACCACGTCGCCGACGTGTACCGGCGTGGTCTCGACCGTCTCGTCCATCGCGGCGTAGGGGTATCCCCGCGGGTAGAGGTCGTGTTCGTCGGCGTTCTGGTAGAGAACGTTCACCCACCGCTCGTCGGACTCGACGCCGGTCATCTCGCCCTCGAACGCGAGGTTGGCCAGGTGTCGCCCGAAAAAGTCGTACTCCTCGTGGGGGAGCGTGTCGTCGTCGATGAAGACGCCGTACTCGAAGTCGCCGGCCCACATGTACAGCAGGCCGAAACTCGTCTCGGCGTGGCTCGCCGCGGGCACGAGGTGTTCGTACTCGGCGACGCCGTGGCGGCGGTACCACTGCTGGCGGCGGGCCCCGTCGAACACCTCGCCCGACAGTCCCTCCTCGTCGAGCATCGCGTCCATCTCGTCGGTCTCACAGAAGTCCTCGGTCACGAGGACCACGTGGAGTCGGTCCGTGTCGAAGCCGTGCTCGCGCGCGTTCTCGGCGTACGCCCTGACGCATTCGTACTCACGTATCGTGGGCACGATCACGCAGATGTCCCGTGTCATGTCCGTCGTACTACCCACTCTTTAGGTCGCCCTAAAATAACTGTCGTTGTCGGACGAGCACCTCTGGCGGTGTCCCGGGACGGATCTCAGGACGACTCCGTTCGCGAGGATAGCTCTTTCCCACGAAGGAATTAAAACGGGCGCGTTTACTGATATCTGTCCCCGAGATCGGGTGCAGGCGACCCTCCTCGACCAGTCGCGGCCGGTCCCGGACCCCCGCGTTTCGTGACAGGACGGACAGGTAATGTAAGATGGGATAGGCGAACTATTAACCCCTTTCCACGGGCCAGTACGGGTACGATGACGAACGGATCCGAACGGAGGGAACGATGAACCTCGACGGGCAGACCTGTCTGGTGACGGGGAGCTCGCGGGGCATCGGGCGCGGCATCGCCGAGGACCTCGCGGCCCACGGGGCGGAGGTGGTGGTGAACTACCGCTCGTCCGTGGCCGAGGCCGAGGCCGTCGCCGAGGGGATTCGGGACGACGGGGGGACGGCGGTCGTCTCCCAGGCCGACGTCTCGAAGTTCGACGAGGTCGAGGCGATGCGCGAGGAGATCCACGACAGCATCGGCCCGATCGACGCCCTCGTCAACAACGCGGGTATCACCGTCGACAAGAAGTTCGAGAACATGACCCGCGAGGACTGGGACGCGGTCATCGACGTGAATCTCGGCGGCGTCTACAACTGCACGAAGGTCTTCTACGACGACATTCGGGAGTCCGACCACGGACGACTCGTCAACATCTCCTCTGTCGTCGGCCAGCAGGGCAATTACGGCCAGGCCAACTACGCGACGACCAAGTCAGGGATGTTCGGGTTCACGCGGACCATCGCGCTCGAACTCGCCTCGACCGGTTCGACCGCGAACTGCGTCGCCCCGGGTTTCGTCGAGACGGATATGCTGGAGGAAGTCCCCGAGCGCGTCCAGGAGAAGATCCTGCGGGACATCCCGCTCAATCGGTTCGCAACGGTCGACGACATCGCCTCCATCGTCACGTTCGTCGCGAGCGAGGCGTCCAGTTACATGACCGGCCAGGTGATCGGCGTCAACGGCGGCATGGAATGGTAACATGAGCCAGGAAGAACACGACCCCAACGACTCCGACGGCACAGACCGAGCAGCGGACGACGAAACGAACAGCGGGGCCGACAGCGAGCAGTCCTCTCCCGAGGAATCACCCGCTGAGGGGTCCTCTACTGAGCAGTCTCCCACCGAGGAGTCGCCCCTGGAGGAACTTCGCCGGCGTCGCGAAGCCTCGCGGAAGGGTGGCGGCGACGCTCGCATCGAGCGCCAGCACGAGAAGGGCAAGATGACCGCCCACGAGCGCGTCGAGTATCTGGTCGACGACGGCACTTTCACCGAGATCGACCCGTTCGTCGAGCACCGCGCCACCTCCTTTGGCATGGACGAGAAAGAGTTCCCCGGCGACGCCGTCGTCACCGGCTACGGTGACGTGGACGGCCGGAAAGTGTTCGTCTTCGCCCACGATTTCACTGTCCTCGGTGGGTCGGTCGGTGAGGTGGTCGCCGAGAAGATCTGCAAGGTGATGGACCGGGCCATCGACAGCGGCGTGCCCGTCGTCGGGCTGAACGACTCCGGCGGCGCGCGCATCCAGGAGGGTGTCGACTCGCTGGTCGGCTTCGCCAAGATATTCCGCCGGAACACGAAGGCCTCCGGCCTGATCCCACAGATATCGGCGATCATGGGCCCCTGCGCGGGCGGCGCCACCTACTCGCCGGCGCTGACCGACTTCACCTTCATGGTCCAGGACACCTCGCACATGTTCATCACCGGCCCGGACGTCATCGAGACGGTCACCGGCGAGCAGGTGTCCAAGGAGGAACTCGGCGGCGCGGGCTCGCACTCCTCGCGGTCGGGCGTTGCGCACTTCGCCTGCGCCGACGAGGAGGAGGCCTTAGACCGGATCCGGCGACTCCTCTCGTATCTGCCCCAGAACAACATGGAGGACCCGCCGCGGGTCGCCTCCTGGGACGACCCGGAGCGGGAACTCTCGGATATCACCGACATCGTTCCGGAGGCGCCGCGCAAGCCCTACGACATGAACCGGGTCATCGACCGGGTTCTCGACGAGGATTCCTTCTTCGAGACCCACGCCAACTGGGCGCGCAACGTGGTGACCGGTCTCGGGCGCATGGACGGCCGCGTCGTCGGCGTCGTCGCGAACCAACCCCGCGTGAGCGCGGGCACGCTCGACATCGACGCCTCGGAGAAGGCGGCGCGGTTCGTCCGTTTCTGTGACTCGTTCAACATCCCCATCGTCACCCTCGTCGACGTGCCGGGGTTCATGCCCGGGACCGACCAGGAACACGACGGGATCATCCGCCGCGGCGCGAAGCTCATTTACGCCTACGCCGAGGCGACGGTCCCCCTGCTTTCGGTCGTCGTCAGGAAGGCCTACGGCGGCGCCTACATCGTCATGTCCTCGAAGTTCCTGGGTTCGGACGTCAACTACGCGTGGCCGGCCTCGGAGATGGCGGTGCTGGGTCCGCGGGGCGCGGTCAACATCCTCTATCGGAAGGAACTCCAGGAGGCCGAGAACACCGAGGCCAAACGACAGGAACTGATGGACGAGTTCCGCGAGGAGTTCGCCCACCCCTACGGCCCCGCCAAGCGTGGCTATCTCGACGACGTGATAGAGCCCGCCGAGACGCGCAAGCGACTCATCGACGACCTGGAGATGCTGGAACGCAAGCGCGCGGACTCCCCGCCGAAAGACCACGGGAACATCCCACTGTAACCATGACCGAGGGCGAACTCACTGCGTCGGACGGGGATGGTGTGGAAGCCGACGGGGACGCGACCGGGGCCACGGACGACATGACCGTCGAGGTGGACGGCCAGCGCGTCGACCTGAACCTGCCGGCCGACGCCGACGAGGCGGAGGCGGCGGCCATCGCAACGGCGATCGGTGCACATCTCCACGACCGGACCGTGGCGGCCGCCGCGGCCGCTGCCGACGGCGAACCTGACCGCGCGGACGCCTGGAAACTCGCCAGCCGCATGAAAGCTATCGGCCGGCGCCGCTGGCCCGACGACGTGCGGGAAGGCGAGGAGTGGAAAGCCGCGGCGCGGTCGTTTTACTGAATCGAGTCCCGCGTGGACCGGCCTTCGGGGCCGGACGCAAGTCGACTGCCCGCAGCTCAGAGGTCGTCGCGCTTGAACCGGAGATACCCCAGCGTGACCGGGACGGCGATCCAGAAGATGACGACCAGCGCGCCGACAGCCGGGTGCTGGTAGGCCGGCGGGGAACTGCTCGGCACCGACCCGGCCGCGAAGACGCCCAGGGCGTCCCCGGCGTCGGGGACGACGCCGGTCACGGCGTTGCGGACCGCCGCGAAGGGCGTGAGGTTGTTCCAGACGTCGATGGCGTCGCTCGGGATGGTCGGCACGCCGACCCTGTCGAACACGAAGTTCAGGAGTCCGGGCGCTATCGACCACAACTGGAAGACGAACAGGGCGAAGGCGCCGAACGCGGCCGTCGAGGAGATGGTCGTCGAGTCCGAGAGCGTCGAGAACGCCACCGCGAGGCTGGCGAAGATGAGCGTGAGCACGAGCAGGCCGACGGTGCCGGCCAAAAGCAGGGCGAAATCCGGCGAGGCCCCCAGCACGACGGCGACGAGTGTCGCGAGGATCATACTCGCGACCGTTACCGTCCCGACGACGGCCGTCCGGCCCAGCACCGACCCGTAGACCACGTCACGGCGCGAGATCGGGAGTCCGAGCATCACCGTCAGCTCGCCGCTGACCCACTTGTCCGAGATGGCGTCGTGGCTGATGGTGAGCGTCGTCACCGTCACGAGAAAGACGAACGTGGCGATCATCGGCGCGACGAACTCGATCCCGGCGCCGCTGTTGGACCCGCCGAGATAGCCCAGCGCGAGCGCGATGAGCACGAAGAGGGTCCCGACGTAGTAGATGTGGTTCTCCCGGATCGAGTCGCCGAAGTCCTTTCGCACGACGAGCGCGAGTCGGTCGGTCATGATGCCCCCTCCGTGTAGGCGGCAAACAGATCCTCGAGCGACGCCTCGCTCGTGGACACGTCGCGGACGGTCGCCTCCTCGACACAGCGGTGGACGACCGGCCCCTTCGCCTGGTCGGCACAGGAGACCGCGAGCGCGTCGTCCTCGACGGTCACGTCACGGACGCCCTCGACCGAGGTGATCGAATCGGCCAGCCCGTTGGGCACCGCCTCGAGGTCCACCGATAGGAGGTCGGTCGACCCGGCCTTCTCGCGCAGGCCGTCGAGCGTGTCGACGGCGACGAGGTTCCCCTTGTTGAGGATGCCAACCCGGTCGGCGACCGCCTCGACCTGTTCGAGGATGTGCGAGGAGAAAAACACCGTCGCGCCACGTTCCTGCTCCTCGGTGACGATCTCCCGCATCCGGCGCGCGCCGTTGGGGTCGAGGCCGGTCGTCGGTTCGTCGAGGATGAGCAGATCCGGCTCGCCCACGAGCGCCATCGCGAGCATCAGCCGCTGGGCCATCCCCTTGGAGTAGCCCGACACCGAACGCTCGGCCGCGTCCGCGACGCCGGTCCGTTCGAGGAAAGCGATCGGTTCGACGTCGACGCCTTTCGCCTCGGCCGCGAACTCGACGTGCTCGCGGCCGGTCATCTCCCCGAGCGGCCCGAAGCCGTCCGGGAGCACGCCCGTCCGCTCCCTGATCGCGACGCTCTCGTCGTGGATGTCGTGGCCGAGGGCGGTCCCCCGGCCCTCGGTCGACTGGACGTACCCGAGGATGATGTCGATCGCTGTGGACTTCCCAGCACCGTTCGGGCCGAGAAAGCCGAACACTTCACCGGACTCGACCGTCAGGTCGAGGTTCTGGAGGGCCGTGACATCACCGTACTGTTTGGTGACGTCGGCGAGGTCGATAGCTGTCACACCCGCCGACTCTCGGCGACGGATTAAAAACGTTCGTCCCGGCGATACGGATGTCGGTCCCGCTCGGGTCGGACCGGACGAATCACGCGCCGAGTCGGGTCGAGTGCGCCCACTCACGCGATCACTGTCGCGCCCACTCGACCATCCGGCCGTAGGTGTCGTCGGTCGACAGCGCGGCGGCGTCGCCGACGAGGACCAGCCCCTTTTTCGCCCGCGTCAGCGCGACGTTGACGCGGCGGTAGTCCTCGAAGATGGGGCTCGAGAGGTCGCCGGTCGCGACGAAGGAGATGACGATGACCTCCTTGCTGGACCCCTGGAAGCGGTCGACGGTGTCGACGGTTACGTCCTCGGGGAGGCGTTTCCCGATCGTCGTGACCTGCGCGCGGAAGGGGGCGATCACGCCGATGTCGGCGGCCGCGACGCCAGCCTCGCGGTAGCTGTCGACCACGGCCGCGACCGCCTCGGCCTCCGTCGGGTTGGTGTTGCCCTCCGCGTGCCCGTCGGGGTCGACGAAGGCGACGCGGCCGCGCAAGTGACCGTGAAGCGCGTCGGGGTCGACCCCCGGCAGGTCGGTGACATGCTGGCCGGCCACCGCCGCCGTCGCCGGGCGCAACTGCCCGTCGTAGAACTCCCGCGAGGCGAAGGCCTGGATCCGCTGGGCCATCCGGTACTGGCGGTCGAGCATCACCGAGGCGTCGGGATAGCGCTCGATAAGCCGCTCGAACAGCGACCGCGAGAGGTCCGCCGCGGCGGGAGCGGCGGCGGCTTCGCGTCCGCTATCGGCCTCGTCGTCCGTCGTGTCCGGCTGGTCCGCCCGGACGACCGGCGGCAACTGCTGGTGGTCGCCGACGAGGACGAACCGCTCGGCGAGCGTCGTCGCCGCGAACGTCCCGGGTTCGGTCAACTGTCCGGCCTCGTCGACGACGGCCACGTCGAACTCCTGCTCGCGCATGATCCGCGAGCCACAGGAGGCCGTCGTCGCCGCGACGACCGGCGCCTCCCGGAGTTCGGCGACGCGCTCGTCGGGGTCGCCGGCCTGTTCGAGCCGGGAATCCAGCATGTCCTCGCGAACGCCGCTCTCGGTGCCGACGCGGACGAAGTCGTCGAACCCCTGGTCGCGGAGCGCCTCGAGGGCGTTGTCGACCGCGCGATTGGTAAAGGCCGACAGCAGGACGCGCTCGCCGCGGTCGACGAGCGCCCGGACGACCTGCCCGAGCGTGTAGGTCTTGCCCGTGCCGGGCGGCCCGTGGATGAGCGCACAGTCCTCGGCGCCGACGGCCAGTTTCACCGCCTCGTCCTGCGCGTCGTTGTTGTCGACGAACGTTCCAGACACGTCCGAGAACTCGGGTTCACGCCGGCCGAACAGCACGTCTTTCTCCGCGGGTGACTGGGTGAGCACGGCGTCGTGCAACGCCGTGAGCATCCGGTCGGTGGTCAGTTCCGACGGGTAGACGTCGAGGCGACGCAATTCTACTGGTTCGTCCGCGGTGACGACGATTTCCGCGCCCCTCGCGCCGTCCGATCCCCCGTCGCTCCTCGTGCCGTCCTCGCCTCCGCCGCCCAGTCGCTCGACCCGCGCGAGTTCGGCCTCGCCGCGGATCGGTTCGCCGTCGCTCGCGAGGACGAGATCGCCCTCGCGTATCTTCGAGACGGCGCCGGTCCCGCGGGCGCGCAGTTCCCAGCGCCCGCCGTCGAGTTCGGTCCTGCCCGTGGGTTCGAGATTCACCAGCGCGCGGTCGTCGTCCGCGCGCTCGTCGGGCGTCTGTTCCCAGAGTTTGGCGTACTCGCGGTGGACGGCGCTTCGTTCGCGCTCGATGGCCCGGTAGGTCCGGTCGAAGTACGTCCGTTCTTCCTCGGGGACCGCCGTCCCGACCTGGCCGGCCTTGGACTCCTGGTCGAGGCGGCCGGAGACGGCCATACAGGTGTCCTGTTCGAAGCAGTATTCGCACTTGGCGTCGGCCTCGTAGCCGGTGGGCACCCCCGAGTCGTGTTCCATCGCCGCGAGCGCGTTCCGGGCTCGCAGGACGAACTTCAGCAGCCCGGAACCGATGGAGAAGTCCTTCGCTGGCGAGAGGTCGCCGCTCTCCTCGGTCCGCTCGACGGCCGCGTTCTTGGTGTAGAGCAGGGTTCCGGTGTCGGGGGCTTCGCCGCGGCGCTCGCCGAGGATGAGCGCGTAACAGGTGGCCTGCACCTTGTCGTGGAATCGGGGTTCGCGGCGGGTGTTCTTTCCAGTTTTGAGTTCGACCGGCATCCCGCGCCGGACGGCGTCGGCCCGCCCTTTCAGGCCGTACGTCTCGCTGACCAGCGTCATCTCCGAGCGCCACTCGTCCGTCTCGGTGAGCGTGCCCTGGTTCAGCCAGCCCTCGATGGCGCCGGCGTGCTGGCGCACGTCCTCCCTGACCGCGTCGGCGTCTTTCCCGAGGAGGCCGAGTTCGAGGCCGGCCTCCTCGACGCGTTCGTCGATGGATTCGTCGAGGTCACGGCCCCGCAACAGGTCGCCGAACACCTCGTGGACGATGGTCCCCTTGACGACGGGGTAGGCGTTCGGGACGCCGCCGATCTTGTTGAGGTAGTACATCCGCGGGCACTGCACCCACGAGCGCACGTCGGTCACGTCGACGAGGAAATCGGGTTCGACGACGACCATCGATTCGCCGGTGGTCTGATACTGGACCTCGCCGCGGTACTCGCGTTCCTCCGGGTCGGTCACCGCGAGTTCCATCCCCGGTTCGAGGTAGTCGCCCGTCTCGGTCCACTTGTCCCACAGCGTCACCGTCGTCGGGTCGCCACGGCCCCGGTCGGGCCGGAGCGTCACTTCGAGCAGTTCGCTCTCGCCGTACTGTGTCGAGACGGTCTTGGGGCCGTCCACGTCGACGACGACGCCGCGGAGAGTCACAGCCACCCCTCCGCCGTCGAGGGCTAAAAGCCCTGCCGTCCGGGTCGTGGCGTTCGCACGAACCGGTGCCTTCATTCTCCGCCGGCCCCTGATGCCGGGTATGCGCGTCCGCGACTGGGACGACATACTGGCCGATGTCGTGGAGAGCGACGCCGACCCCGACGGGTGGCGCGCGGTCGGCGGTGACCGCGCCAGCGGGATCGGGGAGGACCTGTACTTCGGACACCCGTCAGTGGGCGTCTTCCAGGTCAAGACCTACGCTCGCAACCCCTTCGAGGTGCAGGGAGTCGGCGCCGAGGTGGCACGCCGGATCGACGACGAACTCGACCCGCTCTTTCCGAGCGAGGCCGAAACCGGGATGTTCGGCGTCCAGCAACCGGTCGAGGACGAGGGTGAAGCCGAGGACAAGGCGACGGAACTCGAGGAGGTCGTTCAGGCCCACGCCGACGCGCCGACGACCCCCGACGCGCTGTTCGAGGACGTGATGGACGTGCTCGATAGCCCGGCCTATGGCCCGATGGAGTTCGACCACTACGGCCGCCCCGACGCCGTCGACGACCTCGCCGACACCTTCGAGGAGGCCGAGGAATTGCTTGACGCCGAACTGGAAGACATCATCGAGGAAAACGTCGACCGGGGGTTCTACTGATGCGCCGCCGGACCGGCCGAGGAGGGCGCTGATGGGCGCCCGTTCCCGCATCGAGGCGTACTACGACGCCCTCCGCGACGGCGACCCGCTCTACGCCTACTTCGCGCCGGACACCGAGATCGTCAAGGTCGCCATCTCGGAGCGACTCGTCGGCTACGAGGCTATCGAGGAAGGACTGCGCGAGCAAAACCGGACGACTGCGGACTGGGTCGTCGAGAGTCACGACCTCCGCGTGACCGAGCGGGACCGCCACACCTGGTTCGCCGACCGCGTCTCGCTGGCCTGGACCGACACCGACGAGCGCGTCCGCCACGACTTCGAGACGCGCTGGAGCGGCACGTTAGAGCGCGAGCGCCGACGCAAGGGCGAGAGCGAGGACTCGCCCGGCGACTGGCGGTTCGTCGGGATGCACGTCAGCGTCGCGAGGGACCTCGAATGACGGGCGCCGGCGGGACTCCGCGGGCGACCCGCAATTTACGGGGGGTGTGTCGATGGTCGATCCGATAGACGAGTCCGAGCGCGCGTCGTTCACGCGGCGGGTGAAGTACGCCGTGACGGCACTCGTCGGCGTGTCGGCGGGGCTGGTCACGCTCCAGGCCGACGCCACGCTCGTCGAGACGGTCGGCGCCGTTCTCCTCGGACTCACGGTGGGCTACCCGCTCGCCCGCTACATCATCCCGTCGGGGCCTGCGCCAGCCACGCGACAGCGCCAGCGCAGGGAACGTCTGGAGAATCCCTTCGCCGACGGCGGCGATGACGGCGGAGACGGTGACAACGGCGGAGACGGTGGCGTCAAGAGCGAGAGCGGGAGCGGCGGCGGAGGAGACGGCGGCGTCAAGAATGAGGACGGCGGCGCGGGCCGCAAAGACGCCGCGCGCAGGACTCGCGGCGAAGCGAAGTAGTCTGGCGTTTTCGACGGTTACCGGTTTCGAGTGACAGGGTTCAGTGCGATCACGACTGCCGAGCGTCGGCAGACTCGCCCCGCTCGCTCGATCCGAGGGGCCTTCCACCGCCGGAGAGCGCCCGGATCGAAAGGACGAGACCCGAACCGAGCAACACGAATCCACCGGCGACGCCGAACGCGACGGCGTAGCCGAACGTGGCGGCCCACCCGTACCCCTGGTACTTGTTCAGGCGTCCGATGCGCTCGCTCCAGGTCGACGACGGGGCGTCGGCGACGACGAGCATCATCACCACCGGCGCGACCGACGCGACGACGAGCCACAGCGCCGCGTTCGCGACGATGACGGCCCCGATATCGGTCAGGAGCGGGACGACCGCGAGGGCGACGGCGACGACTGTCAGCGTGAGCACGACCAGCGACCGGCGGTGACCGACGCGGTTTGCGAGGCGGCCGAACAGGATCGCCCCCGGCGCGCCGATGAGCGCGGCAGTCGACGCCAGGATCCCCAGTTGCACCGGTGTCGCGCCCAGTTGCACGATAGACAGCGGCACGAGCAGGGAGGCGCCGCCGAAGGAGATAGATCCGAGCACCCACGCGGAGAGCCAGCGGTCGGTCATCGAGCGGTAGCTATCGGTTACGAGAATACGGATAAAAAGGTGGACGGGACGGACGTCGAGGCTTCGTCCCCCGCGTTCACGGATTCAGGCGCCCGTTTCGTCGGCGTTTGGCGCGTTGCGCTTGACGCTCTCGATGGCGTCGTAGGCCTTGTTGCGCTCGGTGTACCCCTCGCCGCTGTCGGCGAGGATGTTTCCGTTGCGGTGGCGGAGCCGCCAGCGGAACTCGCCGGACGCGTCCTCGAAGACTTCGAACGCCGCGCGTCCGATGTCGAGGATCCGGCCCTCGGGCGTGTACTCCTGGACTCGGTCGACGGCGTCCTCGGCGCTGCTCTTCGAGGAGTAGCCCTCGCCGCTGTCGGCCACGATCCGGTCGTTACTGCCGCGGAGCCGCCAGCGGTACTCGTCGCCCTGGTCCTCGTACACTTCGAACTCGAAGTCGTCGATCCGCTCGCGGAGGCGGTCGGCCGCCCGCCGCGCGTCGTTGCGCCGGGTGTACCCCTCGCCGCTGTCGGCGAGGATGTTCCCGTTGCGGTGGACGAGCCGCCAGCGCCACTCCTCGGCGGCGTCGCGGTACACCTCGAAGCCGACCGGGTCGAACCGGAGGTAGTCGGCCGGGCCGACGTACTCGCGGATCCGGCCGAGGGCTCGCTGCGCGTTGCTCTCGCTGGAGTAGCCCTCGCCGCTGTCGGCGATGATGTTCCCGTTGTCGTGACGGAGCGACCAGCGATATTCGCCGCCCGCGTCCTCCGAAACCTCGAAGGTCGCTTGACTCTCCTGTTCCTCGACGGGTTCGAACTCCTCGTCTTCCTCGGGCAGCTCCGCCTCTTTCTCGATGTGCATCACGGTCGCGCCGAGGGCATTCCGGCGAACGCTTTGCATCCCCTTCTGAGCGTTGTGCTTGCGGGTGTAGCCCTCGCCGCCGTCGGCGATGACGTTGCCGTTGCGGTGGCGGAGCCGCCAGCGCCACTGGTCGCCCTTGTCCTGGTAGAGTTCGAAGCGGGCCTGGCTGTCACGGAGCACTTCCAGGCGCGCCGCGAGGTCGGCCTCGTCGGCCGCCGTATCTACCTGTTCGGCACGGACCTGGTCGATGAGTCGCGAGAGCTCTTCCTCGTCGGCCTCGGCGTCGTCGAGAGCCGCCTGGAGCTCCGTGAGCTGTTCGCGCTGGCCCGATATCTCCGCGCGCTGGCGTTCGAGTTCCTCGTCGCGCTCGGCGCCCGACGACAGGATCGGGACGAAGACACCGCCGATTGCCATCACGAGCAGGCCCAGCGAGTAGAGCCCGATGATCGTGCTGGCGTCCGACCGCCAACCGGGATACGCCGAGACGAACCACGGGAGCGCTGCGAGCCCCAGCAACGCCCCGACGTAGACCAGTATCGTCGCCATCCGTCGCAAGGGTAACCGGATGAGCGGCCCGGCGATCAGGAAGATGAGCGCCGCCGCCGCGAGGACGACGGGCCACTGTGGGACCGGCCCCTCGAGGTCGTTCGAGACGAGCAGTCCGACCCCGACGATCCCGAGGATGACCCCCAGGACGAAGACGAGATACCCCCGAGCCTCGTCGGACGTTTCGGGCTTGCCGATCCGTGTGCTGTACCACTCCGTGAGCGCGTCGTCCGTCTGGTCTTCTGTCGCCATATCAGTTTCAACCGTATATACGCCTATCTTTCACTTAGTGTTTTGCACGAGGATTACATGATGATCGATTATATTGATCCCGTGATCGACGGAAATTCCCTCGATTTACGGGGTTGAACGACAAATTCGAGGTTGATACCTGACCGTTCCGACCGGTTACGACTCGCTGTTCGTTCGTATCAGTCAACTTCGAAGGAACGAAAGAACTCCGACATGAACGCAAATTCACCCAGATCCGGGTGACTGGTTCGCGCGGTCGACGGAAGCAGCGTGACTGCCTTCCCGACCGACGCTTGGCAACGGGGCTCCCGTCGACTCACAACTGCTGGCCACACTGCGGGCAATACCGGATCGAGGAGAGGGCCGGGTGAACGAACCGGACCTCGAAACTGTAGCCGCAGTCGGGACACTCGTGGGTCGAGGGCTCGCGGATCCAGATGGGACGGTCCGGTTCGGGCTCTTTCTTCCGGACGGCGCCGGCGCTGGCCAGCGAATCGAGCAGGTCCCGGGCTCTCTGTCGGGGCACGTCCAGCATATCCGCGAGTTCTCCCGTGGTGTACGGCTCCCGGGGATCCATCTGCTCGTACACAGTCTCGCTGTCGGAGAGCCGGTCGGACGAGTCGTCCTCGGTCATACGGCGCTCTTGGCGAGGACTGCGCCTAACGGTTGGCCCTATTTCGGGGTGAACCAGCCAGTCACACGCCGAAGCGGCCGGGAGCCTGTCACACTCCGAAGCGGCCGGGAGCCTGTCACACGCCGAAAAGACCGTAGATGCCCACCGTGCCCACGCCGGCAAGCAGTAACTGGAGCGGCCCGCCGACCTTGATATAATCGGTGAAGGTGTAGCCGCCGGGCCCGTAGACCATCAGATTCGTCTGGTACCCGATGGGCGTCATGAACGCCGAGGAGGCGGCGAACATCACAGCCAGCAGGAAGGAGAAGGGGTCGGCCCCGATGCGCCCAGCCGTGTCGATGGCTACCGGGCTCATCAGGACGATGCTCGCAACGGGCGTGATGATGTTCGCGAGAAACCCCGTCAGGAGATAAAAGAGCGCGAGGACTGCGAGGGCTGGCAGGACGTCCGCGCTCGTGACCAGTCCCGCGGCGATGAACTCCGCGCCGCCGGTCCGTTGCATGGCCATTCCCAGCGGCAACACGCCGGCCAGCAGGAAGACGACGTTCCAGCTCACCGCGTCGTAGGCGTCCGAGGGTGTGAGACAGCCGGTGACCACCATCGCGAAGACGCCGCCCAGCGCGGCGATGACGATAGGGACGAGTCCGAGCGCGGCGACGCCGATGACCCCGGCCATGATCGCGACGGCGACCGGCGTCTTCGGACTCAACGGGGCGACCTCGTCCCCGTCGGCTTCGTCTTCGAGTGTCGCCAGTCCGCCGGTCGGAACCTCGGTGAGCGAAAGCGTGCCTGCCTCCTGGAAGTAGTCGAGGGCGTCGGCAGTCGTGTAGAGCAACAGCGTGTCGCCGGCCTCGAACGTCAGCGACTCGACGTCGTGGACCAGGTCGTCGCCACGCAACACCGCGAGGACGGTCGTGTCGAACTGCGTTTCGAGACTCGAACTCTCGACCGTCTCGCCGACGAGTCGCGAGTCGGGGAGGACGACCGCCTCCGCGAGCGTGCTCCGCTCCGTGACCAGGTCGTCGGCGGAGACTTCCTCGCGGGCCAGTTGCCGGAGGCCGTGCTCGTCTGCGAGTCGGTTCGTCGCCTGGAGCGTCGCCCGAACGGTCAAGACGTCCCCGGCCTCGACGAGTTCGTCGGAGGCCCGTGCGTTGAACGCTTCGCGGTCGGACGCGGGCGACTCGGACTCTCCCCCGTGTCCCCGTTCGACCTGGAGGAGGTCGACATCCGCGTGGTCGGCGGAGTCGAACTCGGCGAGCACGTCGCCGATCCGGCGGCCGACCAGTTCCGAGTCGTCGTCGACGACGAGTCGCGACAGCCGGTTTTCGAGGTCGTACGAATCCGTGAGGTCCGCGTCCGGCGCGATGCGTGCCGGCGTGAGCCACCGGCCGACGGTCATCAGGTAGGCCGCGCCGACGAGGAATAGCAAAATCCCGATGGGGGTGAACTCGAACATAGCGATAGCGCCGCGGCCATCGATACCGCGCGCGAAGTCGCTGGCGAGAATGTTCGTCGAGGTGCCGATGAGCGTCAACGTCCCGCCGAGCATCGCGGCGTAGGAAAGCGGCAAGAGTAGTTTCGACGGCGAGATTCCCGCGCGCTTGGCCAGCCCCGTGATCATCGGGATGAACACCGCTACGACGGGCGTGTTGTTGATGATCCCCGCCGAGATCCCGGTCGTGCCGACGGTGGCGCCCAGGAGTCGCGTCTCGTCGCCACGGGTGATCCGGGCGAGATGGACCCCGAGTCGCTCGACGATGCCGGTCTCCTGGATCCCCGCGCTCAGCATGTACATCGCGACGATGGTGATCGTCGCGGAACTGGCAAAGCCCGAGATAGCGTCGCTCGGCGCGACTGCCGTGTACGACTCCAGTACGGCCAGCGACACCAAGACCCCGATAGCGGTCACGTCCGACGGGACGAGTTCCGTGACGAACAGCACAAGCGCGACGAAGATCAGCGCGAACACGACCAGCATGCCGGTCGTGACCGGAGGCAACGCCATATCGGTCACTCGGGGACACCAGTGAAACCGTTTCCGGACACCCCCGGAAACACGGGGAGCTATCGGACGGATTCGGGGCCGGTCTCGGCGGGTCTATCTCACTCGCTTCCCGCGAGCCTCTCTCGGTCGCTTCCCACGAGTCTCTCTCTCTGTCGCTTCCCGCGAGTCTACCTCACTCCGCCATCCGGGCGAGCCACAGGTCGGGGTCGTCGAGTTCCTCGTCGGTCGGGAGGGAGTTCGACCCCCGCCAGACCTTCCCGGCGTAGGCGACGCCGCGGGCGTCGGCGACGGCGTCGAAGAACTCCTTGCCGCGCTCGTACTGGCGCCGTTTCATCCCGAGGCCGAGCAGTCGACGGACCAGTTTCGCGACCGGGCCGCGGCCGCGCCGGCGCGCCTCGACTTTCTCCCGAAGGTCCGCGTACTCGTCGTCGAACGCCCGGTCCATCACGAGTTCCGCGTACCCCTCGACGGCAGTCATCGTCGTGTTCAGTTCCGAGAACGCGTCGCGGTCGAGTTGACCCTCGGTGAGGTCCTCGATGGCGCCTTCCATCGTGTCCTCGAGATAGCCCGACAGCCACGGCGCCGCCCCGAACTCCGCGGCGTGGGTCACCTCGTGGAAGGCGATCCACCGCCGGAATCGCGGGAGATCGACGTCGAGGGCGTCCGCGACCGCCTCGATGTTCGGGTGGACGAAATAGAGGGCGTGCTCGTCGCCGTCGGCGAGCAAGAGGGGGTCGTACTGCCCGAGGACGTTCTTCCCGAGGAAGGCGAGCGCGAACGCCATCGACCCGGTGTTGACCATCCGCGCGGCGCCCGGGAAAAGCCCGGTCTGGTCCTCGAGCGGTCGCATGACGCGCTCGAAGGTGGCGACGTTGGCGTCGATCCAGTGGTGCCGGTTCTGGATCTCGACGGTCTCGGGGAGGTCGAAATCGAGGTCGGCAACCGACCGCACGCGGTCACGAGCGTCGCGGACGTCGGTCGCATAGCCCTGCTCGACTTCCGGGGAGAGGTCGAGCGAGCCGGGATCGGTCGAGGCCTTGGCCGCCGCCGCGACCGCGCCCCAGTCGACGGGGCCCTCGCCCGATGCCTCCGACACCGCCCGCACGCTCTCGTACAGTCCCATACCCGGACCTGGCACTGGCCGGGCATATGCCTTCCCCTCGGTCGCTTTTCCCGCGAAAACGCTCGTCTCCGACTGTCGACGCCTACTCCTCGGGCGATTCGTCGCCGCCGAGGACCTTCCGGATCACGACCGCGAGGACGACCGCGGTGACGACGGCGAAGACGACTGCCAGCGGGTTCGGACCGCCGCCGTCCCCATCCTCACCCCCGTCCCCGTCCGTTCCCGGTTCGAGTTCGGTCCAGTCGGCGTCCTCGGCGTCTTCGGGGTTCGCGCTACTAAAGGGCGCGTTCGCGGTGAGTTGTGCGCCGTCGAGGTGGACCTCGAAAAGTGTGAATTCGACCATATATCGAGTTCGAGTGGCGTCCGGAAAGGGGTTTCGCCGCGAGGCCGATGGACGGTCGTCGCGAGGCGGATCACGGCTCTCGCCGGGGCGGAGCACGACTCCCTCGCCGGGGCGGAACACGAGTCACCTGGGCACCGATCCCGGTCGTGAGCGTTCCGCTCATTTAATACGATCCCCGGTGCACGCGGTCGGTATGGCACCGGAGATCACGAAAATCGAGAGCGTCGAGTTCAGCTACGAGATCCCCGACGTGGGGACGGACCAGCACGGGTTCAATCTCGTCTACGAACCGGGTGCGGTCACGGAGCGAAAGCTGTTCGCTATCACGATCCACACCGACGAAGGGATCACCGGCGAGTACGTCGGCGGGAACTCGCCGGGGGCCGCACAGATCAACACCTTCGCTGACTACCTTATCGGCAAGAACCCGCTCGCCCGCGAGAAACACTGGTCGGAGATCAAACGCGCACTGCGCAAGTACGACCGGATGGGCATCGGCCCCATCGACATCGCGCTGTGGGACTTCGCCGGCAAGTATCACGACGCGCCGATCCACGAACTGCTGGGCACGTACCAGACCCGGTTCCCGGCCTACGCCTCCACCTATCACGGCGACGAGAACGGCGGCCTGGAGACCCCCGAGGACTTCGCTGACTTCGCCGAGGAGTGTCTGGAGATGGGGTATCCCGCGTTCAAGATCCACGGCTGGGGTGGCAGCGAGGGGTCCCGTGACCTCGACCGCGAGGTCGCCGCCGTCGAGGCCGTCGGCGAGCGCGTCGGCGACGAGATGGACCTGATGCACGACCCGGCCTGCGAACTCGAGACGTTCGCGGACACGCTCGAACTGGGCCGCGCGCTCGACGAAGCGGGCTTTTTCTGGTTCGAGGACCCCTACCGCGACGGCGGCATCTCCCAGCACGCCCACCGCAAGCTCCGCCAGCAGATCGACACGCCAGTGTTGCAGACGGAACACGTCCGCGGGCTGGAACCGTTCACGGACTTCATCGACGCCGAGGCGACGGACTTCGTCCGCGCCGACCCCGAGTACGACGGCGGGATCACCGGCGCGATGAAGCGCGTCTCCGTCGCGGAAGGCCACGGTCTCGACGTCGAGTTCCACGCGCCCGGCCCCGCCCAGCGACACTGCATCGCCGCGACGCGCAACACCAACTACTACGAGCTCGCCCTGGTCCACCCCGACTGCCCGAACACCCAGCCGCCGGTCTACCAGGGCGATTACTCGGACATGATCGACACCGTCGACGACGAGGGCTGCGTCGAAGTGCCCGACGGCCCCGGCCTGGGCGTCGACTACGACTGGGCGTTCATCGAGGACAACGCCACCGGGAGCGTCCACGTCTACGAGTAGACGCAAACTGACCGCCGATCTACCGTTCCCGAACGGCGTTCTCTCACGAACAACGCTACTGCACGAAAACACCCAAGAGGGACGGGTGAGAACCCGGTTTCCATGTCCGACTATCGGGCCGGAATCATCGGCGCCGGCGGAATCGCCGGACTGGGAATCCTGGGGATGCACGACGAGGCGGACATCGGGGAGACAAAGTTCACGGCCAGCCACGCCGGCGGCTACGCGGCCACCAACGACGTTGAACTCGTCGCGGTGGCGGACCTGGACGAGGAGAAACTGTCGACGTTCGGCGACGCGTGGGAGATCCCGAACGCCGGACTCTACACCGACCACCGGGAGATGCTCGAATCGGAGGACCTCGATGTCGTCTCGGTGTGTACGCCGTCGTATCTCCATCGCGACCACGTCGTCGACGCCGCGGAGTACGGCGACCCCGACGTGGTCTGGTGCGAGAAGCCCATCGCCTCCGCCGTCTCCGACGCTGAGGAGATGATCGCGGCCTGCGACGCGGCCGACGCCGAACTGCTCGTCAACCACTCGTTTCGCTTCACGGAGAAACAGACGCGCCTGCGCGAGCTGATCCGCGAGAAGGGCATTCTCGGGGACGTGCACTCCGTCAGCACGCAGTTCCGGATGGAACTACTGCGAAATTCGACGCACCTGCTCGACACGCTGGTCTACATGCTCGACGCCCGCGCCGAACAGGTGTCGGGCTACATCACCGGCGAGAACGAGGCCGTCGAGTCGCTGGACGCGGGCCAGTCCGTCGACGACGCCGGCGGTGGCGGGTTCGTCGTCATGGACGACGGATCGTTCGTCACCGTCGACTGCACCATCCCGCGCAACGACTCCTCGATGACGATGCAGTTCGTCGGGAGCGAGGGGAAACTCTATCTGAACAACGACGACGGCGAGTGGCGCTACTGGCGCCTCGAGGACGGCGACCACGTCGAGGTGGACCTGGCCGAGTGGGGCATCGAGGGCGCCTGGACCTGGGACGACGACTACGAGCGGGCGTTCCCGAACGCCGCCCGCCACGTCGCGGAACTGCTCCGTGGCGAGGCCGAGAACCGCTCGACCGGGCGCGAGGCCACCCGCTCGCTGGAGATAATCGTCGGCTTCTATCTCTCGCATTACACTGGCGGGCAGGTGTCGGTCCCGCTCGACCGCCCGCTCAGGGATGTCGAAATCACGTCGTGGTAGGAGAGAAACGATGCTCGTCGACACGCACACGCACGCCTGGGGCGGAGACACCGACGAACTCCCGTGGCGAGAGCCGATGCTCCCGCCGGGGTGGGCGGGAAGCTACACGCACGACAGGCTGGTCGCGGAGATGGACCGACTTGGAGTCGACGAGGCCGTGGTGGTCACGAACCCGCTGTACGGTCGCGGGCCGCGGGCCAACGAGTACACGATGCGGGCCATCGAGGCCCATCCCGACCGACTCTACGGTGTCGGCCACACCGACTACTTCGGCGGCGGACGAGCCGGCACGGTCGGCGGCCGCGGCGCTGACCGCGGCCGCTCCAGCGACGAGGCGGCCGTCCGCGAGCGCATCCGCCAGGTCGTCGGTCACGAGCGGATGCTCGGCGTCCGCTTCTACGCTGCGCTCGAATACGCCGAGTTCCCGACCGACCTCGACCGAACGGGCGCGTGGATCCGCGACGATGCGCTCGAGGCGGTCTTCGACGAACTCGTCGCCCAGGACGCCTGTCTCTACGTCTTCCCGAAGGCCGAGCAACTCGAACACGTCGAAGCTATCGCCGCCGAGAACCCGGACCTGTCGGTCGTCGTCGACCACATGGCCTTCCCCGACGAGTCGACCGACCCGGACGAGGCGCCGTGGGCGGACTTCGAGGCCGTCGCCGAGCACGACAACACCTACGTCAAGGTGAGTTCGCTCCCGCGCTCCTCGGACTCGGGGTACCCCTATTCCGATCTGCACGACTACGTGCGGAACCTGCTCGAGTGGTTCGGCCCCGAGCGACTCCTGCTCGGGTCGGACTACCCGTGGATGGACGACTGGGCCGACTACGGCGACTGTCTCCGATGGGTCGAGACGGTCGACTGGCTCTCGGCGCGGGACGCGGCCTGGCTCAGCTACCGGTCGTTCCGGGAGTTGCACGGGCTGTAGATCGGCCGTTCGCTCGCCACGGGTTTTCACCGGCACGTCACGAATCTTCACCGGCACGCCACGGATCTTCACCGGGCAAACACGTCGGCCACACGTTTTTATCAGAGACCGACACAGTACGGGTCATGGACGAGACACGGCGGCAGTTTCTGGACGACCTGCTCGACACCGCGAGTCCCTCGGGCTACGAGGTGCCCGGCCAGCGGGTCTGGGTCGAGTACGTCTCCGAGTTCGCCGAGGAGGTCCGCACCGACGAGTACGGCAACGCGGTCGCCGTCCACGAGGGCGACCCCGACTCCGAGGTCGAAATCGCGCTCGCAGGCCACGGCGACGAGATCGGGTTCATCGTCCGCGAGGTCACCGACGACGGCTTTCTCACCATCGGCAGGGTCGGCGGTTCCGACAAGACGGTCACGCGTGGGCAACACGTCACCGTCCACGCCGACGACGGCCCGGTCCCGGGCGTGGTCGGCCAGACCGCGATCCACCTTCGCGACGGGGACGACGAGGCGCCCCCGGAAATCGAAAAACAGCGGGTCGACATCGGTGCCGAGGATGAGGAGACCGCCGCGCAACTAGTCGAGGTGGGGGATCCAGTGACCTTCACGCAGGAAGTCCACGAACTGGCCGACGGCCGACTCACGGCCCGCGGGATGGACAACCGGATCGGCATCTGGGCGGCCGCCGAGGGGTTGCGCCGGGCCGTCGAGGCGGGTGGGGATGCGACCGTCTACGCCGTGAGCACCGTCCAGGAGGAGGTCGGGTTACAGGGCGCTCGGATGGTGGGGTTCGACCTCGACCCGGACGCGGTGATCGCGGCGGACGTGACCCATGCGACGGACTCGCCGGACGTACCGAGCGGGAAATCGACCGGCGTGGAACTCGGCGGGGGACCGGTCGTCGCCCGCGGGAGCGCGAACCACCCCGCGCTCGTCGCAGCGGTGCGCGACGTGGCGAGCGAGGCGGACCTGGACGTGCAACTCCAGGCGACCGGGAGCCGGACCGGGACGGACGCCGACGCGTTCTACACGGCCCGCGGGGGGACGCCGTCGCTGAACGTCGGCTTGCCGAACCGGTACATGCACACGCCGGTCGAGGTGATAGACGAGCACGATCTGGAGGCGCTGGCGGACCTGCTCGGCGCGGTCGGCGCTCGCGCAGAGACGTACGCTCCCTTCGGCGTCGACCTCTGATCGGCGCTCCCGGAAACCAGGCCAGATCGGCGCTCCCGGAACCACGTCTGATCGGCGCTCCGGGAGCGGGGTTCGATCCGGTCTCGGGCCGGGTTTCCGCCAGCAGATTTCCGTCGGCATATGCTTTCTGTTCGGGGAAGACCGCGGTCCTGTCGGGTTTCGAGTCGGTACGTTTATGCCCGCGACGACTGCCAGTTCGGGTATGAGTGGACGACCGCTGGACGTGCTTGAAGCGTCGCTCGGCGAGGAGGTCGCGGTCCGTCTCAAAGACGGCGAGGAGTTCGCCGGGGAGCTGGCCGGCTACGACCAGCATATGAACCTGGTCCTCGAAGACGGCCAAGACACAACGATTATACGCGGCGACAACGTGGTCACGATAAGCCCATGACTGGCGCAGGAACCCCGAGTCAAGGCAAGAAAAACACCACGACACACGTCAAGTGTCGGCGGTGTGGCGAGAAATCGTATCACAAGAACAAGAAGGTCTGTGCGTCCTGTGGCTTCGGCAAGTCGGCGAAGCGCCGAGATTACGCCTGGCAGGACAAATCGGGCGAGTAAGGAATGCACGAGAAGTGCGGCGTTGTCGGCGTCTCACTCGCCGACCGTGACGTCGCCCGTCCCCTCTACTACTCTCTCTACGCTCTCCAGCACCGCGGCCAGGAGTCGGCCGGGATCGTCACCCACGACGGTTTCCAGCAGTACGAGCACGTCGAGATGGGACTGGTCAGCGAGGCCTTTCAGGAAGGCGACCTCGAACCGCTGAACGGTTCGAACGGTATCGGCCACGTCCGCTACCCGACCTCGGGCAGCGTCGACGCCTGCTGTGCCCAGCCCTTTTCCGTCTCGTTCAAGAGCGGGTCGCTCGGCCTCTCACACAACGGCAACCTCGTCAACACCGACGAGATCCGCGAGGAACTGGCCGGACTCGGCCACGCCTTCACCTCCGACGGCGACACCGAGGTCATCGCACACGACCTGGCGCGGAACCTCCTCGAGGCCGACCTCGTACGCGCGGTCAAGCGCACGATGAACCGCATCCACGGGTCCTATTCGCTGACGATTATGCACGACGAGACGGTGCTCGGACTTCGGGACCCGCAGGGTAATCGACCGCTCTGCATCGGCGAACTCGAGGACGGCTACGTGCTCGCCTCGGAGAGTGCGGCCATCGACACGCTCGACGGTGAACTCGTCCGGGACGTGCGGCCGGGCGAACTCGTCGTCCTCCACCCCGACGGGACCGGCTTCGACACCTACCAGCTCGTCGAAACCGAGAACACGGCGCATTGCTTCTTCGAGCACGTCTACTTCGCCCGCCCGGACTCGATCATCGACGACGAACTCGTCTACGAGGTCCGACGGGAACTCGGCCGCTCGCTCTGGGAGGAGTCCGGCATCGACACTGATGTGGTGATGCCCGTTCCGGACTCGGGGCGCTCGTTTGCCTCCGGCTACGCCGACGCCGCGCCCGAGGGCGTCGAGTTCGCGGAGGGGCTGATGAAAAACCGCTACGTCGGGCGCACGTTCATCATGCCGACCCAGGACGAGCGCGAGCGGGCCGTCCGCCTGAAATTGAATCCGATAAAGAGCACGGTCGAGGGGAAGTCGGTGACGGTCATCGACGACTCCATCGTCCGCGGGACGACCTCCTCACAGCTCGTCGAACTGCTCTACGAGGCCGGTGCCGAGGAGGTCCACGTCCGAATCGGCGCGCCGCCGATCATCGCGCCCTGTTACATGGGCATCGACATGGCGAGCCGCGACGAACTCATCGCCGCGGACCGCTCCATCGAGGAGATCCGCGAGGAAATCGAAGCCGACTCGCTCGCCTACCTCTCCATCGAGGCCATCGCGACGGCGTTGAACAAGAGCGGCTCCGACCTCTGTCTCGGCTGTGTCACGGGCGAATACCCCTACGACATCGACGGCGAGCAGACCGACCGCGACGTGCAACGACCGGCCGTTGGCCACACCTCGGCCGACGATTGATACGGCCGAGAAACGCGTTTCCTGTCGCTCGCGTTCGTCCGCTCCTAACACCTGCTGTCCAGCGTTCGATAGTCACGACTCCTGAGGTGGTCGTGTTGTCATCCCGACGCAGTTGTCACTACCGGACTAGCCAAAGCAGGAAATGTGGGGTGGGTGTGGGGGTGGGTGGGGTGAGGCACCGAACTGGTGCCGCACATGGAGCAAGTGGCCGATGGTATAAGAAAGCACCGGTGGAATTATCGAATTTGATATCAGGAAACTCCGATCGGTGCGGATAGTACTCTGTTCCGGTGCTCGACCAGCACGACCAGTCCCGTTGCCCGAACGGGTCGGTATCACGAGTGACAGTCGGGCCACAATCTATTTGCGCCAGCGGCGGAAACGTCGGATCGATGAGATACCGTCGTTCGAGGGTCCCGGACCACAGGGGTGTCGACCGGTGAGCGACGGCGGCACGACGGTCCTCGTCGTGGACGACAATCGACCGATCGCGGACACGTACGCGGCGTTCGTCGGTGACGAACACGAGGTCCTGACGGCCTACGGCGGCGAAGAAGCGCTCGAGAAAATCGATCCGTCGGTCGACGTCGTTCTGCTGGACCGGCGGATGCCCGATCTCTCCGGCGACGAGGTGCTGGCCGAGATCGAACGCCGCGCCCTCGACCCGCGGGTCGTGATGGTGACGGCGGTCGACCCCGAGTTCGACATCGTCGACATGCCCTTCGACGACTACGTGGTCAAGCCGGTCAAGCGCGCCGACATCGCCGACATCGTCGCGGAGATGCTCCAGCGGGCGAGTTACGACGACGACCTCCGCCAGTTTCTCGCGCTCGCGTCGAAACAGGCGACGCTCGAACGGGAACGCGACAGCGCCGCCCTTGCGCGCAGCGAGGAGTACGAGCGGATCCAGCAGCGCCTCGCGGAGATGCGCGACCGTCTCGGCGTCGATACCGACGACCTCGAGGCGGTGGTGCGCGGCGATGCCCCCGATATCGCGGCAACCGCGCGTTCCTCGACGAACTGAGTCTTGACTCTCGGTGTGTTGTGTCGTGAGAAGTTTGCGTGGGTGCAGTCCCTTTGGGAGTGCACCTGCACTGTGTCCGCGGAGCGGACAGGTAGTGCGTGGGACCGGATTTGAACTTCCGTCACTTCGCTACGCTCGTGACGACGTTCGCAGTCGCCACTGGCGACTGCTCACCGGCGGACCCCTACGGGACAGCGCAGTCGCTCTCCGAGTTGCGTCGTGAGAAGTTTGCGTGGGTGCAGTCCCTTTGGGAGTGCACCTGCACTGTGTCCGCGGAGCGGACAGGTAGTGCGTGGGACCGGATTTGAACCGGCGGACCCCTACGGGACAGCGCCCTCAACGCTGCGCCGTTGGCCTGGCTTGGCTACCCACGCACCGTGGCACTTGCCGCGATTTATCGTTGACGTGGCCCCGATAAAAGCGCTTTCGTTTGGTGGCGGTCTCTCCGTCGCCTGTCAGGTCAGACGAGACACGCAAAGCGGACAATTCAAATACCGGGACTCCACTACGAGCGGACATGGCCAAGTACTCGACCGGTGGCGGCGGATCCGGCACGAGCGAGAGTTGCGAGCTCTGCGGTGCCGAGAACGCCGACCTCCGGACGGCGAGCGTCGCCGGCGCGACCCTCCAGGTCTGCCCCGACTGCGCCCAGCACGACGAGACCGAGGGATCCAGCGGGTCCAGCGGCTCCGACGACGACGGCGACCGCGACCGCAAACGCCGCGCCGCACAGAACGCCGCGCGCCTCCAGGACGCCCGCCAGGGCAACCCCGAACACTGGGAGGACGGCGCCGACTACGACGACGACCAACTCCCCTACCTCGTCTCCGACTACGGCGACGTTCTCACCGAGGCGCGCCAGGCGGCCGGCCTCCAGACGGCCGAACTCGCCGACGCCGTCGACGCCGACGAGTCCGACGTCCTCGCCGTCGAGCAGGGCCGAGCCACCCAGGCCAACGTCGGCGGCTCGCTCATCGCCGCCCTCGAACGCGAACTCGACATCGAACTCGCCGAATCCGCCTGACGCTTTTCGTTCGCTGCGACCCACTGTCTATGAAGTGCTTCGTCTCCCGCTGTAGTTTTCGGCGATTTCGAGAGACCTGTTCGTGGACGAAAATCGCTTCGCCGCACCGGTTCAGTCAGTGAGAACTGAAAGCCCTCGGCCCGCTCGTGGGTTCTGCGCGGGATATCCTCACTCCGTTCGGATAGAGCCCGCGCAGAACCCACGACCAAACCTCGCCCTTTCGATCCACCAGGACCGCGACCGCACCGCGGACGGCCACACGCCTCCCCAACCGATTCGCTCGTTCACTTCGTTCACTCGCTCATCCCTCGCGCGACGCCGCCTCGCGTCTCGTCGCGAGGCGGCGCGCGCCACCGCGATTGCTCAGTGAACGCTCTCTGCCGAGCGCGAACGGCAAGGCCGTCACTACCCAACATGGTCGCGGACCACTTCGTGACCGTCGTCCCGAACACATTTGCTGGCGCGTCTCTTACTCCGAGTGTGAGCGAGTACGACGCTATCGTGTACGATCTGGACGGGACGCTGGTCCGCCTCGACGTGGACTGGGACGAAGTTCGCGCGCGCTGTGAAGCGATCCTCACGGCTCGCGACGTGGACGTCGGTGACACGGACATCTGGGAGATGCGCGAGCACGCCGCCAACGCTGGCCTGCTGGACCGCGTCGACGAGGCCATCGCGGAGTTCGAACGCGAGGGCGCCCGGAGCGCCCGGCGACTCGCGCTGGCCGACGACCTGCCCCGCTCCGAACCGGTCGGCGTCTGTTCGTTGAACGACTCCTCGGCCTGTCGCATTGCGCTGGAGTTGCACGGCCTCGACGGCCACGTCGCGACGGTCGTCGGCCGCGACTCGGCCGAGACGGTCAAGCCCGACCCCGGCCCCCTGCTCGCGGCCATCGAGGCACTCGGCGCTCACCCGGAGCGGACGCTGTTCGTGGGTGACTCCGAGACCGACGAGATCGCTGCTCGGCGGGCCGGTACGGACTTCCAGTGGGTCCACGAACGGGCCTGACCGATCCGCGGTCGGAACGCTCGATTTTCAGTTCTCGACTTTCAGCTATCAACCTCGTCGGGGTCGTCACGAACCCGGCGACGCTCGATCCAGAAGATAGCGAGGGCGGTGACGATCCAGACGACGGCGCCGACCCGCACGGCGAAGGAGACGCGGTCGGCCCACGTGGCGAGGTCGAACGGGATCGAGAGAACGGCGACGAGCGGGGCGCCGACGGCGATGGTGACGACGAACGTGAGTTGCATCACGCGTCCGTAATCGACGCCGTCCGGATCGGTCCGCTCGACACGCGCTGGCACGACCGACGGTTTCGGCCACGCTCCCTTCAGTGTCGCGCTTTCCTCGTGGGGCGCATCCGCCGACACTCGCTCCGCGCCCGTTCCACGCTCGGCCTCGCGCCCGCCCCGGCACTCGCCCTGCGCCCGTTCCGCGCTCGGCCTCGCGCCCGCCCCACGCCCGCTCCGACACTCACTCCGGCACCCGCTCCGCGCCTGCTCCGCCGACCGCGCTGCCACACTCGGCGCTGGCAACTCTCTTCCGCCCTCGCTGGCCCCCATTCCCGGGTGTGAACCGCAATTCTACCGATCCCGGTCTACCGGCCCACGTACTGCGGAAATAGACGATAGATTTAAATACTTATCGCGCTAACTCTTGGTTAGTATGAGTGAACTGAAGCAGTTCGAAGACGACGCTGCGCTGTCGCGCCACGAGTACGACGATACGCTCGTTCTGGCGGCCGACTTCGGTCCCGGGCGGAATGTCTCGGTCGACGTGCTCGACGACACCGTGATCGTCGTCGTGGCCGGCGAGCAGTACGACCTCGATGTCGACGGGGCCGCGCAAGCGTTTATCAAAAACGGCGTCCTCACTATCGAGGTGGACCGATGAGACTCACCGTCAAGCCACTCAAGCAGAAACACGCCGGCAGGGACCTCGCCGCCATCGACCGCGCCGCGATGGCCGAGATGGACCTCGAGAACGGCGATTACATCGTCATCGAGGGCGACGGCCGTGCAGTCGCCCGGGTCTACCCCGGCTACCCCGAAGACGAGGGCAAGGGCGTCGTCCGCATCGACGGCCGTCTCCGCCAGGAGGCCGACATCGGCATCGACGACCACGTCTCCGTGGAGAAGGCGGACGTGAACCCCGCCACGCGCGTGTCCGTCGCGCTCCCGCAGAATCTCCAGATCCGGGGCAACGTCGGCCCCCACATCCGCAAGAAGCTCAGCGGCCACGCGGTCACGCAGGGTCAGACCGTCCCGGTCGGCCTCGGCCTCGGCCCGCTCTCGTCGATGAGCGGCCAGAAGATCCCGCTGAAGATCGCCAGCACCGACCCTTCGGGCACGGTCGTCGTGACCGACTCGACGGAGGTCACCGTCACCGACCAGCCTGCCGAGGAGATCCAGGGTGCGGGCCCAACCGAGAGCGAGGGCCCCGACGTGGCCTACGAGGACATCGGCGGCCTCGACGACGAACTCGAGCAGGTCCGGGAGATGATCGAACTCCCGATGCGCCACCCCGAACTGTTCGAGACGCTGGGCATCGAACCGCCGAAGGGCGTCCTCCTGCACGGCCCGCCGGGCACCGGGAAGACGCTGATGGCCAAGGCCGTCGCCAACGAGATCGACGCCTACTTCACCGACATCTCGGGGCCGGAGATCATGTCGAAGTACTACGGCGAGAGCGAGGAGCAACTCCGCGAGGTCTTCGACGAGGCCGAGGAGAACGCCCCCGCTATCGTCTTCATCGACGAGATCGACTCCATCGCCCCCAAGCGCGGCGAGACCCAGGGCGACGTGGAACGCCGCGTCGTCGCACAGCTGCTCTCGCTGATGGACGGCCTCGAATCACGCGGGCAGGTCATCGTCATCGGCGCAACCAACCGCGTCGACGCCATCGACCCCGCGCTCCGCCGTGGCGGTCGCTTCGACCGGGAGATCGAGATCGGCGTCCCCGACAAGAACGGCCGCAAGGAGATCCTGCAGGTCCACACCCGCGGGATGCCCATGGCCGAAGGGATCGACTTAGACCAGTACGCCGAGAGCACGCACGGCTTCGTCGGCGCGGACCTGGAGTCGCTGGCCAAGGAGTCCGCGATGAACGCGCTGCGGCGCATCCGCCCCGAACTCGACCTCGAGTCCGAGGAGATCGACGCCGAGGTCCTCGAACACCTGGAGGTCTCCGAGCGGGACTTCAAGGACGCGCTGAAAGGCATCGAGCCCTCGGCGCTCCGTGAGGTGTTCGTCGAGGTCCCCGACGTGACCTGGGACGACGTGGGTGGCCTCGACGACACGAAAGAGCGTCTCCGCGAGACGATCCAGTGGCCGCTCGACTACCCCGAGGTGTTCGAGACGCTCGACATGCAATCGGCCAAGGGCGTCCTGATGTACGGCCCGCCGGGCACGGGGAAGACCCTGCTCGCCAAGGCCGTCGCCAACGAGGCCCAGTCGAACTTCATCTCGGTGAAAGGCCCCGAACTACTGAACAAGTTCGTCGGGGAAAGCGAGAAGGGCGTCCGCGAGGTGTTCGCGAAGGCCCGGGAGAACGCCCCCACGGTGGTGTTCTTCGACGAAATCGACTCGATGGCCGGCGAGCGCGGCGCGAGCCAGACCGACTCCGGTGTCGGTGACCGCGTCATCTCCCAGCTGCTGACGGAACTGGACGGGCTCGAGGAACTGGAGGACGTCGTCGTCGTCGCGACGACCAACCGCCCGGACCTCATCGACTCCGCCCTGTTGCGCCCCGGACGGCTGGACCGCCACGTCCACGTGCCCGTCCCCGACGAGGAGGGGCGCCGGATGATCTTCGAGGTCCACACCAGGGACAAGCCGCTGGCCGATGACGTCGACCTGGACGATCTGGCCGCTCGCACCGATGGCTACGTCGGCGCCGACATCGAGGCGGTCACCCGCGAGGCTTCGATGGCCGCCAGCCGCGAGTTCATCGCCAGCGTCGACCCCGAGGAGGTCGACGACACGGTCGGGAACGTCCGCGTCACGATGGACCACTTCGAGCAGGCCCTCGACGAGGTCGGCCCCAGCGTCGACGAGGAGACCCGCGAGGAGTACGAGGAGATCGAAGAGCGCTTCGACCGGACCGACGGCCCCAGCGAGGACGAGGACGTCGTCGGCCGCACTTTCCACTGACCGCGCGACCGCGGTCACTGTCTGTTTTCGCTGTTTCTCCGCCCGCTCGGTCCGAACCGCAAGGACATTGCCCCACGATGCCGTAGCCGCTGGCGATGGACGCCAGCCGACACGTTCCGGCGCTGACCGCCCTCCTCTCGGTCGTCTCGCTCGCGCTCGTGTTCGCCGCGGCGCTCCAGGCCATTCCGGGATGGCTCCTGTTACGGGCGCCCGACACCGTCATCGACGCCATCCCGCACGTCAACGCCGTCCTGAGCGTGACGGCCATCGCAACTATCGTCGGCGGCGTGCGCGCGATCCGTCGCGGGAACGTCGAACGCCACCGGCGCGCGATGCTGTCGACGACCGCGCTGTTCGCCGCGTTCCTCGTCGCGTACCTCTATCGCGTCGCGCTCGAAGGACCTACGGAGTTCGGCGGACCGGCCGCGGTCGAGCAGTTCATCTACTTCCCGTTGCTCGGGGTTCACATCCTTCTCGCGGTCGTCTGTGTCCCGCTCGTCATCTACGTCCTGTTGCTCGCGCTGACGCACCCGGTGTCCGAACTCCGCGAGACCCGTCATCCGCAGGTCGGTCGCGTGGCCGCCGCACTGTGGCTCCTTTCGTTCGCCCTCGGGACCGTCGTCTACCTGCTGCTGTACGTGGTGTACTGACGGACCAAACACCTTCGGAGTGAACGTCTTCGGATCTGATCGCTTTCGGCCCCGAACGCGGGAAGGGAATTCCGCGACCGTGCGATTGAATACGGCCACCGGATTCGAACAAGTGGTGACAGCCACAGCGTTTGGCGCCATCCGACAGGCACTCTCCGGGGAGAAATCACGGTTTCAGGCGCTGTTTTTCGTCTACTACGCCTCGTTTTCGGGCTTTGCCGTCTTCCGAAACGTCTACCTGGAAGAGATGGGGATGTCCGGCTCCGCGATGGGGCAGATCGGCTTTCTGATGACCGCGACGGGCGTGGCAGTCCAGCCCGTCTGGGGCCTGATCACGGACTACCTGCGGGCCGAGCGTCCGGTCCTGATCGTTGGCGCCGTCGCCTCGGCGCTGGCGTTGCTCGCGTATCCGGCCGCAGAGGGACTGAGCGCGCCCTTCCTGCTGGTCGCGGTCGGCACGGCCATCTACTCGGCCGCCCGCGCTCCGATCGTCCCGATCACGAACGGCCTCGTTCTCTCGCGTGGCTACGACTACGGGAGCGTCCGCGCGTTCGGGTCGATCGCCTTCGGCATCGGGAGCCTCGGCTTCGGCTTCCTCGTCGCCGCGCTCGGGACGGCCTCGGTCGTCTACTTTTACGTCGGCGGCACGGCCGTCCTCGTGGCAATCGTCCTCTCGGTGTCCGAGTCACCCGAGGACGACGAAAGCGATGAGAGTGGTGCCGGGAACGGTCACGAGAGCGACGGCGAGAACGACGAGAACGGCCACGAGAACGGTCACGAGGGCGATGGCGAGAACGACGAGAACGGCGACGAAAACGACGAGAGTGACGACGAAGCGGATCTCTCCGTGGCAGTCCGCGCGCTCGTGACCAACGTCGACTTTCTGGTGGTCCTGCTCGTCGGCTTCCTCGTCGGCCTCGGTATTCGTGGCGGCTCGGCCTTTTTCTCGGTCTACATGCGCGCGGTTGACGCGGGGGTCGTCCTCGGGCCGTGGTCGCTCTCGCCGGATGCGATGACGGGGATCGCCTGGGCGCTCAAGACCGTCTTCGAGGCAGTGGCGTTCGTCTACGCGATTCGACTCTCCTGGTCGTACCGCTCGTTCCTGGTGGTCGGCGGTGTTGCCGCGGCCCTTCCGAACCTCGTCTACGGCCTGACGGCCCAGCCGTGGGCCATCGTCGCCGTCCAGACCGCCGGCGGCCTGGGGTACGCCCTCTTCTACGTCGCCGTCGTCAACCTCGTCTACGTCGTCGCGAGCGACCGCGTCACCTCGACCGCACAGACCGCGCTCACCGGCGTCGGCATCGGCTTCGGCGGCGCGGTCGGGCAGGTCGTCGCCGGGGAACTCCACGACCTGGTCGGCGTCCAGAACCTGTTCCTCTACCTCGCCGCCGTCGGCTTCGTCGGCGCCGCGGCCGGCGTCTTCGTCCGGCAGAACGGGACGCTCGCAGACGACGGAATGACGGCCTGAAAATCGGCTCTACTCGGTCGGACGGTGACGCGGAGTGCGGTCGAAACAGTGTCGCGGAGTGCGGTCGAAACAGTGTCGCGGAGTGCGGTCGAAACAGTGTCGCGGAGTGCGGGTCAGTCCGCGCCCGCGTCGGGCTGGTACTCGAGTTCGCCGGCCTCGACCATCGCCGCGAAGGCGTTGTCCTCGACGTCGAGCGGGAGGTCGACCCGGCCGCGCTTGCGGACGGAGTGATAGGCAGCGAAGATCACTTCGGCGGTCTTGAGTCCGTTGCGCGCGCCGAGTTCGGACTCTCGCCCCTCCTCGAGCGCGGCGACGACTTCGGCGGCCGCGCGGTCGATGAACTCGCTGCCGTACTCGCGGTCGTCGGCGCCCGCGCCGTGGATGTTCTCGCCGTCGACGTCGACGGCCGTCCACGACTGTTCGCCGGCGCGGCGGATCTCGAGCATGTTGCCAGTGTCGCTGTCGATGCGGATCTCGCCGTCGGTGCCCGCGAGGCGGTGAGCCGCGTTGCAGAGGTCGTCGCCCGGGCCGGTGGACATGACGGCGCTGACGCCGTTGTCGTACTCCCAGCGGACCCACGCCTGATTCTCCTGGTGCATTCCGAAGCGGACGTCCTCCTCGCGGTAGTCGACCTGGGCGATGACCCACTCGGGATTCGCTTCGTCGGCGAACATTCCGGTGAGGTCGACGGTGTGGGCGCCGGTGTCGTAGAGGTCGCCCCAGGTCGTCTCGATGCGCTGTAGCTCGCCGATTTCGCCGGCGTCAACGAGGTCGCGCGCCTCGCGGAACGGCGCGCCGAAGCGGCGCTGTCGGTTGAAGGTGAGCTGGACGTCGCGGCGCCAGCAGGCCTCGGCCATCCGCCGGGCTCCGCCCCAGGTGTCGGACATCGGCTTCTCGCAGTGGACCGCGTCGACGACGCCGCTGTGGGCGCAGTCGACGACGACCTGCTCGTGGATGGCCGGCGGGACCGCGACGGTGACGATGTCGGGTTCGACCGCGGCGAGCATCTCCTCGTAGCTCTCGAAGACGTTCCCGTCGGGGAGGCCGAACGTGCGCCCGAAGGCCTCGGCGTTCTCGGGGACGATGTCGGCGCAGGCGACCACCTCGCAGGCGTCCTGGTTCCCGAACGACTCCGCGTGGCGATACCCCATCGCGAACCCATCGACTGTGGGGTTCTGTGGGTCCGGACCGGTGCCGACGACCGCAACATCGTAGGTCATGTGACACCTGTTCACTGCCACATCGCGCCAAAACCTCTTTCGGTACCCCCGATCCTCTCCCCATTCGCCCGGCCGTCGTTCCGTTTGTCCTCTCCATCTCGGCCCGGTCGCGGATACGTTTGCCCGTTCTCCGTCTCAGAAACTGTAATCAGGAAAGAAAATATATAAAGGATCCCTGGGGAACTTTAACTGCCAGGAGCACTACACTCAGTTATGGTCACACTCAACATCGGCGATCACGAGTACTCCTACGAACGGGTCGCCAAGAACAGGTCGGAAAACGTCTTCGAGGCCGTCCTCATCGTCGAGTCGCGCACTGGAGAGCTGTCAGTTCGGCGGTTCGAACTGGACGTGTCGGCGCGCGACGACCTCTCCAGCGACCACGTCGAGGAGGCGCTGGAGGAGTGGCTCGAGGACCACGAGAACCTCACCATTCACCGGGTGGTCATCGAGGAGACGAACCGCTGTGCGTTCGGCACGCGACTGCCGGAGGGCGCCGTCGCCGAGAGCGAGAGCGACGAGAGCGAGGGCGCCGAGGCGCCGGCCCAGCGCGCGGCCGCCGACGGCGAACTCTACCGCGGCGGGTCGACGGCGCGCGCGCAGGTCGGCTTCGGCGACGTCGACGTCGACCACGGCGACGAGATCGAGTACTACGTCGCCGGCCCCTCGACGTCCGTCTACGGCACCGACAGCGGCACTGTCACCGGCATCAAGTCCGGCACCGAGGACTATCACATCCTCGTCGTCGATACCGACGACGGGACCAAGCGCGTCCGCGAGGACTGGGTCGTCGACGAAGACGACGAGTGAACACCCGGGGCGAGAACTGAGCGCTCGCGTCAGTCGTTCCCCGCGGATCCGGTAGCGACGCGTCGCTCATGAGCCGGTTTTCTCCCGCACAGAATCGGTCTTTCTCCCGCGCACTCAACGGAACCCGAAAAGATCAGTCGGCCGCTCAGTACGACCGCTCTTTGGGCTCGTACTCCTTCTCGGCCTCGAGTTCGACGGGCTTGTAGTAAAGTTCGGGGGTGCCGTCGTTCCAGGCGAGCAGGGTGTGTTTGAGCCAGTTCTCGTCGTCGCGGAACTGGTACTGCTCGCGCCAGTGAGCGCCGCGGAACTCGTCACGAGCGAGCGCACCGGCCGTGATCGCTTCCGCGATGTCGATGATGTTGCGCGTCTCGATGGTGTGCAACAGGTCGGTGTTGTAGGTGCGCGAGGGGTCCGACGCCGAGACGTGTTTGTACCGCTCGCGGGCCTCACGGATGTCCGCGAGCGCCTCCTTCAGGTTCTCCTCGCGGCGGAAGACGTTGACGTTGGCCGTCATCGTCTCTTGGATGTCGTCGCGGACGTGCGCGTGATTGATGCCGTCCTCCTCGAGGAGCGTCTCGACGCGAACGCGCTCGCGCTCGACGGCCTGTTCGAGGACATCGCCGGCTTCGACGGCCGCACCGTCCGCGGCGACCGTCCCATCGCTGCCGTCGACGGCGCCGATCTCGACCGAGGCGTCGATCTCGCCATCCTCGCTTTTGGCGCTCGGGCCGGTCGCTATCTCGGCTTCCTTCATGTCGGCGCCGGCGGCGTGGCTGCCGGCGCGGGCACCGAACACGAGCAGTTCCGGAAGGGCGTTCCCGCCCAGTCGGTTGGCGCCGTGGAGGCTGACGCAAGCGACTTCCCCGGCGGCATAGAGCCCGTCGATGCAGGTCTGGCCGTTCTCGTTGCACTCGACGCCGCCCATCTGGTAGTGCTGGCCGGGTTTGACCGGCATCGGCTCGTCGAGACCGTCGACGCCCTCGAAGTCCTCCGCGAGGTGCAGGATGTTCTCCAGTCGGTCGAGGATGCGTTCCTCGCCCAGATGCCGCATGTCGAGGTGGACGTACTCGTCCTCGATGCCGCGGCCCTCGTTGACCTCGGTCAGTTCGGCGCGGGAGACCACGTCGCGGGAGGCGAGTTCCCCGTCGTTGTTGGCGTAGCCGTACTCGAACATCAGCCGCTCCTCGTTGTCGTTGTAGAGGATACCACCCTCGCCGCGGACGCCCTCGGAGATGAGGACGCCGGTCGACGGCAGCGTCGTCGGGTGGAACTGGACGAACTCCATGTCCTCCAGCGGGACGCCGGCGCGGTAGGCCATCGCGTAGCCGTCGCCGGAGTTCGCGACGGCGTTGGTCGTGTGGTCGAAGACTTGCCCGGGCCCGCCGGTCGCGAGGATGACGCCGTCGCGGGCGCGAAAGCCCTCGACAGCGCCCGAGGCGATGTCGTAGGCGACGACGCCGTGACACTCGCGGTCCTCGACATCGTCGTGGTCTGTCACGGCGAGGTCGAGAACCTGCCACTCCTCGTACACTTCGATGCCGCGCTTGACGACCTGCTCGTACATCGTGTGGAGCAGGTGGTGACCGGTCTCGGCGCCGGCGTAGGTGGTCCGCGGGTGCGAGAGCCCGCCGAACGGGCGCTGGGAGACGGTGCCGTCCTCCTCGCGCGAGAAGGGCATCCCCCAGTGTTCGAGCTGGATCACCTCGTCCGGAGCGTCCTTGGCGAACGTCTCGACGGCGGGGGCGTCGCCCAGATAGTCCGACCCCTTCATCGTGTCGTAGGCGTGCAGTTCCCAGGAGTCCTCCGGGTGGAGCGCAGCGTTGATACCGCCCTCCGCGGCGCCAGTGTGCGAGCGGACGGGGTGGAGCTTCGTGACCATGGCCACGTCGGCTCCTTCCTCGTGGGCCGCGATGGCCGCGCGCAGACCGGCACCGCCGGCGCCGACGACGAGTACGTCGTGTTCGTGCATAGTTACCAGAATTTGAGATTTTCCTTGACTGCTTCGCGTTTCAGTTCCTGGATGTGCTCGGTCAGCGGGATGTCCTTCGGGCACACCTCGGTACAGGAGAACTGCGTCTGACACCGCCAGACGCCGTGTTCCTGCTCGATGGTTTCGATGCGCTCCTGTTTCGCGTTCTCGCCTTCCCGCTCGTCCATCGCGAATCGGTAGGCCTTGTTGATCGCCGCCGGGCCCAGATACTGGTTGTCGCCGGCCGCGATGTTACACGAGGACATGCAGGCGCCACACCAGATACACCGCGTCGACATCTTCACCTTCTCGCGGTTCTCGGGGGACTGGCGCTGTTCCTCGTGTTCGCCCGTCGGCAGGTCGTCGGGCTGGAAGTACGGCTCGACGGCCTGCATCTGCTCGTAGAAGTGCTCCATGTCCACGACCAGGTCCTTGACCACGTCCTGATGGGGGAGCGGTTCGATGCGGACCGGCGTCTCGAGGTCGGCCATCTGCGTCTTGCACCCGAGTCGCTGCTGGCCGTTGACGAACAGGGCGTCGGAGCCACAGACGGCCTGCCGACAGGAGTGACGGAAGGTGAGCGAGGAGTCGTAGTGGTCCCGC